>Ga0209584_10000755_pt1 | contig 10299 bp, 8 predicted proteins | sample NGEPerD_FD_184507 | JGI IMG/M metagenome (GOLD analysis project Ga0209584, IMG submission 184507) | Arctic peat soil microbial communities from the Barrow Environmental Observatory site, Barrow, Alaska, USA - NGEE PermafrostAB12-D... | ecosystem: Environmental > Terrestrial > Soil > Wetlands >...
GCAGGGAGACGATGACGCACACTGTCGATCCACAACTGCTGGAACGGCCGATTCGCATCCTGGTCGTGGGCTGCGGCGGGAACGGCAGCGCGATCGCTTCCGGCCTCCCCTATCTCCACCAAGCCATGCTGGCATTCGGCCATCCTGGCGGCCTGCAGGTGACGTTGATCGATCCCGACACGGTCAGCGAAACCAACTGTGTGCGCCAGCCTTTCTGCCGTACGGAGATCGGCTTTCCGAAAGCCATCGTCCTGGCACACCGTATCAACCTCTTCTGGGGCCTGAACTGGCAGGGGATGCAGGCACAGATACAGCAGGTCGCCAAGAACGCAGAGGTCGATCTTGTGATTGGCTGTGTCGATACGCGCAAAGCGCGGCGTGCCATCGACAAATGGGTATTGAAGTCCCGTGTTCTCTATTGGCTTGACCTTGGCAACAACGCCTCGAGCGGACAGTTCATCCTCGGACAGCCCAAGAATTCCGCGAACAAACGGAAAGGGAAGCGCCGCCTGCCAACGGTGACCGAGCTTTTCCCGGAGATCGCTGCACCGGGCAAGAAAGATGATGATCAGCCATCTTGCAGCGCGGCAGAGGCGCTTACACGGCAGGAACCCTTCATTAACCAGAATCTCGCTTATCAGGCGTTGGGAATGCTGACCCGCCTACTGCGACATGGCGCGCTGACGTACCACGGAGGATTCTGCAACCTATCGACCGGGCAAGTTGTGCCTATCTCGCTATGTTTGGTCACCGCTTGTCATTCACTTACCCGCCTTGGCTAAGATAAGCCGACCAACGGGGAGTCCGTTGAACGGGGAAGGCAAGGGCGTGGCTTGTTACCTTACCAACGGAAGTTTCCTACGACCAGACTTTCGGGAAATTGCGCCTCTCGCCTCTGCAATACAGTGTTCCTTCCTACACCCTTCCAAAGCCCCACTCGGCTTTGTTCGAAAAGCGGCTACAACCATCACGATCCGCTTGGAAGTAACCTGGACGAAATCTTCCTCGCACCGCCTGGGATGTTAATTCCGCCTATGCTGGAGGTTATCTGCTTCCGTAGTCAAGCTTTGGATACCAGTCGATACCTCGGCCTTCCGGCGTCCAATCGAGCATCGACCACAGGGGATCAAGGTCTGGAGCTCCGCGTGGATCTTGTCCCGGGTCGGACATTTCTCCGCTCATCTCAGCGCTGTAGAAGTGGCAAATGCTTCCGTTGCGTCTGGTAAAGACGCTGAACCCCGGGACATCCGCGTCCTCCGCACTAACGTAGGTGCACGTGTAGCCTCCAGAAGTGTCAGAGAAGATGGGCAGATTCACAAAGCCGCGCTGTGTTTTGAATTCCCTCAGTCGCTCGATGGGCGAGCGCGCAGTGACGGCTATGGCCGCGCGTTCTCGGAGATTTACGGCGATCCCGTTCCAGGCACTCAAAAAGGAGGTACACATGGGGCACGGCGACTTGCGCTGCGGGCCGTACATCATGCTGTAGACCATCAATGTGTCCTTGCCACCGAAGAGACTGGAGAGGCGGATGGGGCCCGTCTCCGAGAAGAATTCGAAGTCTTGAGGCATCTTGCCACCCTTGGGCAAAGCTCGCCGCTGACTCGCCACATGTTCTATGTGGCGACGCAGTTCGATCTCTTCGGCAAGTAGAGCATTACGAGCCGAGCGATACTCTGAACTCTCATTAGGAAAGTGAACCTTATTATTCTTGGCTAGCTGCTGCGCGGCGATGAGCACTGATGCCTTTGCCATCGAAGCCTCCGGGAATCTCCGTCAGATTCTTGGATGCGAATAGAACAGCGAACGTTTCGGCTCATCCTTCATGTTCGAGCCTGTCTTCTACAAGGAGAGTTACAAGGGAATCCGGGTAACCCACCGATTGCATATAATTACTGCTTTGGAGAGAATGGCGCGCGGAGGGACTATCGTGGTTCACACAGTAGTGGATGGAACGTATCGGCAAACCAATTTGACTAACGAATCTTCCGAGTATCTGGTCAAGCGCGAGGAGCTTCGCCTCGCCGAAATCGAGCTTATGCGTCAGCGCGAACGCATCGCTGCGCTGCGCCGCAATCTTCCTGAAGGTGCTCCTATTCAGGACTATCGATTTGAAGAGGGTCCACGTGACCTCAATACTGGCGATGCTCCGGTGCGCACCGTCTGCCTCAGCGAACTCTTCACCCAGCCCAATCGCTCGCTGGTCATCTATCACTTCATGTTTGGAAAGAAGCAGACCAAGGCTTGCCCCATGTGCACCGCGTGGCTTGACGGCGCGAATGGTGTCGCCCACCATCTCGCCCAGAATCTTGACTTCGCTGTGGTCGCTGCCGCCGATCTTCCGACTCTGCGCGCGTACGCTCGCGAGCGGGGCTGGGACAGGCTGCACCTCCTCAGCGCCGGCAACAGCACGTTCAAATACGATTTAGGCAGCGAAGACCTCGAAGGCGGTCAGGACTCGACCATCTCTGTTTTCGCGCGCGACGCTCATGGTGCTCTGCGTCACTCTTACAGCGCGCATCCCAGAATGTCGTCCGACATTCAGGAGCGTGGCATCGACTTGCTCACGCCTATCTGGCATTTCCTGGATCTCACCCCACAAGGCCGGGGCAGTTGGTACCCGAGCCTTTCCTACGGTACCAAAATCCACGCGGCCTCTGCGTAGTTCAGCTCGAGTTAGGGTTGAACAGGAACGACCTTTTCAACGCTGCGCTGCGACAAGGCTGAGATCACTTCCGGGACCCTCAGAAAGGCACCTCACTGGTTCGCTAGCCGGTTAGTCACAGGGTGCCCTTATGGCCGAATTGGACACTAAGATGTCGGTCCTAGCAATTCCCTGACGCGTTCACGCTTGGTGATCCCGGAGGGTCCTTCCTTCGTTGTGTGCTCCGCCCACCTCTCCACTTGAGTTAGTCGAATACGGTGCTCGACGGGCTTCCGATAAACGGTGACCGTGAACTCGGTCGTCGGACTAGGTGTCGCCTTGATTGGACCGGCGGCGCGAAATTCGGCGACCGCATGAGCGACAGCCTCGTATAAGGAGTCGGCGTCAACCTCAACGGCGTGGAGAATTCCATCTTGATCGGCGAACGAAACACGACAGCGGGCCACAGGCAGATTATAACTATATGTTCGCCGTTTGTTCGTCGCGCTATCGATGTGAGTCTTAGGATTGCCGGCCCGACGAAATGCGACGCCGCGGAGACGCTCGACTTGCATAAGGGAACGCGCTATCGATGTAAGAAGTGTATTAACAATTGCTTACCATTTTAACTGAATCTAGTACATCATGTCTTGGACAACCCGTCAGAGAGAAGCGACAAGCCTGTTGCCTGTCTGGATTCGTGCATTGCGCTGGCGGCTGATGAGCTGCTACGCTGATAGCGAAGAAATGGCGAACATTCTTCGCGGCGGTTCATATGACCTCTTCCCAGCAAGCCTTGGCTCCTCGCTCAAGCACCACTCTCGATACCGTGCACGATATTTTAGGAACGCTGGTTGCCCGCTATCGCACCGACGAAGTGCTCACCTGCCTGCGACAAATTCCAGCCCGCGAGGCGAAGTTTCGCCCGATGCCGGGCTGGGTGAGCAGGGAACTGTCTGATGCTTACCGTACGAAAGGGATCAAAGAACTCTATTCGCACCAAGCCGCCACTGCCGAGTTGGTACACAGCGGCAAGAACGTGGTCGTGGTGACGCCAACAGCATCGGGCAAAACCCTTTGCTACAACCTTCCGGTATTGAATGCCGTGCTGGAGAACCCAGACACTCGCGCCCTTTACCTGTTCCCAACCAAGGCACTGGCCCAGGACCAACTTGCTGAGTTGCATGACCTGGCCACCCGGCTCGAAGACCGCTTTGGAGTGTTCACCTACGATGGCGACACGCCGCAGGACGCGCGCAAGGCGATTCGAGAGCGTGGCCATATCGTCCTGACGAATCCAGACATGTTGCACACCGGCATCCTGCCACACCACACCAAGTGGATGCGGCTGTTCGAGAATCTGCGTTACATCGTTCTGGATGAACTGCATACCTATCGCGGAGTTTTCGGAAGCCATCTGGCGAACGTGCTTCGACGTTTACGGCGCGTCGCGCAGTTCTACGGATCCAATCCGCAGTTCATCTGCTGCTCCGCCACGATCGCGAACCCTGGTGAATTGGCATCGCAACTCATCGAGCGAGAGGTTGAGGTTGTCGAGGAGAATGGCGCGCCCTCGGGGGAAAAGCTCTTCGCTTTTTACAACCCGCCGATGGTCAATCGCAACCTCGGCATTCGGCGCAGCTATATCAATGAAGCCACCCGCGTAGCCAGAGAACTGCTGGCGCGCAAGCTGCAAACAATTGTTTTCGCCAATAGCCGACTACACACGGAAGTCCTGCTCACTTATCTGCAGCAGGCGAATCCTCCGCAACCCGGCCAGCCAGAACCGGTCCGCGGCTACCGCGGCGGATATCTACCCGGCGAGCGGCGCGAGATCGAACGTGGCCTGCGCGATGGCCGGATTCGCGGAGTGGTGACGACGAACGCACTGGAATTGGGGATTGATATTGGATCGCTCGATGCCTGCGTAATGGCCGGCTATGCGGGTTCGATTGCTTCGACTTGGCAACGAGCGGGGCGTGCCGGCCGTCGCAGTGGAACCTCCTGCGCGGTGTTCGTTGCGTCTTCCGCTCCCCTCGACCAATTTATCGTGCAACATCCGGATTACTTTTTCGGCAGTTCTCCCGAGCACGCACACATCCAGCCCGACAACCTCGAGATTCTCGTGAATCACTTGAAGTGTGCGGCCTTCGAGCTGCCACTCTCGCCCGAGGACCGGTTCGGGAGCGTGGATTTGCCTGAGCTTTGCGAGCGACTTGCTGAAGCCGGGTTTCTCCAACGCAGCGGGGGTAACTGGCACTGGGTACAGGAGAGCTATCCGGCAGACACCATCAGCCTGCGGTCGGTTACATCCGACAATTTCGTCATTATCGATATCACCGGCGGAGAAGATGGAAAGCCAGAGGTAATTGGCGAGGTGGATTTCTCGTCAGCTCTAACCACCGTCCATCCCAAGGCAATCTACATTCACCAAGGCCAGCAATTTCACGTAGAGCGGCTGGATTTCAACCACCGCAAGGCATACGTCAAACGCGTGGACGTGGACTACTTTACCGACGCCATCCGCTACACGCAGGTACGCGTACTGGCAATCGCCGAGGAACAGCGTATTCCCGGCCCGGCGTCGCGAGCTCACGGCGAGGTGCTGGTGCGCTCACAGGTCGTTGGTTTCAAGAAGATCAAGTTCTTCACCAACGAGAATGTGGGCTCAGGAAAATTGGAATTGCCGGAAAACGAAATGCACACCACGGCGTTCTGGGTGACGCTCCAGCACGAACTACTTGCGGCACTTCCTTTCACGCTGTCCGAGCGCCAGAGTGGGATTTTCGGACTGGTTTACGCCCTCGCATCCATGGCGACCCTGCTGCTGATGTGCGACCGGCGCGACCTTGGTACAGCGGTTGGAGAGCGTCCTCCGTTCGGGGGAGCCGAAACGGAATGGCAGGAGTTCTCGCATGCTGCGGGTGTCGAGAAAGAACTGTTCGAGCCGAACCTGTACCTGTATGACGCCTATCCCGGAGGTATTGGATTCAGTGAACCGCTTTACCACTCGTATCAGGAGCTTTTGACGCGCACCCGGGAACTCATCGCAGCCTGTCCGTGTGAGAACGGATGCCCGTCCTGTGTTGGCCCTGCTAGTGACAAGAGCGAGCGCGCCAAGGAAGTGGCTTTGTCAATCCTTGAACGACTCTGTGCCTGAAGGGCGAGCACGCTCAAGAAGAACCGCAGGTATTAACTCATCGTGAATCACACAACGACAGATCGTTTCGCTCGGCTAAAAGCGTTGCAGCGACCGTTAGCGCTGCCCTTGTCACGACATGACGTCGAGTCGGCAGGGAACTGTGGCGAGAATGGATCCGTCAATCTCGCTTCGGGCAGCGCCGTTGGATCAGAAAGGCTTGCCCAGCTTCTATGCGCTTCGGTTAAACGGAATAGCCAGGGCGAACATCTTTCGCTGCACTGTTGGCACGGAGATCGCGCCCCATACATTCCAAATGCAGCGGCACTGCGCCTTCTCGCGCCGGGTGCCCATGAATGCGTGGCAGACCCTCAGCAATGGCTCTTCCTCGACACGGAGACAACCGGGCTCGCCGGCGGGACAGGAACGTATCCCTTCCTGGTCGGTCTCGGTTGGTGGGAAGGCGGCGGTCTCGAAGTCGAGCAGTTGTTCATGCGCGAGTACAGCGAAGAACGCTCGCTGCTCGCTGCGCTTGCGGAACGACTGACGGAGCGTCCCATATTAGTTACATTCAACGGCAAATCCTTTGACTGGCCGTTGCTTGAGACACGTTATCGGATGACGCGAACCATCGCTCCTCCCCAACCCTTAGCCCACTTGGATTTCCTTCACCCAGCAAGGAACCTCTGGCGCTTGCGCCTCGGCTCCGTACGACTATCACAGCTCGAACGCCATGTGCTGGGATGGGACCGCGGTGCCGATGTGTCATCCGAGCTAATTCCAAGGATCTATCTCGACTTCGTGCGCGGTGGGCATGCCGAGCCTCTGGTTCCGGTGTTCCAGCACAACCAGATGGATCTCCGCGGACTGGCGGGACTCTCGACCCGCATCCTGTCACTCCTGGGCGATGAGGAAGTAGCCACGGAGGACGGCCTGGAACTATACGGTGTGTCGCGCATCTGCGAGCGACGTGGCGAGGTAAAGCGGGCCCGCAGACTGTACGAACAATCGATTGTGTCCGTGCTGCCGGAGGAAACTAATCGTGCTGCGTGCGCGGCCCTCGCACGACTGGCAAAGCGTGACGGAGACATCTCACGTGCGCGTGAACTCTGGGAAAGTGCATTGGGCAACTCTCGCGAGGGCTATGAGGCTTATGAGCAGCTGGCGATTTATTACGAACACGAAGTCCGCGATCCGCGACGAGCGCTGACGCTTGCACGTGAGGCGCTTAACCAACTGTGCCGGGCGAAAGCAGCAGGGACGCTGGCGGGAGCAACGTACGGTCGCACGAAGGCAAGATTCGAGCATCGAATGTTGCGTCTCGAACGTAAGGCCAGTCGGACACTGCTCGACCCGTTGGACGCATAGCCAAGGCTGCGATCGCTTCTGTGCATGTGGCGGCCATGCCCATCCGAGACCCGAGTCGCAACAGAGAGATATCATCACAGGATCGGTTGAATAGCCGAGGAGTGATCAACGATGTCTTCCCCATCCTTCGGGAAACACGCAAGTGGCGCGACGAGCAATCAGCCGTCAGTACCCGAGCCTTCATTCGCCGAGAGAGCACGCACGTTGATGCACTCGGGTCGTATCGGCAGCCTCTCGACCATTTCGCGGAAGCAGCCAGGATTCCCTTTCGGGTCCCTGATGCCTTACGGCCTGGACAACCAGGGCCGTCCCATCTTCCTGATCAGCACGATGGCGATGCATACGCAGAATTTGCAGGCCGATCCGCGCGCCAGTCTTTTTGTGACTGAGCCTGACGCCAGCGGTGACGCGCTCGGCTCATCCAGAGTCACATTGATAGGAAATGTCCTTAGAATTCCGGAACCCGAGTTGGCGGACGCCCGTGCGGTCTATCTGACGGGCTACCCGGACAGCAAATACTGGGTCGACTTCGAGGACTTCTCCTTTTATCGGCTGGACGTAATTGATGTGTATTACGTGGGTGGATTCGGAGTAATGGGGTGGGTGGCGGCTTCGGACTACGCCCAAGCGCAATCAGACCCGCTGGCTAACGACAAGCGAGATATTATGCAGCACATGAATGCCGACCACAAAGATGCACTCATTCTGCTGGCCAAACGGTTTGCCGGCATCGATGCACAGCAGGCGGAGATGACCGCGGTTGATCGCCTAGGCTTTCACCTGCGCTTGAAAACCCCGGATGGTATGAAGGGAACTCGTATAGCTTTCCTGCGGGAAGTGAGCGATCCGTCAGAAACCAGAGATGTGTTTGTCGAGATGGTGAAGCAGGCGCGTCAAGGTTAATCCGCTGTGCTACCCGAAAAGGGCACTCTGAGCTGGCGGGGAACTCTGCCAAGGTACAATGCAATCTGGGTCGTCGTTAGCCACCGCGTTGATCCTTCTACTGACTGGAAAGCTTCTCATCTGCGAGGCGTCGAACGGCGCCAGAAGCTCCGCAAGTGCCTTGCCGTCCTTGAAGCCGGGATCGAGCCATAGATCGTAGCTCTCCTTGCGCAGAATTACCGGCATTCGATCATGTACGTCCGCCAACAGCGAGTTTGGAGTGGTCGTCAGAATCGAGCAAGATTCAATCACTGTGCCGCTCGGATCTTTCCATCGATCCCACAGACCGGCAAAGGCAAACAGGGAATCGTCCAGCATGCCGAAGTGGAAGGGCTGCTTCTCTTTTCCGCCTCGCCGCCATTCGAAAAAGCCGTCGGCAGGAAGCAAGCACCGACGGCTAACGAAGGCATCCCGGAATGCGGGCTTATCCGCGACCGTTTCAGAGCGGGCGTTGATGGTCTTGAATCCGATGCTGGCGTCCGTGGCCCAGGACGGAATCAGACCCCAGCGAGCTAGCGAGAAATGCCGCTTCGGTTTCGATGGATCTTGGCGAATGATTCCGACAGGTTGAGAGGGCGCGATATTGTAGCGAGGCTCCCAATCGACCTCGTTCTCGGTCTCGAAGTATTCCTCGATCATTTGCTTGCGTCTGGACAGACGATAGCGGCCACACATCTCGCACTCCTTGGATCAAGTAATAATGTAATGGAAACTGACGGATCGCCGTGACACGTGTTCGGCTTTCTCCGATCCGGAATCATATCGTTGGCGTTAGATCTTGCGAAAAATCATTCATGTCGACATGGACGCGTTTTACGCTTCGGTTGAGCAGCGCGATAATCCGCAGCTGCGCGGCAAGCCGGTGATCGTCGCGTGGCTGGGCAATCGCTCTGTCGTCTGCGCTGCGTCATACGAGGCCAGGAGCTTCGGCGTGCATTCGGCCATGCCAGCAAAACGAGCGGAACGGTTGTGTCCCGATGCCGTATTTGTACCTCCGGATTTCACACGCTACCGGGCCATATCGCGCAGCGTACGAGAGATCTTCCAGCGTCATACCGACTTGATAGAGCCACTGTCTCTCGACGAAGCATATCTCGACGTAACCGAGAACAAGACCGGTATAGCGACAGCCACGCTAGTGGCGCGGACGATCCGTCAACAAATCCGTGAAGAGCTGAATCTGACCGCGTCTGCGGGAGTGGCGCCCAACAAGTTCCTAGCAAAGCTCGCTTCCGACTGGCGCAAGCCAGATGGGCTGTTTGTTGTGCAGCCTGAGGGCATAGACACGTTTCTGCTGCCATTGCCTGTCGGACGCTTGCCTGGCGTCGGCAAAGTTACGGAAGAGAAGCTGGAGAAACTTGGAGCAAGAACCGTCAGCGATCTACGAGCTCTCGACTCGGCCGTACTCGAACAACACTTCGGCCGCTACGGTCAGCGCCTGCACGAGCTGTCAGTCGGTATCGACCTTAACCCGGTTGTCCCTGACAGGCCGACACAATCGATGTCGGTCGAGGATACTTTCGAACATGACGTGCTGTTACCCGAAACCGAGCCAATGATTCGGGGACTCGCAGAGAAGCTTTGGTCGGCTTCGCGAAAAGAACCACGGACACCACGCACGGTTGTCCTGAAGCTGAAGACAAGTGACTTCAAGATTCTCACTCGCAGCCATACGCCGGGATCCCCACCCGCCTCCTGCGAACAGTTGACTGACATCGCCTTAAAGCTGCTAGAGCGGGTCGATCTTGGTCTGCAGCAACGCTATCGGCTTGTTGGCGTTGGTCTGAGCAACTTTCAGGAACCCGAAGACACTGCTGCACAGCCGGTCCTTTTCGAGTAGCACGAATAGTATTTCTTCCCGCGAGGCGGGCATCAGGACCGATGCTTGCCAGCACCGTAGAACGTGACCTCGCCATCGACAACAACCGCCACGAATCTATTACTTTCTGCGTCCTTGAATTGCACGACCTGATGACCGCTGCGAGCCAACTGTCCCCATCGGCTCGGTTTCTCCGGATTCTGCTCGATGGCTTCATATTCGTGGCCCTCAATACTGAATGCGGCGGTTTTCAAATGCTGTCGACTTGTGCGGCGGACCGGTGTGGATATCCCGCCCACGCTAACCGAAGTACCGGTCATCAACTGCGTGGCGATCGACTTTAGGGTCTCGGCCTCTATCATTGGTTCACGCCTTGCTAAAACTTCAGCC
>Ga0209584_10000761_pt1 | contig 10257 bp, 9 predicted proteins | sample NGEPerD_FD_184507 | JGI IMG/M metagenome (GOLD analysis project Ga0209584, IMG submission 184507) | Arctic peat soil microbial communities from the Barrow Environmental Observatory site, Barrow, Alaska, USA - NGEE PermafrostAB12-D... | ecosystem: Environmental > Terrestrial > Soil > Wetlands >...
CCTGTTCACCGTGCACTTCTTCAATAATCACTGGCGGCCGGACAAGTTCCCGCTTGATATCCTCATGTTCACCGGCAAGATGCCGCTCGAAGAATTCAAGCGCGAGCACCTCATAGAGTACAATCGTCTCGTGGCGAGTGGGGAGTTGTCGAAATACTTGGTCGACGCGCCATCGCAGCCGATGACGCTCGCATCCAAGATTCTGGGTTTCACTTTGATGGGGAGCGGCTTGTTGCTGCTCATCTTGGTGATGAACGGATTTACTCATCACCTTTTTGGGGCGTGAATACGGAATAACGAGAGAAATGCCAACGAATCAAAAACCGGGGTTTCCTATGAGACACCTGCTGCTCGCCATGTTCTTGTCGGTAGCGCTGATCGGCTGCTCGGACGAAAGCACGCCCGAGAAGCTAAGTGCGGCGGACATCAGCGCCGGCAAGATCGTGGCCGACAAGGAGTGCAAGGGCTGTCACGGTCTCGACGGCAAGGGCACCGCTGCCGGCATCCCGAATATGGCAGCGCAGCGCGGGCGCTATATCATGGCCGCGTTGCAGGAATACAAGGAAGGCAAGCGCGTCCACGCCGCCTTGCGGGCGATCGCGAAAGACTTGAGCGAAAACGAGACCCGCGCGGTCGCCGCCTTCTACGCCAGTCTGCGGCCGATCCCGGCGGTCAAAGAACCCGTCTTCTCTCCTTATGAGAACGGCAAGGCGGTATCGGCGGCCTGCGCGCACTGCCACGGCGCGGACGGCAACAGCAAGACCGCCGGCACACCCAACCTCGCCGGTCAGCAGCCGATCTATTTCGTCGCGGCGACGCAGGAGTATCTGACCGGCGCACGCGCATCGGCGCCAATGGATCCCATGCTGCGCAAGCTGGGCAAGCTCGATATTGAAAGCGTGGCGCTCTATTACGCCTCGCAGACGCCGGCGCCGCGCAGCGCGCCGCCGGCCGGCAATCCGGCGTTGGGCGAGCCGAAGACCGCCGTGTGCGGCGGATGTCATGGCTCGCACGGCGTGAGTACCGATGCGGCAACGCCAAGTCTCGCCGGGGAGGACTCGCAATACCTGACACAGGCGATCAAGGCCTACCGCACCACGCGCAGACACGTCTTGATGTCGCGCCTGGTCGCCGATATCAGCGATCAGGATATCGACAACATCGTCGCATTCTATACGACGCAGAAATCGAAGCCCGCGGAAGACGGGCAAAATCTGCTCAGGGACATCACGGACAAATGCAATCGTTGCCACGCCGGCGACGTCAATAACCCGGCGCTGGCGATCCCGATCATCGATGGACAGGATAAGGATTATCTGACGCTGGCGTTACGGGCCTATCGCGACGGCAAGCGCGGAAATTCCATGATGCACAATATGAGCCTGCCCTACAGCGATTCCATCATCGAGAGCATTGCCTCTTATTACGCAAGCCGGCCGGCGAGGTAGGCATGAATCGGAATCGCGATGGCGCAGATCCGCGTATAAACGATGGGACCGACCATGAGTGAAATGCCACTGCACCGGCACTATCTTCATTACTCGGAGCTGCCGTACAGCCAGCGCGTGCTTTATACGGCGACGATTGTCGTCCTCGGCATCGGCTATCTGTTCGCTTTGCTCAACTTATACTTTACGTACGCGGGACGATCGGGCGGCAATCCCATCATGCTCACGGCCGAGGATCTCATCGTCGCCTATTCCGGTAGCGGCAAGGGCTCGCGCCTGGAAGGTGCCTTGCGCGGGCCGATGTCGACCATGCTGCCGGCGGACGAGCGCAATGCCGTGCTCGCCTGGGCGGCGGAAGGCGGCGCGCGTCCGGCCTATGAGAAGTCAGTCGCGCCAGTGCTCGAGAAGCGGTGCATGCTCTGCCACGATGGCAGCAATCCGCATCTGCCCAACCTCAACGGCTACGACAATCTGAAGAAAATGACGGAGAAGGATACCGGCGCCGCCATCCCCACCTTGGTCCGGGTGTCGCACATTCATCTGTTCGGGATAACGTTCATCTTCTTCATCGTGGGCTCCATGTTCAGCCACGCCTATGTGCGGCCGGTGTGGTTCAAATGCTCGATTGTCGCATTGCCCTTCGTCGCCATCATGGTGGATATAATCTCCTGGTACATCATCAAGCTGTTCCATCCCTTCGTCTACGTGGAAATAGCGGCCGGTGCCGTGATGGGATTGTGTTTCGCCATCATGTGTCTGGTGACGCTGTATCAGATGTGGTTTTCTCCGACGCCAACCGCCGTGCGGGAGCGCTAGCGCTTCGACGTGTGAGTCATCGGGCGCAATATCGCGCCGGACTGCAGCCCGGCGATGCGGGCGGCGAATTCATCGACCGCCGGCCAAGACGTATATTCGACGTTGGTATCCGGGTCGGTCGGCCCGCGCGTCAGCAACATGATGAAGCGGATGATCTGGCGATCCAGCCAGCCGTAGCGGCGGTAGTCGAGCCGCCCGGCAAAGGCGACCGCCAAAGCGGGCGCCAGGCGATGGCGCGCGATGAGCTTGCGCAGATAGGCATTGCCGGTCGCCGTCGTCTTGGCGGGTTTGCGGGCGGTCAGATTGACCGACGCCAGCGCCAGCGGCGGCGGCGAAGCAAGCGACCGGTAGGCCGCGAGGAATCGATCCGCCTCCGGCAAGTGCTTGCCATAACGCACGGCGGCCACCAGCACGATCACCGAGGCGGCGGATAAATCCTCTGGCACCGGCGGCGTCACCGCGAGATCCTTTGGGGGGCTGAGCGTTTCGCTCTGCGCCAGCCGGCCGAAAATATGCTCGGCAATGCGCCGCGATTGTCCATCGCGCGTCGCATAATAAAGCAAGGCACCCCGGCGGCTATCAGTCGTCGGCATCGAGCGCACCATATGGCAGGCCGATCTAGATCCGGCTCAAAAAAGATTTCCGCCGAACCCGATCGCCATCATGACGAGCAGCGCTAGCCCGACGGCCACCAGGCTTAAGCCCAAAATCTTGGCGCCGAGCGTCAGCGGCCGCGACGGCGCGTCCACCAGATGCTGCTGCAGTTGTCCGCTTTCCGCCAGCCGCGCGTATTCGACGGCGTATTCGCGCTTGAACTCTTCGAGCGGCATCGCGCCGGTGAACATGACGACGTCGAGCGGGAACTTGTCCGGCCGCCAGTGATTGACGAAATAGTGCACCGTGAACAGGTAGGCGGCGGCGAGCAGGGCTTCATCGCCATGGGCGACCGCGGCGACATTGAACGCCCAGCCCGGCAGGTAGGCCGCGGTGAGCGTCTTGAACCACAACATGGCGCCGGTCGCGACCAGCATCGCGATGCCCCAGAACGGCGCCCAGTAATCGACCTTCTGCTGATAGTTCCAATGGTCGAAGCTCGGCCTTGCGCGCCTACCGAAAAACCATTTGAACATGGCGGCGAAGTCCGCTGCGTCTTGCCAATTCGGCATCAGCGAATAGGGCCCGAACACTTTGAAGGTTGCCCAGTTGCGCGCGATGTGGATGGCGGCATAGACGATGTGCCAGGCAAAGACGGCGACCATGACCACGGCAGAAACCCGATGGATGAGCCCGGCGATCTGCGGTCCGCCCATGGCGCGTTCGAGCAGCGGCGCCCAGGCCGTGTTCGGATAGAGCAATGTCACGCCGGTTACGACCAGCAGGATGATGCTGAGCGCGAACAGCAGGTGCGCCCATCGCCATAGGGCGCTCCAACGCTGAATGTAGCGGCCGTCGCCTTGCGGCAATGCCTCGCTGCGCACATGCGGCCGCGGCTTTTGCTGCTGGCGGTCGCGATATTCGCGATAGAACCAAAGCGCCGAATGGAGCCAGAAGAACAGCAGCACGCCGCCGACCGCCGCGTTCACGAATTTCGAGGCCAGCCACGTGTAAGGATAATGAGCGAAGTCGTCGGTGGTGGCATGCGGCTGGAAGGTCGCGAAGCCGGGTGTCGCGTCAGCATGACATTTGCGGCAGGTGTTCAGCAGGTTGGCGGGCGCCACGCTCGAGGCCGGATCGCTGGCGCGCAGGATCGCGTGGCTACCGTGGCAGTCGGAACAGGTCGCGCCATGGTCAAAGCCCATGATGATGACCTGGCCATGATAGGTCTCCGCATAACCCTGCGCGGCCTTCGGATGGCAAGCGATGCAGTTCTTGGCGATGGCGAGCCGCGTGCGGTCCCGGTCGGCAAGCGTCCCTGGCACGTCCTTATGGGGCAGCTCGGTTATTGTCGTATGACAGTCGACGCAACGCAGCGCGTTGCCGTGCACGCTGCCGGAAAATTGATCCGCGGCCACGAACAGCGAGCGCATCTGTCCGTCGGCGTCTGGCCATGCGTATCCCGGGCTGCTATGGCAGCCGAGGCATGTCGCATTGTCGAGTTTAGCAGCGCCTTGCGCGCTCACGGCTTGCGTCCAAACGGTGATCGTCATTAAGGCGACCACCCGCAGCGCAACGACGACCAGCCACCGATTAGCCCGCATCACCATCTCCCGGTCAGACCGGCCGGTCAGCGCCTTTGGTCGCCCCAGCGGCAACCTTGACCCGCAAGATTGAACTATTCGCCGAAATAATGTAGCGGGGTTTGATCCTGATCAAGATGCTGCCGGCACGGACTACGCTGTTGCGGCCAGCCCCATGGCATCAGCGGCGCCGCGTCGGGCGATTTGAAGGCAAAATCCGGGTCGTCCGACAAAGCTTCACGAAGCGGGGGTCCAAACAACCGGCGAGCGAGCCTTGGCAAAATAAATCGCCTGCACTGTCAAATGAACTTTTCGGCTTTAGACCGCGCTCGATCGCCAAGGAACGCTGCGCCCTTTCGACGGGCGAGGCAATGTCAATGTTCGATATCTGACATTATTTGATTTAACTCAATGCGACCGAGCCAATTCCATGCCGTTAATTAAAAAATTGTTTGGCTCCTAATCGGCGTTCAAAGGTGACCGTGCCGCGCGAAGCCGCGGGCATTTGAAGCAATTTCCAGCGAACTGAAAATCAGCGGTAGACCGAGATCACGGTTGGGCGCGATTTACATCCCGGCCTAGACGGAGGTGTTGTATGGATACTGTAAACAGAAGAACAGCCTTGAAAGTTTCGGCCTTAGTCGGCGCCGGCGCATTTGCAAGTCAATCCCTGATGCCCGCAGCGGCAGCCGCCGAGCAGACGCCGGCGGCAACCAGCGCCACGCCATCACCGGCGCCGGCCACGCATTATGGACCGCCCGGTGCAAGAGGAAGCGTCGCGGAAGTCTATCAAAAAGCTCGCCAAGTTCTCTATCCCATTTGCCGTGTCTGCCCGGAATGCGATGGAGTCGCATGCGCCGGGGAATATCCGAGCATCGGCGGACTGGGTTCCGGCATGTCGTTTCAAAACAACTTCACTGCCCTGCAGCGGGTACGGCTCAATTTACGGCCATTGAGCGGGAACAAGAAACCTGACACCTCGACGGTTATCTTTGGGCAGAAGCTTTCGTTTCCGGCAATGGCGGCGCCGATTGGAGGCTTGGCAGTAAACTTCCCGACTCTCCACAACATGTCGGAAGCTCAGTACTTCGACGCCATTATCGGTGGATGTGTCGATGCAGGCACGATGGGATCGGTCGGCGACATTCAATCGGACCCCTATGACGTGACCAAGGCTCGGTATGACGTAGCCGCGCGATACCCCGGCAAAGTTGTCGCCGGCATTAAACCGCGCCCGAATGAGAACTTCATCCGTATTATCCGCCTGGCCGAGGCCGCTAACGCATTCATGATCACCATTGATATCGACTCGGCCGGCCGGGGCTGGCAGGATACTTCGACTGAGAGAGCGGTCGAGCCCAAGACTGTTGCTCAACTGCGCGAACTCATAAGCGCGACCAAAATCCCGATTTTAGTTAAGGGCATCATGACCCCCGACGATGCGCTTCTGGCGGGCGAAGCCGGGGCGGCGGGAATCTGCGTCTCCAATCATGGCGGCCGGGCCCTCGACCACTCGGCCGGAACAGCCGACGTGTTGCCTGCGATTGCCGACAAGGTGAAGGGTAAGATGGTGATCTTGGTCGATGGCTGCGTCCACTACGGCGGCGACGTGCTCAAGTATCTAGCCTTGGGCGCGGATGCCGTCCTCGTGGGTCGGCACATATGGCGTGCCGCTCACGGAGGTGGCCGGGAAGGCGTGGCGTTATTCATGAAGACAATGCGCGACGAACTGACAGCAGCCATGGTTCTCACTGCGGTTCCCAACGTCGCCGCCATCGACCGTCACATTCTGGCCTAGGATGCACTCCTAGGAGGAAATCCATGGCTCGCTTTACGATGGGTCTTCGACTGGCGCTGGGTTGCCTGTTGCTTTGCCTCTTCTGCTTGACCGCGGTTGGTCAACAGGTGAGGACATTCAATTACCGGGGTGGCGGGCAAGGGACGATCACCTTCGACCATGGCATGCATGCCTCCAAGGGTTACGTGTGTATGGATTGCCACACGAAGTTTCCGCCGACAGGCACACAACTATTTCAGACCCAAAAACAAGGGGTGTTTACCGTTGCCGACCACAGCAGCAATAGAAAGTGTTTCGCCTGCCACAACGGCAAAATCGCTTTTGCAACTTGTAACGAGTGCCATAGGAAGTAAAGGTAATCGGCGTCATGCCGCGCTGCAAATTAGTCAACCAGGACGATGCCTAAATTAAGATCCTTATTCGAAAAAACAAATGTGCGTGATCGTCTGCGGAAGCGCGATCCATAAATTCTATTTCTTCGATCAATCTGACCTTTGTTCCGGCGATTTGCGCGCGCATATGATTCAACACGAACACGCGGATAGCCGAGGACAGATTGGTGCCGTCCCGGCCTTGATCGATGTGCTGAACTAGATTCGTTAGCGGGGTCTCTTGCGCGCCCGCGGCTTGCACCCAAAAAAGGACGCCCGTCAGTACGATCGCGCGCAGCGCAAGTTTGCCGGCGTGCATGGCTCGTCCTCCCCAGTGTCCGACAGACGAACGCGCGGCACAATGTGCCGCGCGCTCTCATGTTCGATCCGCAATCTGTTGCGCGGCTTCACTCAATCGAAAGCGAACACGCCGTCGACCGCGGCGTCACTCGATGCGCGGTTACAGTTTGTGGTCGTTCGCCTTGAATTTTTCGCCGGCCGGCTTGAGCGCGCCGCCGCCCGCCGGATTCTGATGGCAGAAGCCGCAAGCCTTGCCGGTTTGCTGAGCATATGCTGGCAGAGCACTGGCCGGCCGAGAAATAGTCAATGACATCGCGCCCGCGATCAACATTGCGGCCGCTATACCGCAAACAAGGACGACGGCTTTTGTGGCGTGCACTTGCATATTCACCTTCTCCATTGCTGAGATGTCGTAACCAACTACTACCGCTCACGATCGACAACCTTCGCGGGCGTGATATTTTAGCAACTCTGAGAAACAAAAGCAGCTTAGCACAGATGATCGGGGTTCAAATTTTTGATCTCGATCAAAGAACAGATTACTGTTGCGCCGTTAGAAGAATACAAGTCTTATCGCGAATAAGTGATGGGCTGGGGCAGGTAGTAACGAAGTAGGGTGTGCAGTTTCGAGTACATCCTGTTTCGATCGGGGCGCTTGAAGACCAAAAAACGTGCGGCGGTCATTAAGCGACGCGCTGTAAGCATTACGATCCTTCCCCACGCGAGGCGTTCACCTGGTCAGCGTCATGTCGACGTTGGCTATAGAATTGTTAGCGGTGGCGGGGGTCGTTCAGTGAAAAGCTATAGTCGCAAGACTGTCGAATTCGGGCTCACCGAGGCTTTGTCAACGGGTATCCCGGACAAGCCGAAATTTAGATTGTGTAAGAAATTCGCATTGCTTGCAGCGTCGGCGCTAGTCTGCTGGGCCGCGTTTGGTTTGGCTCAATCGGCCAAAGCCGAGGGCGCCTTTACTGTTGCGGGCATCAATTCGACACTGCCCGGCTGGTCGCAAGCCGCCAAAACGCAAGAATCCAGCCAGCCGCGTCAGCAAATTACCGACGATTCGGCATTTTCCGCGCTGAGTTCCTTTGCGCGGCAGATCGGCAGCAAAACACCGGAAGGTTCCAGCCGCCAACTCGACGATCAGACCTATTCGGCGCTGCGGAGCTTCGCGCAGGGCATGGGAACCGCCCAACCTGAATCGATCAAGAGCCAGCCGAAATTGGCCGATGCGGACAGCTTGCTAGACTTTTTGCGTCAAGGGGGCGCCCCTGCGCAGCCGCCCGCGGCGTCGAAAGGCCCGGTCGCGGGAGGCAAGCACTCAACCGCTCCGGTCGAAGCCCAGTTTGTTGGCGCGAAGGTTTGCTTGACCTGCCATGCGACCCAGGCCGCGGCGTTTGAAAAGACGCTGATGGGCCGCATCGGCAAGACGCAAAAGGGAAAATTCGACTGCGAGAACTGCCACGGTCCCGGGTCGGCGCACGCGAAAGCCGGCGGCGGACGCGGCGTCGGCGGGATCATCTCGTTCCGGCCGGAAGACCAGGCGCGCACGGCGGAAGAAAACAACGGCGTGTGCCTCGCCTGCCATGAGAAGGGCAACCGAACCTATTGGAACGGCAGCACGCATGAAACGCGTGGTCTGATGTGCACGAACTGCCACACGATCATGAAAGAGGTGTCGCGCAAGAAACAATTGAAGACCGCGTCCGAGCCGGACACCTGCTTCCAGTGCCACAAGGACCGGCGTGCGCAGATGGCCCGTTCGTCACATATGCCGCTGCGCGAAGGCAAGATGGTGTGCACCGACTGCCATAATCCGCACGGCAGCGCTACCGAAGCACTGCTGAAGGCGAATTCGATCAACGACACATGCTACAAGTGCCATGCCGAGAAGCGCGGGCCGTTCCTGTTCGAACACGCGCCGGTGCGCGAGAACTGCCTGAATTGCCACGATGCGCACGGCTCGGTGAACGAGTTTCTCCTGAAGGTTTCGCGGCCGAGACTGTGCGCGGAGTGCCACGGCTTTGGCCACGGGCTGAACAGCGGGCCGGCGGCTGTCCAATCCATGGGACGGTCGTGTCTGAACTGCCACACACAAATCCACGGCACAAATTCTCCGTCAGGGGCCTTGTTGCACCGGTAGGAGACGTGGCCGGCAGGCTTGCAAAGGGATAGCGCGATAAAAATGAAGTGGACATTGGTGCTAAGGGGCGGGTGACATGAGACTTCGAGTTGGATTTCTTCTGACGTGCACGGCCGGCGCCTTGTTGATTGGTGCGGGACCGACGATCTCCACGGCACTCGCGGCAGATACGATGCCGACGAAGGCGATGCCGGCCGCCGAGCCGGTGCCCTTCTGGTGGTTCCACGGTGAGCTCGAGGTCGGCGGACGCTTCTTCCTGAACAACCCGGAGCGCAACGGCGTCAACTCCGCTGGGCAAAAGAGCCTGGCGAAATTCTACGAGTACCGCGACCTCAGGCCGGGACCGTTTGGAAACTTCCACCTGGCCACCGGCACCAGTAACGGCCTCTACCAGGTTGATGTGTGGGGCAAGAACGTCGGCTACAACGATCAGCGCTACGACCTTTATGCGTCGAAAGCGGGCGAGCACTATTTCAACTTCCGATGGGACGAAACCCAGCACGTCTACAGCACCAGCGCCCAGACGCTTTACAATGGCGTGGGAAGCACTGCGCTGACACTCCCGACCGGCCTCTCGGCCGCTCTGGCCGCAGCCGCAGCCGCAGGCCCCGGCACTGGCCACTACGGCACCAACGGCGCCTCACCTTTTACGCCAGCAAACGCGACTGCCGTTCAGAATTTGATCAACGGAAACGTCCACACGACCGACATCGGGATCCGGCGCGACACGGCGGCTGTCGAGTATCGTTGGACCCCAACCACGAACTGGGACATCAATGTCAACTACGACAATATGCACCGGACGGGGACACAAGCGGACGGCGTTGTGTTCGCTTGGGGCACCAGCGGAGTGAGGGTCGATGTTCCGAAGCCGGTGGACGATACGACGCAAAACTACGGTTTGGACGGCGAATACGCGGGGACATCTCCGTGGGGAAAAAAATTCAATTTCAAACTCGCCTACAATGGCTCGACCTATACCGACGGCAGCGATTCCTACACTGTTGAGAATCCGTTCTGCCCAGCTGGCGCCTCTGGTGCCGGCAGTTGCGACCGAACTGGCTCTACCTCCGCCCCCCTAGCGCGCATGTCGATGTGGCCTGACAATCAGGCCAATTCGTTCACGGGCACGCTCGGGGCCGACCTGCCCGCCAAGAGCCGCTATATGGGCACTGCGTCCTACACCATGATGCGGCAGAACCAG
>Ga0209584_10000762_pt1 | contig 10256 bp, 10 predicted proteins | sample NGEPerD_FD_184507 | JGI IMG/M metagenome (GOLD analysis project Ga0209584, IMG submission 184507) | Arctic peat soil microbial communities from the Barrow Environmental Observatory site, Barrow, Alaska, USA - NGEE PermafrostAB12-D... | ecosystem: Environmental > Terrestrial > Soil > Wetlands >...
ACGCCACCTCGATCGGCGCTACCGGTATCGGCGCCGGACTCGCCACGGGCGCGCTCATGCTCTCGACCGTCGCCCTCGAGCTCGCGACGCCGAGGCTGGTCGCTCGCTTTGGCTATCGCATCACGCTAGCTGCGGGGCTCGCGCTCATCGGCGCGCCCGCACTCGCACTCCCGCTCGCGCACAGGATGCCCGCGATTCTCGCGATCTCCCTCGTTCGCGGCGCCGGCCTCGCGATCATCGTCGTCGTTGGCGGATCGCTCGTCGCGTCGATCGTTCCTGCCGACCGTCGCAGTGAAGGACTCGGCCTCTACGGCTTCATCGTGAATGTCCCCGCCGTGTTCGGACTTCCCGCCGGCGTGTGGCTCGCCGCGCACGCCGGATATCCGACCGTCTTCGTCATCGCGGGAATTGCGGGGCTCGCCGGTCTGCTCGCGGTGCCAGGGCTCCCCGCGCTCGCATCATCGGATGACGTTCCGGTCGGCGTGCTCGCGGGGCTACTCACGCCCGCACTCGCGCGCCCCGCCGTCGTCTTCTCCGCCACCGCGATGGCCGCGGGCGTCATCGTCACCTTCCTTCCGCTCGCCGCGATTCACGCGTCGGGGAACGTCATCGCGCTCGCGCTCTTCCTGCAGGCCGCCGCGTCCACGCTCACGCGCTGGTGGGCGGGCCACCTCGGCGACAAGCACGGCGCGACCGCGCTCCTCATCCCCGGCCTGCTCTCGGCGACGGCCGGCATGCTCGCGCTCAGCTACATTGCGAGCACCCCCGCGATCATGATCGGCATGGTGCTCTTCGGCATTGGCTTCGGCGTCACACAGAACGCGACGCTCACGCTGATGTTCGATCGTGTGTCGTCGTCGGGATACGATGCCGTGAGCGCGGTGTGGAACGTCGGCTACGACGCCGGACTCGGACTCGGCGCCGTAATGTTCGGCCTCGTGTCGTCGCGCACGGGGTATCCGATCGCCTTCGCGCTACTCGGCGCGTTCATGCTCGCGATGCTCGGGCCGGCGTTGTACGATCGAGGTAGAGCCACCAGCCCCCGTTAGCACGGCACAGGGGCCGCCCAATGGCGACACGCGGCGGCTTGTAATGCTGTATTAAGGTACGGGCCCCATCGTAGACGAGCTTGTTTCCAGGGGAAAAACGACTGATGCGACTGTTGTTGGCAGAAGACGACGCGCAACTCGGCAAGACGCTCTTGAAGGGGCTGCGCCAGGAGTCATACGCCGTCGATATCGTGGCGGATGGCGAGAATGCCGTCTACCAGGCGCTCATCAACGAGTATGACGTGATCATCCTCGATGTCATGATGCCAAGGCGCGACGGATTTTCGGTGTGCCGCGAGATACGGCGCAACGGGACGACGACGCCGGTGCTCATGCTCACGGCCCGCGACACCGTTGCCGACAAGATCACCGGCCTGGATGCGGGCGGCGATGACTACCTCACGAAGCCCTTCGAGTTTGCTGAGCTGCTCGCGCGACTGCGAGCCCTCCTGCGCCGTCGCACCGCGGATCTGCTGTCGGCGGAGGTGAAGGTGGGCAATCTGCGCGTGAACATGGCGAGCCACAGCGTCGATCGCGCGGGCCGATCGATCGTGCTCACCACCAAGGAATTCGCGTTGCTCGCGTTTCTCGCTCGTAACGAGGGGCACGTGGTGAGTCGCGCGGCGATCTGCGCGCACGTGTGGGACGACAATCACGATCCGTACTCGAATGCCATCGAGGTCTACGTCAATCGGCTGCGCCGGAAAATCGACTCCGTCAGTGACACACCGCTCATCCATACGCGACGGGGCGCCGGCTACATGCTCGCCGAGCTGAAACGAAACCAACCGGCGTGATTCAGTCGGTCCGCGTCCGGTTGGCACTCTGGCACACCGCGGTCGTAGCCGTATTGCTGTTCGCGTTATCGACGGCCTCATACGTCTTCATCGCCGAGATGTCGGGGCTACGATTCGATGAGTATCTGCAGGAAACGGCAACGGCGTTCAGAATCGAGTACGTCGCTCAGCGCTACGAGACTCCGTCGGATTTTGCCGCAGCCGCGGAATCTCTTACGGAATTCGAATTCCGTGATCTCGACCTCGGCGTCCTCGACCGGAACGGGCAAGTCGTGGCGCTGGTCACGGCTCCCGGAGAATCGCAGACCACTGGCACCGAGGTGTTGCAGCCGTTCGATCCGGCACCGTTGAGTCGTATCATCGCCGGCCGCCATCTGACGGGTCCGGAGTTCGTCACCATCCCCGATCGACGCGGCGGCGTCAGAGCCTGCCTGCTTCCCGTCGAAGTGGATGAGCGCTCGTACGTGATTGTCGTTGCGCGTCCACTGTTCAATCAGCGCGCGATGTTGAAATCCGTGCGTACGGTGCTGCTCCTCGCCTTTCCCGCGGCACTTCTACTCGCGGCGATCGGCGGGTCTCTGCTCATCCGCCGCAGCCTCAGCCCGGTGATCACGATGACGGAGCACGCCTCGCGCATGGGCACGACCACCCTTCACGACCGCCTGCCGGTTCCGAACGCGCAAGACGAATACGGGCAGCTGGCAACGGTGATCAATGGATTGTTGTCGCGAGTCGAGAGCGCGTTCGAGCAACAGCGCCGATTCATGGCTGATGCGTCGCACGAGCTGAGGACACCCATTGCAATCGTTCGTGGTGAGGCGGACATCGCGCTCGCCAAGGCTGAACGTCCGCCCGAGGAGTATCGAGAAGCGCTGTCAGTCGTGCGCGCGGAGGCTCGGCGCCTGTCTCGAATCGTGCACGATCTCTTTCTCCTCGCGCGCGCCGATGCCGGGCAACAGCATTTACAGCTCTACACGTTCTACCTCGATGAAGTCGTCGCCGATTGTGCGCGCATCGCGCGATCGCTCGCCAGTCGACGCGGAATGACGCTTACATCCGATGTGTCGTGTGAGGCGTCCGTGCGGGGGGACGAAGACCTCATCCGGCGACTGATCCTCAATTTGCTCGACAATGCGCTCAAGTATGGCGCGGATGGCGGGACGGTGGAGATCGCGCTCCGATGCGATGCTGGCTCCCACCACGTGATCGTTCGCGACAGTGGTCCCGGAATTCAGCCGGAGATCGCAGCGCACATCTTCGAGCGCTTCTACCGCGGCGATAGCTCCCGAACGAGTATGTCAGCGTCTCACGGTCGTCTTCTCGACGAGCCTCACGGCGCCGGCGCGGGGCTGGGCCTGGCGATCGCGCGCTGGATCGCCGACGCGCACGGCGGATCGCTCGTGCTCGCAAGCTCCTCCGCGACGGGGAGCGAATTCATCTTCACGCTCCCCGATACGTCGAATCTCTGACGTGCGTGTTCCGCCACGCGAGATCAGGGGCGTGCGCGATGCGCAGGCGCTCGAGGACTCATGTGGCGTCGGTACCGTTACGCTTGCGCCAAGTGATGATCATGAGCCCTATAAAGATCGCACCGGCCGGAGCGGCGAGAACGATCATCGCCGCCAGCATTGGGCCCACCATGTGCGCCATGGGCTGCATCGCGAATCCCTACGGAACCGGGAAGCGAAGCGCGTTGAGACGCGAGGAGTCCGCCCAGAACTGATTCATCATGAAGAACGCGAGCAGAAGCCCCGGGATCAGCGTCCAGAACAACATGGGAACCTCGTACTTCAGGTGCATGAAGTAGCGGAGCGCAATGGCGGCCTCCAGGAATGCCAGTACGAGTAGCGCGGTCACCAACACGCCGCCGGAGACGTGCGCGTAGGCGAGAGCGGCCTCGATCGCCACGATGAGGAGCATCCCGAGCCAGACGGAGATGTACACCCGCATGTTCGGCCCGGCGCTCGGTTCCATTGTCGTCATTCGACGGCTCGCAGAAGGCTAGTGAAGGTTCAGCAGGTAAAGCAGCGGAAAGACGAACATCCAGACGAGATCCACGAAGTGCCAATACAGCCCGGTGGTTTCGACGTGCCCGGCTGACAGGCGCCCGGACTGAAAGCCGAGTGCGATGACGATGATCGCGACGACGCCGCTGATCACGTGCAGTAGATGCAGCCCGGTGATCGAGAAGAAGAGGGCACCGAACAGCACGGTACCCCCCATCGGATTCGCCGTGAGGCTCCAGCCCTCGTGGAACATCGCGGCCCATTCGCGCAGATGGAGAATGGCGAACAACACGCCGAGCACTACTGTCGCGCCCAACCACTTCATCGTCGCGGAACGCCGGCCGTCGTGCGCAGCGGCGACGCCGCCGAGCATCGTGAGGCTGCTCGTCAGGAGTATCACCGTCATGACGAGGCCGTTGAGGATGTTCGGCGAGAAGCTGAAGGGGCGTGTCCAGCTCGCGCTCCCAAATCGCAGAAAGCCATAGGCGAAGAGCAGGCCGCCGAACGTCGCGGCATCGGCCACGATGAACAGCCACATCGTGAGCTTCTTGCTCGAGATCAGAAATGGAGACGGCTCCATCGCCGATCCATGCATCGCGTTCACGGTCATCGCCGAATCGCTCACGTCCCCTCCATCAGGTACGTCATACCCACATCGCGAGAACTACGAGGAGATACGCCCACAGAACCGCCATGAAATGCCAATACAGCGCGACGGCGCCAAGCACCTGCACGGCGCGCGGGCCGTCATCGGTGTGCAGGCAACGCAGCGCATACACGAGCGCACCGAGCCCGCCGATGAGATGGAACGCGTGCACGGCCGTCAGGAGATAGAAGAAGGAGCTGCTCGGACTCGTGGCGACAAATACGCCTCGTGCGGAGAGGCTGCGCCACGCGAGATACTGCCCCGCGAGAAAGACGAAGCCCAGCGCGATCGTCACTCGCAGCCAGAACAGTCGCTCGCGCAGGTGCTCGACCGAGAGCGCGTTGGCGTACCCGAGACGATCGAAGGGGCCACCGACGCGTGTGCGCGCGAGCTCGAGCACTCCGCTGCTCACCACCAGGATCAACGAGTTCCAGTAGAGAATCGGCGGCAGCGTGAAGTGCAGCCAATCGGGCGATGATCCCTGTCGCACTACCATGGCGCTCGTGTACGCAGCGAACGACATGATGATCGCGCCAATGCCGGTCCATACACCCGTGCGCGTTGCCGACGAAGGCACAATGCTCTTCTGCATGACTATGACACCGCCGGTGCGACGAGTGGCGGGTCGCTCTGCATGATGTAGTCACCGCGCGGCCCCGCGACACCGTACTCGTTGGGTCCGTGCGACACGACGGGATGCACGCCGCCGAAGTTGTCGAAGGGCGGAGGAGAGGTCGTGCTCCACTCGAGCGAGGTCGACTCCCATGGATTATCCGGAGCGACTGGCCCGCGCAGCCGGCTCCAGAGGAGATTCACGAGGAAGATCAGCTGCGCTGCGCCGAGAAAGAGCGCGGCGAAGGTGATGAAGCGGTGAAGCACGAGCGACCCGTGCATGTAGTCAGCGGGAAATGATGAGTAGCGGCGGACGTTGCCCTCGAGGCCAAGCCAGTGCATCGGCATGAAGGTGGCGTACACGCCGAGGAAAGTGAGCGCGAAGTGCCATTTCCCGAGCGCCTCGTTCATCATCCGGCCGAACATCTTCGGGAACCAGAAATACGTTCCGGCGAAGATGCCGAACATGGCTGCCACTCCCATGACGAAGTGGAAGTGGCTGACGACGAAGTAGGTACCGTGCAGGTACGTGTCGATCGAGGGCTGTGAAAGAAAGAATCCGCTCAGCCCTCCGGTTACGAAGACGGAGACGAAGCCCAGGCAGAAGAGTCCCGCGGTCGTGAGACGGAGCTTCGAGCCGTAGATGGTACCGAGCCAGAGAAGCGTGATGATGGCCGCGGGGATCGTGATGATCAGCGTCGGCACCGAGAAGAGCGTCGCTGACATCGGACTCATTCCGCTCAAGAACATGTGGTGCCCCCACACCATGTAGCTCAAGCCCGCGATCGCCAGCTGGCAGGCGATCAACACGCGCGGACCGAGATGCGGTTTGCGACAGATCGCGGGGAGGATGGTGGAGACGATTCCGAATCCCGGGACGATCGCGATGTAGACCTCGGGATGCCCGAAGAACCAGAACAGGTGCTGCCAGAGCAGCGGAGAGCCACCCGAATGCGGCTGTAGCGCGTCGCTCACGACCAGCCCAGCGGGAATGAAGAAGCTCGTCCCCGCCACACGGTCGAGAAGGAGCAGCACACAGGCGGGCAGCAATACGGCGAATGCGATCAAGCCGATGATCGAGGTGATGAACCACGCCCATGTCGAATACGGAAGGCGCGCGAGCGTCATCCCCTTCGTGCGGAGATCGAGCGTCGTCGCAATGAAGTTGAGTGAGCCGAGCAGCTGCCCGATGCAGAAGATCGCGATCGAGATCACCCAGAGGGTCTGCCCAATGCCCTGCCCCGGACCAGCACTCTTGCCGACGGCGCTCAGCGGCGCGTACGCGGTCCAGCCGGACAGCGGCGGCCCATCGGGAACGAAAAACGCCGCGACGAGCACGAGGAATGCAACGAACGTGACCCAGAACGACATCATGTTGAATCGTGGAAAGGCCATGTCCTCCGCTCCGACCTGAAGCGGGAGAATGAAATTTCCGAATCCCGCGAACGGTGCGGTGGTGAGAACGAAGAACACCATGATCGTTCCGTGCATCGTCATCAATTGCAGGTAGAACTCCGGCGTGATGATGCCGCCCGCCGCAAACGTTGGCGCAATGAGCCCGATGAGCGGCACGGGCTTGTCGGGAAATGCGAGGTGGTATCGCATGATCCACGACAACACCATCCCGGTGAGCACCGCGACGAGGCCAAGGCCGAGGTACTGTTTGCCGATCACCTTGTGATCGAGGCTGAAGACATACTTGCGTATGAAGCCTTCGGGCTCGACGAGGTGATGCGCTGCGACGGGTGGGTGTTCGGTCAGTGACGCGGACACGGTGTCCATGGGCATGGGGTTTCGAATGACGGCGAGCGCGGTGTCGCGGTGGCGCAGATCACGGAGCTACTGACCCGCCTGATCCGTGAGCCACTTTGCGTAGTCCTCCTTCGACAGGACCTGGAGATACGCCCGCATGTTGTAGTGGCCGAGTCCGCAAAGCTGCGTGCACACGATCTCCGTTTTCGTCAGCCCGGTTGCCGTGAAGTGCACGGGGATGATGAGCCCAGGCACGAAGTCCTGTTGCAATCGCATCTCGGGGATGAAGAGCGAGTGACCGACGTCCTTGGAGTGCATCGTCAGCAGAATGGGCTGATTAACGGGTACGACGAGGCTCGCAGAAACGATGTCGTCTCGCGCGGCGGTGTCGTTCTTGGGATCGAGGCCGAAGAAATTACTGTTCCCCTCGTCGATTTTTTCGGGATGAGGAACGCCGAATTTTCCGTCGGGCCCGGGGTAGCGGAAGTAGAAGGCGAACTGCCCCGCTTGGACATCGATGTGTATCGCGTTCGCCTCCGCGGGCGCCAGAAATATCTGCGACCAGACCTTCGTGCCGACGAACACGAGCGACAGCACTTCGAGGCCGACGATGACGGTCGCCAATGCGACCATCGGCATCGGTCCGCCGGGAAAGAGCTTGATCTCGCTCGTCCGACCGCTCGACTGCAGCACGAATGCAGCCAATGCCAGCTGCGCGGCAACGAAGAGCGTGCCGGTGAAGATCATCGTCTCGAAGATCTGATCGTCGATCCTGATTCCGAGCGCGGAGAGGTCCGGTGGCAGCCACCACGTGTGCGAGATGAACACGCCGGCAGAAACGAGGGCAATCACGGTCACGGCGGCTGCGAACAGTTTGCCCACGGTCTTTTCGACTCCGGATATTGGGATCGGCAGGCGGATTACGTGACGAGCGCGCGAACAAGCAGGGAGAGGCCAGGGCGATGTGTGCCTGGCCTCCGGATGATCAGTACTCGGTGGCCTTCAGGCTAAAATCGAGCTTCGCGGTTTCGGAGCCGGCGATGGTGACTTCCTGGCTCTGCGTGCCGAAGCGTTCCTGCCACGCTGTGACTGTGTACTTCCCAGGGGGAAGTCCGCTGAGACTGTACGTCCCATCGCTACCGCTCACCGTCGAGTGCGACGTGTTGAGGACCGCGAAGTAGCCGTGCATCCACGGATGAACGTTGCACTTCACGGGAATGAACTCCGGCTTGGCGTACGTCGTCTGAATGGGTGGCGCGCCCGGTGGCTGCGACTTATTCCACTCGGGGTTCACCTGCGACATCGGATGGATGTTGTGCGATGTCTGATCATCGTTCTTGATCTCGAGCTGCTGTCCCGCCTGCATCGGAAGCACGTGCGGCAGATACTGGCATCCCTTCTGCTCGAACGTCACCGGCGTCGACGGCACGGCGCTGGGTGCGCCGCCCGCGGAGATGTAGACGACGACATCGCCGAGCGTGTTCCCCTCGCCCGCGACGACGCTCTCGTTCATCACCGGAGTCGCGTGCTGCTTCGCGCACGACGGTTCTTTCGCCATGTCGATCTGCTTCATTTTTGGAGCGGTGCCGGTATAGGTGACCTTGCCGGCGACCGTGCCGCCAGCCGAGTGATGAGTGGACGGCACGAGCGCCATCGTGGCGAGGGCACACATCGCGACACTGGCTGCAATCTTCATATGCATCGAAATACCACCTTCAGAGAAAGAGAAAACGAAGCGATCAACGTCCGCCGGACTCGGGGCCGATCGGCTTGAGCTCACTGGCGTGAGTAGCGAGCCAGCTCTTCCAAAGTATCGACTCCGGCGTGCGCAGCGGCTGTAACGTGCGGAGGTAATGTACGAGATCCCATCCCTGATCGCCTTTGATGTTGTCGGCAAACGAGGCCATGGGCGTGCCATCCAGACCGGTCATGAAGATGCGATACAGGTCCGCGTTCGTCGTTCCGCACTTGAAGCGTGTGCCGGTGGTGAAGTCGTACGGGTGAATCGGCTGGTCCTTGCTGTCCGTGAGACTCGACGCGGATGGACCGTCTCCGCGACCGGCGGTGCCGTGGCACTTCCAGCACTCGAACTTCTGGAACATCGCGCGGCCCGCCAGAATGCTTTCCGTCGTCACGGGAGTCTCGGGCGGAATCACGACTGGCGTGCCCGCCTTTTCGTTGTTCCAGCGCGGAGAGAACGTCTTGATGTACGCCACGAGATCGGCCTGCATCTGATCGGGCAGCGGGCGCCACTGCGGCATGTTCGAGTTTACGATGCCGCGGCGAACGGTGTTGATCAGATCCTGATCCGTCGGGAGCGATCCGCTGAGCGTCGACCGGCACTTGAACACCGCCTGCGTGAAGTCGCGCGGCCGTGGGTCGATCCACTGTGCGTTCTCGCCAGCTCCATCACCATGATCGCCGTGACAGCCGGCGCAGTAGCGGGTGTATTCCTGCTTTCCGGCAGCGGGCCGTCCAACACGCGTATTCACCTTCGTGTCGCCGCCGCGCCCTTCCCTTGGCAGCCCGTGAATGGTCTGCGCGACGCCCGCCGAGGCCGCGATGAGGAGGAACGAGATCGAGGCGGTGATCGATGGAATGCGGTAAGCAACTCGACTCATGACATGTCTCCGCATAGGTCAAAAATCAAAGTCGAGGGCAAACAGCAGACTGCTCGTCCAGATGTTCGCCGTGGCGCCTTCGGAAGGCAGCTGCCCTGGGCTCACGGTCTTCACCAACGAGTATTCGCCGTGCACCGCCAGACCGGCGCGGCTGAACATGAACGGGTACCAGCGCGTGCCGAACGAATAGGCGTCGACATTGCCCAGCGTGGTTGGCATATCCGGAAAAGCCTGCTGCGACATGCGGATCGCCTCGACTCGCTGCGTGAAGACAATCTGTGGATTCAGATGGTAGTGCGTCTCGAGAAAGCCGCTGTTCCACGACGCGTCGCGCGCACCGTCGAGCAATGGGCTATTCGACGGTGTGCTCGAGGCCAGATACGCGTTGTCGTTCCCGTGCAGATAGTACGGCAGGAACTCGAGCTTGTGGAGGAAGAAATCACCCGCGACTCCGGCGCGATAGAATGCCTTCCGCGTCGTGCCCGTGCCCGGGATGTCCTGGCCGTCGCTGGTCTGAAAGGCCGTGGGCCGCTGGCCGACGTAGGCGTACACGCCGATACGCTCGATGCCCATCTTCCCGGCGTCGAACGCCTGACTGAAGTTCACGTTCGCATCGTAGCTACTGAAATTGTTCGAGCCGGGATCGCCATCGTTTGACGACAGGATGGCGGCGCTATAGCGCGTGAAGCTGTTGAGCGAGTGCCCCGACAGCTCGGCGCCGAGTTGATTGTCGCCGATTCCGAAGTCGACGGAGCTTCCTGGCGCTGAGAAGT
>Ga0209584_10000766_pt1 | contig 10227 bp, 9 predicted proteins | sample NGEPerD_FD_184507 | JGI IMG/M metagenome (GOLD analysis project Ga0209584, IMG submission 184507) | Arctic peat soil microbial communities from the Barrow Environmental Observatory site, Barrow, Alaska, USA - NGEE PermafrostAB12-D... | ecosystem: Environmental > Terrestrial > Soil > Wetlands >...
GTTCCTGATACCCGACCCGGCACCGTCCGCCCGCCTGCCGGGCGACCATGATCCACGCACCCGTGCTCTGGTAAACCGGGATCATGACAACCAAGCATCTGGAGATCGAACACAAATATGACGTCGCCCAGGACCTTCCATGGGTCGACCTGAGCACTGTCGACGGGGTGGCGGCCGTCGAGCCGGCCCAGGTGGTCGCCCTCACCGCGACCTACTACGACACCCCGGCGCTGCGGCTGGCTCGGGCGGGCATCACGCTGCGCCGCCGCACCGGGGGCTCGGACGCGGGATGGACGATGAAGCTGCCCGTCGGCAGCGACCGGGAGGAGCACGGGGAGTCGCTCGGCGAGGACGGCGAACCCGTTCCGGCGGCGCTGCTGGACCTGGTCCGGGCCTGGGTCCGCGACCATGAGGTGCGCCCGGTCGCGACCCTGAGCACCGCGCGGACCGTTCACCTGCTCGTCGGACCGTCCGGACAGCTGCTGGCCGAGGGCTGCGACGACATCGTCACCGGCGAAGCGCCGCAGCCGGACGGGTCAGTGACACTGAGCCACTGGCGGGAATGGGAGATCGAGCTCCTCGACGGCCCCGCCGAGGCGCTGGACGCCGCAGGCGAGCTGATGCGCACGGCAGGCGCCGCGCCGGCTCCCTGGCCGTCCAAACTCGCCCGTGCCCTCGGTGCCGCGGTGCCGAGCCCGCCGGCGTTCGGGCAGCTGACCGAGCACAGCCGGGCCGGCGATGTGCTGCACGCCCACCTCGCCGCGCAGGCCGACGCGCTGCTGGGTTGGGACGGCCCCGCCTGCCGCGACGAGCCCGACGGGGTGCACAAGATGCGGGTGGCGACCCGCCGGCTGCGCAGCGCGCTTGGCACGTTCCGCAGGCTGGTCGACCGAGATGTCACCGATCCGCTGCGGGACGAGCTGAAGTGGATCGCCTCCGTGCTGGGCGATTCCCGGGACGCCGAGGTGCTCCGCGAGCGGTTGCTGGCAGAGATCTCCGCGGAACCCGACGATCTGGTGATGGGCCCGATCGCCGCGCTGATCGAGGTGGAATTGCGCTCCGACCACCGCAAGGCGCACGACCGGCTGGTGGAGGCGCTCAACTCCGACCGCTACTTCCGGCTGCTCGACCGGCTGGACGGGCTGGTCGCCGACCCGCCGTTCACCCCGCTTGCGGACGGCCGGGCGGACAAGGTCGTCACGAAGTTGGTGCGGCGCTCCTACAGGCGGATCGAACGGCTGGTCAAGGCCGGAGCTCCGGAGTCACCCACCGGGCGCGATCACTGGTACCACGAGATCCGCAAGGCGGCCAAGCGGCTGCGGTACGCCGGCGAGGCGGTCGAACCGGCCTTCGGCGCACCGGCGGCGGCGCTGGCGAAGAATGCGGAGAACCTGCAGGAGGTGCTCGGCGAGCATCAGGACAGCGTGGTCGCCCGGCAGGCCCTGCGGGAACTGGGGGCTCGGATCCATCTGGAGGGCGAGAACGCCTTCACCATCGGACGGCTGCACGCCCTCGAGCAGGCCCGCGCCGACGAGGCGGCCGCCGAGTTCGAAGCTGCCTGGCGCGGGGTCTCCGACAAGCACCTGCGCAGTTGGTTGCGCTAGCCCCGAGAATCACGACCGGCGCGGTCAAGGAAGAACCGCACCATCTCGGCGGTGGCGTCCGGACCGCCGGGATCGGTGTAGCCGCTGCCGGCGCTGCCCCCGGACCAGGCGTGCCCGCATCCGTGCACCAGCCAGAGTTCTGCCGCGATCGAGCCCGTGTCGTCGGTGAACACCGTCCGGGTGTGCTGCCGGCCGGGTCCGCCGGGATTGGCCTGCTGCAACGGCGCAGGCCAGCGGTCGAGATGGTCCGCCCTGGCCAGTCGTGCGGCGAGCAGCTTCTCCGCGTTGACGGGAGCGACGACGGTGTCACTGTCACCGTGGAAGATGATCAACGGGAGACGGCTGCCGACGTCCGGGGTACCGCCGGAGCGCATCGCGCTGAACCCCGACGACACGTCATGCGCGGCCCCGTAGGCGATACCGGAGTGCACGCCCACCGCGGCGAACATCGCCGGGTAGCTGGCGGCCATCACCGCGGCCATCGCACCGCCCGACGACATCCCGGCAACGAAGACCTGGTCGGCATCGACCGAGTGCTGCGCCATGATTTCATGAACGATACCGGCGATGATCGCGGGCTCGCCGGCGCCGGCATGCTGGTCGGAATCGCGGTACCAATTCCAGTACCGATTGGGGTTCGCCTCCCGGGACTGCTCTGGATAGGCAACGAGAAATGTGTGGCGGTCTGCCATCTCGTTCATCCGGGTGCCGGCGGCGAAGTCCGCGGCACTCTGCGCACCGCCGTGCAACATGACCAGCAGCGGCACGGGTCGCCCGGCATTGGCAATGGGGACGCCGATCGGGATGTACAGGTCGTAGCGCCGGGAGCCGGACGGCCCGTCGTGAATGTGATGCTGGGTCTGGCCGCGCTCCGGGAGATCGGCCGGCGCCGACGCTCCCCGGCGCGCCGGGGCAATGGTCGGTGCCGCCGCGGCAATGCCGCGGCCGGGCGATCCGTTGGCGATGGCAGGTTCGAGCAGGTCCTCGTCGATCGGCGCCCGGTCGGCTCGAGCGCGATCAGTGCTGTCGAGGTCGTCCAGCCGAGCACCGGCCAGGGCGCCGACGGCGTCGGGTTGATCGCCGACGAGCCGACCTCTCAACAGCGCCGCGGAGCTCTGCGCCCGCCCGCCGCCGAGTAGTCGGAACTCATTCGCGGCGTCGTCCCGGCTATTCGACATGCACGATGCCCTCGCGATTCTCCCGGCCGACCACGTCCGCGATCGGTGACGAACCCGGATCGCCGCGGCAGGTGACGGGCCGGTTGCTTCAGATGGTGCGCGGTGCCAATGCCTCTTTCACCGCCCGAGGGGCGCGGAACGCTCCGAGCACCTCGACCGAGCTGATGGTGGCCAGCGCAAGCTCGGGGGAAACATCGTTTCCGATGCTGCCCAACCCGAGCACACGCAATTCCACGGTTCGTCCTTCGGACCGCAACTTTTCCAGTTCGCTGCGGGTGTAGTGCTGGGTGCCAAGGGCCAGGGTCCTGCGCGCCACGGTGTCCTTCACGGCCCCCGCCCGGCTCTCCAGCTGCCTGCGAATGGCCGTCCTGATGAAGTCGGTGCGATTGGCGTAGAAACCCTCGTCCACCAGCAGATCGATTTCGCCGAGGTCGACCAGGCCGATGTTGATGGTGATCTTCTCGGTCTTGTCGATCTCCGCCATCTAGTCTCCGCCATCCTTCGGCCATCCAGCCACCAGGTTAGGCGAATGGTAGGCCGGGACAGCGCGGTTCTGCGTGCCAACGTCGTGCCGGGCTGGGTCAGGAGTTCCCGGACCAGCTTCCGAATCCGGTCGGCGGTACGCCTCGTCGCGTCCTGGGGGGCGACGCGTCGGACCGGCTGATGACGTGCATCCCTGGTCGGTGCGCTCGGCCGCGCTGTCCTTCGCGATCACCGGCGCGGGAGAGCTGGTTCTTGCCGGTGTCCGGAATGTCACCGGCGGGGGTGAGCTCGAAAACAGGATGCACAGCGGCCTCCGCAACGAATTCCGCCACCGGAGAGTCCTTGGTGGCCTTGAAATAGGACCGCGTGGCGCCGGCGATAGCCACGTATTTCTTCAAGACCGGGCCCGCTTCGGCGGCCGGGATCTCCCGGACCGCATAGACACCGGCATGCTTGCCGCGGCGCAGCGTCACGCGGCCGGCGGCGCGCGCATTGAGCACCCACGACACCGGCCCGTACGGCGCGACCAGCCACTTCTCGGTGCCCTCCTCGACCAGCGTCACCGGGGTCTTCCGCTGCGTTCCGGTCTTGCGACCGTCGCCGTCCGCAACGTAGCAGCGGTGGGTGGGTGTATCAAGGCCCCCGGCGGTGCATCCGTCGGGGACCAAGAAGCGACTGCGTGGGTCCGCGATGGTGTGGGGTTGGTCATGCACGTTCGCCTGCTCGGCCCGGTTGAGATCGAAACCGCGGTCGGGACAGTGGGTCTCGGGGGACCACGAGCACAGGCAGTGGTCGGCCTGCTCGTGTGCGGGCAGGCGAGATGCTGACCGCCGACTGGCTGATCGATCAGTTGTGGGGCGAGCGCCGGCCGCCTGCTGTCGCGGCGTCCGCGCGGCTACCTCCTCGACCCGCGGGCCGCCGAGATCGACATTCGACAGTTCCGTCGGCTTTCCGCTCAGGCCCACAACAGCGCGACTGCTCCAACCTCATCACCCGGCGAGGCGATATCCCTGCCGGGAGAGAATCTCGCGCACCGGCTCGGCGTCGGCATCCGGATACTGGTCCAAGAGGGCCTCAAGATCGGTTCGCTGGGCCGGCGTTGTGTAAGCGGCGAGTTCGTGCTCGAGCAGGTGACGCTGAGCACGGTCCGCTCGGTGATGGGCAAACGAGTCCGCAACGTGGATCAGGGTCTTCGGCACTACGCTCATGGGGGTCCTTCCGCCCAACGTGAGCGCAATTCGCTCACGTCTGGTGGACGCCGAACTGTTCAGGTCGTTCCGTCGACGACCCGGCCGGGATCATGATCTGCGCCACGCGCGGACGAGCCCGGTGAACGTCGAGCCGTTAGGGTCCGGACCATGTCCCAGCACGCGTCGTCCGGTGGCCCGCCCTCGGCAGTCCTCCGTGCCGCGTTCCCCGCATGGCCGCTCACCTCCGGCGGCTACCGGGCGGTGATCTCCGCCGTCGGCGCGACGGTGCGCGAGCTGACGTACCGCGGGCGGGACCTCGTCGTTCCGTTCGATGCCGCGCAGGTCAGGCCCTTCTATCGCGGCGCGCTCATCGCCCCGTGGCCCAACCGCATCGCCGATGGTCGATACACCTTTGACGGCAAGGAGTTTCAGGTCCCAATCAACGAGGTGGATCGTGGGCACGCGTTGCACGGCTTGGTGCACTGGAACCGGTGGGACGTCGTCGACGCTCTGCCGGACCGCGTTGTGCTGCGGACCGCGGTCGTCCCGCAGGACGGCTACCCCTTCGCGATCGACCTTCTCGCCGAGTACCTGGTGGATCCTCGGGGCCTCACGGGTCGGCTGACCGCGACGAACATCGGCCCGTCGCCCGCGCCGTACGGCTGCTGCCCGCATCCCTACCTGGTCGCCGGGACCTCTCCGCTCGACGACTGGCAACTCACCGTGCCGGCCGCCACCCGCCTGGAGGTCGACGAACGTCTTGTCCCGGTGGGAACCCGACCAGTGGACTTGGTGGACTGCGACTTTCGCACGCCGTCGGTGATCGGCGCCCGCGAGATCGATCATGCCTTCACCGATCTCGTCGCCTCCGACGACGGGAGTGTTGTGGTGCAGGTGCTCGATCGTGCGGACGGCACCGGCGTCGAGCTGTCCTTCGGCACGTGGGCGCCGTGGCTGCAGATCCACACCGCCGATCGGCCGGAACCGGATAACAACCGGGTCGGGCTCGCCGTCGAACCGATGAACTGCCCGCCCGATGCCTTCAATGCGCCGGACGGCCCACCGATCCTGGAGTCCGGGGCGACACACGTTGCGCAGTGGACAATTTCGGCCATCTCGACGCCGGCTCCGACCGGTGGGTCGGGCTGACGGTCCCGCTCACACCGCAGGCGGTCCGGTGGATCCGCGGATCTGCAGGCCCGGCCGGACGAGTTCTTCCGTCGCCTCCGCACGCGGCTCCGTCATCCGCCGTAACAGGGCCTCGCCCGCCCTGCGGCCGACCTCCGGGCTGGCGTTGTCCACGCTGGTCAACCAGACATGCCGGATCTGCGCCAAGGAGGTGTTGTCGTAGCCGACCATCGACACATCCTGCGGGATGCGCAGGCCGAGCTCTCCGGCCGCGGACATCGCGCCGATGCAGGCGATGTCGTTGACCGCGAAGATCGCGGTCGGCCGGTCGGCGAGGTTGAGCAGCCGGATCGCGGCGCGATAGCCACCCTCCTCCGTCCCGTCGCACAGTTCGACGAGCTGCCGATCGGCGAGCCCGCGAGAGTCCATCACCTCGAGGTAACTCCGCCGGCGGATCTCTCCGACCGCACCGAAAGCCCCTGCCAGGTGGGCGATCCGGGTGTGGCCGAGCTCCAGCAGGTGACCGAGGGCAAGTTCGGTACCGTACCGATCGTCGTTCGCCACCACGTCCACGTGCGGCAGGGCGATGTCGCGGCTCGCTGCCACCACCGTCGGCACCCCCGCCGTGGCTTCGACGATGACGGGCGAGGACGGCATGCTGCCCAGCAGCACCAGTCCGTCCACCCGCAGCTCCAGGAACGCACGAAGCAGCGACTCGTCGGTGCGCCGATCCAGTCGGCCGTCGGCCAGCAATGTGCGCAAACCCTGCGCGTGCAGGACCTGTGTCAGGCCCTCCAAGCAGTCCACGAACCAGGGGTTGCGCAGATCGTTGAGCAGCACCCCCACCATGTTGGTCCGTCGCTCGCTCAGCGTGCGGGCGATCAGGTTCGGCCGGTAACCCAACTCGGTGATGGCGTCCTGGACCGCGCGACGCTTGGCCTCGCTGACGTTCGGCGAGCCGCGCAACACCAGGGACACCAACGACTTCGAGACGCCGGCCCGCTCGGCGACAGTCCGGATGGTCGCCGGCCGGTCAGGAAGGGTGTTCCCGGCCATTGCTGTACCTGCGTCTCTCGATGTGCTTTGGACCGGTCCAGGATAGTGGAAGGTTGCTGGTGTTCGTTGTCGTCAGGTGCAGCGACCGTGGCCGCACCAGACGACGCCTTTGCGACGGGCGCGCCACGGAACAGGGCACAACATTGTCTTGACATCCTTACCTAGATGCGGAAGGCTCAAAGCCTTGGACCGGTCCATAACGCCGACCAGACAGCTTCGGGTCAGGTCCTACAGCTACCGCCACAGACTCTCAACGAGGAGGATCGGCATTCATGACGACGCCGAGCAAGCCCCGGTCCCGCACTCAGCTCGGCGTCGCCGTCGCCGGTTTCGGCTGGATGGGCCGGGTCCACACCCAGGCCTATGCCAGGGTTCTGCACCATTTTCCCGCGCTCCCGCTGGCGCCCGAGTTGGTCGCCGTCGCCGACGAGGTGCCAGGTCGGGCCGCGGAGGCCGCTGCGCAGTTCGGCTTCGACACCGCCGTCAACGACTGGCGCGACCTCGCGACCGACCCCCGCGTTCAGGCTGTCAGTATCGCGGTGCCCAATTTCCTGCACCGCGAGATCGGTGTGGCGATGGCCCAAGCCGGCAAGCACATCTGGATCGAGAAGCCGGTCGGGCTGAGCACCGCTGACGCCACCGCCGTCGCCGACGCGGTGGAGGCCGCCGGCGTGCAGGGCTCGGTCGGATTCAACTACCGCAACGCACCGGCCGTCAGTTACGCCCGCGAACTCATCGCCGGCGGCGACCTCGGCACCGTCACCCACGCCCGATTCCGGTTGCTCAGCGACTACGCCGCACACCCGGACGGCGCCCTGAGCTGGCGGTACGAACGCGAGCGCGGCGGCAGCGGCGTGCTCGGCGATCTGGCCTCGCACGGGGTGGACCTGGCGTGGTACCTGTTGGGGGACATCGAATCCTTGGTCGCCGACAGTGCGACCTTCCTGACCGAGCGGGCCCGCCCGACCGGCGCGACAACCGGTCACGGGCGGGCCACCGGTGGCGAACTCGGGCCGGTCGAGAACGAGGACTACCTCGGCAGCCTGCTCCGGTTCGCCTCGGGCGCCAGAGCCACGCTGGAGGCCAGCCGGGTCGCGGTCGGCGAGCAGAACAACTACGGCTTCGAGATCCACGGCACCAAGGGCGCGGTGTTCTGGGATTTCCGACGGATGGGCGAGCTCGGTGTCAGCCTGGGCACGGCCTACCAGGACCAGTCCGTCAGCACGGTCTACGTCGGACCTGCCCACGGTTATTACGGAGCATTCCAGCCCGGCTCGGCCACCAGCATGAGCTACGACGACCTCAAGGTCATCGAGGCCTACGAGTTCCTGCGGTCGGTGGCGGATGGCACGCCGCACGGCGCCACCCTGGACGACGCGGTGCGCAGCGCCGCCGCGTTGGACGCCATGGCCGAATCCGTGGTCACCGGCACCTGGGTTTCGCCGGTCACCCGCTGAGACTCTCACGGAAAGCGAGGATCAGATGAACATTCGCGTGGGCGTCATCGGCACCGGGATCATGGGTGCCGACCACGTCAACACCCTGCACCGGCAGGTCTCCGGGGCAACGGTCAGTATGGTCGCCGACGTCGATCTCGCTCGGGCGCAGGGGATTGCCGACGGAATTCCCGGAGTCCGCGCCATCGCCGACGGATTCGCGCTGATCGCCGACCCCGAGGTCGACGCGGTCGTCATCGCCTCGCACGATTCGACGCACGCCGCGCTGGCCGTCGCCGCGGTGCGGGCCGGGAAGCCGACGCTCTGCGAGAAGCCGCTGGCGCCAACGGTTGCCGAGTGCATGCGGGTGGTGCGGGCCGAGCGCGACGCGATCGGGCCGGGCGGGTCGCCGTTGATCTCCCTCGGCTTCATGCGCCGCTTCGATCCTGGGTACGTCCAGCTCAAGGCGGCGCTCGCCGCGGGCGAGGGCGGCGCACCGCTGGTGGTGCACTGCATCAGTCGGGGTGTCAGCTCCGCGCCGGGCGCCAGCGACGAATCCAGCGTCACCGGCTCGGCGATCCATGAGTTCGATGTGCTGCCATGGCTTCTCGGATCGCCGATCGTGGAGGTGAGCTGGCACGCGCCGCGCTGCTCGAGTGAGGCGATCGGCCTGCAGGATCCGCAACTGTTGCTGCTGCGCACCGCCGACGGAGCGTTGAGCACCGTCGAGGTGTTCCTCAATGCCCGCTACGGGTACGACGTGCGGTGTGAGATCGTCGGTGAAACAGGCACTCTCGCGCTGACCGAGCCGCTGCGCATGATGCGGGACAGTGCGCGGCAGCGGGCGACCGGATACCCGGCGGATTGGCGCCAGCGGTTCGCCGACGCCTACCGGCTCGAACTGCAAGCGTGGATCGACGGCGTCACCGGCGGGCAGCCCTCGGCCGACATGGCCTCCGCTCACGACGGGTTGGTGGCCGGCGCGGTGGCCGAGGCAGTCATCCGCTCGATGCGCGACGGTGGCCGCACGGTGGCGGTGGTGGTGGTGCCGCCGGGGAACGTCGCCCCGTTGTCCTGAGCGCTGAGAGCCCATTTCCTGCACTGGATCCGTCAAGGAGTCACGCCATGCCCGGTCTTGCTGCCGCGTTGCCCGTCTCACGCGTTCCGGATTCGATGGATGCGCCAGCGTTGCGCTGGGGGATCATCGGCCCAGGATGGATCGCCGAGCGCTTCACCGCGTCGGTCCGCCGGCACACCCAGCAGCAGGTCGTCGCGGTCGGATCCCGCAATGCGGATCGCTCCGCGCAGTTCGCCGCCCGGCACGGCATCGAGCGCTCCCACGGCTCCTACGAGCAGCTGGTCGCCGATCCGGGTGTGGACGTGGTGTATGTCGCGACCCCGCACAACGGGCACTACCCGTGCGCGCGGCTCGCGCTGGAGGCCGGGAAGCACACGCTCGTCGAGAAGCCGATCGGGCTGAACGCCGCGCAGGCCGCCGAGATCGCTGCGTTGGCAGGCAGCCAGGGCGTGTTCTGCATGGAGGCGCTGTGGACGTTCTTCCTGCCCAAGTTCGATGTCATCCGGCAGTTGCTCGCCGACGGCGCGCTCGGCGAGGTGCGGACGGTCAGCGCCGACCACGGGGAGTACTTCACCGCGGACCACCGGATCATGCGTCCGGAGCTGGCCGGTGGCCCGCTGCTGGACCTTGGCACCTACCCGGTGTCGTTCGCCAACTGGGTCCTGGGTCCACCCGTGAACGTGCTGGCCGCCGGGCAGCCCCACCTGGCGGGTGTCAACGGTCAGGCCTCCGCGATCCTTTCCGACCACGCCGGCAACCAGGCGGTGCTGCACACCACGATCCTGTCCAACACGCCCACCACGGGGGTGATCGCGGGCAGTCAGGCGACGCTGACCATTCCCGGCCCGTTCTACCAGCCGGGCGGCTTCACGGTGACCCCGTTCGACGGGGCCGACCCGCTGACCTACGACGAGCCGCAGACCGCCCACGGTGCCCTGCACTTCGAGGCGGCCGAGGTCGCCAGGTGCGTCGTCGAAGGGCGCACGGACTCGCCGCTCCGGCCGCTGACCGACTCGGTCGCCACCATGCGGGTGATCGACGAGATCCGCCGCCAGTTCGACATCGTCTTCGACG
>Ga0209584_10000767_pt1 | contig 10211 bp, 8 predicted proteins | sample NGEPerD_FD_184507 | JGI IMG/M metagenome (GOLD analysis project Ga0209584, IMG submission 184507) | Arctic peat soil microbial communities from the Barrow Environmental Observatory site, Barrow, Alaska, USA - NGEE PermafrostAB12-D... | ecosystem: Environmental > Terrestrial > Soil > Wetlands >...
TCGTCCACCCCCACCCGCTCGCCGGAGTGGATCAAGAGAGCCTCCGCCAGCTTCCACGCTATGCCGGCGCCGCACAGCTCCTTGAAGGGATACCGGCAGCCCGGCAGCTTCGGATCCACGAGCACCGCGCCGTTCGGCAGCGCGGCCGGAGGCAGGTGATGGTCCGTGACGATGACGTAGACGCCGCGGCTCGTGGCCTCGGCCACGGTCTCGACCGCGGTGATGCCGCAGTCGACGGTGACGATGCCCTCCGGCTCGTGCTCTTCGAGCGCGCGCCGGAGAGTCGGCGCCCGGAGGCCGTAGCCGTCCTGGAGCCGGTGCGGAATGAAAGGCCGCGCGTCGGCGCCCAGCTTCCGGAGGACCGTCGTGAGAATCGCGAGCGCGCCGACGCCGTCGCAGTCATAGTCTCCGAAGACGACGATGCGCCCGCCGCGCCGGGCGGTGGCCGCGAGAAGCTCCACCGCGGCGGGCAGGCCCGCCATGGCGAACGGATCGTGCAGGGCGTCCGGAGCGGGCGCGAGATGCGTGCGCGCGGCGTCGACGTCTTCGAAGCCCCGCGCCGCGAGGATGCGGGCCGCGGGCGCGGGCAGGCCGAGCTCCCGGGTGAGGCGGTCCGCCGCGTCCGGGCGCTGGGGCCGAAGGTGGCGCCGCACGAGGCGCGGCGCGCGCGCCCGGGCGTTCACGCGTTCTCCCAGGCCCCCATCACGCGGAACTTCGCGTAGCGCGCCTCGAGGAGCGTCTCGACGGGCAGAAGCGCGAGGCGCTCCAGCCGTTCGTCGATAGCCCGGCCGACGGTATCGATGGTCGCGACGGGGTCCGCGTGCGCCCCGCCCGGAGGCTCGGGCAGCACCTCGTCGATGACGCCCAGCGCCTTGCAGTCCGCCGCCGTCAGTCGCATCGCTTCGGCGGCCTCCTTGGCGCGGGCCTGGTCCTTCCAGAGAATCGCGGCGCAGCCCTCGGGCGAGATCACGGAGTAGACCGAGTGCTCGAGCATGAGGACGACGTCGCCGATTCCAATCCCGAGCGCTCCGCCGGAGCCGCCCTCCCCGATGACGGTGGTCACGATCGGCGTGCGAAGCGCCGACATCTCGAGGAGATTCCGGGCAATGGCCTCCGCGACGCCCCGCTCCTCGCTCTCGAGGCCCGGGAACGCCCCCGGTGTGTCGATGAACGAGAGAACGGGCTTGCCGAACTTCTCGGCGAGCTTCATGACCCGGAGCGCCTTGCGATAGCCCTCGGGGCGCGGCATCCCGAAATTGCGCCGGATTTTCTCCCGCGTGTCACGGCCCTTCTGGTGTCCGATCACCGCCACCGCGCGCGCCCCGAGAAACCCGAAGCCCGCGACGATCGCCGGGTCGTCCGCGAAGGCGCGATCGCCGTGCCATTCCACGAAATCGCGGATCAGGACCCGCACGTAGTCGAGCGTGAACGGGCGGTTCGGGTGCCGCGCCACGAGGGTCTTCTGCCAGGGCGTCAGGTTCTCGTAGACCTCACGAGAGAGCTTCTTGAGCTTCCCCTCGAGCCTCTCGACCTCGCGATCGCGCGCGGGGCTCTCCGCGAAGCTCTTCAGCTCCCCGAGCCGTCGCCGTACACGCTGGATCGGCTCGTCGAACTGAGCCTCGTTCGCCATGTGGAGACTGTAGCAGAGGGGGCTAGACGGAGTTGCCTATAGGAGGTTCTGCGGGTCGACGTCGAGGCGCGGCGGCTCGGGCAACGCCGCGAGAAGACGCCCCGCCTCGGCGATCGCCTCGCGGCGTTCGGCCTTGATGAGGAGGTGGTAGCGCCAGAGGCCCTTCAGGCGTTCGAGCGGCGCCGGGGCGGGCCCCAGGATGCGGATCTCGCGGGCGACGTCCGCCGACGCTAGGGCCGTGAACGCCGCGCCCGCCGCGCGATGGGCCTTCGGCAGCTCGATGTCCACGAAGAGCGCGAGGAGGAGATGCGTGTAGGGCGGATAGCGGAACGCCTTTCGAAAGCGCAGCTCGGCCCCGGCGAACGCGGGATGGTCCTGCTTCACCGCGGCGCGAATCGCCTCGTGATCGGGCCGGGACGTCTGGACGGCGACGAGCCCCGGCCTCTCCCCGCGGCCGACGCGCCCCGCGGCCTGCGTCACGAGCTGAAAGGTCCGCTCGGCCGAGCGGAAGTCCGGGAACGAAAGGAGCGCGTCGGCGTCCAGGACGGCGAGAGCCGTCGCATTCGGAAAGTCGTGCCCTTTCGCGACCATCTGCGTCCCGAGGAGCGCCTGCGCGCGCCCCGCCTCGAAATCCTGAAGCACTCCCGCGGCGCCGCCGCGCCGCGCCGCCGCGTCGCGGTCGAGAACGGCATAGGAGATCCCCGGGAAGCGCTCTTCGAATCTGTCGGCGAGGCGTTCCGTGCCGAAGCCGATCGGCTGGAGCGCGTCCGCGCCGCACTTCGGACAAGCCGCCGGGCGGCGGATGTCGTCGCCGCAGTAGTGGCACAGGAGGCGTTCGTGCCGGCGGTGGTACGTGCGGGCGACCGAGCAGTTCGCGCAGCGAAAGTCCTCGCCGCACGCGCGGCAGAGCAGGCTGGGCGAGAACCCCCGCCGGTTGAGGAGGAGGATGGCCTGCTCTCCCCTTTCGAAGCACGCCGTGAGGATTTCCGCGGTGCGGGCGGCCAGCAGGATGCGTCCGTGATCGCCTTCGCGGGCCTTCTCCTCCCGAAGATCGACGACCTCGACCTTCGCCCGCGGGCGGGCTCCGGGACGGTCGGGCAACGCGAGGCGCGGCAGACGGCCCTCGCGCGCGGCGCGCTCCTGTTCCATCGAGGGCGTGGCCGAGCCCAGGACGAGCGTGGCGCCCTCCTCGTGGGCGCGCACGCGCGCCACGGCTCGGGCGTCGTAGCGCGGCGACTCCCCCTGCTTGTAGGCCGCGTCGTGCGCCTCGTCGACGACGATGAGGCCGAGCTCCGGCAGCGGCGCGAAGACGGCCGAGCGCGGGCCCACGACGGCGTCGACGTCTCCCCGGCGCGCGCGCTCCCACTCGGCGGCGCGCTCGCCGTCCGAGAGGCCGCTGTGGAGGAGCGAGATCCGGTCGCCGAAGCGCGCCACGAACCGTCTCACGAGGGCCGGAGCGAGCGCGATCTCCGGCACGAGGAGGATCCCGCGTCGGCCCGCATCCCGCGCGGCCTCGAGCGCCGCGAGGTAGACCTCGGTCTTGCCGCTGCCCGTCACGCCGTCGAGAAGGAATTCTCGCGGCGTGCGCGCGCGGACGCTCTCGGAGATCGTCTCGATCGCCGCCCGCTGCGCTTCGGTGAAGACGGGCCTGCGGTCCTGACCGGTGCCTCCGACGTGCCGGCCGATGTCCGTGCGGCGTTCGGTCTCGATGGCCGAGACGAGGCCCGCCTTCGCAAGGGCGGAAACCACGGCAATCGTGCCGCCCGCTTCACGCACTTCCGCGATCGAGGCGGGCCGGCCGAGGGCGAGGAGCCAGGCGTGAAGGGCGCGGCGCTTCGGCGCGCGCGAGAAGGCGGTGTGATCGGCCGGGGCCGGGCGCGCGACCCAGGCCCGGTTGGACGGAGCCTTGGCCGCGCGGAGGCTCTCGGAACGGATCCGCGCGAGGCCCCCCGCGACGAGCTGCTTGAGCGCCGACGGGAGGCCCTTCCGCCCGACGCGTTTCACGAGATCGGGCAGGCGGGCCTCTCCACTCTCTAGAAGCACGGCGAGAATCTCGCCGGCAAGGCCTTCGGTCCCCGCGCCGACGGCGCCATGCGTCGGCACGTACACGGCTTCGCCCGCTGCGAGCAGCCGGGCGGGGACCGCCGCACGGAGGAGCTCGCCCGGTGGGACGAGGTAGTAGGCGGCCGCGCGGACGAGGACCTCGACGAGACGCTCCGAGAGAAATGGCGCGTCGTCGAGCGCCGCCACCACGTCACGTTCCACCGTGCCTTCGGGGGTGGGCGGCGGGTCGAGCGACGCGACGAGGCCGGTTGCTAGGGCGCTTCCGAATGGTGCGGCGACGCGCGCGCCGAGGATCAGAGGCCCGACGTCCTCCGGCACCCGGTAACTCGGCAGTCCGGGAAAGCGGTTGGGAAGGAGAAGCGCGACGCGCGTCAGACGCGCGTCCTCGGCTTCTGATCAGGGGTCTCGTCGGGCGCGTCGTCGTCCGCGGGGTCGTTCCGCCGCGATGCCTCATCGGCATCGACGAAGCGCCTTTCCGCGGGCTCCCAGCGCCAGCGGCGCGTCGGATCCAGCCCGAGGTCGGGCGTGATGATGATGAGCGAGCGCTCGATCGTGAGGTCGCCCGAGTCGAGCGAGATTGCGCGCTCGACCCAGATCGGTGGCTGGAACGTGCCGTCCCCCGCGCCGAAGAACACCGCCACGTGGAACCATGGGCGGCCGGATCCCTTTTCCACGAAGGCCTGCGCGAAGTCCAGACGGCCGTCGCCGTCGAGATCCCCGCGGACGAAGAACGGGTGATAGCCCTCGTAGACCTCCTCGAGGTCCCGGTGTTCGTCCGATTCCTTCGCGTCGGCGTCCTCCGCCGCCCTCACGAGGAGCCCGTCTTTCTTGAAGGAATCGATAGCCTGCTCGACGGCGAGCCGTTCGGCCTTGGTCCGGCCCGATGCGTCGAGACCGCGCGGCTCGGCATTCGGCGCCCTCGCCAAGGGTTTCGCCGGCTTCGGGGCCGGCCTCGCCAGGAAGAGGGCGGCGCCGGCGGTCGCGCCGGCGGCGGCGAGGGCGAAGATGACGTAGCGAATGCGAACGCTCACGGCTGCTTCCCCTTCCGCGCCGGAGCGTCGATCCCGAGCCTCGCGAGCACCGCGAGCAGATCCTCCCACGCCTCCTTCTTAAGGACCGGTTGGCGGAGGAGGTATGACGGATGAAGAGTGGGCATCACGGGAATGTCGCGGTAGATCCCCCATTTGCCGCGGAGGCGCGTGATGCCCTCGTCGGTTTCCAGCAGGAATTGCGCGGCGAACTTGCCGAGGGCGACGATCACCTCGGGCTTCACGAGGTCGATCTGCCTCTCGAGGTAGCCGCGGCAGGCGGCGATCTCGTCGGGCTCCGGATTCCGATTCTCGGGCGGACGGCACTTCAGGACGTTCGCGATGTAGACGGACGAGCGAGGCAGCCCCATGCCGTCCTCGATCATCCGCGTGAGAAGCTGGCCCGCGCGCCCCACGAACGGCACGCCCTGCGCGTCCTCGTCGGCTCCCGGGGCCTCGCCGATGAACATGATCCGCGCGCCGGGTGAGCCGTCGGCGAACACGGTCTGCTTGCGGGTCTTAGAGAGACGGCATTTGATGCAGCCGGAGACTTCGTGAGCGAGAGGTTGAAGCAGGACGACGTCTTGTTTCGCAGTCTTTCTATTCACAGAAAAATCCCGGTGCTCTTCGGACCTCTCATCGAGGTATAGCTCCGCCACTCCGAGGTCGCGATAGTAGGCGAGGGTTTCCCCGAGCGCGTCAGTGCCGGGGGGCCGCGCGGGGGTCACCCGAAGATCACTCGGTCGGGAGCAGGTCGACGGCCGGGATCTCTTCGACGGCCGGTTCGGGGGACGCGAGCTGCAAGCGCACGAGGTCGGCGGTCACCTCTTCGAGAGCGACACGGGTGACCTTCGCATGTTTGCTGTCGATCTTTGGGCGCGCGCCCTGGACGAGCTGCTCGGCCCGCCGGGAAACGATGTGAACGAGGCGGAACTTCGACTCGACGTTTGGCGGAAGCTGCGACATAAAGAGATTGTCCTCCGTGAAATTCAGGGTGCGAAAGTCCTGAGAATCGATTCGAGGCGCTCGCGCCGGCGGCCTTTGCCCGCCCGCCGCGCCACGAGGATCGAGCGAAGCTCGTCCACCGCGGCCTCCAGATCCTCATTGATTATCGCATAGTCGAATTCGCCCCATTCCTCCATCTCCTTCCGGGCCGCGGCGAGCCGGCGGAGAACCACGTCCGGAGCGTCGGACCCCCGGGCCTTGAGCCGTTTTTCGAGGACCTCGCGCGAGGGCGGGAAGACGATCACCTTGACGGCCTCCGGCACGTGGGAACGCACCTGGCGGGCTCCCTGGACGTCGATGTCGAGGAGAACGTCGATTCCGCTCTCGAGGCGCGGCTCGACCTCTTCGCGGGAGGTGCCGTAGAGATTGCCGTGCACGACCGCCCACTCCAGGAACCCGCCGCGGGCCTCGATCGCGCGGAACGCGGCTTCGTCGACGAAGTGATACTCGACTCCGGTGCGCTCCCCGACCCGCGAAGGCCGCGTCGTGTGGGAAACCGAGAAGTGCAGGGAGCCTCCGATCCGCGGGTCGCGGAGAACACGATGAATCAGGGTCGTCTTTCCCGCCCCCGAGGGCGAGGAGACGATGAAGAGGTCGCCACGGCTCATCGCGGTCCTCTCATTCGACGTTCTGGACCTGTTCCTTGAAGGCCTCGAGATCGGACTTGAGGTCGAGGACGAGCCGTGTGGCGCCCGTTTCCCGGACCTTGGATCCCGAGGTATTCACCTCGCGGTGGATCTCCTGCACGAGATGGTCGAGGCGCCGGCCGATGGGCCCTCCCGCGGCGAGAAGGCGCCGCAGCTCGACGAGGTGGGTCTTGAGACGATCGATTTCTTCCGTGATGTCGGCGCGGTCGGCAAGCAGCGCGACCTCCTGGACGAGCCGGGACTCGTCGAGCGCCACGCCCGCAGCCAGCTTCGCGATGCGCTCGCGAAGCGTGCCTTGAATGCGCTCCGAGATGCCGACTCGTTCCGCGTCGAGGCGGGTCACTCCTGTTTCGATCCTCTTGAGGATTTCTTCGAAGGTAAGAGAGAGAGCGGCGCCTTCCCGCGCCCTGGTCTCGTCAAACTCGCGCAGCGCTTTTTCGACGAGAGAGACGAGGGATGCTTCGAAAGAAGAATCCGCGTCGGCCGCGACGTCGTCCGCACGGATGACGCCGGGCAAAGAGAGGAGATCTCGCGCGGAGAGATCGGCCGGCAACCCCTTTTTCGAAGAATCTTCTTTCCAGAGCGCCGCATAACGCGCCGCGGCATCCGTGTCGATCTTCACCGCGGCGCCCGCGGGCCGCGCCGTCCGGATCAGGACGTCGATGTGGCCGCGGGCCGCGACCGCCGAGACGGCCTTGCGGATCGCCGGTTCCGCGGCGGCGTATTCGTCGCGCAGTTTGAGGGCCACGTCGAGAAATCGGTGGTTCACGCCGCGGATGACGACCGAAACTTCCGTCCCGTCGGAAAGGGTCGCCGCCGCGCGGCCGAATCCGGTCATGGATTTCATGGTGCGTTGCTCCCCGCCTTCGGCGCGCCGCCCGGCGCGTCGAAAACCTGAAGGTCGTGAAGGCGACGATACATCCCCCCGGCCGCGAGCAAGTCCCCGTGCCGCCCGCGTTCCACGATCCGGCCGGCGTCGAGGACGACGAGCTGGTCGGCGCGGCGCACGGTGGAAAGCCGGTGCGCGATGACAAGGACGGTGCGTCCGGCCATCAGGCGCTCGAGGGCTTCTTGAACGGCCCGCTCGCTTTCGGCATCGAGCGCCGACGTCGCCTCGTCGAGGATGAGGATCGGGGCGTTCTTCAGGAGGGCGCGCGCGATCGCGAGCCGCTGGCGCTGCCCGCCCGAAAGGCGGGCGCCGGCCTCGCCTACCCGCGTGTCGATTCCTGCGGGGAGCGCGTCCACGAAGGCGAGCGCGTTCGCCGCCGCGAGGGCCGCGCGCACGTCGCCGTCCGAGGCGTCGGGACGCCCGTAGGCCACGTTGCGCCGGATGCTCTCGTCGAAGAGGACCGTTTCCTGCGTCACGAGGCCGATCTGGGCGCGCAGGGAAGCGAGCGTCGTCTCCCGGATGTCAGTCCCGTCCACGAGCACGCGGCCGGCCGTGGGATCCATGAAGCGCGGCAGGAGGCTCACGAGCGTGGACTTGCCGCCGCCGGACGGCCCGACCAGCGCCGTTACCGAGCCGCGCGGGAGGACAAGATCGACGTCCGTGAGGACCTGGAGCTCGCCGCCATAGGAGAACGACACGCTCTCGAAACGAATCTCCTGTCCGAAGGGGCCGAGCGGCCGCGCCGAGGGCGCGTCCGCGACGTCATTCGGGGCGTCGAGCACCTCGAAGAGGCGGCGCGCGGATGCGAGGGCCTGCTGGAGCGCCAGGTTCGTCCGGGTCGCCCGCTTGAAGGGCTGATACATCATCGCGAGTCCGATGCCGTAGGAGATGAACGTGCCGAGCGTCATCTTCCCCGCCGTGATGCGCGTTGTCGCGTACCCGAGGAGAAGGAGGAACGCGAGGACGGAGGCCGTCTCGACGAGAGGCGACGAGAACGCCATGACGCGCGCGCCCTTGCGCGCGAGACGGAACGTCCGGTCATTCACGTCCGAGAAACGCTCGCTCTCCCACTTTTCGGCCTCGTAGGCCTGGACGACGCGGGCCCCGCGAATCGTCTCCGACAGGACCCCCGTGAGGTCGCCCATTTTTTCCCGCGCCGCGCGCGAGAGGACGCGCAGGCGCCTCGCGATGAGGATGACCGGGACGACGATCGCGGGGGTGATGAGGAGGGCCACTAGCGTGAGCTGCGGGGAGAGCGAGACGACGACCACGGCGAGAACCGCAAGGGTCGCGATGGACTGGACGAGGTCCGCGAGGTCGGTTCCGAAGAGGCTCTGGATACGGTCGACGTCGCCCGTGACGCGCGCGATGAGGTCTCCGGAAGGGTTCCGGGCGAGGAAGGCACCCGATTGGCCGAGGATCTTCTCGTAGAGGGTCTTTCGGAGATCGCGGACGAATGCGAGCCCGACGGCGTTGAACCGGTACTCGGCGACGAACGCGCAGAGGTTCTTGAGCACGAAGGCGGCGAAAAGGAGGAGCGGCAGGACGAAGACGCGCGTCTCTGGCTTGACGCCGAGAAAGGACTCGAAAGATGCGAGGCCGCCGTCGAAGGCTTTGGCGATCGCGGTGCGCCGCACGACGGACTTTTCGCCCACGACGGACCCGAGGCCGGGCGCCTCGCCGGCGTGCGCCATCACGGCGGTGCGTGCCTCCGGCGTGAGGACCTGATCGAACAGCGGGCCGAAGAGGTATGTGACGAGGCCCGTGAAGACGGCGACGCCGATCATCGCGAGGATCGCCGCGACCGCGGCGGCGCGGTGCGGGCGGAAGAGCACGAGGAGCCGCCGGAAGTCCTTCATGCGTGACTCCCCGGTCCGGCCGGCCCTCGGACGGCAAGCGCGGCGAGAACCGCGTCGGCCGTCCTTCCCGGCGCCCCGGGAGCGCCCAGCTCCGGGAGGCCGCGCGCCAGTCTCGCGCGTGTCCGAGCAGTCAGGCCGGGATCCTCGAGGAACGCGGCCGCGGCGGCGGCGATGTGCTCCGGGGTGGCGTCGCCCTGCAGCAGCTCCGGCACCGCGGAGATCCCCGATCCGTCGTCGCTCACGAGATTCGCCATCGCCACGAAGGGAACCTTCACGATCCGACGCGCGAGCCAGAACGTCAGGGGATGCACGCGGTAGACGACGACCATGGGGACGCCTGCGAGAAGTCCTTCCACGGTCGCGGTCCCGGACGCCACGAGAACGACGTCCGCGGCCGCGAGAAGCGCGAGGTGCGGGCCCGTCGCGATGCGCCACGAAGCCAGGTCCGGTCCGGCCACGTCGCTGAGGAGGTCTGTCGGAATAGAGTCGGCCTGCACGACGACGACCTCGAGGTCGGGGTGACGCTTCCCGAGGAGACTCACCGCGTCGCGCAGAACGGGCAGGTTACGGCGGATTTCCCCCGCGCGCGAACCCGGCATCAGGACGATGCGTCGTGCGCCCGAGGCCGGCGGCGCCGCCGGGATGGCGAGCTCCAGGGCCGCCTTGTCCACGAGCGGGTGACCCACCCAGGTCACACGTTCTCCGAGGCCACGGGCGTCCCACCAGCGCTTCTCGAAGCGGAACAGGACGAGGACCGCGCGGCCGAGGCGAGCGATCGTCCGCGCGCGGGAGCTCCGCCACGCCCACACCTGGGGCGAGACGTAGAAGACGACCGGAATCCCCGCCTTCGTCAGCCGACGGGCGAGCGGGAGGTTGAAGTCGGGGGAATCGACGAGAACCGCGGCGTCGGCCTTCTCAGCGGCGGCTTCCTTGACGAGCATCCGGATGAGCTTTCGCGCGAACCGCAGCTTCGAAAGCGCCTCGACGAGGCCGACGACGGCGAGGTCCTTCTGGTGCGCGACGAGGCGCATGCCCTGTCCCCGGCAGCCGTCGCCCCCGACTCCGAATGCGGCGAGAGAGGGCACCCGC
>Ga0209584_10000768_pt1 | contig 10210 bp, 9 predicted proteins | sample NGEPerD_FD_184507 | JGI IMG/M metagenome (GOLD analysis project Ga0209584, IMG submission 184507) | Arctic peat soil microbial communities from the Barrow Environmental Observatory site, Barrow, Alaska, USA - NGEE PermafrostAB12-D... | ecosystem: Environmental > Terrestrial > Soil > Wetlands >...
GTGCTGGTCGGTGTCGGGGCAGCGGGGCTGTTCACCGCGTCCGGGGACCTGACGCTGGCCGGGCTCGCGATGGCCGCCGCGCTGCTGCACATCGTCAACCACGCCGCCTTCAAGACGCTGCTGTTCCAGTCGGCCGGCTCGGTGGTGCACGCCACCGGGCGCCGCGACCTGGACTACCTCGGCGGGCTCCACGACGGAATGCCGCGCACCACAGCGGCTTTCGGCATCGGCGCGCTGTCCGCGTCGGCGTTGCCGCCGGGCGCGGCGTTCGTCAGCGAATGGCTGCTGCTGCAGGCGCTGATCCACGGACTGCCGGCCGGGGTGTCGGCGACCATCGTGATGCCGCTCGCGGTCGCCGCCGTCGCGCTGACCGCCGGACTGGCCGTGGCGACGTTCGTCAAGGCGTTCGGGGTCGGCTTCCTGGCCAGGCCGCGCAGCCGGGAAGCCGAGTCGGCGCACGAGAGCCCGCCCAGCATGCTGGCCGGGATGGGGCTGGCGGCCGCCGCCTGCATCGGGCTGGCGCTGCTGCCGACCCTGGTGCTGCCCACCATCGGAGCGGTGGCGGGGGGAGTCGTCGGATCCGGAGATCCGGTGACGGTGACCGCGACGACCATCGCGCTGACCGACTTCGCCGGGTCGCTGTCCCCGCTGTTGCTCACCGTCGCGCTGGTGATCGGGCTGGTTGCCACGCTGGCCGCGGCACGCGCGCTTGCCACCAGGCGGGCCGCCCGCGAGGCCAGGCTGTGGGACTGCGGCGCCGGCCCGCTGTCGGCGCGGATGGAATACACCGCAACGTCTTTCGCCGAGCCACTGCAGCGGGTGTTCGACGACGTGGTGCAGGCCGAGCAGGACGTCGACGTCACCCATCACCGGGAATCGGCCTACCTGGTCGAGGCCATCGAGTACCACCGCCGGGTTCCCGACCGGATCGAACGGCGACTGTACGAGCCGGTGCTCGCCGTGATGGCGGTGTGGGGCCGGGTGGGCCGACGGCTCGCCCCCGGCAGCGTGCACCGGTACCTCGGCTACGGCTTCTACTCGCTGTGCGCCCTGCTGATCCTGCTGGTGGTGACCCGGTGAACGCGCCCAGCGTGTACGGCACCGTCGGGGTGATCCTGCAACTGCTCATCGTCATCGGGCTGTCCCCGCTGCTCATCGGATTGATGCGGCAGATCCGCGCCCGACTGGAAGGCCGGGCCGGCCCCGGGATCGGCCAGCCCTGGCGGGATCTGCGCAAACTGATGCGCAAGCAACGGACCTCACCGCGCGGCACCAGCGAGGTGTTCCGGGTGGCACCGCTGCTGCTGGTCGCGACCTGCCTGGTGGTGGCGGCGGTGGCCCCGTTCGTCACGACCGCGTCCGCCCTGGACCCGGTCGCCGACCTGTTCGCCGTGGTCGCATTGCTGACGTTGGGCACGGTGGCGCTGGCGCTGGCCGGTCTCGACACCGGCACCGCGTTCGGCGGGATGGGCGCCAGCCGGGAGACCACGATCATCGCGCTGGTCGAGCCGACGATGCTGGTGGCGATATTCGCGCTGTCCGTGCCGGTCGGGTCGACGAACCTGGCCGCGATCGTCACCTCCGGCCTTGACGACCCCGCGCAGGTCTTCTCCCCGGTGAGCCTGCTGGCCGCGGTCGCGCTGATCGTGGTGATCATCGCCGAGACCGGCCGGCTGCCCGTCGACAACCCGTCCACCCATCTGGAACTGACGATGGTGCACGAGGCCATGGTGCTGGAGTACTCCGGTCCGGACCTGGCCATGGTCGAGCTGGCCTCCGCAATGCGGCTGACCGTCTTCCTCGGGTTGCTGGCCAACCTGTTCGTGCCATGGGGCATAGCCACGTCGGGGTCGGTGCCGGTGATCGCGATCGGGGTGCTCGCCTTCGTGGTGAAGGTCGCCGTACTCGGCACCGCGCTGGCGGTCGGCGAGGTTTTCCTGGCCAAGCTGCGGTTGTTCCGGGTGCCCGAATTGCTCGCCGGTTCCTTCGTCCTGGGGCTGCTCGCCGTGGCCGCCTCGTTCTTCCTCGCATGAGTACCGCCTTGTACACCCAGCTGCTGAACCTGGTGGCCGGCGCGTTCCTGCTGACCGCGGTGCTGATCCTGTGGCGCCGGGAACTGACCGGGATCATCGACGTGTTCGCGCTGCAGGGCGTGGCGCTCGCGACGCTGGTCGGCATCATCGCGGTGGCCGAGGGGTCCGCCGAGCTGGGTGCGGTGGCGGTCGGCGTGCTGGTCCTGCGGGCCGGTGTGCTGCCCTGGGTGCTGCGGCGGGCGGCGGCCTCCGCCGGCGTCGCTCAGCGGGAGACCAAGCCGCTGGTGAACGTGGTGTCCTCGCTTCTGGCCGCGGCCGCGCTGACCCTGCTGGCGTACGCCGTCTCCCAGCCGCTGGTGGAGCTGGCGCCATCACCGGCCACGCACGCCATCCCGGTGGGCATGGCGGTTGTGCTGATCGGCTTCTTCGTGCTGGTGACCCGGCGGCTGGCACTGTCCCAGCTGGTCGGATTCCTGTTGCTGGACAACGGCATCACCGCTGTCGGGTTCCTGACGGCGACCGGCGTCGGGCTGATCGTCGAGCTCGGCGTGTCGCTGGACGTGCTGCTGGTGGTGCTGGTGCTGCAGGTGTTGAAGACCCGGATGCGCGAGGCGTTCGGCGCCACCGACCTGGACGAGCTCCGGGAGTTGCACGACTGATGACGAACTCGCCGCTGTGGGAATCGCCCCTGTGGGGATGGCCGGCCTGGCTGATGCTGCTGCCGGTTCTCGTGCCGTTGCTCGGGGCGCTGGTGTTCGGGGTACTCGGGTGGCGGCCGAGCACGCGCTGGGTCGGTGCGGTCAGCGCCGCCTGCGTGCTGGGCGCCGCGATCGCGATCGCCGCCGGGGTGACCGCGTCCGGTCCGCAGGTGGCGTTCTTCTCGCTGCTGCGGGTCGACGCACTCAGCGCGTTCCTGTTGATCGTCATCGGCGCGGTGGCGCTGATCAGCGCCGTGGCCACCCCCCGATACCTCGCCGTCGAGGTCGAGGCGGGGCGGGCCGACGAGCGGGATTGCCGGCACATGGTCCTGCTGGTGCAGGTCTTCCTCGCCCTGATGGCGTTGGCGGTGCTCGCGGCCGGGCTTGGCGTGCTGTGGGTGGCGATGGAAGCCACCACCATCGTCACCGCCTTCCTGGTCGGCCAGCGCCGCGGCCGTGCGGCGGTGGAGGCCGCGTGGAAGTACGTGGTGATCTGCTCGACCGGGATCGCGCTGGCCCTGCTGGGCACCTTCCTGCTGAACTTCGCCGCGCAGCACACCCCGTTGCCCGCCGGGCTGGACTGGGTGGATCTGGTCGCCGCGGCGCCGAACCTGGATCCCGGGGTCACCCGGGTCGCGGCGGCGCTGCTGATCGTCGGGTTCGGCACCAAGGCCGGGCTGGCTCCGCTGCACGCCTGGCTCCCCGACGCGCACAGCCAGGCCCCGGCGCCGGTGTCGGCGCTGATGTCCGGGGTGCTGATCTCGGTCGCGTTCTACGCGGTGCTCCGGGTCAAGGTGATCGCCGACGCCGCGCTCGGGCCCGAGTTCGCCCGCGCGCTGCTGGTGGTGCTGGCGCTGGCGTCACTGATGCTGGCCGCCTCGCTGCTGCTGGCCCAGCGCGACTACAAACGCATGTTGGCCTATTCGAGCATCGAGAACATGGGCCTGCTCGCGCTCGGAGCCGCGATCGGCAGTCCGCTGGCCATCGCCGCGGTGCTGTTGCACATCCTCGGGCACGGGCTGGCCAAGAGCTCGCTGTTCCTGGGCGCGGGCCGGATCCTGCAGGTCACCGGGACCAGCCGGATCGACCGGGTGCGCGGATTGGCCGCGCGGGAACCCTTGCTGGCCGGGTGTTTCGGTTTCGGCGTACTGGCGATCATCGCCTTCCCGCCGTTCGCGCTGTTCGCCAGCGAACTGGGTATGGCCCGGGCGGGCTTCGATGCCGGGCTGGGCTGGCAGATGACCGCCGCACTGCTGCTGGTACTGGTGATCGCGGCCTCGCTGGTCAACCACACCAGCCGGATGCTGCTCGGCGCACCGGTGGCGGCGGTTGCTGCGCCCTCGGAGGCTGCCGCCTCCAAGGACACGGTCGTCGATGCTGCCGGCCTTGAAGCCGTCGATCTTGCGCCCGTCCCGGCGGCCGGACCGTTCTCCTCGCCCCCGGTCGCGGTGCGGACGCTCCCGGCGCGGTCGAGCGTGGCGGTCGCATCGCCGATCCCGGCCGTTTTGCCGATCGCCATCGAGGTCGCAGCCGGGCCGACCGTTGCTGACGCGCGGCGGTCCCGTCCGAGTGCCGAGATCTACGCCATGGGAGGCGCCTTGCTCACCTGCGCCGTGCTGGGCCTGACGTTGGGCCCGCTGGGACCGTTGCTGGCGCAGGCCACCGCCGTCATCACAAGGACGCCATGATGCCCCCGATGACCAGCGCCGACCTCGCCGGTTCGGGCGGGTCCGTCGAGGAGCCGCCCCGTGCGGTGTCGATCGGTGACCCCGCAGTCGGCACAGTCGGCACAGTCCGCGCCGGCGACGGCGACGAGGAAGGTCCGGGCCCGCTGGCCGGCGCGCAGCCGGTCGGGTACCACCGGGTGGCGCTGACCGTCGCCGCCGACGAGCTTGCACGACACGCACAATTGTTGCTGGACAGGGGCTTCCGGATCGCCCTCGTCGCGGGCCACGACGAATCGAACGGTGCCGACCCGACCGGAGGCGCCGTGCCCGACGGCATGCGGGTGGTGTACCTGTTCACCCATCCCGCCACCGATCAGCGCGTCGAACTCCGGTTGCGGTGCGACCCGACCGATCCGCATGTGCCGAGCTTGGCGGGCCTGTCGTTCGCGTCCGGCCGCTTCGAACGCGAGATGCGGGACTTGTTCGGCATCGTCCCGGACGATCACCCCATGCCGAGCCGGCTGGTTCGGCACTTCCACTGGCCGACCGGATGGCACCCGATGCTGGCCGGCGCCGGCGAGCCACCACCGTTCGGTGACGTGGACGGGCCGTTCAGCTTCCGGATCGTGGAAGGCACCGGGGTGTACGAGATCCCGGTCGGCCCGGTGCACGCCGGGATGATCGGCCCCGGTCATTTCCGGTTCTCCGTCGTGGGCGAGACGATCCTGAACCTGAAGGCGCGCTTGTGGTTCGTGCACCGCGGCATCGAGAAGCTCTTCGAGGCAAGGCCTCCCGCACAGGGAATCGAGCTGGCCGAACGGATCAGCGGGGACACCTCGGTCGGGCACACCCTGGCGTTCTGCCAGGCCGTCGAGGACGCTTGCGGCACAACCGTTTCCGTGGCGGATGGACAGGTGCGGGCCATACTGCTCGAGCTGGAACGGATGTACAACCACGTCACAGACATCGGCGCGCTGTGCAATGACGTCGGGCACTCGATCCTGAACAACCAGGCACAGCGGGTGAAGGAAGACCTGCTGCGGATCAACGACCAGGTCACCGGCAACAGGCTGCTGCGCGGCGGCGTACTGCTGGGCGGCGTCAATGTGTCGGCACTGCCGGATCCGGCTCGGCTGGCCGAGATCGGCGCCGATATCGGCGAGATCGCCGCCCTCGCAGTGGGTCACAGCGTGGTGCGGGACAGGTTCACCGGCACTGCTGTGCTCACCCGCCAACAGGCCGTCGATCTGGGAACGCTGGGGTACGTCGCCAGGGCGAGCGGGCTGGCCGTCGACGCCCGGCGCGATCATCCGGTACCAGGGGTGCCCGCCCCTCCCGCCGAGCCAAGGACCACCGACGGCGACGTGCTGTCCCGTTTCCTGATGCGCGTCAAGGAGATCGAGGAGTCCGTCACCCTGATCTCCGATCTCGTCGCGCGGTTGAGGACCGCGTCCCCCGACGATGCCGAGTCGATCCAGCAGCCACCCCGAACGACGGGCTCGGGCGTCGGCATCGTGGAGGGGTGGAGGGGCACGATCGTGCACCGAGTGGAGATCAACGCCGGCCTGCTGACCAGGGTCAAGATCGTCGACCCGTCGTTCTTCAACTGGCCCGCCCTGCCGGTGGCGCTGGCGGACACGATCGTCCCCGACTTCCCCTTGGCCAACAAGAGTTTCAACCTGTCGTACGCGGGAAACGACCTCTGACCCTGAAAAGCGTGGCCTGGCCGAGGTCAGGAGGCCGGGGGTTCGTCGTGCCCGGCGGCCTCGGCGGCGTCGGCCTCTACCTTGGTGTGGTGAACCACACCGTCGGCGTGGTCCGGCGGGCCGTAAACGGTGTACAGCACCAGCGGATTCGGCCCGGTGTTGACGAAGTTGTGCTCGGTGCCCGCAGGCACGATCACCAAGTCGCCCTGGGTGACGGTCCGACGATCGCCGCCCACCGTCGCCTCGCCGGTACCGCTGACAAACGTCAGGATCTGGTCGTTGTGGTCGTGCGTTTCCAGCCCGATCTCGCCGCCCGGCGGGATGGTCATGATCACCAGCTGGGTGTGTTTGCCCGTCCAGAGCACCCGGCGGAAGTCGGCGCTGCTCTCGGCGACAGTGGCGATGGGGAAGTGCGGCATGGCGCTCATGGTGGATTCCTTTTCTCGGGGAGGTGCTGTCAGGACGGGTGCACGATCTCCCGACCGGTGATCCCGTACGTGGTGATGCGGACCCAGAACGCGCGATCGGTGCCATCGGCCCATGGCTCGACGCCGAAGTCGTTCAACCGGGCGATCTCCCGCTCGTCCTCGACCGTCTCCGCGACACCACGAACGACCACGCTCCAGCCGCTGCGCCGCGCCGGCTCGAAGCTGTCGACCTCGAACGCAACTGACGAGCCGGTATCGGCGGCAAGTAGTTTCGAGCCGGCGTTGGAGCGGAACACCACAGCGTCGCCGTCCAGCGTGTGATTGACCGGCAGGATCAGCGGATCCCCGTTGGAGACGAAGGCAATCCGGCCCACCGGCGTCCGGGCGATGCGGTCGAAGCATTCCCGGGCGGACAGCACGCCGAGACCGGAATGGTCCAGGGGTAACGACGGCTGCGTCATTGCAGACTCCTGATGGCGTTTGTCACGGTCGCGCGCGGGTGTGCGATCACCCGGGGTCGACCACCTTCAGATTCGCACCAAGCACGGCAGAGCGCTCACCGGGGAGCTGTGCGTTCAGCCTCAGGTCCCCGGCGGGCCCGCTTCGGACCGACCGGGGGTCGTACCGAGGTTCCTACCCGGGTAGCATCGATGGGTGAAGATCAGCGTGAGCCTGCCGGCCGAGGATGTGCAGTTGCTCGACGAGCACGCGCGGCGCGCCGGCCTGCCGTCACGCTCGGCGGCCCTGCACCAGGCGGTGCTCCTGCTGCGTCAGGTGGAGCTCGAAGTCGACTACGCCAGCGCCTGGGACGAGTGGGAATCGTCCGGTGACCAGGCTTCGTGGGAGACCGTGACCGCGGACGGACTGCCCGATGCGTCGGGGTGAGATCCGGCTGGTTGATCTGGATCCGGTGCGGGGCAGCGGGTCCAGCAAACGGCGCCCGGCGGTGATCGTGAGCAATGACAGCGCGAATGCCACCGCCGCCAGACTGCGGCGGGGCGTGGTGACGGTCGTGCCGGTCACGAGCAACGTCAGTCGGGTGCTGCCGTTCCAGGTGTTGCTTCCCTCGGAAGCAGTCGGGCTCAGGGTGGACTCCAAGGCTCAGGCGGAGCAGGTGAGATCGGTGTCGGTGGAGCGGATCGGCCCTGCTGTCGGTCGGGTGCCGGCGCCGGTGATGGTCCAGCTCGACGACGCGCTTCGCCTGCACCTTCAGCTGTGACGGCTCAGCCGGACCGCTGCAGCCGGTTCATCTCCCGCTGGATGCGGTCCCAGCTGACCCGATGGCGCACCGCGAAGTCCACCGGTACCGCCGGGCCTGCGCTGACTCGGCCTGCCGTTCACTGTTGTCAGCCGGACGAGTTGCGACCAGCGCCAAAGGTCCCAGCCCGCATCGCTTCAGCCCCCATAACGCCAGCACGGTGCCGACCGTCACCGCCACCACCCGTGACAGGGCGCGCGGCGCCTGCTACTGTCCGTCGCAAGGTCATGAGTGCCAGCAGATAGCCCCGGCTTGCTGGCCGGCAACCCTCGTTCCGCGGTGGGGTGCCCCGGGTGAAGACCTGGCCGGGCGTGAGGTGCGCCTGGCAAGCGCGGGCCTCCGGTCACCCTGGCGGTCCGATGGACCGTAGGGGAACCCGAATGACCATCCTGCTGGAACGTCCCGACCTGATCTCGGCACTCGCGCCGCGGGTGACGCCCCGCCGTGTCGAACAGCCCTACCGGCCGGCCGCGGGGCGCGCCATCGTCTCCCACCCGCATGCGCCGAATCTGGAGATCGTCGGTGCGGAAACGCTTGTCCCATTGGCGGGCGGTGGTCGCATTTCGTACGCCAACCTCGACCACGGCGCGTCTGCGCCCGCGTTGCGCGCGGTGAAGGACACCGTCGACCGGCTGCTCGGCAGCTACGCCAGCGTGCACCGCGGAGCCGGCTGGAACTCCAAGGTGTGCACCGAGCTGTACGAGGGTGCCCGCGAGCCGGTGCGGTCGTTCGTCGGCGGCCGCGCGGACGACGCGGTGATCTTCACCCGGAACACCACCGACTCGCTCAACCTGCTGGCGCACTGCCTGCCGCCGCGCACCACGGTGGTGGTGTTCGAGACCGAGCATCACGCCGCGCTCTTGCCCTGGCCGGCCGACCGCACCGTGCGGTTGGCTGCTCCCGCGACGCCGCGGCTGGCCGTCGCGGCGGTCGACCAGGCGCTCCGCCGGCGGCCGGCCGGCCCGGCGCTGCTGGTGATCACCGGCGCGTCGAACGTCACCGGCGAACTGTGGCCGGTCGCCGAACTCGCCAGGATCGCCAGGGCCCGCGGTGCCCGGGTGGCGCTGGATGCCGCTCAACTGGCCCCGCACCGGCCGTTCTCGATCGACGAACTGGGCGTGGACTACGTGGCGCTGTCCGGCCACAAGCTCTACGCCCCGTACGGCGCGGGCGCGTTGATCGGCCGCAGCGATTGGCTGGAACAGGCACGCCCCTACTTGATCGGCGGGGGCGCGACCGCGGCCGTCACCGATGACGAGACCAGCTACAAGCCGGTCCCCGATCGCCACGAGGCCGGGTCGCCGAACGTCGTTGGCGCCGTCGCGCTGGCCACTGCCTGCCATGTGCTGGCCGGCGCCGACCGCGCCCAGCTGGCCCACACCGAGGCGACACTGACCGACACCTTGCGGCAGGGTCTGGCGGACATCCCCGGGGTCACCGTGCACTCGCTGTTCCGGGGCGCGGTCGACAGCATCGGCGTGGTGACGTTCACCATCGCCGGCCAACAACCCGCGGTGGTCGCCGCGGCGCTGTCCGCCGAGCACGGCATCGGCGTGCGGGATGGTGCGTTCTGCGCTCACCCGCTGGTCCGGCATCTGCTCGGCGCTGCCGGTTGCGCGGTCGAGGACGGCACCGCCGGCCAGGCACTGCGGGCGTCGGTGGGCCTGGCGACGACGACGGAACACGTGAACCGGCTGATCGCGGCCGTGGCATCGATTGTTGATCGTGGGCCGCGGCGGGTCTATGTCACCGTCGACGGGCGGCCCGCACCCATCGGCGACGACCGGGTGCTGCCGAGCATCGCGCCCTGGCAGCGCTAGATCGGGCAATAGCCAACTCCGCCATGATGGTCTGCGTCACCAATTTCGCCAGCGGCCGAGCAGCCGGACCCGCCGAATCGGATGCCTGCTGATCGGTTCCTTTCCCCGCGGACTACGGGATCCTTCCGATGGCCTATCATTCGACCGGCGGGGGAAATTGGTTGGCGACCACCAAGGGGGTGAACCACGATGCAACTGGCGACCGCTCGCACACGTGGAGCGCTGGCTGTTTGCCCGGCAAACGAATGATCTTGGTTCGGATGGTCTGCAAATGGACCACACAGGGTGATCGGTCGGAAGAACCGCGATGACGCCCGACTCAGGGCCCACCGCCGACGATTGGTCCGGCGGATCAGCTTCCCAAGATGCCCAGGGAGCATCGGGCTTCCCGAGCGGTTTCGGTGGCGATCCGTTTCGCGCATCGGCGGACCCGACCGCATCCACTGGGCCTTCGGCATCCGGTGGCTTTCCCGATGCTTCCACCGAAAACCCCTTCGCACGAGAACCTTCGCGCGAACCAGGGTGGGCCGCCGGGTTCGGGACGGGTCCAGCGGAAGAGATAACTGCTGCCGCCGACGACGACTCCGCCACCGGCAACGG
>Ga0209584_10000769_pt1 | contig 10208 bp, 10 predicted proteins | sample NGEPerD_FD_184507 | JGI IMG/M metagenome (GOLD analysis project Ga0209584, IMG submission 184507) | Arctic peat soil microbial communities from the Barrow Environmental Observatory site, Barrow, Alaska, USA - NGEE PermafrostAB12-D... | ecosystem: Environmental > Terrestrial > Soil > Wetlands >...
TCAACTCTGGCCAGATCCGCGACTCGAACCTGCGGAATAGCGGTGCACGGAGACTGCGCTCCTGACGGAAACCATTACGCCAGAGGAATTCTCACTCCTGCGTGGCCGAAAGGGCCCTAGCGAAGGAGCCCCGGGCGAAGCCGAAGACCTCATCACCTGGCCGTAGGCCCTGGACGTCGGCGCCGACGTCCTGGACCCGGCCCGCGACATCGACACCGGCGATCCTGGCCTTCGGTTTGGTCAGGCCGACGCCGCCCATCAGGCGGGCGATGCGCGGGTCACCGCGCAGCATGTGCCAGTCGTACGGGTTGACCGCGGCGGCGTGCACCTTGAGAAGCACATCTCCGGAACCGATCTCGGGTTTCTCGGTGTCTACCAACTGCAGGGTGTCGGGCGGACCGAAACGGTCCTGCACGATGGCTTTCATCAGGTCTCCTCGGGCGCTGCCGGCCTCGCCGGCACTGACCGCTTTCCCTCTGGCAACACTCATGTCGACTCCTCCGCTACAACACCTGTGGGTGTACCACCGGAGGGCTCTGTGGAATGCCAGGCGGGACCGGGCAACGCGAGGGATCATTGTTCATCCCGACGCGTTGATCCCGGTCTGCGGCTCCGCTCGGTTCAGGCGTCGACGCGGCGGAGCCGCCAGGCGGCAATCCCGATCAGCACCGCCGCGTAACCGCACAGCACGCCGAATCCGGTCCAGGGCGCCAACGCGTGGGCCAAACCGGAACTGCCGCCGGTCAACACTCCACCGAGGTTGGATGGCAGGTACTGCACGAAGTGGTCCGTCAGCGAGGCGGGCAGCAGGAGCGTCAGTGTCGGGACCACGAAGAAGACCGCGACGAAGGTGGTGATCGCGGCCGCGGTGTTCCGCAGCAACGCACCCAAAGCAAGGGCTGTCATGCCGGCCACGGTCACGTACAACGCCGCGCCGACGACCGCCCGCAGCGCACCCGGGTCGGTCAGCGACGCGTCCAGGTGCTGCCCGCTCAGCAGCGCCTGGCCCACAAAGAACGCCGTGAAGCTGGCGACCAGCATGGTCAGGAGCACCACGCCGGCGAACACGGCCAGTTTCCCCCAGAGCATCGGCAGCCGGCGGGGCACCACCGTCAGGGAGGAGCGGATCATGCCGGTGCTGTACTCACCGCTGATCAGCAGCACTCCCAGGACACCGATGGCCAACTGCGCGAAGAAGATGCCGGACAGCGACGTCGAGATCGGGGATTGGCCGGGTTCCAGGCCGCCGGGCTGATTCGCGGCGATGGCCGTGATCAGGGCGCCGAGACCGATCATGAACACGACGGCCATCAGCAATGTGTAGACGGTGGAGCGTAGCGAACGGAACTTCGTCCACTCGGACAGCACGACCCGCGGCCCCGTCACCCGCAACCGGGTGCGAGCGGAGCTGGTTGCCGATACGGGGGCCAGTGTGTCGGTCATGACGTCACCGTCGCGGTTTCGATGATCTGGGTGGCCGCGGTCTCGGTGGAGCGGTATTCGACGGAGTCGTTGGTCAGTGTCATGAATGCTTCTTCCAGGGAGGCCTGCTGGACGGTGAGTTCGAAGATGGGTATCTGGTTCTGCCAGGCGATGGTGCCGATGTGTTCGGCGGTCAGGCCGTCGACCCCCAGCACATCGGGTTGGCCGATGTCGGTGGTGACGGTGATGTCCGGGCCGAGGAGAAGGTCCCGCAGCCGGGCCGCTTCCGGTGTGCGGACGGTCACGGAATGATTCGAGGCGCGCGCGACGAACTCGTCGACGGTGGTGTCGGCGATCAGCCGGCCACGGCCGATGACGACCAGACGTGTTGCGGTTTGGGCCATTTCGCTCATCAGGTGCGATGACACGAACACGGTGTGCCCGTCCGCGGCCAGGTCTTTGAGCATGGTGCGCATCCACCGGACCCCTTCGGGGTCCAGGCCGTTGACGGGTTCGTCCAGCACCACGGTCTGCGGGTTGCCCAGCAGCGCCGATGCGACTCCCAGCCGTTGACCCATGCCGAGGGAGAACCCGCCGACCCGTTTGCCGGCGACGTCGCGCAGGCCGACGATGTCGATGACCTCGTCCACCCGGCGGGCTGTGATGCCGTTGGTCTGCGCCAGGGCGAGCAGGTGGTTCCGGGCTGATCGACCGGTGTGCACGGCCTTGGCCTCGAGGAGTACTCCGAGTTCGGCCATCGGGGCGGCGGCGGACCGGTAGTCACCGCCGTTCACGGTGACCCGACCGGCGGTCGGCCGGTCGAGTCCGGCGATCATCCGCATCGTGGTGGATTTCCCGGAACCGTTCGGGCCGAGGAACCCGGTGACGATTCCGGGTTGCACCACGAAATTCAGGCCGTCCACGGCGAGTTTGTCGCCATAGCGCTTGCTGAGATTCTCTACTTCGATCACGGTTTTGCCTTTCGGAAATTGGTGAGAATGCACCGCTTCGAGGTGCCGCGGCTGCGCTCATCTGGTGCAGCGGGAAGCTTCCGCTCGGAGCTCGGGGTTACATTTCGATTCGATGTGCTCCCTGGGCCGCCATCGGCAAACCGGGCATCGGCTGTCGTGATGATGGTGGAATTACGGGAACTTGTCGTCGTCACCGCGGTGGCCGGGCATCGGCCGCCGCACTGCTGATGGGATGGCGACGAGTGGGAAAGGGATTGCAGTGAAGGGTTTTGGTTTGTCTTGGGAGTGAACCGACATGACCGTTTGGTGGTTAGGCGGTGACGTCGCGGTTGGTGGGCGGGGTGGCGGCTGCGGTCATTTCGGCGGTGATGGCGCAGGGCTTGAAGCCTTTGACGGTCAGGTAGACGCCGAGCGAGAACTCCCACACGGCGATCGGGAGTGCCGCGAGCCCGGACCACACGGAAAGCTCGTCGTAGACCCCGAAGTACTTTGCGATGACGGAGGCGAAGATGATGGGCGCACCGATGAGGCCGAGCACGGGAAGCCACCGGGGGACGAGGCGGGATTTGTACATCAGGGAGCCCAGCAGCACAGCGTTAATTCCCGGCAGGAGTGCTTGTCCGAGGAGGAACGTCCAGTGGTACTGGGCGGTCAGCACCTGACCGGTGACCAGTGCATCTGTTCCGGCGCCGGCCTGTCGCACGGTCACGACCGAGAGCAGGCTCACGACCCCGGCGAAGATGGTGGCGGCTTCCAGGGTCCGCATGGAGACGAATCCCAGCGCGACTCCTTGGTTCTGCCTCTTGACCACCGGGTACAGCGTGACGGCGGTGCCGATGCCGGCCAGGGCCACGATGATTTCCAGCAGGCCGCCGATGAGGACCTGAGTGTCCGGGCCGGAGCCGACGATGTAGTTCGCTTCCTTCACCGGGCTGTAAAGGAACAGGGTCGGGATCGAGACGAAGGTGATCAGGTAGAGGACGCCCGCGGTCAGCGAGGTCTTCCTCAGTGAGGTCATCGGAACTCCTTTCGGTGCTGCGGTTTTCGTGGTGTGAGCGGTGGTCGACATGTCGTTCTCCTGTTCTGGGTTGCTGAGTTAGCGGTGCTCGCTGGTGGAAAGGTCGGGCTGGTTGGGTTCGACCCGGGTGACTGAGATCAGCGGCAGGCCCACGTCCCGCACTCTCTGGAGTAGGCCGTGCAACGCGGACTGGTCGACGACGAGGCCGTGGATGGTGGTGGTGCCGTCGCTGCAGGTGGTGAGGGTCAACCCGTCGAACCAGGTGGCCCAGCGGTTGTCGAGGTGCCCCTTGAGGCGGATTTCGTACCGCCCGGCCTCGCTGGCGGTCGATATTTCACTCATCGCACTCCCCTCGCTGTTACCTACCCGGATGAATCTCCCGGCCGGATCTCGGACGTTCCTTGGTATTGATCGAAAGGTAGAAGCAGATGTGGTGAGCCGACATCACCACATTTGGTGATTGATGTGGTGACCCGGCGATCGGGATGTGGTAAGTGAGGCCGCGATGCCGGGCCGTGCCTCGCCAGGGGCCGCCACTCGGCCGCTTCTTGACGTACGGTTGATCACCGGATGGGTGGCCGGAGTAACCATGGACGGGCGCCGGCCGATGGGCGCCTGCGGCAGCGATCAGAGATCAGCGGTCGCGGGTGCGCGAGAGGAGGCCCCGCTCCTCGGCTCGACGGACCGCTGCCCGTCGGCTGTTCACTCCGAGCTTGGCGTAGATGCTCTTGGTGTGGGTGCGCATCGTGTTCACTGACACGAAGAGCTGACGTGCGATGTCGGGTCCGTCCAGATCGGTGGCCAACAGCCGCAGCACATCGAGTTCGCGTTCGCTCAGGGGCTCGACGAGGCCCACGCTGACGCGGCCGGCCTGTCCGACGGGGGTCTCCACGGGGACTGTTGCGCCGTCATGGGTACAGGCGGCCAGGAGCCGACGAACGTACTCCCACCCGGCCCGCCGTCGGGCGACCGCTTTCAGCAAGGACGTCATCGGTGGTCCCTCACCGACAAACACCTGGACATAGCCTTCCGGTTCGGCCAGAGTCAGCGCTCGTTCCAGCGGCGCCAGTGCGCCCGGGGTGTCGCCGCCGGCGTGGTGGGTGAGCGCCTGCAGCACCAAGATCTCGATACCGTTGCCCGTTCTGCCCCCGGCGTCGGCGGCCGACAGCAGGCGCTGCAGCAGGCGGGTGGCTTCGTTCAGCGGGCTCTTGTCACCGTCGGTCGTGTACCGCGCCAGGAGCACCTTGGCGAGGGTGATGTGCTCGAATTCGCGGATGTAGGTGAGGTTGTCGTCCACGGACAGGTCCTGCTCCCGGGCCCAGCCGAGTGCTTCGCCAACGTTGCCCTGCGCGGCCAGCAGGCGTGCCCGCAGCGCCGGGACGGGCCGAACATTCGGCAGGAAGTCGCCCAGGTACACGCGCTGCGCCTCGTCGAGGAGGGTCAGTGCGCCGGCCAGATCGCCCTGGGATTCCCGGATGCGGGCCATCGCAACCCGCCACCGGTACGGGTTCTGCGGCAGCCCGGTGTGTTCGCCAAGCTCATGGCTGCGTAAGAGGTGTTGGGTGGCGGCCTCCAGATTGCCACGCTCGCAGGCGATCTGACTCATGCCGACGTACATGTCCGCCGTTCCCCGGAGAACTGTCCCTGTTTCCTGGGAGATGAGCTGCAATGCCTGGTCATAGGTGCGGAGCGCATCGCCCAGGCGACCCTGCGTGCTGCGGATATCTGCCAACGTGATCGAACATCCCAGGACGTCGGAGATGTGCCCGGCCCGTAGCAGCCCCTCGACACAGGCGGAGTACGCGCGATGCGCGGCCTCGAGATCTCCGCGGCCCCAGAATGCCAGCCCGGAGATGGCAGAGGCCCCGGCCCGGGTGACGTGGTCCTCTTTGGCCGCGCGGTCGATCGCCAGTTGGGCGTGCCGGAGGGTGGCGGGTGCGTCACCTCCGACCAACGCCAGCGCAGCTCGGTACATCTCGATCGTCCCGGGCAGGCGGGGGAGCTCCGCCTTGTCGACGACGACCATTCCCGCCGAACCCGCTTCCGGCCCCTCGCGGTCGTGGGTGGCCGGCTCCAGCCACCGCTCGGCATCCCGCAGACGTGCTTCGACTCCCTCGAACTCGTTGCCGGCCATCAACGCCCCGATGAGGCCAACCGCGAGCACCGGCCGCATCTTGATGATCTCGTCGGGGATGACGTCGAGCCAGCCACGGATGGTGGCCTCCTGCCTGTTCTGCTGCAGCGCCGGGATAGCCAGCTCGACCAGGTCCGCGACCCGCTCGATGTCCCCGGCCGCCAGTGCATGGCGGACAGCCGGTGACGGCTGCCCATGCTGGTCGTACCACTGGCTGGCTCGGCGATGCAGGTCAGTGATCTCGTCGGGCCGCTCGTCCTGTAGATGTGCCTGCAACATGTCCGCGAAAAGGTGGTGGTAGCGGTACCAGTGACGGCTATCGTCGAGCGGGACCAGGAACAGGTTGGCGCGGTCCAGGGACTCCAGGGTGGCCCTTCCGCCGGGCCTACCGGTCACGGCATCGCACAGCGGGCCGCTCAACCGGTCCAGCAGGCAGGTCCGCAGCAGGAAGGTCCGGACCTGTTCGGACTGACGCTGCAGAACCTCCTCGACCAGGTAGTCCACGATGTACCGGTCATCGCCCGCGAACCCGGCGATGAAACCGCCGATGTCGTCACGTCCCTGCATGGACAGCGCGGCCAGCTGGAGCGCGGCGATCCAGCCTTCGGTCCGTCCCTCCAACGCGGCGATGTCTTTCGCAGCGAGGCCCAGCCCTATGACGTCATTGAGGTAGGCCGCCACTTCGTCGGGAGTGAAGCGCAGGTCGGCGGCGCGGACCTCGACCAGTTCGCCGCGCGCCCGCAGCCGAGCCAACGGCAGGAGAGGGTCAGCCCGGGTGCTGATCACCAGGTGGACGTGCGGCGGGAGGTGCTCCAGGAGAAACGCCATGCCGGGTCGCACATCGGGCCCGTCGACGAGGTGGTAATCGTCGAGCACCAGGTCAACCTCGTTCGGCACTGCCGAGAGCTCGTTCAGCACCGCGGCGAGGACCGACTCTATCGGCGGCTGGGCGGACTGCAGAAGCGGGAGCACACTCGCTCCGACGCCAGGCACGGCCGTCTGCAGGGCGGTGATCACGTAGGTCCAGAACGTGGTGGGTTGGCGGTCGCTCTCCTCCAGCGACAGCCATGCCACCGACCGGTTTTCCGTGGCCGCCGCGGCGAGCCAGGCGGTGAGCAGTGTCGTCTTGCCGAAACCCGCGGGGGCCGAGATCAACGTCAGCCTGGCGTCTGACCCACGGCTCAAGCGCCCGTTCAGTCGCGGACGGGCGACGAAACTCCGCCGAAGCCTGGGGAGGTAGAGCTTGGTCTCGACCAGCGGGTTTGCCAAGGCAGCTCCCCTCAGGGGCTCTCGCAGTGGGGATGCGCACGAGGGTAGAGCATGCAGCCCGACGCCATCCAACTGTCCGCTGTGCACCAGGCTGCTCTGCCGTGCACCAGGGCGTTTCTGCCGTGCACCAGGGCGTTCGCTGTCTCCTTCCACCCCACCGCGGCAATGCCGGCCGGCCGGCGGGGCCTTGGTTGTGACGGCAGCCAGCCGGGTTGACCGCGACGGCATTTGCCGTGAAAGCAGGGAGCGGGCACTTCGATGGGATCAGGCTGCCGGAGCCCCACGGGTTCTGACCTCTTGCCCGGGCCGACCCACGTTGCGTCGCTGACGGTAACCACCGGTGGTTCCGCCGGGTTCCAAGATCCAAGGGGTCATGATGCGGACTGGCGTTCCACCAGCCGGGCCCGGAGTTGATGCAGGCGCGGCATCAGTGCGTACGTGACGATCGGCACCGCGATCGTGGCGAGGATGAAGGTCCGCAGAACGATCGGGACGTTCGTCAGCAGGCTGCTCAATCCGAGGTTGAGAACGAGGAGCGTGGGGAAGACCGCGAGCCAGATCATCACCGTCAGCTGGTGCTTGGACGGTGGAGGAGCTGGCGTGGGCCGGGGTGTCGTGCGATCAGTAGACATGTTCGTACTCCTTGAAGTTTCTTCGGTGTGGGGTGGAGGTCGTGGTCGGCTTCGCGGGCGGTGCCGAGTACCCAGACCGGTGATCAGGAGGTCAGGGCGCCCGAGCGCGAGGCTGCTACAGCGAGCTGAACGTCTTCTCCGACGAGGTCTGCGTTGACAGCGATGGCGACCGACGATCCTTCGCCGGCGGCGGTGATGACCTGGGCGCGGGGATTCGCGGCGTTCCCGGCAACCCATACGCCCGGCACGTTGGTGCGGCCGGAGGGATCGACCTTGACCCAGCCCATGTCGTCGACTGCGCATCCCATCTCGGCCAAGAGATCGGTGTTCGGGATGAGACGCGGGCGGACGAAAACCGCTGTGCGGGCAACGATCGTGCCGTTGTCGAGTTCGATTCCGCGGAGTTGGTCATCGTCCACGACGAGCCGGGCGACCCCGCCCTCGACGATGCCGATGCCCCGGGCGATGAGTTGCTCCCGCTCGTCCGCGGTGAGCGTGTCGGTGTGCGGGAAGAAGATGACGTCCGACGACCATTGGCGCACCAACAGTGCGTGCTGGACGGCGTCGGGCGTTCCGCCCAACACACCGAGTTGCTGGTCGCGGACCTCATATCCGTGGCAGTAGGGGCAATGCAACAGGTCCCGGGCCCACCGCTCGCGGACACCTGGAACGTCAGGAAGTTCATCACGCAGCCCTGTCGCCAGGACGATCCGCCGGGCGGTCAGCTGCCCCCCGCTGGCAAGAAGGACTCGTAACCCTGGTCCGGTGCCTCGGTCGACTTTGGCTACCGTGCCGGCGATCAGGTGACCTCCGTAGCCCTGTACCTCGTCGCGTCCCGCAGCCAGCAGATCTCCCGGTGGCATGCCGTCCCGAGAGAGGAATCCCTGCATATGCGCTGCGGGCGAATTGCGAGGCGCCCCGGCGTCCACCACCGCCACACTGCGCCTGGCTCGGGACAGCACCAATGCCGCAGACAGGCCGGCAGCGCCGCCGCCGATCACCACAACGTCGAACTCTTTCCTATCAATGTCGTTGTCGTTCATGTCGTTCATGGTGGCCGGTACAGCGTGGGCCCGACAACCTTTGTTGCTGTTTCTGGGACACCGTGCTCTTGGATGGCTCGACGTGGATGCCACTGCACCAGGACCATTCGGCCGGCGGCTGAAGTGGCTACGTTTTCAGCGAGAGGCCTTATCTGATCGACTCTCCGGGTGACCAGCCCTTCCGAGTGCACCCTCGCTCACCTGGAGATGGCAGAGCGGCAGGCCAAGTAGGGGTTGCTGCTTCCAGTGGCCCGGGCGAGCCAAAAAGCCGAGCCCGAAGGTGCATGCGGTGCTGATGGTGGTCGCGCATCGTCGATGGGGGTGCTGTTCATCGGACGCGCTTCGCGGGCAGGATTGCGGCGCCTCCGATGATCGAGCAGATCCCGGCGACCGCGTACAACACGCCGTCACTGCCGTCACTGCCGCCACTGATCGCCAGGATGACGGGCGCGATCGCCGGCGCGATGGAACTGGGAAGAGCGCCGGCGATGTTGAGCACGCCGAGATCCTTGGCATTGTTGTCTTTGTCGGGCAGCACGTCGGCAACAAGCGCGAGGTCGACGGCCATGTACAGGCCGAAGCCGAGGCCGCCGATGGCCATGCCGACGAGGTAGCCGTTGAAGTTGCTGGCGATGGCGATGGCGAACATCGCCAGGCCGTACACGGTCGCGGCGGTCAGGACGAAGATCTTCCGTCGGCCTGTCCAAGGCGTGGGCCAGCACGAACATGAAGCGGCTGGCGAAGGCCCAGGCGGAGTCTGGGCTTTTCGCGGGTTGACGTAGAACGTGCCGGCGAATTCCCGCAGCGACCAGGTCGGCTCAGCTACATCTATGGGCTCGCGCTGCAGGAGACGAACCTGCCAAAAGGATGGGACAAAAAAACTTGCCCAAATGATCCTGGCGCGGCTCGCCGCCCAGGATTACCCCACGTCGTCGAGTTGACCGTAGAGCACATCCTGCAACCCGGTTACGACCACGACCACGAGTTCGGGATCGACCTTATCCTGGTCGGCCTGGAAAGGGCCCGCCGCGCAACCTGATCCGCTGTCACACCGGGATTCCCCGCCCAAGTGACAGACGGAGCAACAAACCGGCCCATGGCGATGAGCCAGTCACTTCGTTGATCATCGGCAGGCCGGGACCTTGTGGAGGTATCAGCCCCGCGAACGCGGATCCGCTGGGTGGTGTCGCCGACCTGGATTGCCTCGACCGTATTGATCGCCATCTCTTCTCCTGGGGTGAATGTCGTGCGATGGGGGGTGTTCGTGTCGGTTCTCGATCGCCGACACTTCCGGTGTTCGTGAGGTAGCCGGGTGCTGGCTGGCAGGCAGGGGCAGCGGTGGCGGTCCCCTCCAGGCGCGGCCACCGGAGCGATCTGCGTCACCGCCGGTGGCCCGGGGGACTGTCGATGGTCACCGCGGGTCGCCGTTGTTCACATGGCCGGTGCCGTTGTTGATTTCGTGCTCGAGTCGCCGCGCGAATGTGGTCACTGCGGGCCCGACGAGATCGGGGCGCTGTGAGTGGGGGTAGTGCCCAGCTTCCGGGACCATGAGGAGTTCACCATGCAGCGTGTCGGCGATCCAGCGGGCCTCGATGGCGGGATCCGGGAAGTCCGGGTCCTGCTCGCCCATCACGATCAGCGCAGGTGCCCTGACGATGGGCAGGGCCTGTTCGGCGTCGTCGTGCCGGGTGCGGGTCGTCAGGGAGAATGCCTTGGCGT
>Ga0209584_10000773_pt1 | contig 10194 bp, 15 predicted proteins | sample NGEPerD_FD_184507 | JGI IMG/M metagenome (GOLD analysis project Ga0209584, IMG submission 184507) | Arctic peat soil microbial communities from the Barrow Environmental Observatory site, Barrow, Alaska, USA - NGEE PermafrostAB12-D... | ecosystem: Environmental > Terrestrial > Soil > Wetlands >...
GTAACGCTTGCCACACCACCCACCGACCCAACGACAAAGCCCTCCCGTGCCGGGCGGCCGTACCCGGCATGACCTCCCGCAGCCGGAAACCTCACCGTCCGGCCAGGGAGCGGGTCAACCGGCCGTCGTCACCGACCGACAACAACTCGTTCATCCGCTGATCAGGTACGCGCCAAGTTCGCGATGCAGCAGATCCATCAGGGTCTCCCCGTCCTCGGGCGGCGGTTCCGGTGGCCACAGGTAGTCCTCGGCCTCCTCGACCAGGCCGAGGACGGTGGTGGTTGGGTGCTGGTCGACGATCCGCAGCGCCCGTCGGTACGCGGCGCGTTCGCCGCGGTGCCGGCCGACCTGGGTGCGGACCTGCTCCAGGCAACCGAACACAATGACCGCTCCAGTTGGTACAAGGTTGTCGTCGCCCGCCGGCGCGCTGCCCGAGTTGGTGGCAGCCGCGGTCGCCGGGAACCGCACCGGGTGGGACGTGCTCGTGGAGCGTTTTGCGTGGCTGGTCAGCTCCGTGACCCGCCGATCGGGCGTGAGCCAGGTGATGCCGACCACGATGCTGCGCAGCCTGCGGCGGGAGGTGACGTAGCCGATCCGAGGCACCGGCGGGCCCCCGAGACGAGCCGGCTCAGGCGAAGCTCCCGCCGGAGCCGGCCTTGCGGTGCAGGGCCGCCAGTCGGTCGAGAAAGACCACCTGACCCTTGACCAGCTTCACCCTGGCAGTGTCGAGGTCGAACCACTCGGCGCGGTCCACCTCCGGGAACGACTGCATCCGCCCGGAGCGCGGCGGCCACTCCATCTCGAAGGTGTTGCTGGTGATGCCGGCCACGTCGAAGTCCGCGCGCCGAGCGAAAGCAACCACCGACTTCCCGCTCTGCCGGGTCTCGCCCAGGTAGCTCTCCGGGCCGTCCGGCAGTGGCGAACCCAGCTCTTCCTGGAACTCGCGAGCGGCCACCGCGTGCGGCTCCTCCGCATCGCCGTGCTCGCCCTTGGGAATCGACCACGCCTGCTCATCCTTGCGGGCCCAGAACGGCCCACCCATGTGCACCAGCAGCACCTGCAGGACCCCGTCCTGGACGCGGTGGAGCACCGTGCCCGCGCTCTTCTTCACCTGCCCGCCTCCCTCGTCAGCCTGCTCTGCGTCACCATGCCCCATCCCTGCTGAGCAGGGCCGTCGGATCCCGTGCAGGGCGTGCTGCTCGGCAGCATCGCCATCGCGCTGATCAACCGGACCGGCGCTTCCTGGTCGGTCAGCAGGTCGACCGCAAAGTGCGACAGGCCACCTTGCAGGCTCTGCTGCCCGAGATCGTGCGCGTCACCTACCTGCGGTTGGAGCTCGTCGGTCCGCGGCAGCTGTCCGTGTTGGCCGACCTGCACCTGTCCGGTGACGACGCCGAGCCGCACCTGGCGGTCCGGATCCGTGACCTCGAGGCCAGGGTGTCCAGTTCGCCGGCCGTGGTGGACACCACGCTGAGCCTGTCCGCGCAGGACGAGCCGTCACTGGTGGTGTGAGCCGGCGGCTGTGCTCAGCGCCTCAGTCGGCGGCGGCAGAGCACTGGGCGCACAGCCCGAACAGCTCCAGCTCGTGATCGATGGCGGTGTAGCCGTGCTGCGCGGCGACGGTCCGCGCCCACTGCTCCACCTCAGGCGCCTCGACCTCCTGGGTGCGACCGCATCGTCGACACACCAGATGGTGATGGTGCTTGGGTTGCTCGCACTGCCGGTAGAGCACCTCGCCGGTGTGGTTGCGCACGGTGTCCAGGTCGCCGCCGCCCGCCATGTCCTGCAGCGCGCGGTACACGGTGGCCAGGCCGATGGTGGAGCCCGAGGAGCGCAGCGCGCTGTGCAGGTCCTGGGCGGAGACGAACTCGTCGGTGCCGGCCAGCACCTGCAGGATGGCGGCACGCTGGGTCGTGTTGCGGCGCTGCGTCACGACCATGGTGTCCCTCCTCCACGGATCGGCCCGTCCGGACGTAGGGCGGAGGGTTCGTCTGCCGAGGGTACCTGAGGCGCGTGACGCTTCGGACGAATCGCCCACCCGTCGCCCGTCTGCCGGATTCCGTAAGTAACCACTTACTGATTAAATGGGTTAGTGCTGACTTACCCGACGTTGACCAGAGGTGATCCATGGCTGCCGAACTGAGCGCGACCCTGCGCGCACTCGCCGATCCGTCGAGGCGGGCACAGTTGCAACGGCTGAGTTATGGGCCGGCCACCAGCGGCCAGCTGGCCGAGTTGCTGACCATGAGCCGCCCTGCCGGCTCCCAGCACCTTGCCGTGCTGATCGACGCCGGGCTGATCAATTCCATGCAGGCGGGCCGGCAACGCTGGCACGAGATCCGGCCGGAGTATCTGTACGTCGCCGAGAGCTGGCTCGGTGGGGTGCTCCGGCAGTGGGAGTCCGCCCCCACGCTCCGTCTGCCGGACCGGGAACCCCGGGTGGGTGAGCGGTCATGACCCAGCCGGTGAGCTACGTCGAGATCAACAGCCCCGACCTGCCACGGTCGGCTGCGTTCCTGTCCGCGGTGTTCGGCTGGGAGCCGCAGCCCTTCTCCGCGGCGGATTATCTGGTCGCTCCTCACGGCGACGCACCGGGTGTCGACACCGGGCTGATGGCCTCGTTGGACGGTCAGCCGCGGTGCGTTCCAGTGATCCGGGTGCCCGACCTGACCGCCGCGCTGGCAGCGGTGTCGGCGCACGGCGGTGCCCTGGTGGTCGCTCCGTTCGCGCTGCCAGGAATCGGCTCCCGCTGTTACGTCACCGATCCGACGGGTGTGCTGATCGGATTGCACCACTACAACGTCGATGATGGACGTGTCGGTGATGGACGTGTCGATGATGGAGGTAGTGGCGGTCCCTGATCAACGGGGGCGCGTCGACGCCAGGGCGGGAGAGGACAGCCATGCAGAGGCTCCGGCTCCTTCCGGTGCTGGGTGCGGGATTCGGCACTGCCCTGGTGGCCGCCGCGCTGGCCGGGTGCGCCGGCGGCTCGGCGACCGACAACAGCACGAGCCCCCCAACCCAGACGGTGACGGTCGGCACGATCACCTCACTGCTGTCCACCACGGTGACGTCGGTAGTCAGTTCAGCGATCAGTTCAGCGCAGACCGCTGTGCCGCCGCCGGTGACCGACGAACCGGCGGCGATATCGGCGGACTGCCCCTACCTGTCCGACACCGACGTTGCCGACATCAACGGCCAGCACACCGGCCAGACCCAGATCATCGACGTCATGCCGTACCCGATCTGCGTGTTCAGCCGGGCGGACGGCGGGTGGATGGCGACGGTGCGGATCATCCAGGCGGACACCACCGAGGCCGCAACCGCGGCCGTCGACGCCCACGTGCCCATCGAGAGCTCGGACCCGGCCAGCCAGCCGCCGGGCTGGGCCGGGGGTGCGATGGTCACCGCCGACAAATCTGTCTACGCCGTGTCAAAGGGGCCTATCGCGGTGGTCGCCGAGTCCAACCAGCTGCAGTCGATCAAGGGGCGGCAGATGGTGATCAAGACCGTGGCCAACCTCCTTCTGTGACCCGCCGGTGGTCGCCTGCGGCGCATGAGCAGGGCAGGCGGAAGGGCCGGGGAGGGTCGGCGGGAGGGTTGGCACAGCCCCCCGTGGCAGGATGGTCCCTCGTGAGCAACCTCTACGCGACCCTGCACACCAATCGCGGCGCCATCCGGATCGAGCTGCTGCCCCTGCACGCCCCGAAGACGGTGAACAACTTCGTCGGCCTGGCCCGCGGCACCGCCAAGTACACGACCAAGAACGCGACCGGGGAAACCCAGGGACCGTTCTACGACGGCGCGATCTTCCACCGGGTGATCTCCGGGTTCATGATCCAGGGCGGCGACCCCACCGGAACCGGCCGCGGCGGACCCGGCTACACCTTCGCCGACGAGTTCCACCCGGAGCTGGCCTTCAGCAAGCCGTACCTGCTGGCGATGGCCAATGCCGGGCCGGGCACGAACGGATCGCAGTTCTTCATCACCGTCGGCCCGACGCCGCACCTGACGTACAAGCACACCATCTTCGGTGAGGTCGCCGACCAGGCCTCCCGCGACGTGGTCGACGCCATCGCCACCACTTCGGTCGACCGGTTCGACCGGCCGTCCGACGATGTGGTGATTACCTCCATCAGCATCGAGGACGACTCCGCGCCGGCCGCGCCGCCGGCCTGACCCCGGTCCGCCGCTTACGGCGACCGCACCTCAGGACATGACACCACCTGATCCCGAACCCGACTCCGGCGAACCCGAAACCAGCCAGGTGACCACGCCTCCCCCGTACCCCACCAGCGGCCCCGGCGGACCACCGGCGGCCCAGACCCAGGTCTGCAGCTGGCACCCGGACCGCGCTACCGCGCTGACCTGCACACGCTGCGGACGTCCGGCGTGCCCGGAATGCTTGACCCCGGCAAGCGTCGGGTTCCACTGCCGGGCGTGCGTCGCGGAGGCACGGGCGAACTACCAACCGCCGAGAACGGTCTCCGGATCCCGCTGGGGGCAGCGGCCCATCGTGTCGATGGTGCTCATCGGCATCAACCTCGCGGCGTTCCTGGTGACCGCCCTGCAGGCCCGGTCGGTGATGAACCTGGCCGATTCGGACCTGTATGTGCGGGGCGGGCTGATCCCGGCCGAGGTGGCGTCGGGCGAGTACTGGCGGTTGCTGACCGGGGGTTTCCTGCACGGCAGCCTCATCCACATCGCCACCAACATGATCTCGCTCTACATCCTGGGCATCCCGTTGGAACGCATCCTTGGGCGTGGCCGGTTCCTGGTCATCTACCTGCTCAGCCTGCTGGGCGCCTCGGTCAGCGTGCTGATCTTCAGCGCGCCCGTGAGCCTGACGATCGGCGCGTCCGGCGCGATCTACGGCCTGATGGGTGCGCTGCTGGTGACCTTCAAGCGGCTCCGCTACGACCTACGGCAGCTGCTCATCATCGTGGCGCTGAACGTGTTTATCACTTTTCAGGTGCCAGGGATCTCCTGGCAGGGCCACCTCGGCGGGCTGGTGGTGGGCGCCGTCGTCGGCGCCGCGATGGTGTACCCACCTCAGCAGTCCAGGAAGGCCTGGCAGTGGGGCACCTGCGTCGGTGTGGTGGCGGTACTGCTCGGTCTGGTGATCGTGCGTGACGCGCAGATCGGCAACTGGTTCTGCCTGTACAGCACCCAAGGCATCAGCTGCGTTCCCGCGCACTGACCAAGTACCCCTTGACGGCGCGGATCAACATTTGCGGCGCGTGCGAAATCGTTCACTCGCGTCACTCCAGTCCCACAACCGCGACGATAATCCGCGCCGGCGATGTTGATCCGCGCCGTCAAGGGGACGGGGTCGGCGGGGGTGGCCCTGCCGGACGGGGGGATCAGCTACGTTCCGGCCCGATCACCGGCCAGTCGGTCCTGGGGGTCACCGACCACCAGCGGCGCAGCTCGGGCAGCAGCGCTGCGGGATCGGTGCCGAGCTCGGTGCGGCCGAAGATCAGCAGGTCATCGTCGTGCAGGTCCACCTCGATGGTGGCCGAGGCCGCGCCCAGCCGGCGATTGGTGCCCAGCGACAGATTCCTCACCTGCCACCACTGCACGGCGCGGGTTCCGGTCAGTCCCCTGATCAGCAGTCCGCCCGGACCGGCGACCACCCGGCGGCGGTACCCGGCGAGCGTCGTCACCGCCAACACCAGGCAGATCGCACCCGCCGCCAGTCGCTCCAGCGGACTGACCGACAGCACGGCGTAGACGCCGACCACCACGGCGGACAGTGCGCCGGCACCGATCAGGACTGGGCGCGGCCCCCATGACCGGGAGCCCGCCCCGGGGAACGCTGAGGGGTTATCCACAGGACTTGTCCACATTGGGGATGAATCACAACGGTGTGTTTCGGTCTGCTCCACCCATCGAGCAGTGGCAACCTCTGGTCAGCGCCACCGCATGGTCATCAACAGTCCGGCGATCATCAACGTGAACCCGATGGCGAAGTTCCAGCTACCCAGCCCCGCAAGGAACGGGATGTTCTGGCCCCACAGGTAGTAGACGACCAGCCAGAGCAGGCCCAGGATCATCAACCCGAGCATGACGCCGATGTACAGCGGCGACGACGGCGCGGCAACATGCGCACGGGTCGCGGCAGCCGCGGCCTCGTTCGCTTCGGTCGATGCCCGGGCGGTGGACGTGGCCACCTTCTTGCGGACCTTGGATTTCGGCACGACATCCCTCCACGCTGAGCACCCCGCATACTGGGACGGGGCTTGAGAATCTGCGGGCGGCGCTCTGACGGCCTTCCCGCCGCGCACGGGTCGGCGGATCACCGGAACCGTACGTTCTGGGCACTAGCCTACGGTGTCCGGCGGGATTGCCCGTCGGTGTGGTGGCTGGATGGGGTAAGGAGGTCGGGGTGCGGCGACCCGGCTTACCCGTTCCACGGCAGTGGCACGCTTCCCGCTGGGGGATCGGCGTCGTCCTGGTCTGCCTGATCGCCGGCCTGCTGCTCGGCACGGCCCGTTCCTACTCGGCCGGTGAGGACATCAGCAACCGGTCGGTGGACCTGTCCGCGGTGGTCAACCAGGCCGAACAGCGGGTCAGCGGTGCCGACGCCTTCGCGGCCAAGCTGCAGGACCAGATCGATGCGGCTGCGGCCGGCGACCGGTCACCGCAGGTGGCGCAGGTCCTCGAGCGGGCCAGCGGGTTGCAGGCTGCCGCCGGACTGACGCCGGTGCAGGGCCCCGGGCTGCGGGTGACGCTGTCCGACGCGCCCCGAGATGCCGACGGCAACTATCCCGCGGGCGTCGACCCGGACGACCTGGTGGTCCATCAGCAGGACGTGCAGGCGGTGGTCAACGCGATGTGGGCGGGCGGCGCGGAAGCGATGATGATCATGGATCAACGGGTGCTGACGACTTCAGCGGTCCGCTGCATCGGCAACACCCTGCTGCTGCAGGGTCGCACCTACTCGCCGCCATTCGTGGTGACCGCGATCGGTGACGCGGACGCGATGGTCGCCGCGTTGGACGACCAACCCGGCGTGCGGCTCTACCGGCAGTACGTCGACAAGTTCCAGCTGGTCTACGACGTCACGCCGGTGGACACCGTGACGCTGCCCGCCTACGACGGACCGATCCGGTTGAGCGCTGCGAAGCAGGCCGGCGGATGAGCGGGGCGCAGGCACCGGTGGCGGCGCCGCCACCAGCGCCAGGACGTCGAGGTCGGGACGCGGTGCGTACCGTGGTGCTCGGGGTCGGCCAGCTGCTGATCACCGTGGGCGTTGTGGTGCTGCTCTTCGTGGTCTACGAGGTCTACGTCACCGACCTGTTCGGCAGTCAGAAGCAGGCTGCGGCCACCGAGACGATCGACCAGGTGTGGGCCGGCGCGGAGACCACGACGACCGACACCGTGGTCGTCACCGATCCGAATCAGCTGGTCACCGACCCGCGTCAGCGCACGCCGAGGTACGAGACGCTCTCCGGTGAGGGGTTCGCCAAGCTGTACATCCCGGCGTTCGGTGCGGACTACCGCTTCACCGTCGTCGAGGGCACCAACTCCGAGGACCTGTACATCGGTCCCGGCCACTACGCGGGCACCCAGATGCCGGGCCAGCAGGGCAACTTCGCGGTCGCCGGGCACCGGGTGTCCAAGGGCTCACCGTTCAACGACCTTGGCCTGCTGGCGTCCTGCGACGCTCTGGTCGTGGAAACCCAGGACGACTGGTTCGTGTACCGAGTGCTGCCGATGCAGGAGGAAGAGTCGGGCTGGGGCGGCACCCAGCACGCACATTGCGCCGGCGTCGGGGCGCAGACCGGTCAGTACGCCGGCGTGTACGGCCGGGAGATCACCGTTCCGACGGACTTCGCACAGGTGCTGCCCGTTCCGCACGTCGACTCCACCACCGTGCCGCCGGATGCCCAGCGGCTGATCACGTTGACCACCTGCCACCCGCAGTTCTCCGACCGCGAACGCATGATCATCCACGGGGTGCTGACGCAGAGCTACGCGAAGGCACCGGGCTTCCTGCCGCCCGAGCTGGGGGAGGGATGACATGTACGTATGGATCTGGCGCCGCCTGCCGGGGCCGACCGCGGTGAAATGGCTGCAGGCGTTGGGGCTTTTCCTCGCGGTGGTGGCGCTGCTGTTCTTCGTGGTGTTCCCGTGGCTCGAGCCGTATCTGCCGTTCGACCGGATGTCGACCGACTGAAACGCGTCGCGGGGTCGAATGCGCGTGTGCGAGGCTGGTCGGCGTGAGCACCATCCTGGTCGTCGACAACTACGACTCCTTCGTGTTCAACCTCGTGCAGTACCTCGAGCAGCTCGGCGCGGACTGCATCGTCCGTCGCAACGACGCCGTGACCACCGACCAGATTCCAGAGCTGGGTGTGGATGGCGTGCTGCTGTCCCCCGGTCCCGGCACACCGGCGGACGCGGGCGTCACCGAGCAGATCGTGCGCTGGGGCGCCGGCCGGTTGCCGATCTTCGGGGTGTGCCTGGGTCACCAGGCCATCGCCGAGGTGTACGGAGCGGTGGTGGACAGGGCCGAGGAACTGCTGCACGGCCGAACCTCGCTCGTGCACCACGGCGGGGCGGGCGTGCTTGCCGGGTTGCCGGACCCGTTCACCGCGACTCGCTATCACTCACTGGCGGTGGTCGACGGCACCGTGCCCGCGGCACTCGAGGTCACTGCGCGCACCGAGGGAGGGGTGATCATGGGCCTGCGGCACCGCGAGTTTGCCGTCGAAGGGGTCCAGTTCCACCCGGAGTCCGTCCTCACCCAGGGCGGGCACCGGATGCTCGCCAACTGGCTGCAGACCTGCGGTGACGCCGGGGCGGCCGACCGGGTGCCGCCCCTGGAGGCCGATGTGGAGCGTCTGCGGCTCAGTGCCGTCTGACGCTGAGGTTTGCTGACCCACCTCACGACGAGTGTCTGTCTTGGCGGGCCGGTCAGTGGCCGGGCTAGCTGGCCGGCGCAGACCCCAGCGTGACGGTCACTGTCTGGGTGTCCGACCCGCGGGTGTAGGTGATGTCGGTGGTGCCGCCCGGCTGGGCCGACCTGATCGCGGCGATGAGCGCGTCAGCGGATTCCACCGACTGGCTGCCGACCTTGGTCACCACGTCACCGGACCGCAGGCCGGCGGCCTCGGCGCCCCCGCCGGACGTGATCTCGGCCAGTTCCGCACCGGAAGAGATCTGGCTGGATCCGGTGGACGCGTCCCGCACCGACGCGCCCAGCACCGCGTGGGTGGCAGTGCCGGTGTCGATGATCTCCTGAGCGATGCGCTTGGCCTGATCGATCGGGATGGCGAAGCCAACGCCGATGGAGCCGGCCTGGCTGCCGTCGGTGGACGTGGACAGCGAAGCGATCGCCGAGTTGATGCCGATCACCGCCCCGCTCATGTCGACCAGCGCCCCGCCGGAGTTGCCGGGGTTGATGGCGGCATCGGTCTGCACCGCGTTCATCACGGTGTCCTGGCCGGACTGGCCGCTTTGGCTCTGCTCGGACGAGGACGTTCGAACCGGGCGGTTGAGCGCCGAGACGATGCCGGAGGTGACGGTCGCGGACAGTCCGAGCGGCGAACCGATCGCCACCACGGGCTCGCCGACGAGCAGGGTGCCGGACGAGCCGAGGCCGGCCGGGGTGAGCCCGGAGACGCCCTGGGCTTTGATGACGGCGAGGTCGTCGGAGGCGGTCTTGCCGACGACCTTCGCGGTGGCCGTGGTGCCGTCGTTGAACCGCACCTGCAGGTCGGTGGCGCCTTCGACGACGTGATTGTTCGTCAGGATCAGCCCGTCGGGAGTCAGGATGATGCCGGAGCCCTCGCCGCCGCTGGTCGACGAGCTGGCCAGCACGGACACTGTCGATGGCAGCACCTTGGCGGCCACTTCCTGCACCGACCCGACCGGCGCTGCGCCGCGGTTGTCGGAGACCGGCGCGGAGGTGGTGAGCTGGGTCAGCGAGCTGTCCGACGAGCTGGAACTCGAGGACAGCTGGCCGCCGAGGAACCCGCCGGCGAATCCGGCCAGCAACGCGACGGCCGCCGCGGTCGCGACCAGCATTGTGCCGCGATGGCGCGTCGGCGTGGTGACTGATCCGGGGGCACCGGGCGTCGGCGTGCCGGTGGGCGGCCCGTAGCCCTGCGGCTGGTACGCGGTGTACGAGCCGGTCGATCCGCCGGAAGACCATGCCTGCGCGTAGGTGGGGGCAGGGCGTGGGGT
>Ga0209584_10000774_pt1 | contig 10188 bp, 7 predicted proteins | sample NGEPerD_FD_184507 | JGI IMG/M metagenome (GOLD analysis project Ga0209584, IMG submission 184507) | Arctic peat soil microbial communities from the Barrow Environmental Observatory site, Barrow, Alaska, USA - NGEE PermafrostAB12-D... | ecosystem: Environmental > Terrestrial > Soil > Wetlands >...
GTACTGCACCGTCCCGATCGAGAGACCGGTTCCGGTGAGGCGCTCGCCGCCGGACGCGCTCACGGCGAGCGCAATACCGAAGTCGCTGAGCAGCGCCTCGCCATCCTGCAGAAGGATGTTCTCGGGCTTGATGTCGCGATGGATGACGCCCTGGCGATGCGCGGAGTCGAGCGCACTGGCAACCTGCTTGATGATGCGGATGGTCTCGTCCACCGGCAACATCTTCTCGCGCGTGAGGCGCTCGCGAAGCGACTCGCCCCGCACCAGCGGCATCACGTAGAACAGTGCGCCCTCCGCGTTGCCCGAATCGTACAGCGACAGGATGTGCGGATGGTGCAGGTTGGCGGTGACCTGGATCTCCTGCAGGAAGCGTTGCGCGCCGAGCGCGGCGGCGAGCTCCGGCTTGAGCACCTTGAGCGCGACTTTGCGGTTGTGCTTGATGTCGTGCGCCAGGTACACCGTCGCCATGCCGCCCTCGCCGAGCTTGCGCTCGAGGGTGTAGCGATCGGCGAGTGCGGCCGTGAGCTGTTCGAGGTGCGGCGGGAGCTCGGGCAAGCTCATCGGGTACGAACGCGCGCGAACGCCGCGTTTGCATTCTCCGCCTCCCGTACCAACCCCGGATGCGACTTGCTGTTTTTCTCCAGCACCTCGCTCCCTTCCTTCAGGGGCTGAGCGGCCTTCCCGTATTCCCCCAGCGCCATCAGGCACTCCGCCAGCACCACCTGCGCCTCGGCCGTGCGCCAGTGTTTGGGCCCGAGTCTCTTCAGGCTCATCGCGACAGCACCCTCCATTGTCGGCACCGCTTCTTTGGCGCGATGCGTGGCGAGCAGCACGCGACCCATGCCTGTTCGCCCTGGAATGATTCCCATCTGCGCGTCAGCGTTGCTCGTATCCAGCTTCGCCAGCGCTCCCCTCAGGAGCGTCTCCGCCTCGGCATAGTGCCTCGCCTCCACCAGCGCGCGCCCGAGGTTCACCGAAATCACGAGCGTTCCGAGCTCATCGTCGCCTTCGAGCTTTCGGTTCATGGCCAGCGCTTGCCGCAGCATCGCCACTGCGCTATCCGGCCGACCTTCCAACCGCACGACGACCGCCATCTCGTTCAAATCGAATCCGACGTTGACGTGCTCGGGGCCATAGAGCGTTCGATCGATCGCAAGCGCCTCCTCCAGCAGCCGCTCCGCCTCCTCGAAGTCGCCTCGCTCGCGCACGACAATGGCGAGATTGCTCAAGTTCGAGCTCACCGCATCGTGGTTCTCACCGAAGAGCTTTCGATTGATGGCCAGCGCTTCGCGCAGCAGCGAGTCCGCCTCGTCCAGGCGACCCAGCTTGAAGAGCATCTGCCCAAGATCGTTGAGGTTCATCGTAACGTTCCGATGATCGTTCCCCAGCGCTCTACGCTCGATCGCCAGCGACTGCCGATAGTGCCGCTCGGCATCCGCATAGCGACCCAGCCTTTCCTCGGACTTTGCCACCTGCTGAATCGCGTCGGCGGTGGCCGGATGACTTGGACCAAGCCGGCGCTCCCGGATGGCGAGCGCCTCCCGGAATTCCGCGTTGGCCTCCGAGTTCGCGCCCTTCATAAGGAGCAACTCGCCCAGAGAAACGCGGCTCGTGGCAACCGTCAGGTCGCTATCGCCATGGAGCTCGCGTCGAATTCGGAGCGCCGAGCGGTAGAGCGGCTCCGCCTCCGGAAAGGCATCCTTGTTCTCGAGCAGCTCCGCGAGATGATCGAGGCTCTCAGCGGTCGGCTCGCTGGTCTCTCCGAACAGTCGGCGTCGTATCGCGAGCGCGCCTCGCAGGAGTGAGTCAGCCTCCGCGAGGCTGTCCTCCCTCGTCAGCACGTCGCCCAACTGGTCCATCGCCTGGGCCACCGACGCGTTGTCGCGACCGAACAGCGCGCGCCGCTCCGCGAGCGAGTGGCGGAGCTCCTTCGTCGCCTTGTCGTACACGCCGAGATTCATGTACACGCCGCCCAGCGCGCCTTGCAACTCGGCGCGAACATCCGGCTGATTCGCGAGCGAGGTGTCTATCCGCTCGGCGCCGCGATCCAGCAGCGCGCGCGCCGTGACATCGCTGGGCTTGTTCGCGGTTGGTGCGAAAGGGTCTGCGGCGCCGAAGATGCTCACGAGATAGGCCTCCACCGCCACTGCCTTGCTCGCCTCCAACTCCGCGCGGCCACGCAGCTGCCGCTCGCGCGCCGCCGCGCCCAGGAGTGCGATCGCGGCCAACGCAGCGAGTGTCACCTGAAGGCGATGCCGCCTCACGAACTTTCCCGCGCGATATCCGAACGAATCGGCGCGCGCGCTTACCGGCTCGTGACTCAGATAGCGCCGAATGTCGTCCGCCAACGCGCCGACGGTGAGATATCGTTCGGCCGGCACTTTCTTGAGCGCCTTTGCCACAATGTTGTCGAGGTCACCCGCGAACGCGCGCCGCAGCCGCTCGGGCGACGTATCGCGCGCCGCGGCGAGCCGTTCGACGACCTCGCGCTTATGCGAGCCACCCGGCTTCAATGCCAGCGACAGCGGCCCCGATTCCGTGTTCAGGATCGCGACCGCGTGTTCGGCCGGTGTGCGTGCCTCGCTGCTCGTCGGGTGCTTTCCGGCCAGCAGCTCATATAGTATCACCCCGAGACTATAGACGTCGGTCGCGGTGGTGATGGGCTCGTTCCGTATTTGCTCGGGCGCCGCATACTTGTAGGTGAATACTCCACCGTGCGTACCGGTCAGCACGTTGGAGACTTCTCCTCCCCCCTCCAGCAGCTTCGCGATTCCAAAGTCCAACAGCTTCACCGTGCCGTCCACGGACACGAGGATGTTTGCGGGCTTGAGATCGCGGTGCACGATGAAGTTCGCGTGGGCGTGCGACACCGCGGCGAGCACCTGCTGGAAGAGTCGCAGCCGCGCGTCGACGGATAGCGTGCGTGCATCGCACCACTCGTCGATCGGCAGGCCCTCGACATATTCCAGCACGAGATACGGCAGCCCGATTGGGCCCACTCCGGCATCGAGTAGCCGCGCGATGTTGGGATGCGTGAGTCGCGCGAGCGCAGTTCCCTCGCGGCGAAATCGCTCCTCTCCCACCGGTCCTGCGACCGCAAGGCTCAGGAACTTGATGGCGGCAGCGCCCTCGAATCGTCCATCGTCGCGACGCGCGAGCCACACGGAGCCCATACCACCCTGCCCGAGCGGCCGCTCGATCACGTAGTTGCCGAACGTTTGGCCGGCAAGCGTCGACCATCGCGGGAGCTTGGCCGCCTGGTTCTCGCCGAGGAAACCGGCCCTGTCCATCGTCGACTCGTGATCCAACAACGCTTCGAGCTCGGCGGCGACCACTGGATTCTGCGCTCGCTGGTTCGCGAGCCAGGCGACGCGCGCGCGCTCAGGTAGCTCGAGCGCCTCGTCGAGCAGGCGACTCAGTGCGGGCCAATCCTCGTGGCTGAATCGCGTCATCGTCTCGACCTGTGCGAGGTGACCGGCGTTGTAATGCCTCAATATGCAGGTCACGGAACGCGCCGGCGAGTTAGGAGCGCCGACGATATCGTTCACCCGCGCCGCGCTCGCTCATCTCACGGAGGTGAGCGGTGCTACGACTTTTCTGGGACGGCCCCAAGCCCCGATAGGGTGGCCCCGGCCAGATACAATCTGAAATTGCGGCTGGAAATCATCGAGCCAAACTACTGAAGCCTTCGCGAGGTCGGAACGTATGCTCGGGATCGAAATCGACGGTCGTCAGTGGAAGTGGGGATCAGTGCGTCTGTCCCGCTGACATGGCCTCGATCACCCGAATCGAACTCTCGGTTCCGCTGTTACGGGAAGCGCAATGGTGTGACCGAGCAGATAGTCGACGACATTGGCTGCAGTGTACGTCGAGCGCCCGTGCAGGAGCGCCGTGATGCACGCCATGTCGTCGCCGCTCGTGAGCAGGGGGAGCTCATGTTCGTCATTCCGCAGCTGCGCGAGCCCCACATTCGCCGTCAGCCCATTGCACAGGCAGCGGCGACCAACCGTATCAGCGGCGTCGCCGCCCTTCGCGACGTACGACTCGATCGGTTCTGCCGCACATCTATATCCGATCTGGCCGCTCTCGGTTCGATACGCCGTGCGAAGGTAGCCCAGGTCGCACACCCGTTCACGCCTGTCATCTTGCTGTGTGATTCCGTCGATCTCGACGACCTTGAATGGGTACCCGGTGGACGAAGCGCGCGGATCAGTGCGGATGCGCACCGAGCCCTCGGCGATTCCGGCAATCACGGCGCGCTTGAATTCCGACGCCAGCCCCGACTGGGATCGCCATTGCCGGGGTGGTGGCAGCGCCGCAAATCCACGCGATCGCGGCGAGCGCGCTCATTCGCATACGTCGCCCCGCGATTGCTTCAGTCAAACGCATTGTTGAATCTCTAAAAGAGGATTGGGCGTGTGCAGCATGTGCGCGCATGATGGGACACGCGTTACCTCGGCGTTGGAGTTGAGGCAGGCTTCGACGCGGAGATGAAGGCGACGTAAGCGACGAGCGCGTTCAACTCGTCGGCGCTGAGCGCGACTGGCGGCATGCCGCCCTGTCGCATTCGCGCAGTCGGATGCTGCAGCAAGGTGGTTAGCAGCGCCGGCGGAAAGTTCTTTCCCGTATTGGCGAGCGCGGGCGCGGCCCATGTACCCCGAATGCCGTTCGCGCCATGACAGGTAGCGCACGAGTGGGCTGCGAACACCGATCGTCCCCGGAGCTCGAGCACACTCATCGAACGCGGTGACGCGATGACGCCGACGCCGCCAGTAATCGAGTCAGATGGTGGAACTGCGGCCTCGACTTGGCCACCCGGTGATGTCGTTGTGGGCTTCGCGCCCGGCGCCGCTGCGATACTTGTCGCCGCAACGGGTCCGCCAAGATGCTGGAGGTACGCCACCAGAGCGCTCATGTCGGCCGCGCTCATGTTCGTGGCAGGCATCCCGCCGCTTTGCATCTTGCGATTCGGGTGTTCCAGGAGAGTGGTCAGCGCGGCGGGTGTGACCGACTTGCTGAATGCCATCAACGCCGGCCCTGTTGTCGTGCCAACCCCACCGATACCGTGACACGCGGTGCAGCCGCGCGCAGCAAACAGTGCCTCTCCTCGTTGGGTCTGCGAGTTCGCCGGTCGGCCAACGGCAGCCGATGCGGGCGTGGTGACCGGCGGCGCGGTCGCGGCTGGCGGTGCGCTCGAGGTATCCGCCGGCGCACTCGCCGTGACCCCGACCGGACCCGGTGGCGACCCCGTCGGCGCGACAGCCGTCGTCGAGACGGCGGACACGGTGCCGAGGCTGTTCACATATGTCACGAGCGCCGTTAGATCTGCCGCGCTCACGCTGAGCGGCGTCATACCGCGGGCCTTCATCGCGGCGTTGGGCGTCTTGATGAGTGCCGCGAGTTGAGCGGGCGAAAACTTGGCGGAAATGTGAGTGAGCGCCGGGCCGAATCCGCCTGTACCGCCCACGCCGTGACAACTGCTGCAGTTGTGTGATTGAAAAAGGCTTTGCCCGTGCAGAGCCGGTCCGGTGAGCGCCGCGGGAGCAGCGGCACTGGCAAGCAAGGGGGCCAACGGCTCAAACGGAGCACGGAGAAATTTGGCCTCTTCCAAATCTTGCTGGGCGATCTTAGAAGCCGTCGTCGGATCTCGGGAGTCGTCCAATCGGCTCTGCACGCCGAGTCCGATCAGGCCGATCAGCACGATCAAGACGCTCCCAACCGGAATGGGACGCTTCCATGGGCGTCGCTCGCGACCGCGATCCAGAAACGGCAGGAGAAAGACGAGGATGATCAGAATTGCCGGGATGATCACCACGCCGACAACGGTCTTCGCTCCGTCCCAGAACTTCAGCCATTGGAAAAATGGCAGGTAGTACCACTCTGGGCGCGGGAGATAAATGCTGTTGGCGGGATCAGCGACCGGGCCAAGGGTCACCGGAACGAAGTACGCGAGCATCCCGATAATGCCCATCACGACCAGCACGAACCCCATGTCGATGATGACTTGGTACGGGTAGAACGGCTCGGTTGGGAGACGCGGTTGCACCGGGTCTTCGCGCATAGGGCCTGCCGCCCCGGCCTTTCGAAAGAGAAAGACATGGACGGCGACGAACGTGATGATCGCGCCGGGGAGGAGAAAAACGTGCAGCACGTAGAAACGCGAAAGCGTCAGCGCGCCCATCACTTCGCCACCACGCAGCATCCGCAGCAGCCAGTTTCCCACGAGCGGCACATCGCCGGCGATGTTCGTGCCGACGGAGCCGGCGAAATACGCCCTGAGGTCCCAGCGCAGCAGGAACCCGGTAAACGTCATTCCCAGGATGAGCAACGAGAGAACGCCGCCCGCTATCCAGAGCAATTCTCGCTTTCCTTTGTACGAGCCGTACAGGAACGTCTGCAGGAAATGGAGGACGAGCACCACCACCATCGCGCTCGACCCATACGAGTGCAGGCTTCGCAGGAACGCACCGCCCGCAACGTCTTTGATGATGTAGGCAAGCGTGACGTGAGCGGTCTGCGGAGACGGAACGTAGTAGACCGCGAGACAAACACCCGTGACGAGCTGAGAGACAAACAGGAACAGCAGCGCGGATCCAAACACGTACGCGAAGCGAGCGCCGCCGGGTATCGGCTCGTCGAGCGATGTGTGAAGGATCGCATTCGCTCCAGTTCGGTGGTCGACCCAGCGCCAGAGTCGTGCACGCCAGCCAGATGCCGCAACGGCCGCGTCACGCGGCGCGTCCGGCCTATCGACTCGATTTCCGTCCGTCAACTGGTCACCTGTTTGTTCGGCACGTCGAGGCGGAACGTCTGATACTTCACCATGACGTTGCCGTTGGTGACCGTTGTCTGCAGCGCGTCCATCCCACGGCGCGGAGGCCCTGAACGGTACGCTCCATCCGGTCCGAACACGCCGCCGTGACAGGGACACACGAATGCGTTGCGAGACGCATCCCAAGGGAGAGTGCACCCGAGGTGAGGACAAATCGCGGACAGCGCTTGGACCGTGTCGCCCTTCCGGATCAGATATACCGTCGGGCTGCTCTCGGTCTCCTGCCAGCCGTCTCGCCCTTTGAGGTGGAGGGTGCGACTGACCGGAACGGGCGAGGCAGTAACCTCCAACAGCGAGCCGGCATCACTCCAGTCGGATGCTGTCGATCCCGACGTGAGCGGATAAAGCAGATAGCGAACCACCGGAATGCCGAGGAGCGCCCCAACGGTAGCGGATGCCACTCCAAGCAGCACACCAAGAAAAGATCGCCGGGAGCCGGCAGGTGCAGGTGGGTTCGGCGCGTCATCGTGCGGCGTCACCGGCACGCCGCCCACACGGGACCAACGACTCGCATCGCGAAATTCGAGGAGACGACGGCTACCATAGCCCACACCCACGCGAGTGACAAAGCCGTCCACGAGGATCGGGGACGACGGTTCTGAAATGGCGGAAAGCGCGAGCGCCGGTAGCTGGCGCAGGCAGGGGGCCGTCAGGTGTCCAAACAGCATTCGCTGTGCCGTGTCTCGTCATTGACCGCAAAAATTGGACAAAGATCGGCGATCGACGATGGCAAATATTGTCGGGGTTGGTGCGGAACATGCCGCCGTACGACGTCGCTGCACGCCACATCATCTCGCGCCCACCCGGAGAATGAGAATGTTCAAAGTGATCGAGGGCCTGCCAACAGACGTGTTGGGGGTCGAGGCAACAGGCAAGGTCACGCACGCCGACTATGTGCATACTCTCATCCCCAATGCCGAATCGATCATGGCTCGAGGCCCGCTCAAACTGATCTTTCTCATCGGAACGGAATTCACCGGCTTTGAGCTCGAGGCGCTGTGGGACGATGCCACCTTTGGCCTCAGGCACTGGCGGGACTTCAGCCGCGTCGCTGTCGTGACCGACCACGCGTGGATTCGCGCAATGACGGGCATGTTCACGCCATTCATGCCAGCGCAGGTTCGCCTCTTCGGCCTATCCGACTTGCCGACTGCGAAAGACTGGATTGTCGGCGCACGCGGAGCGGACGCATGACGACCATTCTCGCTTCATCCTGCTGCGCCGCGCACTCTCAGCCATCGTGACGACCACCGGCGCAGCCACGCCCCAATATGTCTGCCCGATGCACGCACAGATCGTTCGCAACGCGCCAGGAGCGTGCCTTTGCGCGCGCCATTCAGCAACCGGCTCTCGAAACCTGGCGGGGCGATTAAGCGAATGTGAAGGCGGCCCAACAAGCCCAGTTGTATCGAGCCAGGTGCAACCGCGCAGCCCGCCGTGGTGAGTAGACATCTGCGATGGAAGAAACCGTGAATCTGCCGAACGAATCAACGCGGGCGCGCTGCGTCAGAAGGTCTTTGAAAAATACAGCTTGCACGTGTGCTCACCTGTCCGCGCAAACGCGCCCGGGAATGACTCAGAGCTGGTCGGCAGCATCCAGCGCGCTGGGCAACGAATCGGTCTGATGCCGGCTCTCCGCGTGCAGTCGCCCGAGCGTCGTTTCGATTAATCTCGTCAGCTTGCCGGCGGCGCCGTCGACCGCCTCATCCACGGTTGCGGCCTCGTCCGTGACAGCGATCGGCTGGCGGCCGGCAAGACGAGCCTCCATCACGCAGCGTTTGTCGGTCCGGCTGAACTTGTCGCCATTCTCGTCGCTCAGGTGGACTTCCACGCGTGTGATGCGTTCGCCGAATCGGCCGAGCGCGGCCTCGACGATGACTCTGACGCGATCGGCGAGCGCCTCGCGTCCTTCGATGTTGTGGTCGGTGTTAATCTGAATCTGCATCCGATGGGGCTCCGCGGGTGTGTGGTGACGGTCTCGATACCACTACCTCTCTGCACGAAGCGCTCCTCCGATGTCACTTGGGCGGCGCGGAAAATGCCCCCTTTCGAAAACTCGCGTTACCGTGGTGCATCGCGCGCCCGCTCGGTGGACGCGAATGTCAGGATGGATCGAGGGTCTGCTACTAGGCAAGTTGGTGCTTTGGGCAAAGAGCAGGGTCATGCGGAGAGGGACTCGGCGCGTATCGCATTCCGCGGACCGAGATCTCTGCCCTATCTCGTGTCTACCGAAGAAAAGGCCCCTCGTCGATGGACCGACCGAGAGACATTGGACTGCGCGCGCAAATCGAGCGGGTACATGACGGACCATCACGGGCGTGGGGAAACGAATCTGTCGGGCATACGTGTGCCGACGGCACGAGGGAGAGAGACTATGGATCGAACGACGAGTCCGTTCTACCAATGGCTCGATCACGAGCGCATTCGAACGGTGCTTAGTGAAGTCCGCGGTCTGCGTGCTGGTGAGCGCCTCGTATTGCTCAAGGGGATCGTTCCCAGCCTTGTGGAGGCGCTCGGTGCGGACGACGCGCGGTCGTTTCCTCTCAGAGATGGGGACGAAGGTGCGGCGGTACGAGGAGGCGCGCACTCATCCCGGCGAAGGGCGCCTCCGGCGAGAGTCTCCCGGTGAACTGATTGGCGGGCCGACGCCGGCGGGCCATCGGCACGTGGCGGAAACGAGGAATCCGGATCGGCCGGGCGGCCGAAGCGACGGGTCGAAGGCTCGGCTCCATTCGGCCGTTGAAGTGGGAAGCCATCGCCTGGCCGGCGAGCACGATCCATTGGCGCGCCGAGGCGGACAAGAAACGGCGCGAATCAGTAATCCTGATGCCGCTGCCACTCGCTCACGAGTTACGCGTATTCCAGCGGCGACTCGGCGCCATGAGCGTATGGATCTTCGCCACCGAGCAGGAGACTGGTCGCCCGATGGACCGGCATCTGTTCGACAAATCGCTCACGCGCGCCGAGAAAGCGGCGGGGATGAAGAAGTTGGTCGGCGGTCTATGGCATCCATATCGCCGAGCGTGGGCAACGGCGCGAAAGCATCTCCCAATCACCGACGTCGCAGCCGCCGGGGGCTGGAAGGACACCGAAACCCTGCTCACCTGCTACTAGCAGGCGAATACACAAACGATCCTCGCCGTCATGGCCGAGGAGCGCAAGGTGCACGAGGAACACATTTCACGAGCGGCAAACAGGTAGTCAAACAGGCCCCCAAACAGGGCACTCCCGTTCTGCCTGCTAGCGTAACTCATTGTAAACTAATCGGGACGGCGGGATTTGAACCCGCGACCCCCTGAACCCCATTCAGGTGCGCTACCGGGCTGCGCTACGTCCCGTAACTACCGGTCCTACGA
>Ga0209584_10000778_pt1 | contig 10149 bp, 6 predicted proteins | sample NGEPerD_FD_184507 | JGI IMG/M metagenome (GOLD analysis project Ga0209584, IMG submission 184507) | Arctic peat soil microbial communities from the Barrow Environmental Observatory site, Barrow, Alaska, USA - NGEE PermafrostAB12-D... | ecosystem: Environmental > Terrestrial > Soil > Wetlands >...
CCCCGTTCGCGCGAATTGTCACTTGTTGCAGCGGACTGGTTGGTGCGGTTGCCGCGCAAACCGCGAGATTTCCCAATTCGACGGCGCTTGTTAGAATCCGAAGGGCGTTAGTTTTCCGTTCAAGTGATAGCAACGCAGCCGGTTATTGTTTTGCGCGATCTTGAGTGCCACGCTCACGCATCTTCCTGTATTCCCGGGAATCTATTTCTACGTCTATGACTGACAACCTTCGAAACGTCATTATCATCGGCTCCGGATGCTCGGGGCTGACCGCCGCCATCTATGCCGCCCGCGCCAATCTTCGCCCTTTGGTTATCGACGGACATGAGCCCGGCGGCCAACTCGCCATCACTACTTTGGTCGAGAATTTTCCCGGCTTTCCCGAGGGTATTCAGGGGCCGGAGCTCATCGACAATATGCGGAAACAGGCTGCGCGTTTCGGCGCGGAGTTCACGACGGGGCATGTGGTCAGCGTCGATCTTAGCCAAAAGACCGAGGGCCTTGGAACAAAACCCATCGAGGTAAGTCTGGGACGCGAGACCTTGCTGACCCGCGCGCTGATTGTCGCCAGCGGTGCCTCGGCGCGCTGGCTCGACCTGCCGAATGAGAAGGCCTTGATCGGACACGGGGTCTCTTCGTGCGCCACCTGTGACGGGTTTTTCTTTTCGGGCAAGGAGATCGCGGTCATCGGTGGTGGCGACTCCGCGATGGAAGAGGCGCTCTTCCTGACGCGGTTTGCCTCAAAGGTCACGCTCATTCATCGTCGCAGCGAGTTCCGCGCCTCAAAGATCATGCTCGACCGGGCTCGCCAGCACGACAAGATCGAGTTCCTCACCGACACCGTCGTTGACGACGTGTACGACGTCAGCAAAAAGGAAGTCACCGGACTTCGGTTGCGCAACTTGAAGACTGGCGAGCAATGGGATTTTCCCACCAGCGCCATGTTCCTCGGCATCGGGCATACTCCGAATGCAGATTTTGTAGGCGATCAGCTTGCTCGCGATGGAGAAGGCTACCTGGTTCTTTCTGATGGGCATGTCTGTACCAAAGTCCCGGGGGTTTTTATTTCCGGAGACGTGGCCGACCGTCACTATCGGCAGGCGGTCACTGCCGCGGGGACCGGCTGCATGGCAGCGCTGCAAGTGGAGAAATACCTGGAAGAAATAGGGAAGTGACACCGATGCACCGACTCTTCCGGATAATGCTGGGCGGCTGACAAGCATGCCGAAACCACCTTCGACCGAATCCGACGCCGATGAATTCCGCCGCGCCGAACTAACGGCGCAATTCATCCTGGGACGCACCGCCTTACGCCCGCGCGTCGCCCTCGTGCTGGGTTCGGGACTTGGCGGCTTCGCCGATGAATTGGAGAATGCGGTCCGCATTCCGTACGCGGAAATTCCGTCGTTCCCGCGCAGCACTGCGCTCGGTCATGCTGGGACACTGGTCATCGGAACTGTTTCTGGTATCGCAGTCGTCGCGATGCAGGGCCGTGTACACCTGTACGAAGGCTACTCGGTGCAGCAGGTGGCATTTCCTGTTCGCGTGTTTGGCCGGATGGGCGTGCGCGCTGTCGTGCTGACCAATGCCGCTGGCGGCATCAACCCCAGCTACGGACGCGGGGCGCTGGTCGTCATTCGCGATCACATCAACCTGCAAGGTGGGAATCCCCTGGTGGGCGCCAACGAGGATCGCTTTGGTCCGCGGTTTCCCGACATGACGGATGCCTACAATGCAGAGTTTCGCAAGTTTGCACTAGATGAGAAAGGTCGCATGGGCGACGACATTTACGAGGGCATCTACGCCGCCATGCTGGGACCGAGCTACGAAACGCCGGCGGAGATTCGCTTTCTGCGAACCATTGGCGCCGATCTGGTGGGCATGTCCACCGTGCCGGAAGTGGTTGTCGCCCGCCACATGGGTCTTGAAGTCTTGGCCATTTCTTGTGTCACCAACATGGCTGCCGGAATGAGTGGCGAGAAAATCAATCACGAAGAAGTGCTTGAAACCGGCGAGCGCGTCCGCGGTAAGTTTCTGGCGCTGTTGCGCACGGTGTTGCCCAGGATCGGTCAATATCTTGATGCTCGCTCCGCCTCGTTTTAGTTCTAGCCACTACCCACTAGCCACCAGCCACTGATTTACACTGGACACGCATGTCCGGGAAGTCCTATCTCATTGGCATTGCCGGGCCGTCGGGAGCGGGGAAGAGCTATCTTGCCCACCACCTTTCCCAACGGCTGCAAGCACCCGTGCTGCCGCTCGATCACTATTACCGCGACCTCTCGCATCTGCCGCTGGAAGAGCGCGCCCGCTCCAACTTCGACGATCCGGCAGCTCTCGAGCACGAGTTGCTGATTGAGCAGGTGGCGCAACTCTGCGAGGGGATCGCCATTGAAATTCCGACCTACGATTTTTCCGTCCATACCCGGACTGGCGAGACTCAGTCGTTTCAGCCGGAGCCCTTCGTAATCGTCGAAGGTCTGTTCACCCTGCACTGGCCTGAGTTGCGCCGCCTTCTCGGCACGCGAGTGTTCGTTAACATGACAGACGACATTTGTCTGCAGCGGCGTAAAGATCGCGATGTGCGCGAGCGCGGACGTACCCCGGAATCGGTGGTCGAACAGTTTCGCACCACAGTCGCCCCCATGGCGGAACGCTACGTGCGCCCCACGCAGGCTCATGCCCACGTGGTCGTCTTTGGCTCCATTCCCATTGAGGACGAAGTCGAGCGCGTGCTCGAACATGTCCGGCAAAATACTCAAGAGCCAGGATTGCCACCAGCTGCGCGTCACATCCGGCGTTCGCCGTCGCCTTCCGTACCATCCCGATGAGGAGTGTCATGCACCGCCGCCGCATCATTGTCGTCTTAGTGGTTGTTTGGCTGTGCATCACGTCGCTTACGGCGCAAGTTGTCGCGCAGAAAGCGCAGAAGGAAGTTCCCCTCTCCACCAGCAAGACGCTTCTGGAGCCGGTTCCGGGCTCGCCGCAGCGCACCAACAGCCTCCCAGTCACGGCCGCTCTCAGCCCGGATGGTAAGTATCTCGCACTGCTCAACGACGGATTCGGCTCGGCCGAGTCGGATTATCGGCAGTCCATCTCGGTACTGGACTTGTCGAGCAATCAACTGCGTGATTTCCCCGATTCACGCCTGGGGACGCTCGCTCAGCAGACTTACTTCCTCGGACTCGCCTGGAGCGGCGACGGCCACGAACTCTTCGCTTCCATGGCCTCCCTAACCGACCCGGAAGGCAAGAAGCCGGGCAACACCGGCAACGGAATCGCGGTGTATCGGTTCACTTATGGTGCCCTGACTTCCGACAGATTCCTCAAGCTTCCGCTTGCGCCGCTGGGCAAGGGCAAGAAGAACGTCTACGGATCGAAGTATGTGCCCGCCGGATTTGTGTCTCCCTATCCTGCAGGCATTGGCGTGATAAGACACGACGGCAGAGAAGCGCTTCTGGTGGCTGAGAACCTGGCGGATGACGCGGTGCTGATCGATGAGCGCGATGGCAAGGTACTGCAACGCTTCGACCTCGGACGCGGCAAGGTCGTGCCCAGCACATTTCCCTACACCGTGATTGTGAATCGCGAGGGCACTCGCGGCTGGTGCTCGCTGTGGAATGGCTCCAGCGTAGCCGAGCTCGACCTGCGTTCCGGCAAAGTCATGCGGCAGATTGTCTTATTGCCACCGAAAGAAGAGACCGACGCGTCGTCGCATCCCACGGCATTATTGCTCAGTCCTGATGAGCGCCGGCTCTATGTGGCGCTTGCCAATCGAGACCGCGTCGCGATCATCGCGACAACGGACGGCAAAATAGAGCGCTACTTCGACACCCGCCTGCCGGGACAGACGTATGGCGGGAACTATCCAATCGCCCTCGCGCAGTCCATTGATGGCATGCAGCTCTACGTCGCCGATTCCAGTTCTGACGCAGTCGCTGTTTTCGACCTGCGCGAGACTCGAGGTGGGCCTGCGACCGCCAATCAGGATCGTGCCTCGTATTTCATCCCCACCGAGTGGTATCCCACGGCGTTGGCGCTGCAAGATAACGACCTGTTTGTCGCGACCGGAAAGGGCATGGGCACTGGTCCCAACTCGGGTACTCAGGCGGTTCCGCTGCTCGACCACAAGTCGCCGCATCCCTACATTGCCTCGTTGATTCGCGGCTCCATTGCACGCGTCAACCTGAAGGACGCGGAGCGTGATCGCGAAGCGCTGACCGCAGAGGTGATGCAAAGTAATCGCATGGAAGGCCGCACTAATCAGATCACTTTTCAGCGCGGCGGCAATCCCATCCACCACGTGATTTACATCATCAAGGAGAACCGCACGTACGATCAGCTCTTTGGCGACATCAAGGAGGCCAATGGCGACGCGTCGCTGGTAATGTATGGCGATGACATCACGCCCAACCAGCACAAGCTGGCGCGGCAATTCGGGGTGCTCGATAATTTTTACGACAGCGGAGAGGTTTCCGGCGATGGGCACCCGTGGTCGATGGCGGCGATCACGACCGACTACAACGAGAAAGCGTGGCCCGTCGCATATCGCGGTCACGAGCGCGAATATGACTCCGAGGGCACCATCGGCGACGTCGTTCCGCTTAACGAAAACATTCCCGACGTAAACGAGCCAGCGACCGGATACCTGTTCGACAACCTCGCGCGCCATCGCATGAGCTATCGCCACTACGGTGAGTACATCGAAACTCGTTGGTGCGAGGACCTGGAGCAGAATTACACGCCGGCCGCAACCGGAGCGCCTGCCGCGCACGCGCCGGAATGCGAGCGCCGTGACATAAAGCCGGGCGAAGAGTTGCCGGCCCAGTTGGGCGGCGGCAAGAACCCGTATCAGCACGCCATTCCATTGATGGCCTATAACATTCCGGTGAAGGCGGACCTGCGCAATCATTTCGATCCGGATTATCCCGACTTCAAAGTCGAGTTCCCTGATCAGTTTCGAGTGGATATTTTCCTGCGCGAGTTTACGGGATTCGTCGCCGCCCGCAAGAGCGGCAAGGGAGAACAGCTACCCAGCTTCGCGCTAGTGCGCCTGCCCAACGACCATACCGCGGGCACCAAGGTTGGCTCGCCGACTCCGAATGCGTCTGTTGCCGACAACGATCTGGCAGTCGGGCGCGTGGTCGAGGCCATCTCCAACAGCCCGTACTGGGACGACACCGCGATCTTCGTGCTGGAGGACGATGCGCAGAACGGTGCCGACCACGTTGACGCCCATCGCAGCATTGGGCTTGTGATCAGCAAGTATTCGCCGCAATCCCCCCAGCCCTTCGTGGATCATAACTTTTACACCACGGTGAACTTGATGCACACCATGGAGACGCTGCTCGGCCTGCCTCCCATGAACAACAACGATGCTCACGCTGCAGTCATTGCCCCACTGTTCACTGGCGCAGGCGATCAGCCGGCGTTCAAGGCCGAGTATCGCAATCGCGACAACGGCATGATCTATCAGGCCAACACGAAGGACGCTCCCGGCGCGAAGGAGTCGGCGGCTCTCGATTTCTCCGTCGCCGATGCCGCCGATACGGGAATACTGAACGCAATCTTGTGGCGCGCCGCCAAAGGTGACGCCGCCATGCCCGAACCGCGCCATACGGTGTTTCCAGTTTCTCCGGGAGAAAAGTAGTGGCGTGAGTTTGCCGTTCTCACGCGTGTTGTTGGCAAGAGAGATACTTGGCTCGCGCTGTCGAACTTGGACGCTTCCGATCTCATGGATTCCGTGTAATTCGACGGCTGCAGCGCACAGAAGTGCCGCTTTTCGTGACCATCTTGGGTGATAGTGCGAACGACTTCTGCATTAGAATATAGAGCTGAAGGTTTGTCAGGGTGGGGCGCCATAAGTAACGAAGAAAAACCTAACGGTTCTGGCAAGCGTGGGGAACATTCCAGGGACGATGACTCCGCCGAAAAACCGGGCGGCCATCGTGCCGATCGTTCACCGGACAAGGGCGAGCGACAGCAAGAGACGCATCCTTTCTCGTCTCCTACTTCGGGATTCCTGGCCCAGGTGCGAACGGCTGAAATGCTGCGCGAAGCCATTCTGCGGCATGTGCGCTATACACTCGTTCGGCCGACTTCCGACCTTAAAGCCGCGGATTATCTCAAGCCGGTATCGCTAGCCATACGCGATCGCATTGTCGATCGCATGCTCGAAACCGAATCCCGTTTCCGCCATAAGGACGCCAAGCGTCTGTACTACCTGTCCATGGAATTCCTCATGGGCCGTTTGCTGGGCGACAACTTGTCTAACTTGCGCATCGAGGAGTTGTGCCGCGAAGTGCTGGCGGGGTTCGGCATCGATCTCGACGATGTTCTGGAGAGTGAGTCTGACGCCGGACTTGGCAACGGCGGTCTCGGCCGTCTCGCGGCTTGCTTCCTGGAGTCACTGGCCACGCTCGGCATGCCGGGTTACGGCTACGGCATCGACTATGAGTTCGGGCTGTTCAAACAGGAGATCTTCAACGGTTTCCAGCGCGAGAAGCCGGATCGCTGGAAAGCCAACGGCACGCCCTTCCAGATCGAGCACCCCGAAGAAGCCATCAGCATTCCCATGTATGGCCGGATGGACTCGCAGCGTGACGCCGACGGCAATCTGAAGCAGACCTGGATCAATTACAAAATCGTGCTGGGAATTCCGACCGACATACCCATCGTCGGCTATCTTGGTCAGACCGTTAACTGGCTGCGCTTGTTTGCGGCACGCGCTTCGGAAGACTTCGACATCGATATCTTCAATCGCGGCGACTATCTCCGCGCCGTGGAGCAGAAGATCGGCAGCGAGAACATCTCCCGCGTGCTCTATCCTTCCGACACTGCGATGGCGGGCAAGGAACTGCGCCTGGTGCAGGAGTACTTCCTGGTGGCCTGCGCCGTTGGCGATATCATGCGCCGCTTCCGCCAGCAGCATGACGATATCGAACTGCTGCCGGCCAAAGCCGCCATCCAGATGAACGACACGCATCCCAGCCTTGCGGTGGCGGAATTGATGCGCGTCCTGCTTGACCAGTATGGCTTGCCCTTCGACAAGGCTTGGGACATTACTCGCCGCACCCTGGCCTACACCAACCACACGCTCCTGCCCGAGGCCCTGGAAAAGTGGTCGGTGCCGCTCATGGAAAAAGTTCTGCCTCGTCACATCCAGATCATCTTCAGCATCAACCATCGGTTCTTGCGCGAGATTCAACTCGAGGCTGTCATCGACGGGGAGAAGCTGCGCAAGATGTCGATCATCGAGGAGGGATACGAGAAGCATGTTCGCATGGCGCACCTGTGCATCGTGGGCAGCCACTCGGTGAATGGAGTTTCAGAACTGCATAGCAACCTGCTGGTGAAATCGCTGGTTCCCGAATTCGCCGAGATTTGGCCTGACAAATTCAATAACAAGACCAACGGCGTGGCTCCCCGCCGCTGGCTGATGAAGGCCAATCCGGGGCTCACGGAACTGATCAGCCAAACCCTCGACGAGCAGAAGTGGATCACCGACCTGAGCCGGTTGCGCGATCTCGAACCGTTTGCCGAGGACCCGGAATTCCGCGCGGCGTTCAAAGAAGTGAAGCGGCAGAACAAACTGAAGCTGGCGGGTGCTATTCAAGCCCAGGTCGGGGTGGTGGTCGATCCTGATTCCATCTTCGATGTGCAGATCAAACGAATTCACGAATACAAGCGCCAGCTACTGGCGGTCATGAACGTGATTCACGACTATCTGCGTATCGTCGAACACGCCGAGACCTTGGCATCGGCCCGGACGTTTGTATTTGCTGGCAAGGCAGCGCCAGGATACTGGGCGGCCAAGCAGATCATCAAGCTCATCCATAACGTCGCGGATGTGGTGAATAACGACGAGCGCGTTAAGGACGCCATTAAAGTGACCTTCCTGCCCGACTACCGCGTTTCGCTGGCGACACTGATCATTCCCGGCGCCGATCTGAGCGAGCAGATCTCCACCGCGGGCATGGAAGCCTCGGGCACGGGCAATATGAAGCTGTCCATGAATGGCGCCCTTACCATCGGAACATGGGACGGCGCCAACATCGAAATCGCCGAAGCGGTGGGCCTCAACAACATCTTTATCTTCGGGCTGCGTGCGGAAGAGATTCTGGAGATGCAGCAAAAGGGCAGCTACAATCCGCGCGAGCGTTACGACAATGATCCCGACGTGAAGGAAGTCATGGACGCGCTCGCATCAGACCGCTTCTGTCCCAACGAGCATGGGCTCTTCCGCTGGATCTTTGATGAGCTGGTCCATCGCGGCGACCGTTACTACCACATTGCCGACTTCCCCAGTTACGTGGAGACCCAGAAGCAAATCGCCCAGGAATATCGCCAGGACGAAATCTGGTATCGGAAATCAATTCTCAATGTGGCGCGCATCGGAAAGTTTTCCAGCGACCGCACCATTCTCGAGTATGCCCGCGATATCTGGCATATTGGGCCGTATGAAAAATCGACTCCTGTTACGAAAGCCGCCGGCAAATCCCACACGCCGGTTCCGCCTCTGCCTTCGGCGGTGAACGGAGACGCGATCCCAGTCGTAGAGCTCACTCAAGAAGTTGAGCCTAATCCCATCACCGAGTGAGATTTAGCAAGTCTTTGGAATGACCAATGCGGCTCTCGTGATTTATGTCGTGAGGTCTTCGGTGGCCACTGCTTCGTCGGAACCGCCGGCACCGCTCCCCTCCGGCACTTCCTCGACGGGATAGCCGAGGTCCTTCCAGGCATGATATCCGCCCAAAAGCGGCCGCACGTTGCGAATACCGTGTCTCCGGAGTTGCAGCGCCACACGGGCGCTGGTGGCTTCGTTGGGTCAAGTACAGAACAGCACGATTTCCCCGCCCCGGGTTATTTCGCTCTGCCTGCTCTCCAGTTCTTCCGGCGAGATGCGCAGGGCTCCAGGCAGGGTCTGAGGGTCGGGCAGCAGGTCGAGCGGATGACGTAAATCAATAATGGTCATCGGTTCACCCGCTTCCAACTTCTCCTTGAGCTCTTCGGGAGTAATGCGAAACCCCGCAACCTGTTTCAGGAAGCGATGACGTTCGTAGAATTTGTACGCGACATACCCGCCGATCCCGGCGATTACCAGCAACAGCGTCCATGAACCAAATTGCGCTACGTCATGAGCGACGCGGTCGAGCTGCCGGCTGAACAGCAGTCCCAGCCCCGCAAAGGCACTTGACCACAACAACGCTCCCATAAAGTCGTAGAGGAGAAATTGCGGCAACCCGATGCCTGCAGTCGCCGAAAGCGCGGGAGCTGCGGTATTCAGACCGGGAACGAACTTGCAGATCAGGAGCGTCTGGAGCCCGAACCTTGTAAACGTCGACTCGGTGCGCCGTACGCAGGAGTCGGGCTCCAATGCGATTTTGCAAAGGAAGTTGAGGACGATGGGACCTTTGCGCTTGCCAAAAAAGTACCAAAACGTGTCGCTGAACAGCGAGCCGGTCGCGGCGACGAGCACCACCAAGGCGAAGTTCAGTTGATGCTGACCGGCCAAGGCTCCGGCCGCCAGCAAAAGTGGCATAGCTGGGATCGGCAGTCCTGCCTGTTCCATCAGTACCCAGAAAAACAGCAGGAGATAGCCGTGTTGCACTACGAATTGCAGGGTTTCAGCCATGGATTTGCGACCGGAAGCTTAAAGACACTTCGATGCGCGAGAACTGCAAAGGGTTCCTGCGAAATGCGTCGATGGCTGGTTTGAAGAGGCGCAACTTTAGCTGCGTCAAATACTGCCGCTCTTCTGTTTGATTCGGAGTGTGAGTAAGAACCACGTTTGGTTTGCGACAGTGACACAAATCAACAACAAACCAGCCCCGCAGGGGCGGGGACATGATAGCCCAGCACGTAGCCGAAGGCGGAGTGCTGGGTAGCGTTGGAAAAACGATACGAGTCCCGCGGGGACGACAGCTTTACCACTTCAGATCGCCAGAAGCCCGCCTTCTTCGCAGCTACTGACGCAAACTCCACCCTCTCGGCATATCGCAAATTCCACCCCTGTCTAATGCGACGCCGCGGCTTCATACTCGGCAGCCACTTCATCAGGCTTCCATTGATTGCCCGTGTACACTTTCGCAATCTTTCCGTCGGCGCCAATCACGACAGTTTGCAGCGTGTGCACAATCTGGCCTTGTT
>Ga0209584_10000782_pt1 | contig 10127 bp, 11 predicted proteins | sample NGEPerD_FD_184507 | JGI IMG/M metagenome (GOLD analysis project Ga0209584, IMG submission 184507) | Arctic peat soil microbial communities from the Barrow Environmental Observatory site, Barrow, Alaska, USA - NGEE PermafrostAB12-D... | ecosystem: Environmental > Terrestrial > Soil > Wetlands >...
AGACCGTGCCGTCTTGGGAGGACATCCTGCTAGGTACGGGTACGGGCACCGGACCTGGGGCGGGCGACGCCGGTTCGAGCGGGTCCGCACGCTGACGCCGCCGTGACGCCGCTCTTCGCGCATCGACGGGCTGCCGGGGTCGTCCTGGCCGACGTGCTGGCCCCGAGGCTGGCGGAGGTGGCAGCCCGCGTCGCGGCCCGCCCGGAGCCCCCTGATGCACCTGCCGGCTCGAGGCCGGCCCCGCCACTGGTGCTGGCTCTTCCCCGCGGCGGCGTGCCGGTGGCGGCCGAGGTGGCTCGGAAACTGGACCTCCCGCTCGAGGTCCTCGTCGTCCGCAAGATCGGCATGCCCGGGCGGCCGGAGCTCGCGCTGGGAGCGCTCGGTTCCGGTGGCGCGCGCTACCTCGATGCCGCGCTGATGGAGCGGCTCGGCGTCACCGCGGCGGAGGCGGCCGAGGTGGTGGCCGCGGAGTCCGCGGAGTTGGCGCGGCGGGAGGAGATGTACCGGGCGGGCCGACGGCCACTGGACCTTCGTCGGCGGGTGGTCGTCCTGGTCGATGACGGCGTGGCCACGGGCGCGACCATGCGGGCCGCCGCCCTGGCGGTCCGAGGCCAGTCGGTGGCCGCCGTGGTGGCCGCCGCCCCGGTCGGTCCGGCCGGGGCTGCTGGGCGTCTCGCGGATGTCTGTGACGTCGTCGTGGTGGCCCGGACGCCGCCGGCATTCGGGTCGGTGGGTGCGCACTACAGGGACTTCTCCCAGACCAGCGATGAGGAGGTCCGGGCCGTCCTCGCCGACGTGGGAGGCGAGCGGAGCTAGCTGGCGCCCCCTCGCGAGGTCACATCATCCGGGCGGAGAGGTAGGCGGCGAGCTGGGCCGCGTTGCGTTGGGCGTAGTCGCGGTAGCAGTTGTTGAGCAGCACGTGCGTGGTCTGAGCCGAGTCCGCCAGGGTGGCGATCTTCGGCGCCCACTCCCGGAGCTCGGCATCGGAGTAGTCATAGCCGAAGCGCTGGTAGATGTCGCGACTGTCCCAGTGTTCGCTGTGACCGTGGAAGCGGACCACCGCCAGCTCGGCGGTGGCGGCCAACACCGGCGGGATGGAGCTGGCGTGGCCCTGTGGCATGTCGACGCAGACGTAGGGGACGGCGTAGGAGGCGAGGAAGTCCAGCGTCTCCCGCTGGTTCTCCTCGGTCATCCAGGTGGCGTTGCGGAACTCCACGCAGATCGGCATCGGCGGGGCCACGCTGCCACAGCGTTCCTTGCATTCCAGGATGTAGGCCTTGTTGCGGCGCCCGATCGGGAACCACTGCGGGAACTGGAAGAGCAGTGCGCCGAGCTTGCCGGCCTCGTGCAGCGGTGAGAGCGCGCCGAGGAAGCGCTCCCACACCGACTCCACGACGGCCGGGGCGAGATCGGTGAGGTAGACGTTCTTCTTCTCCGTGTCCGGTCGAAGGTCCTTGTACAGCGCGGCGACCCGGGTAGGGTGCTGCGTGAGCAGCGAGAACGCCTTGACGTTGAAGGTGAATCCGGCCGGCGTACGCGCGGCCCACAGTGTGCTGTTGCGCTCGTTGGGTGGCGTGTAGTAGGTGGAATCGACCTCGACGAGCGGAAAGCGGGCCGCATAGTAGCCCAGCCGCTCCTCCGCGGAGGTGATCTTCGGGGGATACCACCCCGATGCCAGCAGCGTCCTGTCCGTCCAGCTTGCGGTACCGACTTTGATCGCGCCCACGAGGAAACGAGCATACTGTGGGGGGGCCAACCATCACATCGGGGCGGGCGGAACGTTCGCCGCGACTGCGGTGTTGTCCTTGAAGTGGACCGAGAGGAGACCCGCCGACCGTGACCCCGACAACCATTGAGCGCCCCCCACTCACTGCCTTCGACCGCTGCGATCGCTGTGGAGCGCAGGCCTTCGTGCGCGCCGTGCTGCCCGGGGGAAGCGAGTTGCTGTTCTGCCGCCACCACGCCCGCAAGCACGAGGATCGGCTGCGCAAGGTGACCATCACTTTCGAGGACGAGGCGGAGCGCAGCGCCAGCCCCTGACACGTTTCGCACTACGCCGACGGCGGTGTCGCGAGGAATCGCGGTGCCGCCGTCGTGTTCGTGGTCAGTCGGGTGTGCGCAGGGTCCGGGTCACCGCCCAGGTCACCGACACCAGCGGCACAGCGACGATAGCGCCGACGATGCCGGCCAGCACCGTGCCACTCGCGACCGAGATGGCGACCGCCACTGGGTGGATCGAGACGGCCCGGCTCATGACCAACGGCTGCAGGATGTGACCTTCGATCTGGCCGATGACAACGACGAGGACAAGGACGAGGAGAGCAACCAGCGGCCCCCGACCGGCCAGGGCCACCACGGTCGCGACGGCCAGCGCGAGCGGTGCGCCGATGATGGGTATGAAGGTCGCAAAGAACACCAGCAGGGACAGCGGCAGCGCGAGCGGGACCCGCAGCACGAGTAACGCCACGCACACCAAAGTGGCGTTGGTGGCCGCCACGATGACGATCCCGCGGGTGTAACCGGCGAACGTCCCCCACCCAACCCGTCCGGCGCGATCGAGCCTGTCCCGCGCGGTGGGCGGCGACTGGGCGACGACCCAGGCCCACATCCGGTCACCGCCGGAGATGAAAAAGATGGAACAGAAGATCGCTAGCGCCAGCCCGGTCAACACCTCGAAGGCGGCCGTGGCCTGGCCCAGCGCCCGACCGACCAGGGTCCCCGAGTGTTCCGAGAGCCACTTGCGGGCCTGTTCGGCGCCGGCGCTGAACTGTGCGGAGCTCACGTGAAAGGGACCTTCGCGCAGCCACCGCTCGATCTCGGTCACGCCGTTGCCGAACTGCGCGGTCAGCACAGAGGACTGCCCGGCCACGGACCCCGCGATGAACGTGAACACGGCGCCCACCAGGGCAAGTCCAGCCAGCAGTGACAGCGCCACGGCCAGGCCGCGCGGCATGATGCGGTCCAGTCGGTCGGCGACCGGGCGGAGCAGAGCGCTGATCACCAACCCCACGAACAGCGCCACGCCGACCAGCTGAATCCGGCCGAGGAAGATGAACACCCCGTACACCGCCACGGTCACCACGATGAGACGCCAGGCGTAGCCGGCAGCCACCCGCAGGCCGTAGCGCACCTCACCGTCGGCAGAGCCGCGCTCTCGGATCGACGCCTCGGCCGACGCCTCGGACCCGCCCGGCTGAGCGGACCCGCTGGGAGGGGCGGCTGGGGACCCGTCCTCCGGGGTTGCTCTCGGCGCGGCCGTGGGCGGTGGGAGGTCGACGCCGACGCCGTCGCCGTCGTGCGGCGTGCCGGCGGCTACCACGATCGCCCACCCGCGGCCGGCCGCCTTCGCCGCGGATCGGGGCGCGCCGCGCTCGGCAGCCGCGTCATCGCCTCTCCCCTGCTTCTCAGCGCACAGTCGGTGCGGCGGGACGACCGCGCTCGCACCGGCCGGAAACGGCATCCGCCTGCTGCGCCATCATGCAGGAGGCGGCCACAGCCTGGGCAGGCTTGCCACAACACTGTGCACGGCAGCCAGACGAACCCATCCAGCGACCCACGAGTGACCACCCACGAGGCCGCCGATCATGGGAGAGCGTACGTTCCGCGTGACCGACGTGGCTCCGTTGTCGCATGATCGGCGAGGCAATGGCCGCCTGGGCGGCGACGGCGCGAACGGGCCCCGGGACCCTCCGGCCCCCCGTTGGCTACGATGCCATCGTGGGGTTGCTCCACGCTGGCATCGGTGCTGACTTGGGCACGGCTGACTTGGGCACGCCTGTCGGCGCCGAACTCGGTGGAACTCCGTGGGGCGGCGGTCGCGCGACGCGAAAGCTGAGCACGCTCGACCTGCTTCCGGCGGTAGGGACCTATTCCTGGTCTTCGGTGACCTACGATCCGCGTATCGCCAGTTATCCTTGGCTCACCAACCGTCGCCTGTGGACGGTGAGGATGGAGCGGTTCCGTCGCCCGCCTCGACCGAAAGGGGCTCCGTGGTAACCACGTCCACCCCGGGCATTGCGGCCAGCAGCGCGCCGGTGCCTCCGAGCGACCTCCCGGTCGTCACGAGAGGTCGCACCCGCGGCACAGCCGAGCATGACGTCTCGAACGGCGCGGGAGGTCCGCGGCGACGGACAGCGCGCAAGGCAACCGCGCCGACGTCGAAGGGCGTGGCCGGCGATCTGCCTGTTCTCGAGCCAGGGCCGGACCCGCGAGCGGCCGGCAACGGAACCGTCCAGAACCGACCCTCGCCTCCCGTGGCGGACGTCGGCAACGGTCCCCCGTCCGGGCTTGAGCCCGGGTTGGGCGTCGCGGCGGTTGCCGTCCTCGACGACGAGGAGCCCACCGTGATCCCGGAGGATGAGGAAGAGGTCATCGTCCTGGCGGCCGACCGGGACGAGGCAGAGACAGCCGCCTCCGCGGACCCCGTGCGGGCCTACCTCAAGCAGATCGGCAAGGTGGCCCTGCTCAACGCCGAGCAGGAGGTCGAACTCGCCAAACGGATCGAGGCCGGGCTCTTCGCCGCCGAGAAACTGCGGCAGTGCGACCTGGAGAAGAAGAAGCGGATGTCTCCGCAGCTCCGCCGGGAGTTCGAGTGGCTCATCCGGGACGGCGAGCGGGCCAAGAATCACCTGCTGGAGGCCAACCTGCGGCTCGTGGTTTCCCTCGCCAAGCGATACACCGGTCGGGGCATGCAGTTCCTTGACCTGATCCAGGAGGGCAATCTCGGTCTCATCCGCGCGGTTGAGAAGTTCGACTACACCAAGGGCTACAAGTTCTCCACGTACGCCACATGGTGGATTCGGCAGGCCATCACCCGGGCGATGGCCGACCAGGCCCGCACGATTCGCATCCCGGTCCACATGGTCGAAGTCATCAACAAGCTGGCCCGCGTCCAGCGCCAGATGCTGCAGGATCTCGGTCGGGAACCGACGCCGGAAGAGATCGGCCGTGAGCTCGACATGACGCCGGACAAGGTCGTCGAGATCCAGAAGTACGCCCGGGAGCCGGTCAGCCTCGACCAGACGATCGGCGACGACGGGGACAGTCAGCTCGGTGACTTCATCGAGGACTCCGAGGCGCCCGTCGCAGCCGATGTGGTCTCCTTCGGCCTGCTCCAGGACCAGCTCTCCTCAGTGCTGCAGACCCTCTCAGAGCGGGAGGCCGGCGTTGTGTCGATGCGGTTCGGCCTGACCGACGGGCAGCCCAAGACGCTCGACGAGATCGGCCAGGTCTACGGGGTCACGCGGGAGCGGATCCGACAGATCGAGGCCAAGACGATGTCGAAGCTGCGGCATCCATCGCGCTCCCAGGTCCTGCGCGACTACCTGGACTGAGGCCAACCTCACGGCTGCCCGACACGCCGCTAGCGGAACCAGGGGGGCGAGGTGGCCTGAGCTATGCTCCGTTCCCCTTGACGTCAACGTCCCGTAGTCATAGCGTCACTTTCTGTAGACGGCGCAGCGGGGCTGGGTCCCATCGCCTGGCTCCGTCTGCGCCGTCCTCTCTGCGGGCGGCTCGGTCGGACGGCTCAGTCGGGCAACAGCGCCGTCAACGCGCCGAAGATGCCCGGTGCGCTGGCGACGACCAGACCGCCGTGCACGCCTCGGACGGTGGCACCTGCCTCCCGGGCGATCAGGCCGCCGGCCGCGTAGTCCCAGAGTGATGGCCCGTACTCGTAGTAGCCGTCAAGACGGCCCCCTGCCACCGCGCACAGGTCGAGTGCACAGGAGCCGAAGCGCCGGATATCGCGCACCTTCGGCAGCACAGCGGTCAGGATCTCGGCCTGCCGCCGACGGACCGCCGCGTCATAGCTGAACCCCGTTCCGATCAGCGACTGGCTCAGATCCTCCTGGGCGTTGCAGTGCAGCGGCACCTCCTCGCGGCCCGCGCCGCCGCCCAGGGTGGCGGTGAACAGCGCCCCCGCGGCGACGTCGAGCACGGCACCGGCCACAACCTTCCCGTCGAGTTCCGCGGCGATGGAGACTGCGTACGCCGGCAGGTTGTAGACGTAGTTGACGGTGCCGTCGATGGGATCGATCACCCATCGGACCCCGCTGCTCCCGGCGATGCCGGCTCCCTCCTCCCCGAATACGCCATCCTGCGGTCGGGCCGCCAGCAGGGCGCCCACGATGAGCCGTTCGGCGGCGCCGTCGACCGTGGTCACCACGTCGGTCGGTGTGCTCTTGGTGTCCACGCCCAGGTCCGCCGGCCGTTGCCGCACCAATTCCCCCGCCTCACGGGCGGCCCCACAGGCGAGGGCGAGCAGTGCTGCCGGGGTCACGGGGGACGTCTCGGGGGAAGTCACGTCAGCCATCCTCTCGGAGTGGGAGAGCCAGGTGCGGGTTCCCGGGCGCCCGGTGCCTCGCTGGGCCCGCGGGTGGCCACGACGTTGAACCGGGTCAACGAGGCTCCGCCCGGACCGAACCGGTAGGAGGTCAGCGAACAGTTGGCGATCTCCGTGGTGTCGCTGAGAGTGAGCACTTCTCGCTCGGTCAGCCCCTCGAGCAGGTACCGGAAGCACTTGACGACGATGTCGTGGGCAAAGACCACCACGTTCTCCCCCGCGTACTCCGCGGCCAGCGTCACCTGGACGCTGCGGAGGCGGAGAAGGACGTCGGTCCAGGATTCCCCTCCCGGCGGACGGTGGTAGAACCTGCCCAGCCGGGCTCGCAACTCGGCCTGTTCAGGATGACGCTCGGTGATACCGCGGCCGGTGAGCCGGTCCAGGACGCCGAAGTCGCGGTCGCGCAGTCGCTCGTCCAGTCGCACGGGTAGCGCTCCGACCGCGCCGCCGCACTCCGCGAGCGCCAGCAATGCGGTTTGCTCGGCTCTTGCGTACGGCGAGGACAGCACGGCTGTGGGCTGCTGGGCCTCGTCTACGGTCCGTAGCCAGCGACCGAGGTCCCTCGCCTGTTCGCGGCCGAGGTCGGAGAGCGCCACGTCCATGTCCCGCTCGGCGACCTCGATGACCGCGGCGCGCCGGTCGTAGGCTCGTTGGCGAGCCACGTTGCCGGCGCTCTCGCCATGCCGGATGAGCAGCAACCTGGCTGGGGCGCGGAGGCTGGCTTCGGTTCTGCGGATGCTCATCAGGCATGTCCCGGTCGGGTCGATGTCGGCTCACGCAGCCATCTCTCCCCCGGAGCCGGCCGGGAGTGCCGAATCGTCACCGACATCCGAGGCCCGACGACACCGGCCTGCTTCGGCACAGCGTGCTCCCACTCCGACTGGCACGCTCCGCCCATCACGACGAGGTCGCCGTGGCCGGGCCGCAGTTCGTGGGCGATGCGGCCGCTTCCGGTCGGGCGGAGCACGAATCGACGCCGGGCCCCTAGCGACACCGTTGCGACCAGCGGCGCCGTCATCACCGTACGGGTGCGATCGCCGTGCCAGGCGACCGAATCGCTGCCGTCCCGGTAGAGGTTCACCCAGATCCGGTCGAAGTCCACCGTGTACCGTGCCGAGAGCGGTTCCGCCAACGCCGCCAGCGGCTCGGGCAGGCCACCAAGCTCCGTGGACCAGCCGGCGGTGAGCCGCGGCTCCGCAACGGTCCGCTCATACATCCACACCTGCCGCTGCTGCCAACTCCCCGCGTCGAGCAGCTGCGCGAACAGGGCATCGGACCCGGCCAACCAGCCCGGCGCGTAGTCCACCCAGGAACGGTCGTCGAGATCGATGCGGCGCAGGTCGGCGAAGGAGACGTCGGCACTCGGCGGCCCGCCGTCGAAGAGCGACCCCTGCCAGGCCAGATCGGGACTCATGGCACGCCGGAGGCCCTCCCGCGTGCATCCACGGCACGACGCGGCATGAAACCACGGTACGACCTGACCGCGAGCAGCCCGACAGCGAACGGAATCCGCGACTCAGGCGGTGGCCGCCCAGCGCTCGCCGATCCGGTCCAGTCGCAGCGGGAAGCCGAAGGTCGCCGAGAGCATCGCCGGGGTGAGAATCGTGTCGATCGGCCCGCTGCCGACGACGGCGCCGGCCCGAAGGAGCAACGCCGAGGTGAACCCGGCCGGTATCTCCTCGACCCGATGCGTGACCAGGACCAGCGCCGGCGCATCCGGCTGGGCAGCGAGCCGGCGGAGGAAGCGCAGGAGGGCCTCCCGAGCACCGAGGTCAAGGCCCGCCGCAGGCTCGTCGAGCAGCAGGATCTCCGGATCGGTCATCAGCGCCCGAGCGATCGTCACCCGCTTGCGCTCACCTTCGGACAGCCGGCCGAAAGGACGGTCGGCCAGCAGGCGGCACCCCAGCTGGCCGAGCAACTGCCGCGCCCGCTGCTCATCCGCGTCCTCAACGCGCAGTCGGCCCAGCCGGAACAGCCCGTAGGCGGCGGAGAGGACGACGTCGAGGACGCGCTCGTGCGGCGGCAGCCGCTCCGCGACCGCAGCGCTCGCCAGCCCCACCCGGCTGCGAAGCTCGGCCGGGTCGGCGTCCGACACCCGCTCCCCCAAGACGCGCACAACCCCCGCCGAGGATGAAAGCGTTGCGGCCGCAACCTGCAGCAGTGTCGTCTTGCCGGCTCCGTTGGGGCCCAACACTGCCCACCGTTCACCTTTGTGGACGGACCAGTCCACACCGCGCAGCAGCGGCCGCCCGCCGCCCATGACGAGCACACCGCGCAGGCTCAGCAGCTCCTCGCTCACTTGTCGCTCACTGTGGCTCACCTGTCGCACGCTACCGACGCCGCGGCCCGCGAGCGGGAGGCGCGCCAGATCAACGCCGACCACGCTGGTCAGTCGGCGGGCTCCCGCCTGAGATCCGGCGCGTTTCTCGACGAAAGTGCCCTTCCGGCGACACAATTGCGCCATGACGTCGGTGCCGCAGGCCGGACAGCGAGATCCGGGCCGCGCGACCCCTGGCGCCCGGGGGTTCTCCGCGGGACCGGCGTCGGGGGCACCGTCCAACCAGAACCGGCAGCCGCACAGGTTGCTCGACAAGCTCGTCGTCGACCAGCTTCTCGTGACCCTCAGGGCGATGTATCCCGCCGCGGTTCCGCAGACCTACATCGCGCGGTGGTGGGACGGCGTCGCCCTGGTGCCCGCCCTGCTCGTCGAGGTGGAGGGTCGACGGGTGCGCGTGGTGACCGGACCCGACGGCAGAGTGCTCCTGCTCCCGCGTTCCTCGTGGGCCGCCCGGCGTCGCCTGCATCGCGCCCGCCGAGCCGTCACCGGCAACGGGCACGTCGACCGCCCCCATGTGGCGGTCACTCCGGGCGGCTTGCCACGGACGCCATTGGTCTACGAGGTGACTGACAAGCGTCCCCGTGTCCCGAGATCCGGACGGCCCGGGCCACGAGTGCCTGTACGGGTCGGGGACGCCATCGACTACCGGGCGTGCAGCCACGTCGGGTGTGGGGCGGTTGTCGCGTTGCCGGCCACCGGGCCCGATCCGCCCTGTCCGCGCTGCGGCCGTCGGTAGCTGCCAGCCGGGCTCCTTCACCCGGTTGATGCACCCCTGACGAGCGGCACATCCAGATCGCGCAGCGCGAGCATCAACGCCTCCGGCTCGCGCAAGGTGACCGTGGCGTTGGGGTGCGGTAGCAAGCCGAAGGGAGCCACCGCCGAGACCGGTTCCCGGAAGCCGAGACATGCGCCTCGCCGTGCGGTGGTGCCAAAGGTCACCCCGCGGTCGTGCAGCGAGAGGCGGACGCCGACCGACCGGTACCACCGAAAGGGCCCGATGAGCTCAGCCTGGGCAATGTTCCCGGTCGGCGTCTGTAACGACCACGCCCCGAAGCGCACCTCGAAGCAGCCGTCACGAAGGTAGGCGGCGGTGGTGGACGGCGTGATGCCGGCCAGCGCCAGCGGCACCCGGAAGCGGGGGTCGAAGTCGAAGTCGAAGCGCGACAGGGCGACCATGCCCGATAGCATGCCTCCCGCCGTGCCGGTCAGCTCCACAGGGGGCGGATCGCCTCGGCCAGCGCTCGACCCACCTGGTGCAGACGACGGCTCTCTCCGTCACTCACGATCGTCAGCCCGCCGACCACGACGTTGGTCACGTCGGCAGCACCGGCCGCGAAGGTGGCCATCGCCATCGCCGTCCCCGGGTCGGCCCCGGCCGTCCGTACGCTGTCCATCCGGATGGTGGCGAAATCCGCCAGCGCCCCGGGCACGAGGCGGCCGGTGCTG
>Ga0209584_10000784_pt1 | contig 10122 bp, 6 predicted proteins | sample NGEPerD_FD_184507 | JGI IMG/M metagenome (GOLD analysis project Ga0209584, IMG submission 184507) | Arctic peat soil microbial communities from the Barrow Environmental Observatory site, Barrow, Alaska, USA - NGEE PermafrostAB12-D... | ecosystem: Environmental > Terrestrial > Soil > Wetlands >...
TATCTATGCTCACCCGATTGGTCATGGACGGCAGTTGCTCGACGTTGAGCGAGAAACGCACATGACGCGGGAGAGTTGCCGTCAGGTGCGCGCGGAGATCGGCCCCGAACAGCCCCTGGGTCAAGACCGCGTCCGCGACAGCGGTGTCCGGCGCACCCGTGGTCGCCCTCCAGCCGTCGTTACCGATGTCCACCCGGAACGCCGCGTGCTGCGCTCGGAATGCCCCGCCGCGCAGGTCGTCGATGCCGGAGGTGGACAGCGGGCCGCGATACGCCCCGACAGGAGCTTTGGCCAGGCCCCAGCCGTAGATGGAGGGATGGTCCATCAAATTCCGGCCGAGCGTTCCGCTGGCTCCGGCCAACCCCGAACTCAGCATCAGCTTGGTGTTCTCGATCGCATGGGCGGCGAGCACGTACGCCCGGCCGCGGGCAAGGTGGACCGTATGGCGCGGCGAGGATGGGTCGTCGTAACGCTGGTACTCGACTCCCGTCACCTCGCCGGTCACGGCGTCGACGTTGATCTTGGAAGCGACCGCCTGGGCGATGACCTGCAGCTTGGTTCCGTCAGCCTGGGCCAACGTCTTGCCCGCGTTGTACTTGGCCTGGATCGGGCAGATCGGAGTGCAGGACGTGTTGCCGGCGCAGCGTTGGCCGAGGTCCCGCGCCAGGCGCTGCCCCTTCGGGCGTTCGTCGACGGCGCCGACCGGGTGATAGTCGCCCCGGGGAATCGAGTTTCGCGCCGCGGGGTAACTCCGGACCTTCAGGGTGACTCGGTCCGCCCCGGACGTGACTTGCATCCCGTCGACTGCAGCGGCCAGGACGGTATCCGAGTAGCTCGGCGGTATCCGCTGCATGGGATAGTCGTAGCCCGCGGCGAACTCGACGCCGAGGTGGCTCTGGTCGGCAACGTCGGCGGCAACGCCAATCTCGCGTTCGGCCGCCCGATAGTAGGGTTCGAGAGACGGGTAGTCGAGCGGCCAGTCGCGTCCCACCCCGTATCGGGACCGAAGTTCGAAGTCCTCCGGCAACATCCGGAGCGATACCCCGAGCCAGTGCAGTGTGGAGCCGCCCTGAAGTCGCGTGTAGGTGCTGCCGTACTTGAGCGGACCGTCCTGGACGAAGTAGCCATCTCCAGCGCGTAAGTCACGGGTGTCGGGCTGGGGCGCGGCGGCCGCGGGTGGCCACGCCGACTCCGGCCCCTTTCCGGTAGCGGTGTAGAAGGTCTGCAGGTGGCTCAAGTAACCATCGAACGTCCACGCCGTCGCTGGACCAGCCTCGATGACGAGCACCCGAAACCCGGCTCGCGTCAGCTGTTTGGCGACAAGAGATCCGGCAACGCCCGCGCCCACAACGACGACGTCGTGCTCGGCTTCGCCGGTCATGAGACAGTTTCCGCGGGAGAGATGGCCCAGGCTCCGAATCCCTGCTGACGGGCGCCCGCTGGGTGCGCACCGGCAGCCACCCACTGCAGGCCCATCTGATATGCCTCCGCCGACACAACATGGTCAAGGTCGGTCGGAGCGGTGCCGTGGACTGCTCGCCACGCATCCGGCAGCGCGGTCCACGTGCCGCAATACCACAGAATGATGATGTTCCGCGCGATCGGACCCCAGGACGCGTGTTGCACGATACCGCTGACGCCGGCGTTGCCGGAGGTGTCCGCAGCGCGCGTGCAGAGAGCCAAGAATTCGTCGACCACTTCGACCGACAGAATCTCGTCGAGCGCTTGCAGGTATTTGTCACTCATCCCGGTACCAAACAACTGGACTCGCGGAAAGCCCGTCAACTCGGCAGATGCGTCAACGAATTGCTCTCGGCGCGACGTCACGTAGTTTCCTCTCCCGGGCGTCGACTATTTCGGATGATAGTCTCAGCTTCCTTGCACGCTGGTCCGCCTATGAGTGCCACCGAGATGGCCCTCAGCACAACACACCGGGCGCGAACACCGAGTAAATATCAAAATAACACTCAGTAAGTATCCAAATGCGAGCTCACGGACCTCTTGCCGAACCTGTGACGCACTGTCCCGGCTACGGTCCATCGCCCGGAGACCGTCGATTCGGGCTCGAATTGCGCCGTTGGATGACCGTCCGAACCCTGGCGCGAATCCTCCCCAACGGCCCCTATACAGCGAGTTCAATGACGCGGTGTAACCGTTGCAACGGATTCAGTTACACGGTGTGGTTCCCACAAGTCCACGCTCCACAACACAACTCCATTTCGGCCCATCGTCGACCGCCGGTGCACGATGATCGAAAAGACGAAACGTCCTGACCCGTCTCCCTTCTCCTGCCCAGCCGCGCCCGGTGATACCCGTTGATCGAACCGCAGGAGGTGCTCACCAAAGCCCATTTGCCCACCCGAAGTACAGGTTTACTACCTTACGACCTCCCGCTCACCAGTCCCGGCTTGCTCGGTAATGCTGGCCCTACTTATGGGATCCGCGCCAGCCCCTCACCGTGGGTCGACCAAAAATCAGCCATTCGGCGCAAATTTCCACTGATCTGCTGGACAACCGCGCGGTGGCGTGCAACCTTCACCCAATGGAGTTCGAGGGGTCTTGGACGCTGGTGGCGTGGCGCAGGATCAGCCACGACGGGAACGTCAGCTTTCCGTTGGGTCCGGACGCGCACGGCCTCATCACCTATGCCAATGATGGTCGCATGTCGGTCGTCATGACAGCGGCGAAACGCCCTCCCCTGGACGGGGATGACCCTCTCAGTGGGGACTCAGAGCAGCGAGCGGCGGCGTATTCGACCTGCCTTGCGTACGCGGGCACATACGAGCGTCGCAGTGACGTTGTCATCCATCACATCGAAACAAGTCTCTTTCCGAACTGGTCGGGAACTGTTCAACAGAGATCCGTCAGCTACCGCGATGGGCAGCTGGTCCTGCGCACACTGCCAGAGCCTGATGTTTCAGGTGGCACTGTGAACGAGCTCGCGTGGGCACGGCCGGCATCGACGTCGGAACGAATGCGCTCATGAGCACTGAGCACCGAAACACCACGCCTCATGCCCGATTAGGTATCACGGTCTCACCGGGAACCAGAAATCTCAATCCTGCGAGCTCGCTGTATGTCAAAGGCCTGACGAGAGCAGATTGCAGCGACCTGATGCTGATGAAGAGGCTGCAGACCAGCGAAGCGCAGGTGCGCGTCTGAGACTCTCCGGGTCCAGCATCAGGGCGGTCTGAGCGGGCATCATCGAAACAGCGGTGCTCACACGATCAACATCAGCTTCGATCCGGCACCAGAGGAATCCGTAGAGAAAGGTCTTGCTGAAGACGACGAACCCGCGGTGGCAGACTTGGCAAGGTCGAGTTCTTGACTGCATTCAGGAGCTAAAGGTCCGCTCAACGTCAATCCTAATGGCAAGTCAGTTGTACACGGAGAAGTCAAGCAAACAGTCGCGCTGTCGAGCTTCGTTGTCAGCAATTGATTTCAGGGCTCCGTAATAACTCAGGACGAGGTCAAAGATGAATCGACTCATGATGTGAAGGTGACGCAGGCCACCGCATCGAGGGTCAGGTGAGAAGTTTCAGCGATTTGGCGCTTGGTCTCGCGAGGGGGCAGGGTCGCATGGTGGGGATGATTTAGGGTGTCGATTCGATCACTGAGCGGTTGCGAATGCTCGCGATGTTGATGATATTGACGCGACCGACATATTGATGAGGGGTGTTGATGATGGTTGGTGCTCCGTCACCGGTGCGTCCGGTGGGCCCGTTCATGGCTGCCGCGCCGAAAGACGCGGTGACCACGTCGCTAGGCGCGGCCCGGGTATGGGCGACGCTCGGGCAGGGCATCGTGTCCGAGGTGTATTGGCCCTCCACCGGTGAACCGCAGATCCGTGACCTCGGGTTCATCGTCGCCGGGGATGGCTGGTGGGTCGAGGTCAAGGCCAACGCCCGGTACACCGTGACCTCCGCGGATCCGGACGCGCCGCTGGCGACCATCACCCACACCGGGCCTGCGGAGCACCCGTTCCAACTTGTCCTGGAAGTGGTGCCCGACCCGGCGCGGGATGTGCTGCTGATCCGCTACGAACTGTCCGGGGCCGCCGCGAGGGTCTACCCGTTGCTGGCCAGCCATCTGCAGCGACACCCGGACACCAACCCCGATCAGGACTACCGGGGAGGCGGAGACAACACGGCCTGGACCGCGGACGGCGGCCCGCTGTTCGCGCAGGGCGCCGGCCGGGACCTGTGCCTGGCCGCCGACGGCGGGTTCACCCGCACCAGCGTCGGCTATTTCGGCACGTCGGACCTGTGGCAGGACTTCGACCGCAACGGCGCGATGACGTGGACGTTCAACGACGCCGGCCCCGGGTTCGTGGTGCTGTCCGGTGAACTCCCCGACGCCACCGGTCTGCTGGCGTTGGCGTTCGCCGACGACGCCGGCGCCGCGCAGGCCCTGGCCGAGGCCAGCCTGACCACCGGGATCATTGCTACCCGCGACGCCCTCAGCCAATCCTGGCATGACTGGGCCACCGCCACCGCGGTTCCGCCCGCGCAACCCGGTGACCCCGCGGACCTGAACCATGCGCTGCGCCACTCGGTGACGGTGCTGCGGGTCCACGAGGACCACGACCATCCTGGCGCTATCGTTGCCGGCCTGACCATCCCGTGGGGCGACACCACCAACAGTCCCGGCGGCTACCACCTGGTGTGGCCCCGCGACGCCGTGGAAACCGGGTTCGCCCTCCTCGCCTCCGGTCACGTCGAGGACGCCGAACGGTTGCTGACCTACCTCACCGGGCAGCAACAAGCCGACGGTCACTGGGTGCAGAACTTCTTCCCCGACGGCACCCCGTTCTGGCGGGGCACCCAACTCGACGAAACCGCCCTGCCGGTGATGCTCGCCGCCAAACTCGCCGACCTGGGCCGTCCCGCCCTCCAGAACACCACCGCGATGATCACCGCGGCGATCGGCTACCTGGTCCGCAGCGGCCCGCTCACCGAGCAGGACCGCTGGGAAGAAGACCCCGGCGGCAGCCCCTACACGTTGGGCGTCATCGTCGCCGCCCTGGTCGCCGGAGCCGAGTACCTGTCCGGCGCCGACCGGCAGTACGTGCTGGACCTCGCCGACGACTGGAACCACCGCATCGAGGAATGGACCTACGTCCACGACAGCTGGCTGGACACCATCTACGGCCTGGCCGGGCATTACGTGCGGGTCGGCCCGGACCCGCATGCCGGGCTCACCCGCATCGCGAACCAAGCCGACAGCAACTTCGACCCACCGAGTTCCGGGGTCATCGGCCTGGAATATCTGTACCTTCCGCGGCTGGGCCTACGGGACGCGCGCGACCCGCGGATCACCGACACCACCGCCCTGGTCGATGTCATGCTCGGCCGCGACGTCGGGACCGGAACCGCCTACTATCGGTACAACTACGATGGGTACGGCGAGCGGGTCGACGGCGGCAACTGGACCGGCGTCGGCGTCGGACGGGTCTGGCCGCTGCTGGCCGGGGAACGCGGTCACGGCGCGGTGCTGGCCGGGCAGGACGGGCTGAGCCAACTCACCGCGATGCTGGCCATGCGCTCACCCGGCGGGCTGGTCCCGGAACAGGTGTGGGACCAACCGCCGCTGCTGCCCCGAGGTGGAATCCCGTCCCTGCCGCTGCTGACCGGGCAACGCACCCTCAGCGCGATGCCCCTGGTCTGGGGGCACAGCGAACTGATCAAACTCGCGTGGCTCCGGGCCACCAAACAACCCGTCGAGCAACTCCAGGCCGTCACCACCCGCTATCACGGGCAGACACCCACCCCGACCGTGACGTTCTGGCGGACCGCGGTACCGGTCCTCGAGCTGCCCCCGAACCGTGACCTCGTCATCGAGGACACCCAACCGTACGCGCTGCACTACGGCCACGACGGCTGGCAAGATGTCCAGGAGCGAGCAGCCGCACCGCTGGGGTTCGGCATGTACGGCGTCCGGTTCACCCCCGCCGAACTCGACGGATGGGCCAGCCTGCAGTTCCGCCGCCGCTACCCAGACACCTGGGACCCCCACGGCGACCAGACCGTCCGCATCGTCCCAGAACCGGCACGCAACCTCCGCCAGCACAGCGGCCAACCCTGAAGGGGGAATCAGCATCGGTTCTGAGTCACCATGCCCACCCTCGCAATGAGATTGCCCATTCGCGCTGGGGCGAACAGCGTGCGTCGCTGATCACGGAACAGCGCATGTCGCGAAAGGCGGTAGATCCGGTCGCCGGTGCCGCCGCTTTTCGCATCGCGACCAGATGGAAAGCACTACAGCAATCGTTGTCGTCTTCGGAGACCAACAGCCCTGACGGCAACCAGACCCGAGAACCAACACACATCGAAGAGGGCCCCATGACGAACATCAACCCGTACGACTCGCTGCCACCTGTCCCAACCTTCACCGTTCGCAGCGACGATGTCACCGACGGCGAAACCGTGCCGCCAGATCAGCGAAGCGGCATCTTCGGCGCCGGCGGCAGCGATGTCTCGCCGCACCTGACGTGGACCGGATTTCCCAAGGAGACCCGCAGCTTCGTGGTGACCATCTATGATCCAAATGCCCCGACCGGTAGCGGGTTCTGGCATTGGGCGGTCGCGGATATCCCTGCGGATGTCACCGAATTGCAGAGTGGAGCCGGCGATGACGGGGGTGCCGCGCTCCCCACCGGCGCGGTTCAACTGGCCAACGACGCGGGCCTCAACCGATACCTGGGCGCGGCTCCGCCACCCGGCCACGGCGTGCACCAGTACTACATCGCAGTGCACGCCGTTGACGTCCCTTCTCTCGGGCTGCCTGACGGCGCCACACCAGCCTTCCTCGGGTTCAACCTGTTCACGCACACCCTGGCCCGAGCTGTCTTGGTCCCTGTTTACGAAGCCTGAGTAACCACCCCCCTAACCTTCAAGTTGGCCGCTATCATCGAGCGACTCTGGTGGCTCGGCGAGCGGCGGAAGTCTCGGGCCGCCGGCTCTCGACCATTCTCCAAGATTCGGCGGTATCGGGGACACTCGAATCCTGTAATTCAACAGAAGTTTCCGCACGGTCGAATGGGCACGGAGGAGGCGCGCCACCCGATCTTGTTGCGAGTCTCCCGTATTCAGCGGGTTCCGGTCCCCCAAAAAGGCGGCCGTGCTCCACGAGGTGCGAGTGCACCGCGGCGAGGTGACGCTGCGACAGAGCCCGAGCACGGACAACGAGAACCAACGTGGCGGTCGGAGACTGCTCTGGCGTCAGGATCTGATGCACCTCACCGCAGTCGATGGCGGACTGGCACAGGTAACCAGGAACGACCGAGATCCCGATCCCCGCCGCGACGGCCGCCAGCACCCCGCGCAGGTCCGGGACGACAATCGCGTGCCTGCTCCGTGGATGCACATTGAATACGAGCGACCAGTAGCTCCGGACGATAGGCATCTCCTCGCTGTAGGCGACCAGTGACTCACCCGCGAGCACCTCATCTGCTGGACCCTCGTGCAGCCGAGGGACCAACTCAGCCGCTCGGGCTGCACTCCCGATCAAAAGGAGTTCCTCCCCGCAGAAGGGTGCGATATACATACCTCGCTGCTTCACTTCGACAGTGGAGATGACCAGGTCGAGATGCGGACTGCAGCGCCGGTAATCTTCCGGCGCGTTACACTTCGACCAGTGTCCGGACGAGCCCGAGATCCATTGACTCGCTCATCGTTTTGCTTATACGTTCGTAGAGCAAACATTATTGGACATGATAGCTTCGACGAGGGATCGTTGGAGTGATCACTCGTTGTCTCGTCGCCCTGAGGAAGATGTCATGCCTGATCACAAAGCCGAATCCATTCTCATTGCTCTGACCAGTCACGGCCAGCTCGGCGATACAGGCCGAGCGACCGGCGCTTACCTGCCTGAAATCGCCCACCCGTGGTCTGTGTTCAAGGCGGCCGGATACTCGGTGGATCTCGCGTCAGTCGAAGGCGGCGATCCACCGCTGGACGGCGTCGACCTAGACGATCCGATCCAGCGCCAATTCACCGAGGATTCGCAGATGTCGCAGAAGCTGGCAACAACGATGACGCCGAAGGACGTGCACCCGAACGACTACGCGGCGATCTTCTTCGCGGGTGGACACGGCAGCATGTGGGATTTTCCGGACAATGCCGAATTTGCGCGGATCGCGATCGACATCTACGAGCGTGGCGGAGTTATCGGGGCCGTTTGCCACGGACCTGCTGCGCTCGTGAACATGACTCTCCCGAACGGGCGGCCACTCGTTGCCGGGAAGAAGATCAGCGCGTTCACCAACGAGGAGGAGAGGCTGATGGGTCTCACCGAGGTTGTGCCGTTCCTGTTGCAAAGTCGCCTCGAACAGGCCGGGGCCGAGCATATCGGTACGGCCGCCTTCAAGGAATGGGTTGTCGTCGATGAACGGATTGTAACGGGACAGAACCCTGCCAGCGCCACCGGTGTGGCCGAGAGCGTCGTTGCAGAACTAGCCCAGCACTGACACGGGCGGTGAAAACGGCCCGGAACCGCTTGCCGAGGGTCAAGTGCGCCCGCACCAGGTAGGTGGTAGATGAGCTGCCCGGTCTTCGTTGGCCGCAATAATTCGACTCGATCGCATTGCTGCAGGCGGCTCGCCGGGTCAGCGTGAATTGTGCTTCATCGTCAATACGTCGTCGAGGAGAAGACGCACCACGCTACCGGGGTCCGCGATATGCTTTTTGTCATCGACCTTCGCGGTCGCCTTCGCCCGCTGGAAAGCGGGTAGGCCAACACACCCGACAGGAAAGCAGAGGTGGTCGACCGATGAAGATCGACCTCAGCGGACGCACCGCACTGGTCACCGGGTCCACGGCTGGGATCGGTGCGGCCGCCGCGCAGGCGCTGGTGGCCGCAGGCGCGGATGTCGTGGTGAATGGCCGAAACGCCGACCGCGTCACCGAAACGGCAAATAGACTCGGGATGCGCGGAATCGCCGCGGACGTCGGCACCGCCGAAGGGACCGACGCTCTGATCGAGCAGTTACCCGACGTCGACATACTCGTGAACAACACCGGGATCTTCGCCGCTCAACCGGTGTTCGAGATCCCGGACGAGGAATGGGTTCGGTTCTTCGAGGTCAACGTGCTTTCCGGCGTGCGCCTGGCGCGGCATTATGTACCGCGGATGGCCGGCCGCGGCTGGGGTCGGGTGATTTTTGTCAGCAGCGAGGCCGCCGTTCAGACGCCGACCAACATGGTCCACTACGGCATGTCCAAGACAGCGCAACTGGCGTTGTCGCGTGGGATGGCCCAAGAGGTCGCCGGAACCGGAGTTACGGTGAACAGTGTGCTCCCTGGCCCGACGATGAGCGATGGCGTGCTGGCGATGTGGGACGATCTGTACCCTGGCCTGGACCTCGCCGAGCAGGAACGGCGGTTCGTCGCCGAAGGCCGCGCGGCGAACTCGCTGCTGGGTCGCCTGATCCAGCCCGCCGAAGTTGCAAACCTAGTCACCTACCTCGCCTCGGACCTGGCCTCGGCGACGACGGGTGGAGCGCTCAGCGTCGACGGCGGCCTGGTACCGACCATCATCCCCTGACCTCGGACGCGGCTGACCGTGATAGCGCTGACTACTGTCGTCGCCGTACCGACTCAGCGACGAGCGCCAACCGCATCTTCCGCACCGCACTTCCCGTGTGTGGCGGAGACCCTGGCACTCCAATCAAGTCACGGAGACGTTGTTCATTGAACACCGCATCGTGCAGTGCCAGGATTCAATGTGTGGAATTGTGTGGACGAGGTTTCGGGCTGAGTTGAAGGCTTGATCAATGTCTTCGGGTTCAGGCAGATCACGCTCCCGAACCCCTTAACTGCCACGATGCAGATTCACCCGTCCCGCTCCCGACCGTCCCCGTTTGGCGGCTGGCGCGTTTCGCCATCCCCTTTGATACTGTCAACATGTCCACCGACCGACGCCAAACCACGAAGGGAGTGAATGGGCGCCATCCAGCTATTGCTCGAGAACACCGCAAGACCAGGCGTGCTAAGCGTTCCGAAGAGCAAGACTTCAAGCTGCACGCTGTCTTCAGAAGCCGGTTGGTTTCGTTCTGTATTCTATTCGTCGTCTTCGGCGTGGTCGGCTGGACCTCGTACGATTTTAGTCCGAGGACAGGTGTCA
>Ga0209584_10000785_pt1 | contig 10120 bp, 9 predicted proteins | sample NGEPerD_FD_184507 | JGI IMG/M metagenome (GOLD analysis project Ga0209584, IMG submission 184507) | Arctic peat soil microbial communities from the Barrow Environmental Observatory site, Barrow, Alaska, USA - NGEE PermafrostAB12-D... | ecosystem: Environmental > Terrestrial > Soil > Wetlands >...
GGCGCCAGTCTACCACGATGCACACCGGGGTATCAGCACTTGTAAATATTACGAAAGCGGCCTAATGCAAGCCAACTCGGAACGTTAGGCCGAAAAGCGGCAGACCGCGAGTGACGCTCGTCACAATTCGCGGTGACGCATCGTACAAACGAGCGGGAAAGGCGGCAGAACGCACTTTCGGGCCGCACCGCGGAACCAGTTCAACCGCCGGTCCAAGACCTCTCCGACATTAGGCGAATTGGTGTACACTGACGACCGCTCCCATCTTCACGAGTAAGCCGGACATCGACAATTCTCTCTTTGCAGGAGCTCCAATGGTTGACGTTTTCGAAGATACGCTGAACATCGGCGCGGGCTGTCCGAGCGACGTTGCCGTCAACACTAATACGCGCTTCCAAGGCACTGTGGATTACCATTTGGTCAACAGGGGTGACGAGGATGGGTTCATCTCTATTCTTGTCACGCTAACCGATTCTGCTGGGAACAACACGCAGTTTTCTTCAAGCCTTCAACCGGTCCCTGCCGGGGGCGATTTCACCGATAGTCACTTGCTTTTCCTCGATGCAAGTTATGACACGCCTGGGCAAATCAATGTAACCATGCGGATCGAGTTCTCGGGAGCCCTCTCGGATGTGAAGTTTGCGGAGTGCAGTTTCAATGTTACCGACGGCCAGCCCTCCCCCTAGCACAAGGGGCCGGAGACAGGGGCGCGCTCAGTTTCGTTTGAAATGACCCCTTCAAAACTTCCCGTCCACAGCGCCTGACACCCGTGAATCATCCAAGGCGTGAAACTGTGCTATCCGCTGCCGGCTGTGGCGCTTGCTCAGCCGGCGAGGTTTGTGGTTCAGGGCCCGGTACTTGCTGCGGAATGGCCTGCGCCGGCTGTTTTGCGGGCGTGGCCCGCGCTTCCTCGGTCGTTGCCTCCTCCGCTACAGGCTTCGCCGCCACTGTCAGCGCCCGTTGCAGTCCATCAATCAGCTTCTGGATGTTCTTCTTTCCCAGCGGCTCAAGCATGCCGCCCGCCATGGAGGCCAGCTTGCCAAATACACCGGCCTCAGCTCGCCACGCGATCCTGGTGCTGCCGTCAACGGGAGAGAGATCGAACCCGGCGCCGATGGTGATCTGGCTGCCCACGGCATAGCCCCGGCCTTTATATTGCGCCCGCGTTGGCCGCACGGCCTCGCTGAGCTCCATCTCGATTTCTGCTGTCCCTCGAATGTTGCCCACGCCGACGCCGACTGTCACCGTGAAGTGGGTCGCATCCTGGAGCGTCATGCTGCGGAATTCGGGAAGCAGCGGGCCGAACTTATTGGGATCGCAGAGAAAGTCGTAGACTTCGTCCGGACTGCGCGGCGATGTGAACTCGCCTGAAAACGTGACGGCCACGGTTAGCTCCTCGGCCCTGCCGTAGCGGCCGCTTGTATCGCTTTGAAGATGCTCTGATACGGGTCGATGAGATGCCGCGGCGCGGAGAGACAAAGTTTCATCAGCGGGGTGAGGCTCTGGCCTCCCGCGACAAGCTTGGCTTCTTTGCCCAACTGGCGGAGCAACGTTACTGCTTCGGGATACGATTTTGCCCGGTAATGTTCAAAGACTCTTGGGTACATTCCGCCCCCGCGACCCACCCCAACAAGCCCGCCACGGCGGGGCGCTTGTTGGGGACCCGGCGACGCCGGTCTTCCGCAGCCGCTATTGCCGGAACATGTTCCGGGCGATGAAGATCACGTTGGCGGGGCGCTCCGCCAGGCGTCGCATGAAGTACGGATACCACTCCGACCCGAACGGAATATAGACGCGCAAGCCGTAGCCTTCGCGCACCAGTTGCTGCTGCAGATCGCGACGCACGCCATGCAGCATTTGAAACTCATACGCGGAGTTCGGGATGTTCTCCGCGCGCGCGAACTGCTTTATCTCGGCGATGATCTTCTCGTCGTGTGTGGCAATGCCATGGAAGACGCCGCTCTTCAACAGCGTGCGCGCCAGCTTCAGGTAGTTCGCATCCGCGTCGGCCTTCTTGGGGAACGCGATTTCCGGCGGCTCTTTGTACGCGCCCTTGCACAAGCGGATGCGAATGCGCTCTGAAAGCAGCTCATCCACATCCTTCTCGCTGCGGTAGAGGTAGGACTGGATGACCGTGCCCACCCGTCCAGCGTGCCCCGGTTCGCGATGCAGTCCACGCACAAACTCGAGCGTGCGCTGGGTGTAGGGCGAGCCCTCCATGTCCACGCGAATGAAATTGTTGATGCGTACGGCGTGGTCCACCAGTTCGGTCACCAGGCCGAACGCGAGGTCTTCGCTTACGTCGAAGCCCATGTGCGTGAGTTTGAGGCTGACGTTGGCATTGAGCTTGCGCTGATGGATCTCGTCGAGCAGGCGGTGATAGAGCTCGGCGCTGTGTTTCGACTCGTCGGCGTTGGTGACGTTCTCGCCGAGGTTGTCAATGCTGACGCCGGCGCCCCACTCGTTGACCACTTGGGTGGCGCGAATTACGTCATGGAGGTGGGTGCCTGCGACAAAGCGCTGGGAAAAACGCAGCCCCAGCGGCGACTGCTCGGCGAAATGGCGTAGTCGTTTGCTTTCGGAAAGCCCGATGAAGAGCGACCTTAACATGCCGCCCTCCCGGGCCATGCAGGAGCGGGCTGGTTAGCCCGCACAACAGGATGATGGCTCATAGGATCATAGGAACAAAGAAACCAAACTCACGATGATAATCCTCGCCGACGAGCCCGACAATGGCGACGGTCACACAGGCGCCGTGAAAGGCGAAAGAAGAACCGCAGATCCTTCGACTCGGACTGAAGTCCTCGCTCAGGATGACAACCTCAAGGTAAAGCGTTGAGCGCTGACTACTGAGCGCTGAATGCTGAATGCTGAATGCTGAATGCTGAATGCTGAATGCTAACAGCTAACGGCTAATTGCTTCTTCTTCACTCCCACTCAATCGTGCCCGGCGGCTTGCTGGTCACGTCGTACACCACGCGGTTGATTCCCTTCACCTCGTTCACGATGCGGCTGGAGATGGTCTTCAGCACCTCGTGCGGCAGGGGCACCCAGTCGGCGGTCATGCCGTCTTCGGAGTGCACGGCGCGAATGGCGATTGTGTACGCGTAGGTGCGCATGTCACCCATCACGCCTACCGACATTACCGGCAGGAGCACCGCGAACGACTGCCAAACCTTGTTGTACAGTCCGGCGCGCTTGATTTCGGTGACAACAATGTCGTCGGCCTCCTGCAAGAGGGCCACGCGCTCGGCCGTCACCTCGCCCAGGATGCGCACCGCCAGCCCCGGTCCGGGAAATGGCTGGCGTTGCAGGATTTCTTCCGGCATGAGGAGGTCGCGGCCGATCTTGCGCACTTCGTCCTTGAACAGGTCTTTGAGCGGCTCGATCAGCTTGAGCTTCATGATGTCGGGCAGGCCGCCGACATTGTGATGGCTCTTGATGGTCTGCGACGGCCCGCGCACCGAGCGCGACTCGATAACGTCGGGATACAGCGTGCCCTGCACCAGCCAGTCCACTTTGCCATGCAACTGCTCGATGCGGTGCGCCTCTTCCTCGAACACCGCGATGAACTCGTTGCCGATGATCTTGCGCTTCTTCTCCGGCTCGCTGACGCCGGCCAACTTGCTGAGGAAACGCTCGCTGGAGTCCACCGCGTCAATATTGAGGCCGAGTTTCTCGCGCAGGTTCTTCTGCACGGTGACGAACTCGTTCTTCCGCAGCACACCATTGTTGACGAAGATGCAGGTCAACTGCTCGCCAATCGCGCGATGCACCAGCTCGGCTGCGACTGACGAATCCACGCCGCCCGAGAGCCCGCAAATCACCCGGCCGTTGCCGACGGTCTGGCGAACGCCGGCAACGGTCTCGTCGATAAAGCTCTGCGCCGTCCAGTTCGGCGTGAGCCCGCAGATTTCGAACACGAAGTTGCGCAGGATTTCGGTGCCCTGCGGCGTGTGATGCACTTCGGGATGAAATTGCACCGCGTAATATTTCTGCGCGGGATTCTGAATGGCCGCGACCGCGTTTGAGGTTCGGCCGATCAACTCGAAGCCGGGCGGAAGCTCCATGGCCTCGTCGCCGTGCGACATCCAAACGGACAGCGGCCCTTGTAGCCCCTTGAACAGCGGCGTGTCATTTGCCGAGCGCAGCAGTTCCACCTGGGCGTGGCCGTACTCGCGTTTGTCGGCGGCACGCACCTTGCCGCCCAGTTTGTACACCATGAACTGCAAGCCGTAACAGATGCCGAGCACCGGCAATCCGAGATGCAGGACACGCTCGTCCGCTGGTGGCGCGTCGGCGTCGTACACAGACGACGGCCCGCCCGACAGCACAATGCCCGCCGGAGAATAGCTCTTGATTTCGTCGAGGGAAGCGGTACAGGGCAGGACGACGGAAAAGACGTTCTGCTCGCGGATGCGGCGCGCGATGAGTTGCGAGTATTGCGCGCCAAAGTCGAGGACGACGATCGCTTGCGTTTCCACCATTTACTTTGCCAGAGGACGGGAGCAGTGTAAAGCGCGGGATCAGCAGGAAGCAATTGGCAATTAGCAGTCAGCAGTCAACCGTCAGCCCTCGTCAATCAGCACTCAGCAATCAGCCGTCAGCACTCAGGGTTCCCGAAGCGGGAAGCTGTCAGTGGGCAAGACTCCTAAACAGCCCGATTGCTGGCGATAAGGCGATTTAGCAAGAGCTATCCGAGGCTTCGTGTCGTGACTTTCCGTTAGCTGTCCGGTGTGGTCACGGCGCTCAGTTTGGATATCGACTGGCAATTGCGTCGAGATGCGGTCCAGGCGTATGCCGTCTGTGAAGGACATCTTTTATCAGGAGGCACCTGCCATGATGAAATTTCTAGTTATTGCTTTCATGTCGCTTGCTCTTGCCCTGCCGGCGTTCGGCAAGACCTACAAAAGCACCTATCCCGTTGCTTGCAGCGAGTTGTGGGGCGCGGTCAAAGACACCCTCAGCATTCCGGAGAACTACACCGTCGTGGAGAGTGACGACACCCAAATGACTGCTTCCTACAATGTGAAGCACTCGGCTCATGTCAACGTTACCGGAGCGCTCCTCCAGCGAACCAATAAGGTCACGTTAATATCGAAGGGTGCAGGCTGTGAGATGCACGTGGTGTCAAACTATAGCGGATGGGAGCACAACGACCAGGGTGACTTCAAGACGCGCGTGGATGAATCTCTGGCTAAGCTGAAAGCCGCGACACCTTCCCAGCCGGCTAAACCGGCGGATGCAGCAAAGTGATTTTGCCAGGCCCGCCTCTGACTCCCGCATGGCTGGAGTTTTGCAAAGCGCTGGCGGCCCCAAGGCGGGCTTGCACAAGTTGAGTACGGTTTGCCGGACATTGCTGAGTAGTTCACGCCATCGCCTAGCGACGTTTGGCAATGCACGTATGCGAGGACCGCACGCGCAGGCCCGGTGCTCTGCCCGTTAGCGCGTGAGGTGAAAACTCACAAACAATTCCGCAAACGGGCATCTTCGGCCCGCTCATTTGTGAGATGGCGATTTATCTTCAAGTGAGTCTTCCACCGGCGAAGCCGACCCACGGGGGAATGAAACAAGAGGCGCGCCAATGCCGTTTAGATTGTTGCTGTTACGGCTCCAGCCTCGATAGGAACAGGTCACTGCCGCTGTCAAAGTGGACAGTTCGCGTCTGCGAGACACAAGCCTGCAGAATCGCCCGAGCCGTCACCAAAACATCAACGAGCCAGCGTCAGAACAGCCGGCTCCAAAGCTGCGCACCGCGCCCTGCAGGCAAGGCGGAGTCATTGAAGTTTTTGTTGGCCCCCACACAACTGGCGCCTTCGACGAGACTGCATCAGCGTGCCAGCTCCTGGATTGGAACGGAGGCCTCGGGTGTTGTTGCACCGCGCGGTTCGATCGGAGTCGGACGCAGTTCGCGCCGTAGGACCTTGCCGATTGCATTCTTTGGTACGTCACTGCAAAATTCGATGAACTTAGGCACCTTGTAACTCGTCAGGTTTTGGCGACAATGAGATAAGACGCCCTCAAACGAAGGCTCGGCGTCTCTCTTTACAATGAACGCCTTGACAGCCTCGCCGGTGACGGCGTCCGGCACGCCGACCACCGCGCATTCTGTTACACCCGGCAGAGTTGCAATTACGCTCTCGACTTCCGTGGGATAGACCTTGAAACCCGACACGACGATCATATCCTTCTTGCGCTCGGTAATACGTACATACCCGCGCTCGTCCATTACGCCAATATCGCCCGTGCGGAGCCATCCATCAGCCGTGAACGCCTTCGCGGTTTCCGCCGGTTGCTGCCAATATCCCTGCATCAACTGGGGCCCGCGCACGCATATCTCACCTTCCGCGCCGATCGGCAGTTCGTAGTCCTCCTCTCCCGAAATACGCACGTCAGTGGACGGCACGGGGAGTCCCGCGGTACCGTTGTATTCCGAGTCGAGTATGTTGAGTGTGACGGCAAGCGTGGCCTCCGTCAGACCATAAGCTTCAACCATGGGGCTCTTCGTAGTTGCCTGCCAACGTTCCGCCACAACGCGCTGCACGGGGGCGCCGCCGACGGCGGCGAACTTCACGCCACTGAAGTCGACCTCGGCGAAACCAGGCGTGCTCAGCAATCGATTGTAAAGAGTATTGACACCCGTGATCATGGTGAAGTGCGAGTTCTCCAACTCCCGGACAAAACCACGCATGTCGCGCGGGTTAGTGACGAGCAGATTCAGCGCTCCGACTTTCACGCCTACCAAACAGTTCACTATCAACGAGAACACGTGATACAAAGGCAGCGGCGTAACAAAAATTTCCTGCCCTTCTTCGAGGATGCCACTCGATCACGCGCTGATCTGTAACACATTGGCGATCACGCTCCCATGCGTCAAAACTGCACCTTTCGGCAAACCCGTGGTGCCGCCGGTGTATTGCAAGAACGCGATGTCGTGGTGTTCCAACATAGGCTCATTCAGGGGCGCCTCGGCACCACGCTTGAGTGCGGTCCTGAAACTGACAACACGCTCGATATGCCAGGCGGGCACCATCCTTTTGAAGCGCTTGACGGCGACGTTTACCAACCAGCGACGTGGCATCGCCAGAATATCCCCCATCTGGGTGGTGACGACGAGCTTGACTGACGTGTTGGGCAGCACCTTCTGTAGGACGTGGGCGAAGTTCTCAAGAATGACGATCGCTTCCGCGCCGGAGTCCCTAAGCTGGTATTCCAGTTCGCGCGCGGTGTACAGCGGATTGACGTTGACCACGATCAACCCGGCACGCAATGCGCCGAACAGGGCAATCGGGTACTGCAGTATGTTGGGCATCATGAGCGCGATTCGCGATCCCTTCTGCAGTCCGGGCACGCCTTGCAGCCACGCGGCAAAATCGCGGCTCAGGCGCTCGATCTGAGCGTAGGTAAGTGTTGTACCTAAGTTTCGGTAGGCGGCATGCTGTGTGAAACGCCGAAAGGTCCTCTGCAGGATGTCATTGATGGACGCGAATTCATTTGGGTCAATCTCAGGCGGCACGCGGGCGGGATAGCTTTTCAGCCAGATCTTGTCCATTCATAGCCTCCTTGCAGAGCCATCCGGTCTGCTCAGAGGGCGGGTTTACCGCATGGCTTTCCCATCACAGGGCGGTAGACAGCCTTTGAATCGTCTCTAGTTCCGATTCCTCCGGCAGCGTTGCTCCTGATATCAGAACACATACACCTTTCTGGCGCAGAATGGAAGTGGCCATTTGTCGTCAAGAAAAGAAGACCTCCGGAAAGCCGACCAATGATTGTGGATCTGTGGTCTGCAACACTGAGGTTGTCCGGAAACCGGCTTCGGGGAGATTACTCCCGACAAGTCGGCCAGTGTGCATGAATGTGCCCGCTCCAACCGATACGAGCTACTTGGGTTGTCACTTGATGAGAACAGGGCATTGCACCAGCGGTCCCCCTGAGCGAGCACCAAGAGACCGCCATCGCAAGAGGGATTCCGGGAAGCTTCTCTCCCAGCGTTGCCGCCTATAATCTTCTGGTCATGCCGTTCAAGCGCTCGCATAAGACGTACGACGGGGAGTCGCTCTACGAATACGCCGTGGGAGCGCTGGCGCGGCAGATGCGCACGGTGGCCGAGATCAAGCGCCTGATGCGCAACCGGGTGAAGGATCAGGAGCACGGCGAACTGCTCGTCGAACTGGTGGTCGCCCGGTTGAAGGAACAGAAATATCTCAACGACACCAGCTACGCCGAAAACTATTCGCGCTTCCGCAAGGAGAACGAAAAGTTCGGGCGGCTGCGCGTCATCCAGGACCTGAAGATCAAAGGCGTACACGGCGACATCATCGACAGCGTGGTGAGCGCCGCCTACGGCGACGTTAACGAGGAGCAACTGGCGCGCGAGTTTTTGCAGCGCAAGCGCATGGTGAAGCCCGTGGGCCAGAAGCAGGCGGCTCGCGTGTTTCGCGCGATGATGCGCGCTGGATTCAGCAGCCGCGTTATCTTTCGCATCCTGAAGAAGTGGGACGTCGACGAGGAGACGCTTTCGGCGCTGGAGAGTGAGGCTGTAGAAGCTCAAGGGCCTAAAGAGGAGCTTGACGGTGAATAGCGTGGCGCTTGCGAGCTGTCTTTACCACGGAGGTCACGGAGAGCACGGAGTAGTCTTATTTTCTGTAGTGGGTCAGTTTGAAATTGTGGGCGGTGGCAAGAACCAGCGATGCCGAGACTGGCCAGGTTGGTTGCGCCCGATCTAAAGAATGTTTCAAACTGACCCACTACTTGAACTTTCTTCTCCCTCCGTGTCCTCCGTGCTCTCCGTGGTGAAAATTCCGCCCCGAAATTCCCGGTTAGAATTAAAGAACATGCCCAGAAAACTTGACCACACCGCCGCCCTGGAACATCTCTCGCGGGCCGACCGCCGGCTGGCGCGGATCATCGTTCGCTCCGGCGAATGTCGCTTGCAGCAGGAAACCACGCAGAGCATCTTCGAGGCGCTGCTGGAGTCCATCATCTATCAGCAGCTCAACGGGAAGGTCGCTGCCACCATCACCTCGCGCGTGAAGGCGCTCTTTCCCGAGAACACTAAGCGCATCCGCACTCGTCGCGGGTTGGTAGACGCGTTTCCGTCGCCGGAACAGATTCTGGCGGCGCCGGAAGAATTGCTGCGTTCCGCGGGACTCTCGCGCGCCAAGATGCTGGCCATCCGCGACCTCGCGGCCAAGACGCTCGACGGCACGGTGCCGACTGTCAAGCAAGCCCATCGCATGGGCGATGAGGAACTGATCGAGCGCCTCGACACCGTGCGCGGCGTCGGCCGCTGGACGGTTGAGATGCTGCTCCTCTTTCGCCTAGGGCGCCCTGATGTGCTGGCCGTTGACGACTACGGCATCCGCAAGGGCTTCGCCAAAATGCACAAGCTCGCCGAGCTGCCCAAGCCAAAGGAGCTGCTGGCCTATGGGGAGCGCTGGCGGCCGTATCGCAGCGTTGCATGTTGGTACCTGTGGCGCGCCGCCGAGATGAAGGACCTCCCGATGGCGAGCGATGGAGCAAAGAAGACAGCCGCGCCCAGCGCCAAGAAAGCTTCGGTCGCCAAGAAAACTCCGATCACCAAGAAGGCTTCGTCGAGCCAATCCAGAAAGCCCGCCCAAGCCCGGAAGAAATCCTCTAGCAGGTTGCGGAAAAACTCGAGGTAGCCGGCCGGGTTTTCGAGAAAGCCGGCTTTCTGGTTCTAACCGCTTTGTGAGCGGATAAAGAGTAAAATGCGGCGTGCCGCTTCGCAGTTATCTCTGTCGTGTGGCCCTGGAAGCAGGGCTCACCCTGGCGTGCGTGCTGCCCTTTGTGTTGATTGCCGTCTGGCGCTCCCGCACGCGGCGTTGGGGCTTATTGTTATTCGTAGCATCCTTAGTCGTCCTGGACTTTGCGCTCGGAGAAATACCTCGGGTCGATGGTTTCCAGCACCTGCACTGGAGTTGGCAGGCGTGCCTCCTCTCGACGGCATGGCCATTCTTGCTGGCCGCTCTCGTCCCCGGAATCTCGCTAGCCTCAATTGGCGTGACGTCGCGCTTCCGGCCAGGCTGGTTGAAGCCGTCGATCGTCGCTTTGCTCCTGGCTCTGGCGGTGCCCGCAGTCTTCTTCATTCTCGGGGCCC
>Ga0209584_10000787_pt1 | contig 10107 bp, 8 predicted proteins | sample NGEPerD_FD_184507 | JGI IMG/M metagenome (GOLD analysis project Ga0209584, IMG submission 184507) | Arctic peat soil microbial communities from the Barrow Environmental Observatory site, Barrow, Alaska, USA - NGEE PermafrostAB12-D... | ecosystem: Environmental > Terrestrial > Soil > Wetlands >...
CCCAGCGAGCTCCTCGCCGGCCAGCTGGTCCAGTACACCGCCGAGCCGGCCCACCGGCGGTCGTCCGTCGTACTCGAACATGTGTTCTACTGTAGTCGGCGGCTCCGACAATTTTCGCGCTGTTGTGGTCAGGACGAGCATGGTTTCGGTAACTGCACCCGCCGCTTCTAGACTGCCCATTCGACCCCTTCCGCTTGGAGCCAGCCAGCCATGCCCGCACCCAACTCCGCCTTCGACCCGGTCGAGGTGGTGGCCGCCCTGGCCCCGGCCGAGGTGGCTCGTCGGCGCGACGAGGCGCTCGCCGCCGTTGCGGCGGCCGCGGACCTGGACGCGCTCAAGGCGGTACGGCTGGCGCACGCCGGCGACCGGTCGCCGCTGGCACTGGCCAACCGGGAGATCGGCGCACAGCCGCCCCAGGCCAAGGCCGACGCCGGCAAGCGGGTCGGGGCGGCTCGGCGCGCGGTCGTCGAGGCGCTGACAACCCGGCAGGTCGAGCTGGAAGTCGAGCGGGACGCCCGAGTGCTGGTCGAGGAGGCGGTGGACGTCACGCTGCCCTGGGACCGGGTGCCTCGCGGCGCCCGGCACCCGCTGACCACGATCCAGGAGCGGATCGCCGACGTGTTCGTGGCCATGGGCTATGAGGTCGCCGAAGGCCCCGAGGTCGAGCACGAGTGGTTCAACTTCGACGCGCTCAACTTCCGGCGCGACCACCCGGCCCGCGAGCTGCAGGACACCCTGTTCGTCGAACCCATGGGCTCCGGCGTGGTGATGCGCACGCACACCTCACCGGTCCAGGTCCGGGCACTGCTGGAACGCGACCTGCCGGTGTACGTCGTCTGCCCCGGCCGCACCTTCCGCGCGGACGCGCTCGACGCCACCCACACCCCGGTTTTCAGCCAGGTCGAGGGCCTGGTGGTGGACGAGGGCATCACCATGGGACATCTGAAAGGGACGCTGGACGCCTTCGCTGCCGCGATGTTCGGCGTCGGGGTATCCACCCGGCTGCGGCCGTCGTACTTCCCGTTCACCGAGCCCTCCGCGGAGGTGGACCTGCGCTGCTTCGTCTGCCGCGGGTCCTCCACCGAGCCGGGCGGTGCGCCGTGCCGCACCTGCTCGTCCGAGGGTTGGATCGAGTGGGGCGGCTGCGGGATGGTCAACCCCAACGTGCTGCGGGCCTGCGGGGTCGACCCGGACCGCTACAGCGGCTTCGCCTTCGGGATGGGGCTGGAGCGCACCCTGATGTTCCGGCACGACATCGCCGACATGCGTGACCTGGTCGACGGCGACGTTCGGTTCACGTTGGCCTTCGGGATGGAAGCCTGATGCGGGTCCCGCTGTCCTGGCTGCGCTGCTACGTCGACCTGCCAACGGACTCCGCCCGCGAGGCGGCGGATGCGTTGCTGCGGGTCGGCCTGGAGGTCGAGCGGGTTGAGTCGGTCGGCGCCGATGTCGCCGGCGTACTGGTCGGCGAGGTGCTCGCCATCGAGGAGTTCGTCGCCGGCAACGGCAAGACCATCCGCAGCTGCCAGGTGGACGCCGGCGCCGGCGCCCGGGGGATCGTCTGCGGTGCCCGTAACTTCGCCGTCGGCGACCGGGTGCCGGTCGCGCTGCCCGGCGCCGTACTGCCCGGCGGCTTCACCATCACCGCGCGCAAGACCTATGGGCACGTCAGCGACGGCATGATCTGCTCCGCCCGCGAGCTCGGCATCGGCGAGGACCACACCGGCATCCTGGTGCTGCCGGACGCTCCGCCACTCGGTGCCGACGTCGTCGAGCTGCTCGGCCTGCGCGACGACGTCCTCGACATCGCCGTGACACCGGACCGCGGCTACTGCCTGTCGGTGCGCGGGTTGGCCCGGGAGGCGGCGGCCGCGTTCGGCGTGCCGTTCCGGGACCCGGCGCTGATCGACGTCCCTGCGGCGGATGGCTCGGCGTACGACGTCCGGGTCGAGGACGCACAAGCCTGTGACCGATATGTGGCTCGCACCGTAACCGGGCTGGATCCGACGGCCCCATCGCCGATGTGGCTGCAGCGGCGGCTGGTCCTGGCCGGGATGCGACCGATCTCGCTCGCGGTCGACGTGACCAACCATGTCCTGCTCGACCTCGGACAGCCGCTGCACGCCTTCGACCGGGCGCGCCTGGCAGGTCCGATCGTCGTCCGCCGAGCCGGCGCTGGGGAGCAGATCACCACACTGGATGGGGCTGCCCGTCTGCTGGAGCCGGGCGACCTGGTCATCGCCGATGACACCGGTCCGGTTGCCCTCGCCGGGGTGATGGGCGGGGCCACCTCCGAAGTCGGACCGGCGACCACCGACCTGGTGATCGAGTCCGCGCACTTCGAACCGACCACCGTGGCGCGCACGTCCCGGCGGTTAAAGCTCGCCTCGGAGGCCTCCCGCCGGTTCGAACGGGGCGTCGACCCGGACCTGGCGCCGGCGGCCGCGCAGGCCGCGGTCCGGCTGCTGGTCCAGCTCAGCGGCGCCACTGACCCCGGGGGCGCCACCGACGTGGACCGCCGCCCCGGTCGGCCTCCGATAGTGCTTCCGCTGGCTCTGCCGGGCCGGGTCGCCGGACGCCCCTACCCGCCCGAGGCGGTACGCCGTCGACTGGCCGAAGTCGGCTGCGCCGTCGAAGGCACGGATCCACTGACAGTCACCCCGCCGTCGTGGCGACCCGATCTCGGCCAGGCCGCGGACCTGGTCGAGGAGGTGGTGCGGCTGGAGGGGTACGACGCAATTCCCACCGTCCTGCCGCTGGCGCCCGCCGGCCGCGGGCTGACCCGCGAGCAGCGGCTGCGCCGACAGGCGAGCCGCGCCCTCGCTGCTGCCGGGTACGTCGAGGTGCTCGGCCACCCCTTCTTGTCCGCGCGGGTCTGGGACGACCTCGGGCTGTCGGCGGATGACCCGTGGCGGCATACCGCCCGGCTGGCGAACCCGCTCGCCGACACCGAGCCGGAGCTGCGGACCGTCCTGCTGCCCGGCCTGCTCGCGACCTTGGCGCGCAACGTTGGGCGCGGTCAGCCGGACGTGGCGCTGTTCGAGACCGGACTGGTGTACCGGCCGCGCCTGGACGCGCCGGCGGCACCGGCCGAGGTCACGACCGCGGGGCGGCCGGAGCCCGACGTCCTGGCCGCGCTGGCGGCAGCGCTGCCGGACCAGCCGCGGCACGCCGCCGTGGTCGTGACCGGGATGCGGGAGCCGGCCGGGTGGTGGGGGCCGGCGCGGCCCGCGCTGTGGACGGACGCGGTCGAGGCGGCCCGGGTGGTGGCAACCGCCGTGAGTGCGCCGCTGACCGTCCGGGCCGGCCAGCGGGCGCCCTGGCACCCCGGCCGGTGCGCCGAGCTGATCGTCGGCGACCGGGTCGTGGGGTTCGCCGGGGAACTGCACCCACGCGCCATCGCGGCGCTCGGCTTGCCGCCCCGGACGGCGGCGATGGAGCTCGACCTCCGACCGGTGCTCGCTGCGGCCCCGGAGCTGGTGCTCGCCGCAACGGTGTCGCCGTTCCCGGTGGCCACCCAGGACGTCGCCCTGGTGCTGGACGCCGCCGTGCCGGTGGCCGAGGTGGCGGCCGCGCTGGACGCTGGCGCTGGTGACCTGCTGGAGTCGCTGCGGTTGTTCGACGTCTACACCGGCGACCAGGTGCCGCCGGGACACCGGTCGCTGGCCTACTCGCTGCGGTTCCGGGCGCCGGACCGCACCCTGACCGTGGCGGAGACGACCGCCGCCCGGGATGCCGCAGTGGCTGAGGCTGCCCGGCGTACCGGCGCGGTGCTGCGCGCCAGCTGAGTGCGCCGGCTGAGTGCGCCGAGCTGATCAGCCGGTCGACCGGCCGCCGCGCAGCTGTTGAAAGCGGAACAGGTGGTCCGCTCCGACCACGGCGGCGTCGGCGGCAAGCACATCCCGGACGAACTGCCCGGATGAAGGCGAAGCCCAGGACAAAGGCGACCAGCAGGAGGAACAGCGGCTGTCGACCGGCGAGGTAGATGTGTTGGCGGTACGCCGCCGTCAGCGCGGACCAGAGCGGCATGGCACACCCCTTCGGCAGTGGTTCAGGCCAGCGACTTGGTGAAGAAGTGTGCCCAGATGATCATTCGCTCGCGCAGGTAGAACCGATGGGCGTCGTGCCGCTGCACGCCCGAGTCCAGCGCGATGGCCGAACAGCAAGCGGCCCGCGCCCGGCGCTCCAGCTCGGCAAGCAGGGCGTGCCCGACGCCTTGGGAGCGCGCGGCGGCGGTGGTCACCAGGTCGTCGACGTACAGTCGCCGTCCGACCGCCGTGGTGGCCACGATGCGCCAGCCAGCCACCGCCACGCAGCGCCCGGTGTCGTCGTACGCCGCGGTGAAACGCAAGCCTTGCGAGTGCCCCTCGGCGGAGATCGCGGCGAGGGACTCGGCGGTGAGGTGTGGCCGCAGCTCGCGCAGGACAGGCAGCGCCTCGGCCCAGCGCGCGTCGCTGGGCGACAGATTGACGAAGTGCATACCGGCCACCCTAGGAGCCGCCCGTCCGCGCGCCGACCTACGCCGATGTTGAGGCCACGTGCGTATCGACGCGCGTGATCCGCACGTGGGCTCAAGATCGGCGGGTGGGTGGGGCGGCGGCGGTCAAGACGGTTGCATAGTGATACGGATACGTGCATACTGGCCCGCGGTCAGTGCCGACACCCCGAGGAGAAGCCGGATGGGACTACGGGCAGCAGTGGCCGGCGCCAGCGGGTACGCCGGGGGCGAGCTGCTGCGGCTGCTGCTCGGCCACCCCGGGCTCGAGCTGGCCGCGCTCACGGCCGGCGGCTCGGCGGGATCGGACGTGGCCGCCACCCACCCGCAACTCCCGCAGTTGGCCGGCCGGACCTTTGCCGCCACCGATGCCGCCGCGCTCGCCGATGCCGACGTGGCCTTCCTGGCCCTGCCGCACGGCGAGTCCGCCGCCCTGGCCGCAAGACTGCCGGACGAGCTGACAGTGATCGACCTCGGCGCCGACTTTCGGCTCGCCGACGCCGCCGCGTGGGACCGCTACTACGGCGGGCCGCACGCCGGCTGCTGGCCCTACGGTCTACCCGAGCTGCCGGGCGCGCGCGCCGTGCTGGCCGGCGCGCGCCGGATCGCCAACCCCGGTTGCTACCCCACCGCGGTCGCGCTGGCCCTGGCGCCGCTGCTCGCCGCCGGGCTGGTCGAGCCGGCGGACGTGGTCGTCGTGGCTGCCAGCGGCACCTCCGGCGCCGGCCGGTCGGCCAAGGTCAACCTGCTCGGCAGCGAGGTGATGGGGGACCTGTCGGCGTACAAGGTCGGCGCCCATCAACACACGCCGGAGATGGCGCAGACCCTGACCGCCGCCGCGCGCGAGCCGGTCACGCTGTCGTTCACCCCGGTGCTCGCCCCCATGCCGCGCGGCATCCTGGCCACCTGCACCGCGCGGCTGCGCCCCGGGGTCGACGAGGCTGCGGTGCGAGCGGCGATAGCGGCGGCGTACGGCGACGAACCCTTTGTCCATCTGCTCCCCGCCGGCCGCTGGCCGCATACCGCCGCTACCGCCGGCTCGAACGCCGCCCAGCTGCAGGTCACCGCCGACGTCACCGCCGGCCGCGCCGTGGTCGTCGCCGCCATCGACAACCTGGGCAAGGGGGCGGCCGGCCAGGCCGTCCAGTGCGCCAACCTGGCCCTCGGCCTGCCCGAGACCGCCGGGCTGACCGCCGCTGGGATCGCGCCGTGAGCGTCACCGCCGCGGCCGGCTTTCGCGCCGCCGGGGTCACCGCGGGCCTCAAGGCCAGCGGGCGCCCGGACCTGGCACTGATCGTCAACGACGGTCCGGACGCCGCCGCCGCCGGCGTGTTCACCACCAACACCGTGCCGGCCGCGCCCGTGCTGTGGTCGCGGCAGGTGCTCGCTGGCGGCGAGGTCCGCGCCGTGGTGCTGAACTCCGGGGGCGCCAACGCCTGCACCGGCGCGCCCGGCTTTCAGGACGCGCACGCCACCGCGGCGGCGGTCGGTGCCGCCCTGGAGATCTCAGCCGGCGAGGTCGCGGTCTGCTCCACCGGGCTGATCGGCGTACGACTGCCGATGGACCGGCTGCTGCCCGGCGTCGGCGCCGCGGTGGCCGCGCTGGGCGCCGGCGGTGGAGCGGACGCGGCCGAGGCGATCTGCACCACCGACACGGTGTCCAAGCAGGCAACAGTGTCCAAGCAGGCAACAATGTCCAAGCAGGCAGCAGTGTCCAAGCAGGCAGCAGTGTCCAAGCAGGCAACCGCCGGCGGCGAAGGCTGGACCGTCGGCGGGATGGCCAAGGGGGCCGGCATGCTTGCCCCCGCGCTGGCCACCATGCTCGTCGTGGTCACCACCGACGCGCAGGCCGCCGCCGACGACCTGGACCGGGCGCTGCGGGCCGCGACCGCCCAGACCTTCGACCGGGTGGACACCGACGGCTGCATGTCTACCAACGACACGGTGCTGCTGCTGGCCAGCGGTGCCAGCGGGATCAGTCCGCCGTACGCCGAGCTGGAGCGCGCCGTCACCGACGTCTGCGCCGACCTCGCCCGCCAGCTGGTCGCCGATGCCGAGGGCGCCAGCAAGGAGATCGCCATCGAGGTCACCGGCGCCGCCGACGAGGCCGACGCACTGGCCGCCGCCCGCGCGGTGGCCCGCAGCGCGCTGTTCAAGTGCGCGGTCCATGGCGAGGACCCGAACTGGGGTCGGGTGCTGGCGGCGATCGGCACTACCCCCGCCCGCTTCGACCCTTACCGCGTCGACGTGTCCTTCAACGGCGCCCCGGTCTGTTCCGACGGGGTGGCCGCCGGCGGCCCCGGCGACGCCCGAGTCGCGCTTAAGCCCCGGTACATCCACGTCGTCGTCGACCTGCACGCCGGAGCGGCCAGTGCCACCGTGTTGACCACCGATCTGACCGCCGACTACGTGCACGAGAACTCGGCCTACAGCACATGACGGCTCAACGCGCGACCGCCCGCAACACCACCGCCCGAAACAATGCCGCGCGGCCCAAGGCCCAGACGTTGGTCGACGCGCTGCCGTGGCTGTCCCGCTTCCACGGGAAGACCGTCGTGATCAAGTACGGCGGCCACGCCATGACCGACGAGGAGCTGCGCCGGTCTTTCGCCGAGGACGTCGTGTTCCTGCGCTACGCCGGCCTGAAGCCGGTAGTGGTCCACGGCGGCGGCCCGCAGATCACCGAGCACCTTGACCGGCTCGGCGTCGAGAGTTCCTTCGCCGGGGGACTGCGGGTCACCACCCCGGAGACGATGCAGGTGGTCCGGATGGTGCTCGTCGGCCAGGTTAACCGCGACGTCGTCGGCCTGGTCAACGCCCACGGCCCGTTCGCGGTCGGAATGTCGGGGGAGGACGCCCGGCTGTTCACCGCCGAGCGGCGGACCGCGACCGTCGACGGGGAGGCGGTCGACATCGGCCTGGTGGGCGACGTCGTCGACGTCCAGCCCGGGGCGGTGCGCAGCCTGCTCGACGACGGCCGGATCCCGGTGATCGCCACGGTCGCCCGCGGGTTCGACGCCGACGGCCAGCCCGCAGTCTTCAACGTCAACGCCGACACCGCCGCCGCCGCCCTCGCGGTCGCCCTGGGCGCGGAGAAGCTGATCGTGCTGACCGACGTCGAAGGCCTCTACGCCGACTGGCCGACCAGCGACGAGGTGATCAGCGAGCTGGCCGCGGACGACCTGGAGACCATGCTGCCCACGTTGTCGGCCGGCATGGCCCCCAAGATGGAAGCCTGCCTGCGGGCGGTCCGCGGCGGCGTACCGAGCGCGCACGTCCTCGACGGCCGGGTCCGGCATGCGCTGCTGCTCGAGGTGTTCACCGACGAAGGGATCGGCACCATGGTGACGAGCGACGGGCGCCGCTGATGACGACCACTGACACGATCGAACCGCTGAGAACCGGGTACGCCGGGCTGGCCGCGCGCTGGGATGCCGCGCTGATGGGCAACTACGGCACACCGCCGGTTGCCCTGGTCCGCGGCGCGGGGGTGCGGGTTTGGGACGCCGACGGCCGGGAGTACCTGGACCTGCTAGCCGGCATCGCGGTCAGCGCGCTCGGGCACGGCGACCCTCGGATCCGGGCGGCGGTGGACACCCAGCTCTCCCGGCTGGGGCACGTGTCCAACCTCTACGTCAGTGAGCCAGCGGTGGCGCTGGCCGAGCGGCTGCAGCGCCTGCTCGGGCACGCCGACGGCCGGGTGTTTCTGTGCAACTCCGGCACCGAGGCGAACGAGGCGGCGATCAAGATCGCCCGCCGGCACGGCCGGGACGTGGGCGGCGAAACCAAGACCGAGATCGTCGCCGCCGAGCCGTCGTTCCACGGCCGTACTTTGGGCGCGCTGTCCGTTACCGGCCAGCCGGCCAAGCGGGCGCCGTTCACCCCGCTGCTGGGCGGCGTGACTTTCGTGCCGTACGGCGACGCCGACGCGCTGCGGGCCGCAGTGACCGAGCAGACGGCAGCCGTCATCCTCGAGCCCATCCTCGGCGAGTGCGGCGTGATCCCGGCGCCACCGGGCTACCTGCACGCTGCCCGGGCGCTCACCCGGGAGCACGAGGCGCTGCTCGTCCTGGACGAAGTGCAGACCGGCATCGGCCGCACCGGGGCCTGGTTCGCCCACCTCGACGAGGGCCTGGTTGGCGCGGAAGCCCCGGACGTCGTCACGCTGGCCAAGGGGCTCGGCGGCGGCCTGCCGATCGGAGCCACGATCTCCTACGGCGCCGCCGCTCGCGCCCTGCGCAAGGGCGACCACGGCAGCACGTTCGGCGGCAACCCGGTCTGCGCCGCGGCCGCGCTCGCCGTATTGACCGCGGTGGAGTCCGACCGCCTGGTGGCGCACGCCGCCGAGCTGGGCGAGCGGATCGTCGCCGGGCTGCACGCGGTCGACGATCCGCTGGTCGCCGGGGTCCGCGGACGGGGCCTGCTGCTAGCCATCGTGCTCACCGAGCCGGTCGCCGCCGCGGTCGAGGCCGCCGCCCGCGACGCCGGTTTCCTCGTCAACGCTGTGGCCGCGGACGCGATCCGGCTGGCCCCGCCGCTGGTGATCAGTGCTGGCGACGTCGACCGCTTCCTGGCCGCCGTTCCGGCGATCCTGCGGGCCGCTAGGGTCGCCGCATGAGGCGCCGAGCACGGTGAGCCCACCGCACGTACTGGTGGTGGCGGACGGGGCTCCCGGGGAGGCTCCCGGGGAGGCAACGTGAGGGAAACCTCGGTGCCCGCGGCCCCCAACTCGCGGACCACCACCGCCACGGCGTCGGCGCCGTTGACCCGGGCCGCCCGGCACGCCCGGATCGTCGCGCTGGTCGAACGGACCCCGGTACGCTCGCAGGCCGAGCTGGCCCGGCTGCTGGCGGCCACCGGGATCGTGGTCACCCAGGCGACGCTGAGCCGCGACCTGGAGGAGTTGGGCGCGGTCAAGGTGCGCACCGGCGACGGCCCCCCGGCGTACGCCGTGCCTGGTGAGAACGAGCCGCGCCGCCGCCGGGCCGCACTGGAGCCGGCGAACAGCAGCGACCGGACCAGCGACCGAACCGACGCCCGGCTGGCCCGGCTGCTGGAGGAGCTGCTGGTCTCCGCCGAGGCGAGCGGCAACCTGGTGGTGCTGCGAACCCCGCCCGGCGGGGCGCACCTGCTCGCCTCCGCGGTGGACCGGACCGCGCTCTCCGCCGTGATCGGCACCGTCGCCGGCGACGACACAGTCCTGCTGGTCTGCCGGGCGGCGACCGGGACGCACGGTGGCGACGCCGTCGCCGGTCGTCTGCTGCGACTTGCGGAGGGCCACCCCGGACCTGCTCCGCACCCGACCAAGCACCTCGACAGCAACAGGAGCAACCCGTGACAGAGCGCGTCGTCCTGGCCTACTCCGGTGGCCTGGACACGTCAGTGGCCATTGGCTGGATCGCCGCCGAGACCGGGGCCGAGGTGATTGCGGTCGCCGCCGACGTCGGCCAGGGCGGCGAGGACATGACCGTCATCCGCGAGCGGGCGCTGGCCTGCGGTGCAGTCGAGGCGGAGGTGCTCGACCTCAAGGACGAGTTCGCCGACGACCACTGCCTGCCGGCGCTGCGGGCCAACGCGCTGTACATGGACCGGTACCCGCTGGTCTCGGCGCT
>Ga0209584_10000795_pt1 | contig 10058 bp, 10 predicted proteins | sample NGEPerD_FD_184507 | JGI IMG/M metagenome (GOLD analysis project Ga0209584, IMG submission 184507) | Arctic peat soil microbial communities from the Barrow Environmental Observatory site, Barrow, Alaska, USA - NGEE PermafrostAB12-D... | ecosystem: Environmental > Terrestrial > Soil > Wetlands >...
GTCTATGTCTACGGCCCCACGTCCGGACCGCTTTGGGGTAACGCCATACTGACCCGCTTGCCGGTGGAAGATTGGTCTCTCCATGTACTACCGCCCGAGAGCCTCTTGCTTACGCGGGGTCTCATAAGCGCCGATATCGACGCTGGCGAGAACCGAACTTTGCGGGTGTTGGCCACACATCTTCATCACCAGGCAAATGGGGGAGCAATCCGGCTTGAGCAGGTTGAGGAAATACGGCGCGTATGGGATGGGGCGGAGAACACGGTGATAGCAGGGGATCTGAACGCGGAATCGGACAAGGAGGAGCTAAGGCCGCTGCGCGAAGCCGGACTGGCCGAGGTTCTAAACTTGAGCAACACGGAGCCAGGTTATACCTACAGCTCCTCTTCTCCTGAGCGTCGTATTGACTATCTGTGGATTTCTCCCGATCTGGCTCCGGAGGAAGTCCGTATCACCCAAGGCACGGCCTCCGACCATCTGGGCGTGGTGGCTGCTCTGTCCTTCCTTCCTTAGCTAAGGCGCAGGCAATCTCAGCACAAGAGCCGGGTATGACATCCGGACTGGCGGCGGTTCTTCTTCCGCGTGCCGGCCCCCCCATGAACTTCCGCTGAGTTTCACTGTCCGGACCGTTGTGTAGGCTTGGATAGCTCGGAATTATTTGAAGGTCATGCTTTGGGGAGGGGTGACCCATGCTTATTAATCGCGGCGTCGACCATGACCCTATCCATTCTCCTTATCGAGGAGATTGCCTGCGAAGGAGATTGCTTGTGAAGCGTCTGGATGGGTGCGCTCTTGGGTGTCCGGTGCTCGCGGGTTTGTTTCTGGCGGTAAGAGGGTAATTAACTCATGAGGCGTCATGGCTGGGGAGTTTGACTCAGAAGTTGCTGCAGCAAGCTGCTATACGCAGAACTCTGACGGACTCCCCGGCTTTCGTATGACCTGCTCGGGTGGGACAGCGCCAAGAGTTAGCGTCAAGATCAAGAAGGCGTCGTCGCAGGGGGCTGGACAGTCGGTCGTGAGACCGGTAAGATAAAATGCATCATCAGCAGGTGAATAGCCCGCTGGGGGAGCGTGTAGAGCGCTGAGAGTGTGGTTTGGCCACAGACCCTGGGACCTGATCTGGGTAATGCCAGCGTAGGGAAGCGAAGGCACAACTACCGCATATGCAACTCAGTTCAGGCGCCGCCGTGAGGTAGAGCGCCCTGTTTATTCTTCAGGGGTGTCTCGGTCGGCCCGAACACTCCACCCGTTCTTCACCTCTGACGCAGACAGCTGGAAGGAGGGATTTTGCGCGTAGTTGTGGTAGCAGGTGGGTCAGAGGGGATGTTGCCCGGCAGGGAAGACCTGCTTGGTGCCGACTACCTCATAGCCGCAGATGGAGGCGCAGACATCGTCCACGCGGCGGGGGGAACTCCTGACCTGGTTGTCGGGGACATGGATTCAATATCCTCCCGTGGCCGTCGCGCGCTGAAACAGAACGGCGTAGAAGTTCGGGTATCTCCTTGTGCAAAAGATGAGACGGATCTGGAGATAGCTCTCAGGGCAGCCGTGTCGGTGGGAGCGGGTGAAGTTACAGTGTTTTGCAGTCTCGGTGGCCCCCGGCTTGACCACCTACTCGGAGCCGTGTCTCTTCTTGCCGCCGACTGGCTGCATGCGGTCCGGGTCAAGTTGGTCGACTTCCGTCATGCAGTGTATATGGCCTCCGGCGATGCGTCCGTCGTTGGGGAGCCCGGAGACCTGGTCTCGCTGCTTCCCCAAACCCGGCAAGTGGAGGACGTGACCACCCAGGGACTCCTCTATCCTCTGAGCGGAGAGACTCTGTACCGCGCAGCCACTCGGGGTGTGAGTAACGAACTGACCGGCACCCGGGCGCGCGTGAGCCACGGTCCGGGAGATCTGTTGATAGTCCAACATCGAATGGGGTGACAGTGGTATGAATCGACTTGGCAAACGTAGGAAGCGTTGGGAGAAACTTGGCCGCCGTATGATCTGGATCCTGATGCTGACAGGGTTGTTCTTGAACTTGACTCTGGGTGCAGGATGCGGGTGGGATGAGGAGGCCAGCACAAGTAGTACTGGGGACGCAAAAGATGGCAAGGACAAAGCGGCAAGAGAAGTAGTCTTGATGACGCATGATTCTTTCGCAGTTTCGGAGGGGGTTCTTGCTTCTTTCCAAGAGCAGACCGGCCTGGAACTACGCATACTCAAATCCGGGGACGCAGGAGCCATGCTGAACCAGGCCATACTGACCAAGGATAATCCCCTGGCTGATGTTGTCTTTGGTGTAGACAACACCTTTCTCTCTCGTGCGCTGGACGAGGGGCTGTTTCGCCCCTACGAATCTCCGTTGCTCTCCAAGGTGCCGGACAGCCTGGAGATGGACCCAGAGCACCGGATGACCCCGGTTGACTTCGGAGACGTATGTCTGAACTACGACAAGGCGTACTTCGAAGAGAGTGGGGTTTCGTTGCCGGGCGATCTTCGGGATCTGACCAAGGAAGTGTATCGTGGTCTGCTCGTGGTGGAAGACCCGGCGAGTTCCTCGCCTGGGCTGGCCTTCCTTCTCGCTACGATAGCCGAGTTTGGAGAGGGCGGAGCCTACACCTGGCGGGATTATTGGCGGGATTTACGGGAGAATGACGCCTTGGCCGTATCCGGTTGGGAGGAAGCCTACTATTCGGAGTTCTCCGGTGGCTCGGGTTCGGGGGAGAGACCCTTGGTTGTCTCTTATGCTTCGTCTCCGCCGGCCGAGGTCATCTTTGCTGAGGAGGACTTGACGGAGGCTCCCACCGGTGTGATCCTGGCCGGCGCGTTCCGGCAGATTGAGTTCGCAGGGATACTGGAGGGTGCCGCTCATCCCGGCGCTGCCGAGAAGTTGATTGACTTTCTGCTCTCCGTGGAATTCCAGGAGGATATCCCCTTGAACATGTTCGTCTTTCCTGCCAATGAGGAAGCAGGCCTGCCGGGGGAGTTCCTGCGCCATACTGTGATACCGGAGGATCCGATCAGCATCGACCCAGGGGAGATTGAGGATAACCGGAGCCGCTGGTTAGAAGAGTGGACGGAAATATTCCTATAGAGATACTCCCATAGTTGATGATGGGTGGCACAACGTACTGGGTTGCGGTTTGAGACGCGCCTTGCGTGACAGAGGTGGTGGGATCGGCTGGTGGGTGGCGGTGGGAGTGCCTCTCCTCTTCCTTGGCTTTTTCTTCCTCTATCCGTTGGCCAACATACTGGTGGTCAGTCTTAAGGGGGACGGAGGATTCTCTCTGGAGCCTTTCAAGGAGGTCCTCCAGCGCCCCAGCCTTAGGAAAGTCGCGTGGTTCACGGTTTGGCAGGCTGTGGTGTCGACTATTCTGACGGTGATTGTAGCTCTCCCTGGTGCGTACGTTTTTGCTCGGTACGATTTCCCTGGGCGCAGTCTTTTCCGAGCGGCTGTGACCGTGCCCTTCGTGCTTCCGACGGTAGTAGTGGGTTCCGCCTTCTTGGCACTGCTGGGCCCTTCCGGACCTCTGGGTGTGGATTTACAGCGCACGGTATGGGCCATCCTGCTGGCTCACATCTTCTACAACTACGCTGTGGTGGTCAGGACAGTGGGTGGTCTATGGAGTCATTTGGACCCGGCTCTGGAGGATGCAGCACGCACTCTGGGGGCAGGGAGGTGGAGGACTTTCCGAGAGGTGACCCTGCCCCTTCTTAGGCCCGCACTGGCGGCTGCTTCCTCTATTGTGTTTCTGTTTACCTTCACGTCCTTTGGTGTGATATTGATTCTTGGCGGTCTTCGTTTCGCCACGCTGGAGGTGGAGATTTGGCGGCAAACCACAGCCTTCCTCAACCTTCAGCTGGCGGGGGCTCTGAGCGTGGTGCAGCTGGTCGGCGTTGCTCTCATCCTGGCTACGTATTCACGCTACCAGGAGCGGAGGACGGTGGAGCAGCCTCTGGCGCCCGCATGTGAAGCAGCGCGGCCGCCCCGTTCATGGAAGGGGAAAGTGTTCGTGGCCGGTAACCTGGGATTCGCCGGAGTGTTCTTGGGGACTCCGTTGTTGGTGTTGGTGGAGAGGTCATTTCGTGTCGGCGGAGGGTACGGATTCGGCTTCTATGCTGCATTGTTCCAACACCGAACCACTTCCCTCTACGTGCCGCCGTGGGAGGCTGTGGGTAACTCCTTGCTCTTCGCCACTATGGCCATGGTTGTCGCAGTAGTGGTGGGAATCGCGGCGGCCACGGTAGTAGCCTACGGGCGGGGATGGGTATGGAGGGGTTTTGATCTTCTTCTGATGCTCCCTCTGGGGACCTCAGCCGTGACCATAGGGTTTGGCCTTCTTGTAGCCTTGGACTATCCCCTTGACCTGCGGACCAGTCCCTTCATAATCCCTCTTGCCCACTCCCTGGTGGCGGTGCCCTTTGTGGTTCGGGCGGCTGTTCCGGTGTTGAGGTCGGTCAAAGTGCGGTTGCGGGAGGCGGCGGCCGTGTTGGGCGCCCCTCCCGCCCGGGTATGGAGGGAGGTGGACCTACCCCTGGTAATGCGCGCAGTCCTGGTAGGCGCGGGGTTTGCTTTTGCTGTGTCAGTGGGAGAATTCGGTGCCACGGCTTTCTTGGCTCGTCCGGATATGCCCACCATGCCGGTGGCTATTTTCCGCCTCTTGAGTCAACCAGGTGCCTTGAATTTCGGGCAGGCCATGGCCTTGAGTACCATGCTGATGATGGTGACCGGGGCGGCTGTCTTCCTGATTGAACGGTTCCGGGCGATCGGGCTGGGTGATTTCTGATGCTGGAGGTTCGTGACGTCAGCGTGGCCTTTGGTGACACTGTGGCGCTGAAGAACTTTGGTCTGAAGATGAAGGAGGGGGAGGTGATGGGCGTCCTTGGTCCGAGCGGGTGTGGAAAGACCACCCTGCTCCGGGTGGTAGCCGGTCTCCAGCCCGCTGACTCAGGCGATGTGCTGTGGGGCGCGGAGTCAGTGCTTGAAGTGCCACCGCATCGGCGTGGTTTCGGCTTGATGTTTCAGGATTTCTCGCTCTTCCCACACAGGAGTGTGGGAGGGAATGTGGCCTTCGGCTTACGTATGGCAGGATTGCCTGCGGAGAGGGTTGCCGCCCGGGTCTCCGAGGTGCTGGATTGGGTAGGTTTGGAGGGATATGAGGAGCGTGCGGTCGGGCCGCTCTCTGGTGGTGAGCAACAACGGGTCGCTCTGGCCCGTTCCCTGGCACCGGCACCCCGCCTGCTCATGCTGGATGAGCCAGTGGGATCATTGGACCGTACGCTACGCCGGCGTCTGGTAGGGGAACTCCGGGAACTGTTGCGCAATCTCGGAGTCACCGCTGTCTACGTTACTCACGATCAGGAAGAAGCCTTCTCCGTAGCGGATCGGGTGGTAGTGATGAGACAGGGAAGGGTGGCGCAACTGGGGCATCCGGAGGAGGTTTGGCGCCGGCCGGTGGACGAGTGGGTGGCCCGCTTCTTGGGTCTGGACGCGGTGGTGGAGGCTGAGGTGAAGGATGGCTGGGCGGAGGCGCCCTGGGGCCGTTTCCCTGTGCCTCCGGGCAAGGTGGGGTCGCACAGGTTGTTGCTCAGACCGGATGCTCTCTCCCTGAGTGCGCAGAAAAGAGCGTTGAGTGGGGTCGTGAGATCCCGTGTTTTCAGTGGCGGCCGCTATCTGCTAACGGTGGATATAGTGGGCGGGCCGTCGCTGGAATTGCAGGTAGATTGCGATGCCGAGGCAGATGTAGGAGATATGGTGGGATTGGATGTCGATCCTGCCCGGATAGTCTTTCTTTTAGGTTCCGGAGGCGTTTCTTGAGCTGCTTGACTCGTTCGGGGGAAGGCTGTCTACCGGCGTGACGACATCACACATATCCGGCTCCTTCGCTCTTGATTTGAAGTCGCCCGCGGAAGGTGCGGTAGATGAGGATGGTGTAGGCAACCACTACCGGTAGCCCCAGGCCTGCTATCACCAGTAGAATCCTCAGAGAGAGATCGGAGGAGGCTGAGCTGGTGACTGTCAGCGAGGTTCCCAATGAGTCTTTGACGGGGACCAGTTCTGGGAACGTGCTCGTAGCCCATATGCCGACAAGGCTGACAACTGTGAGGGCGGAACCCAGAAACATCTGTCCGTCCCGGTTCCGAGTGGCACCCAAACGTCCCAGAGTCAATCCTGCCACCAGGGCCAAGAGGACGAACCACCCTGCCGGGCGACTGAATATGGTCTCCAGCCTGCTGGGTATGGATAGCGCCGTCCACACTGTCAGCAGCGTGAACAGGCCCAGGAATAGCCACTGCGCACGAGAGAATGTGGTCCTGGCCCTTCCGCGCAGGGGGTCGTGGCTCTTGAGTGTGGCCCAGGCTGCTCCGTGGGCCAACAGGAGAGCTAACCCGGTGACTCCGGCCAGGAGTCCGTACGGGTTCAGCAAGGCCAGAGAAGTGCCGGCGTAGTCGCCGGAGGGGTCAAGCGGAATGCCTCGAACCAGGTTGCCTGCTACGACTCCGAAGAGGACCGCCGGGACCGCCGAACCGGCGAAGAAAGACATGTCCCAAACTTTGGCCCAACCGGGGTCGTGGGCGCGAAACTCCAGGGATACCGCCCGGAAGATGAGGGCGAACACCACCAACATCAGGGGCAAGTAGAAACCGCTGAACACTGTAGCGTATACGGGTGGGAAGGCGGCAAACAGTGAGCCGGCGGCAACCAACAACCACACCTCGTTTCCGTCCCAGAAAGGACCGACGGCGCGACGAAGAACCGTCCTTTCATCTCCGTCCTTAGCCAGGAAAGGGTAGAGAGTCCCCATCCCCAGGTCAAACCCGTCGAGGGCGGCGTACGCAGCAACCAAGACGGAGATGATCACGAACCATACTGTGGGGAGGCTCACGTCTTGTCACCTTCCGCTACGTGTGCTGCGGTAGTGGGCCCGCGGGCAATCAGGTAGGAGACAATCCGGATCCAGGCCACGAAGAGCAATGCATAGATGAGTATGAAGATGGCCAGCGTGATACCTATCTGCCCTGCGGGTACAGAGGCGGATACGGCGTCCACGGTGCGGAGCTCTCCCTGCACTATCCATGGTTGGCGGCCCACTTCAGCCGCCACCCAGCCCAGTTCAGAGGCCAGTATGGGCAGGGGGGCGGAGTAGGTGAGTAGGCGGAGATACCAGCTGGTCTGCTCCAGGCGGCGGCGGTAAAGCAGGTAGAGTCCAGCTGCCGCCAGGGCGATGAAGTAGAAGCCCAATCCCACCATCAGGTGATAGGACTGGAAAGTAAGCTGCATGGGGGGGCGGTCCTCCGGCGGCACTTGATCCAGACCGGTCACCTCCCCGTCCCAAGAGTCGGTAAGCAGGAAGCTCAGCAAGCTGGGGATGCCGAGCTTCAGATGCACGGTCTGATTCTCCGTGTCCGGGATGCCAAAGATGGAGAGGTCCGCGCCCTTCTCTGCTTGGAAGAGTCCCTCGAATGTTGCCAGCTTGATGGGTTGAGTCATCGCCACCTGTCGGGCGTGGAGATCCCCCACCAGAGGCATGACTAGAGATACCGCTAGTGCTACGATCAACCCCAACTTCAGGAAGCGGCGGGCGAAGGCTGTATGCAGGCCTCGCCGAAGGTAGTACGCGGCTAGTCCGGTGACGGCGAAGGCTCCGGCTATCCAGGTGGCGGTCACGGTGTGGAGAACGCGGGGGATTGTGGATGGGTTGAAGATGGCCGCCCAGAAGTCTGTCAGCACGGCCCGCCCTGCAATGACTTCATATCCCGCCGGGGTCTGTTGCCAGGAGTTGGCTACCAGTATCCAGAGAGCTGATAGGTGTGCTGCTATCAAGACCAGCCATGCGGCGACATAGTAGAAGCGGGGAGTGACTCGGCCACGTCCGAAGAGGAGTACTCCCAGGAACGTGGACTCCAGGAAGAAGGAGAGGATGCCTTCAGCGGCCAGCGGAGGTCCGAACACATCGCCCACGAACCGGGAATACTCAGCCCAATTCGTGCCAAAGGCGAACTCCATGGTTATCCCCGTGGCCACTCCAATGGCGAAAGTGGTGGTGAAGAGCCGGATCCAGAAATCAGAAGCTTCCCGGTCCTCGTCTGACCGAGTACGGTAATGGCGGCGCTCGGCCCATACCACGAACAGCGACAGCCCCATGCTGAGGGGCACGAACAAGAAATGGAAACCTATGGTGAACGCGAACTGCAGCCGCGCCAGGAGAGCCGCATCCACGCCGCTATTCCTCGAACCCCTCCCAAACGACGAGTTCGTTCAGGTTCTTGCGCCGCTTGGATGTGGAAGAGTCAGCGGGGTGCCCTACAGGCGTGAGCGCCACGGGTTCCACACCTGCGGGCAGAGATAGGATCTCTCTGGCCGCCTGCGGGTCAAAGGCGGCGATCCAGCAGGTGCCAAGACCCAGGTCGGCCGCCTGAAGGATCAGATGGTCCATCGCTATGGCGACGTCGACGTCATTGTAGTTCTTACCGTCGGAGCGAACCCAGTTATCATCAGGGACGCCGCAGGCGCAGATGATGACCGGTGCCGTGTAGAACCACTCTCGGGAATAGGCGGCTTTCATGCTTTCCCTTTTATGTTTATCCCGGATCACTACGAAGCGCAGGGCCTGGCGGTTGGCTGCGGTGGGGGCCGATCTCGCAGCTTCCAGCAGTTCTTGTATCATCTTCTCATCTACGGGCCGGTCCTGGTAATCACGACAGCTGTACCTTGCCTTTCTCAACTCTCGGAAATCCACGGCTTCCTCTCTTTCACTTGGCGTTTGCGACCGTCTACCTTCCGTCGGTATGGAGAACGCGGTTGTTCTGTTACAATCAAGCCTTCATGCCCCCGGTGACAGAGGTTATCGCGAATATGGAAGGCAAGACATTTCAAGATGTTCTCCTGCGTCTTGAACATTTCTGGGCTGAACGGGGTTGTGTTGTATGGCAGCCCTATCATACTGAGGTTGGCGCCGGGACCTTCAATCCCGCCACGTTTCTGCGCTCCCTCGGCCCCGACCCATGGAACGTAGCCTATGTTGAGCCTTCGATCCGGCCGGCAGATGGGCGTTACGGAGAGAACCCATACCGTCTCGGCCATTATTACCAGTATCAGGTCGTTCTGAAACCAGCTCCTGATGATGTCCAAGACCTGTACTTGGAGTCGCTCGAGCATCTGGGCATCCAGCTGAACAAGCATGATGTCCGGTTTGTGGAAGATGATTGGGAGTCTCCCACCCTGGGGGCCTGGGGCTTAGGCTGGGAGGTTTGGATAGACGGGATGGAGATCACGCAGTTCACCTATTTCCAGCAAGTAGGAGGCATAGATCTGGACCCCATCAGCGTCGAACTCACATATGGTACGGAGCGGATAGCCATGTATCTGCAGGGCGTCAACAGCGCTTTCGATCTGGAATGGGCGCCAGGGGTGACTTACGGGGATGTGCATCGCAAGAACGAGGCGCAGTGGTCGGCATACAGTTTTGACGTGGCGGATGTAGCCACTCTGCAGCGGTATTTTACCGATTCGGAGCAGGAGTGCCGCCGTTGTCTGGATCATGGGTTGGTTCGGCCAGCATATGACTTCGTCCTGAAGTGTTCGCACTGCTTCAATCTCCTGGAAGCACGGGGAGCAATAAGTGTCACGGAGAGGACGGGGTACATTGCGCGCGTCCGTAATCTTTCCCGGGGTGTAGCCGAGGGGTACGTAGCTCAGTTGAAGGAGGTGTGAGGTGCCCAGGGATTTCTTGCTAGAGGTGGGCACGGAGGAGCTGCCAGCTTCTGCCTGCCGGGCGGCCGCCAATCTTTTTCCGGGCAAGGCGGCTTCTCTGTTTGCCTCTGCGGATCTGGAAGTGGTTGGGGACAAGATCCAGGTTCTGGTGTCGCCGCGTCGCATAGCTCTCTTGATCAAGGACTTTCCGGAAGAGCAGACCGCTCGCCAGAACGTGCAGCGGGGTCCGGCCGAGGACTCTGCCTTCGACGAGAATGGGGTTCCCACCAAGGCCGCAGAGGGTTTCGCTCGGGCGAAGGGTGCGGAGGTGCCGGACCTGGAGATCAGGGAGTTCGACGGTCGCCAGTTTGTGTGCGTG
>Ga0209584_10000797_pt1 | contig 10052 bp, 11 predicted proteins | sample NGEPerD_FD_184507 | JGI IMG/M metagenome (GOLD analysis project Ga0209584, IMG submission 184507) | Arctic peat soil microbial communities from the Barrow Environmental Observatory site, Barrow, Alaska, USA - NGEE PermafrostAB12-D... | ecosystem: Environmental > Terrestrial > Soil > Wetlands >...
TTTCTGAGCTATGGGCGTCAGTGGCAGGAGCCACAGGGGTCGGAAGACAGTCACGGCCGCGCTTTGTGGGCCTTGGGAACTGCGGTCAATCAGACCGTCGATGAAGGTCTAAGGGGCCTCGCGGGGCGTCTGTTTGAGCTGGCGGTTCCGGCGGTGCTGAATTTTTCCAGCCCCCGAGCGTGGGCGTTCTCCTTGTTTGGAATCCAGGCCTATCTTGATCGCTTCCCGGGCGACCGCTCTGCACAAAGGCAGAGAGATGCGCTCGCTGACAAGTTGTTGAATATCTATCGAATCACCTGCACGCCGGGTTGGAACTGGTTTGAAGATAGTTTGGCCTATTCCAATGCACGTTTGTCCCAGGCGTTATTGTTAGCAGGCTCGCGCACTTCCGACAAAGAGATGCTGGCGGCTGGACTGGAGTCACTGGAGTGGCTGGCGACCCAACAATGCTGCAACGTGGACGGCCACTTCGTCCCTATCGGCTCGCAGGGTTTCTACTGCAAGGCGGGTGAAAAAGCTCGTTTCGATCAACAGCCGGTAGAGGCAGGTGCAACCGTTTCTGCCTGTCTCGAAGCCTATCGCGCCACCGGAGATGAGCGTTGGCGCAAGCAGGCCTGGACTGCATTCAATTGGTTTTTGGGCGATAACGACCTGAAAGCCGCCTTATACGACGCCAGCACCGGCGGCTGTCGAGATGGTCTTCATCCTGACCGGGCCAATGAGAACCAGGGAGCGGAGTCAACCCTGGCGTTCTTGATGGCGCTTCTGGAGATGCGGCAGCTCCAGGATGTTGGAGCATAAGAGATTGGGTTCTACCTGGTTGCCGGCGCGATTCGAGTGCTTTTTGCGCTCCAACGTTCAGTTTCCCGTTCCTGTAGAATGACTTATGACTTTGGCCATCGACGCTGGTGCTTCTACCGACGCTACCGAATCTCTCCTTCATCGGCATCCCGCCAATCCAATCCTGACCAGCAAAGACTGGCCTTATCGGATCAATAGCGTATTTAATGCCGGAGCGACACTGCTTGCGGATGGCTCCACGCTACTGCTTTGCCGAGTGGAGGACCGCCGTGGTCTCTCCCATCTATGCGCCGCCCGTTCGGTGAATGGTGTGAACGGATGGGACATCGATGCAACGGCAACGCTGATGCCTGATCCAGATAAATATCCTGAGGAACTGTGGGGTATCGAAGATCCGCGTATCACCTATGTTCCCGAGCTAAAGCAGTATGCGGTGGCCTATACCTCCTACTCCAAAGGCGGTCCCGGAGTTTCCCTGGCGCTAACTAAGGATTTCCGGACATTCGAGCGATATGGAGTCATCCTGTCGCCCGACGACAAGGATGCGGCTCTTTTGCCGTACAAGATCGGCGGACTGTGGGCGCTCATCCATCGACCGATGACTCCTCTAGGAGCTCACATCTGGATTTCTTACTCGCCCGATCTGCGTCACTGGGGCGGCCATCGAGTGATGATGGAGGCGCGCAAGGGCGCTTGGTGGGACGCAAACAAGATTGGCATGTCGTCGCCGCCAATCGAGACGGAAAGCGGTTGGCTCATGCTGTATCACGGCGTGAAGCAGACAGCCTCGGGTTCGCTATATCGGGTTGGCCTCGCTCTCTTTGACCTTCAAAAGCCGGATATTTGTTTGTTGCGGGGCGATTCCTGGATTTTCGGACCGGAGACCGACTATGAGCGCGGAGGCGATGTGCACGACGTCGTGTTCCCCTGTGGGCACACCATGAGTCCCGACGGCGATACCATCAACATCTACTATGGTGCGGGCGATTCCTGTATAGCCCTGGCCCAGGCAAGCCTGCGTTCTCTACTAAGCTGGTTGGAGCATAACGGAAAGCCGTGCTGTGTTAATTCCTATTGACGTCTGCGTAACCTAGTAACATCCCATTTTGTCATCACCAGCGCAACGAGGGATCCGCTTTTGTGTGGATTCGCCAACCAGCCACGTCGCTGTAGATGAACTTTACTTCAGACTAACCCCTTCCTCTAAGGGAAGGGACGGCGATCAATGCGCGGCCACGGCATCGGAGACCGGAACCGGCGTCGCGGCTCTTAACTGATCAAGCCATGCGAGCACACTGGTCAATGGGACCTTGTCGTCCTTCGTCTGGATCGATGCCGAGACATTGGAATAGAACTGCAAAACATTGTCGCGTAACTCGGGCGTCATATGGTCGAACTTGCTTTTGGCCAATTGACCCAGCAACTTTGCGTAAGTCTCGTCCGTGAGGGAGTATTCGCCTTCCTTGGTCGGATTGCCGCTGTCCAGGTCATAGTTGGGCAGCACGAGCGAGTCAGCGCGCACTTCCAGGAGGAAAGCTCGGTATTGATCGACCGTAGTATTGATGCTCTTGATGTACAGGTCCTCGGTTTGCGGAGTCGGGCTCTTGAACCCCAGCCCTTTGAAGGGACCAATCCTCGGCATGAATCGCAAGAGGGTTGACAGGATCCGCGTGCCCAAGCCCGGCTTCACATAGTCCTTCCCCCACTCCTTTTCATAACTGGAGCGGGAAAGACTGTAGAGAAACTTCTGTTTTGCGAAATCGGGGGTTTCGCGCATCAATTCCTTCTTGTGGGTTTGCAGCGCGACCTGGGTCATTTCCGGAATCAGCCGGCTGACCGAGTAACGATACGAGCCGATCGCAAGGTCTTCGTGGGCCAGCACGTCTTTCAACTGCACTCCGTATACCATGGGAAAGACCCGTTCCAGCAGCGGCTTGGAAACTTGAAATCCTATGAAATCATGATACTGCTGCGAGGCGTAACGGTTCTTCGCGACCTGCACCGTGTCAAACCCAAACTCTGTCTTCAGATGCGCGATTTTGTCCTGCGCATACCGGACTGATGTGCCAAACTTCGCTTGCAGCTTCGGATATCCCATGGCGACTGCGTGGTTGACGGCGGGGTGGCCGGCAATGTCCGACGCATAGTGGGACAGTGCGCCCAGCGCAAATGCGTACTCATTTGCATCGTTACTCTGCGCCAGCAGTTCTCGAACGAAGTCTCCGCTACGAACGTAGTGCACCAGGTCGCTGAATTCGACACTGCCGAAGGGATAGTAGCCAAGATCCTGTATAACGGCCCCGCCATAGGCGTAGGCATGAGCTTCTTTGAGCTGCTCTTCGGTGAGCCCAGGATAGCGCTTGAGGATGAGCGGACTGATCTGGTCCGCCCACAGCAAGTCAACGATCTCCTCGTGGGTCAGCACGGAATAGGCCGACATTGCGCCGCTACACAGCAGAATTACCAGCACCAGGGCCAGCGTGTGAAGCCAGAGCGTCCGGCAGTTATTTGCGATCGCGTTTCTCATGGCAAGTCCGGCGGGCATCGTGGATCTCGATTGTATTCGGTTATTGCGCACACACTTTCGCACTCTGGGCTTCGAGTTGGTTCTGCTGCATCATCCCTCTCCGTTACGGCTTGCCAATGTGAATATTGGAGAGAGACTGCATTAGACCAAAGATATTCAGCAGCCATAGCACCACGGCTATGACGACCACAGCGTTCAGAATTGACTTAATGGAACTCGCCATGGGAATGAAGCGATTCACTAGCCACAGAAGAACTCCAACGACGATCAGGACCAGGACAACTTGAAGTAACGGCATACTATTTTTACCTTCCTCTATTTTCGGTAGGGCGCTTTTCTATTGGCGCTCCGGCTGTTTAAGGGCCCTCGTCCTTAGGGCGATGTCGCGGATGGGGGAACAGGGTTTAGACACCCGCTGCGAATAGCGGGCACCTGCTGCAAGTGAGACTGAGGGTCAGAGTACCGGCTGGAAATCCAGCTAACTGCAGGGCCCCCGGTCAGAAGGGACAAGGAAACGTTCATGGAAACAGCCCCAAACGAATCTTATTCCAACTACTAGAAGGTTAGACGACCGCGCCAGGCCGCGTCTGTGCAAATCTGCTCACCTCCCTAAGAGGGAATAGGAGATCGCAGAGATCCAAATAAACTCAGCCGAAGCTCAGCCATCCAGCATCCAACCCAGTGTGAAGTATGTCAGTCTCCATCTTGCGGCGCTTGCTCTGCTCATGTGTCCTTCCTACGCCGGCTCACATGGGCCGGAGGCGCAATCCTCTGCACATGATCTTGTTAAGGACATGGTTGCCAATGAAGTGACTGACCGGGCAGAGCAAACTAACTGGATATACCACGTCACCAAAGTAGTCGAGCAGCAGACGTTGAGCGCGCTGGAAGTTGAAACCAAAGACGGTCCGGTGTACCGGCTTCTCGCAATCAATGACGCACCGCTGGATTCAGGGCAACGAGAGCAGGAGACTGCCCGCCTCAATCAGTTGGTTCGCGACCCTGGCCAGCAGCTTGTGATCAAGAAACAACACGATGCGGACGAACGCCGGCTGGAGAACCTTGTGCGTTTGTTGCCGAGCGCCTTCGTCTATCAATACGACGGTTGGGACGGTCCCTATCAGCGACTCGACTTCCGGCCCGACCCGGCATTTGTCCCGCCTACGATGGAGTCCAAGGTTCTGCAGAGCATGGCTGGAACACTCCTGGTCGATCCCCAACAGAAACGGCTGGCGCGCTTGAACGGGCTTTTGGTAGAGAACGTTAGCTTTGGCTTCGGACTTTTCGGGCGCCTCGCCAAAGGTGGCACATTTGCGATTGCGCGGACCCAAGTCAGTTCATCTCATTGGAAGACAGACCTCGTCGATATTCAGGTCGCAGGACGAATGCTGCTGTTCAAGACAATCAGCAAGCAGCAACATGAAACACGGTCTGACTTTGAACCGGTGTCGAAGGACCTCGATTTGAGGCAGGCGGAAGAGCTCCTACGGTCGCGACCGGAGTATCAGGCGGTTGCGGTTCATCCTACATCACCCCATTAAGATGTCGCGAGCTGTTCCGGCGATACCGATCCACTCTGCACCTTGGATGAGAAGGCGATTTTGAGGCGACAACTGTAGCGACAGTGCCCGCGGATGTTTAGGACGGATGGCCCTTGTTTTCGGCCGCGAGCTTTTGCATTTCCTGCTTTATTTCCTGCCGCCTTCGCTCGCGCTCCTTATAGGCTTCTGTTTTCACTGGATCCTTGGTACCGCCCCCATAGTCTTCATCCATGGCGTTATAAACGGATAGTTCTTTCAACAGGCCCAGCATTTTCTCACATCCCTCGCTGCTCATGCGGCCACCTCGTGAATAGAGTCGCTTCGCTTAATTCTGAAACGTGCTGAGGCCTGCACCGCGTCCGCGAAGGCCCAGATTTCGTACTGAGGTACGACTTGGCTTGCCTCACTTCACTATCACCACCGCTTCTGCCTTGGTGCGCTGGAAATGGATTCTGTACTGCCGCCACAAGAGAATGAACAAGACTATGATCGCGAAGCCAGCCACTGTGATGCCGATCAACTTCGCATCCGCTTCAAAACCACGCGGATGCCGCAGGAACCGCAGTATTGAATGGCTGTACTTGGCGGCCAGAAATCCGAGCACTGCGTACCGAAGGGCCCGGCCGGCGAGCACTGCTGAAACGAACCTCCCCTGCGGGTATCGGAGTGCACCCGCTCCTATGAAGAATGGCGAGGTGGGAAATGGCGGTGGGGCAACGCACGCGACAAACACGGCGGCGAACCCCCAGCGTTTAAGCAGGCCCTGGACCTGTCGCGAGCGTTTTTTCCCAATGCGCTTTTCCAGCCAGGACTCGCCCGCCCGGGCTGATATTCGATAGGTTATGTAAGCGCCGATCAACGAACCTGCCGTACTGGCCGCGGCATAGTACGGCCAAAGCTCGTGATTCTTGACTGCCAGGATCGCGGTAAGAGCATCCAAGCTGCCGAACGTGGGAACGACCGAACTGTCCACAATCCCCAGTATTACCAGCCCAACTCCTCCCAGACTGCGGAGGAGTTTCCAGCCTGGAATGGCGATGAAGAGCGAAATCATCAAACTGCCACCATTGGGGAGTGCGATCTGAGCTTTGAACTTGGCGGCTGCAACCTATCGCCTGCGCACCTTACCGCTTGGTTGACTTCTCAGTTTAGGCAGCGCTCTTTAGGGTGCAGCCCCCGCCTGACCTAATCAACTAGATCGTTACATCCCAACGCTGATTGCAATGCCGACGCCGGGATATCTCTGGTTGTACATGTAGTATCCATCGTTCTCATAGACAACATAAACGTTGTCAGTTTCGTACCAGTTGTCGCCCCAATAGTCAGGCCACGGATCAACCAGGCCAAACCAAAAGCCGTTGTACTGGAAGCGTGGGAAACCGCCGACAACCATATAGGGTTGGTTGTAGATGACGAACCCGTGGTCCGGACCAAAGTAGCCGTTGTAACGATTCTCAGGGATACGGTAGCCGTTGTAGCCGCCGCGTTGCTGCCACGAGCGGTGGTCGGACTGCCAGTTTTGTGATCGATGCCCCTGCCATGCGGCCTGCTGGGCATGCTGCTGTTGTGGGGTGTGGCGTGCCGCCTGCTGGACGCCCTGCTGGGCATGCTGTTGCTGCTGTTTCTGTTGGTTTTGCTGCTGGGCATGCTGCTGTTGCTGTTGTTTCTGTTGGTTTTGCTGTTGAGCATGCTGCTGCTGTTGTTTCTGTTGGTTCTGCTGTTGAGCATGCTGCTGCTGCTGTTTCGGTTGGTTCTGCTGTTGAGCATGCTGCTGCTGTTGTTTCGGTTGGTTCTGCTGTTGGGCATGCTGCTGCTGCTGTTTGGGTTGTTGCTGGGCACGCTGTTGTGGCTGCTGCTGCTTCGGTTGTTGCTGGGCATGCTGTTGTGGCTGCTGCTGAGCGTGCTGCTGCTGCTGCGGCTGAGCATGCTGCTGCGGCTGAGCGTGCTGCTGCGGCTGAGCGTGCTGCTGCGGCTGAGCGTGCTGCTGCGGCTGAGCATGCTCCTGTTGCTGCTTCTGTTCCGGCTTGGCTCCCCCTTGTCCCTGCTGTGCAAAGGCAGGAACAGTGGTTCCGAGAGACAGGAACAGGACTGCTGCTCCGAGACCTACAAGTGCTTTCATGGCTATTACCTCAACTCCAGCCTAGGCGCAGGAGCGGCGAATAGCTGTATCCTTTTGACCACCGGGAGCGGCGTTGGTTGCGAGCATTGCGGGGTGCCGCGGCAGGACCCCGTTTGAAAAGGTACCAAGCGGCGAAAGCGGCAGGTGCCGGAGACCGCGATATTTGGAGGAGGGCTTTCGAGATTGGTTGTGTTCTGAATTAACCGTTCATGATTGGAGGAACGTGCAATCATCAATCATGGCTGATAAGAACTCCAACAAAGAAGCGGAAAGAGCTATCCTCGGCCGGATCAAGGAAGAAATGGCGAAGCCTCGCATCGCAAAGTCTGCTCGGCGAGCAGAACTCCGAGATGCTCCGCGTGTTCCCCCCGAAGCGGAAGCGAATGGGCACGCCTGGCCCATTCTACCCGGGCCCTAACTGCCTTGTGACACAGCCACGAGCTTCTCACCAGGATTAACGGCGCGACACAGATTGGTTCAAAATACTCGTCCCAGACCAAACTCTTTTCGCCGATTCATTTCGGAATGGCCTACGCAGTTTTTAGACCTTTCAGCTTTCCTTTCAACTTTGCCACGGTTTCTTTAGCCTGGCCTATGCGCTGTTGAACCTTGCCTACGTTCTTTTCAGCTTTCCCTTCAGCTTTTAACGTGCGGTCATTCGTAGCCTTTCCGACCTGCTCCCTGATGGTTCCCTTCACTTCGTGGAAACTGCCCTTGATCCTGTCTTTCGTGCTGGTTTTCATATTTCTCCTCTCGCTCTCGCAAGCTCGGGTTGCGGACTTCCGAGCTTCTTTGAGGGCTGTCACTTTTGTAATCTCCAGGCTTCTTTCTGGTCTGTGCAGAATTGACCATATCTGGAGTGAGCCTCGGGCTTCATCCCGAAACGGGAAGAGGCACACCTCTGCAGTACTGCGGGCGGGGCAGGATGTCGATAAGCGCTCATTCCTTGCGATCCGCCTCCTGGAGAATTACCCGGATCGCTGATCCCAGAAATACGGCAGAGGCGCAACGATCGAAGTTGGCGAGAACAGCGACTGCTGGAGGCAGTTGCATTTGACCGAGGATCTTGAAGATTGTTGCGTGTCCTGAATTGACCGTTCGTCGTTCGAGAAAGGTGCAATCATCGATCATGGCGAACAAGAACTCCAACAAAGAAGCAGAAAAAGCTACCCTCAACGAGATCAAAGAAGAAATGGCGAAACCTCGTATCGCAAAGTCTGCTCGGATAGTGGAACCCGAGATGCTCCCCATCTTCGATTCTAAGCGCAAGCAAGTGGCCAGGATTGGCACGTCCAATTCGTAGCCTCACCGGCTCGTAATCCATCCAGGAACTTCCTAAGTTCGGGCGCTTAAAGGCTGGATGGCCTCAGGGTGGCATCGCCAGCACCTCGGTTGCAAAACCTTGCCCGGTGAACGGTTGCACCTAGTACCAACACGGGATCAAGTGAAACTGGCAACTGATAACTGACAACTGACAACTGCTTTTCTGCTACCCTCCCCCTATGCCGACGGGGTGTATCGCGCTGTTCGCCTGGCTATTGCTGTTGCCGTCGATGGTTGCGGCACAGCAGATCACGGTCAATCTCGATCCCGCCCAAACCAAAATCCAGTGGACCCTGGGAGCTACGCTGCACACTGTCCATGGCACTTTCAGACTCAGGAGTGGCAGCGTCACCTTCGACCTGCAATCCGGCGCCGCCAGCGGCGAAATCATTGTGGATGCCACCAGCGGCGAGAGCGGCAATGATTCCCGCGACAAGAAAATGCACAAAGAGGTGCTGCAGAGCCAGCGCTATCCCGAAATCATTTTTTCTCCCCAACATGTAATGGGCAAGCTCGCCGACCAAGGGACATCGAATCTACAGGTGCAAGGCGTACTTCATATTCATGGCGCCAACCATGACCTCACCCTGTCCTTGCCGGTTGAAAACAGCGGCGGCACGATCAGGGCAAACACCAATTTTGTTGTGCCCTATCAACAGTGGGGCATGAAGGACCCCAGCACCTTCCTTTTGAAAGTCGAGAAAACGGTGAGCCTCAGTATCTCCAGCGTCGGTCGATTAGCCAGTAGCCAGTAGTCAGGTGTCAGTTCGCCTCGAAACTGATGACAGAGGCTTGTGTTTACAGCTTGGGTAGCCAAGGTGGAATTACCCTGGCTTTCCGATGACATTCTGTTTATCACATTGGCAGTGCTGGCGCCTGACAGGTAGAATCTAAGTATCAAGCTCGCCATGAACGTGAAAAGGTCGATGCTGGCTAGCCACCACGAGCATAATCACAAGGCGACCTTCAAGTGCATTGCCGAGCGGCCACGTTGAACTCTCGAAGGATGACCACTCCATCAAGATCGCCGGGAATTCACGCAATCCTCAAGAGCGTGGTTCTGCTCGTGTGGATGCTGCCCCTCTGCGGTTTTCTCTGGGCCTCCGCGCCCAGCGACGCTCGAACCTACTCCATCAATCTCTCGGTGATCGACGAAAAGAACCAGCCTGTTCCCGATGCGACGGTTGAGATTCGCTCCACCAGCGGGCTCATAAGCACGTCCACCACCAGTGCCACGGGAAAAGCAACGCTCTCGGTCAACGGCGCGGCAAATTATTCGCTACGCGTTCAAAAGAAAGGCTATCTGCCGAATGAAACCACGTTGGAGGTCAGCGACAGCAACGCCGCTCAGGACATTGACGTCGTCTTGAGTGCAGCGGCGCTGAGCGAGCAGAGTGTCGAAGTCAAAGGCGAAGCCTCCAATCCGGTCACCGAAACCGCGGGCATTCAATCCACCCTGCCTACCGCTCAGGCTAAGAACAGCGCCCTGCGCCCCGCCACTCTGGCGGACGCACTGCCTCTCATACCCGGGATCGTGCGCGCCAAGGACGGCAGCGTGCGCATCGCGGGCCTGGGGGAGGACCACAGCGCCTTGCTGGTCAACTCCGTCGATGTCACCGATCCCGCCACCGGGCGCTTCGGCCTCAGCGTGCCCATTGATAGCGTGCAGACCGTGGAAGTGGCGGAGATGCCGTACCTGGCGCAGTATGGGAAGTTCACCGCCGGTGTGGTTTCCGCTGAG
>Ga0209584_10000798_pt1 | contig 10035 bp, 8 predicted proteins | sample NGEPerD_FD_184507 | JGI IMG/M metagenome (GOLD analysis project Ga0209584, IMG submission 184507) | Arctic peat soil microbial communities from the Barrow Environmental Observatory site, Barrow, Alaska, USA - NGEE PermafrostAB12-D... | ecosystem: Environmental > Terrestrial > Soil > Wetlands >...
TTGGGTGGATCCCCCGCCACCGAGCGAGCACTGACCGCGGGGGATCCACCCAAAGCACCGGGTGATGCTGGGCAAGCGCGGCGGCGAGGTGATGATCCGTTCCAGGCACCGCTTCCCATGAAACGCCGGGGAAGTACACGATCGTCGTCCCTCCGGCCGCCTGCACCGCGGCGCGACGTGGGGGCGATGGGGCCGCGAGCCGGGCAACCGGGACCGCGTTGAAGCCGTCGACGCTGTGCCGGCCCGTCAGGCGCGACCCACGGCGCCGAAGGTGGTAGGCCCCGAACCTGCCAGCCGCGACGACATTACCGACGGTGCGTTCCCCCGGTGAGAAACGCGCTGCGAGCGCCGCGCGGTAGAACTCCAACTGCCGCTCCGCCGCCCGGGCGAGAGAGTGCCCCTCGACCACTTCCCTTCCGAACCTGCCCCGATCGGCACGCGGCCCAGCGTCGTGCAGCAGAGGCAAGAGCGCCGAAAGAAGCCTGGGACGCCCGGATTGCGAACCGTCGCCGACCCCGTACCATCCCTGCCAGCGGAAGAGTGGCCAGGTCTCGGGCGTCAGCGCTTCGAAGTAGCCGTTTTCGCCCTGGACGATCAGCGGCTTGGAGAAGGCCAGCGCCCGCAACGCTGAGCCGCCCATGCCCATCACGACATCCGCTGCGGCGTAGGCGGGACGCGGGTCCAGCAACTCTCCCGTGAGCACCACGGTCCTCGCGCCAGCGGTCGCGTTCGCACGCTCGGCGGCCCGCATCACCTCCGCCCGAGCAGGGCCGTCGCCAACGATCAGGAGTTGGAACTCCTGCTGGCCTCCGGCCGCCTCGATCGCGGTGAGCTGTCCTTCCAGCTTCAGCCGGGCGGCCAACCGGGTGACGCACACGACCAACGGACGCCCGTCCAGTCCCCACGAGCGACGGAAGGCTTGGAGGGCGTCGGGGTCCGGGGAAACGTTGTGGCGCAGGTCGACGGGTGGCTCCAGCAGCTCCACCCGGGGGCGCCCGCCGGCCTTCTCGGTGGCGGCGATTTGTTGGGTTCCCACCACCAGCGGGACCCAGGACGGGATGAACGGCGCGACCGCCATCGACATCACCGTCGAGACGACCGCCGTGCCAGGCAGGCCGCGCACCGCGAGGACGGCTTCGAGGGTCGGCGGCCACTCGTAGCCATGGACGATGTCGAAGCCGCCCTTCGCGACGAGGTCGCGTAACTGTCGCATCACCTCGAGGGATGGCCGACGCCCGGGATCGACGGACTCGATGAACGGGAGCCCCAGCTCCTCGATGCGGGCGTTCAGCGTGCCCGGTCGGCCGAAGACGGTGCACTCCACGCCGAGGCGTACCAGCTCGCCCGCGAGCTCGATCGCGTTGGTCTGGCTGCCCCCCATGCCGAGATCGTGGGGATACACGAGGACCTTCATGCGCTGCCCTCCGCGTTGCGCAGCCGCGCCAGCTCCGGTCGGTGGCGCAGGAGCAGCACCCCGATGACGGCGCAGGACGCCAGTCCCGCCAAGAGGCTGGCGAGGAACTGTCCGAGGCCGAGCTGGGCGATGCCGTACGCGATGGCGCCTGAGCCGATGCCGGCGAGCACGGGCAGCCACAGGCCACGGAGCAGCGGCCACAAGCGCATTCCCGAACGCTGCAGCTGCCAACCGTAGAGCCCGACGACCACCGTGAGCGCCACGAGGAACTGGGCCGCGGCGACCCCACCGATCCCTGCCAACCGGGCCCCGAGGAGCATCGCGGGGACGCCCGCCGCGAACCAGCCCACCTGGATCAGCAGCAGGCCGCGGCTTCGACCCAGGATGACGAGGTAGTCGTAGGTGAGCTCGAACCAGATCCGAAGGGCCGCCTGCGCTGCGAGCCACGCGAGAGCTGCGGCCGCCGGAAACCAGGGGCTGCCGTAGACGAAGCCGACGACCGGCTTGGCCGCCCCCGCGATCGCGAGGCACGCGGGCAGCGCGACCGCGGAGAGCACGACGGCCGCGGAGGCGAAGTTCCTACGCATCCGCTCCGGGTCATGCTGCAGCCGCGCGAACGCTGCTGGCGCCACCAGCCGGAGCGGCTGCGAGAAGATCGAGACCGGCCAGCTGGCCAGGTTGAACGCGAGCGCGTAGTAGCCCAGGGCAGTGGCGCCGAGGGTGGTGCCGACCACGACTTGGTCGGCGTACCCGGACCCGAACACCACGATGCTCGAGGCCGCCAGCGGCAACCCGAATGAGAAAAGATGACGGGCCACCGCAGGGTCCCAGCCGAAGCGGTAGGGGACCGGTGACCACCGGAAGAACACGATGGCAGCAGCGACGCTGCCCACGATCCTTCCCAACCGCAAGGCTCATGGCGCCCCAGCCGGCCAGCGCGAGGGACACGCCCGCCCCAGCCAGGAGTTGAGCTGGTCGGCGATCATCCGCTGCCTCGACATGAACTCCCGCTGCAGCATGGCTGCCGGCGTCGCGACCAGGCCGTTGATCAGGATGGACACGGCCAGCACCCGAATCACCGGCGTGGCCCTGACGTCGCCAAGAGCCGTCGAGATCCAGGGAGCCGCCGCCACGACGGCGGTCGTGAGGAGTGCGCTGGTGGCGACAGCGATGGTGTTGACGGTGGGAGCGATGCCTCGAGGCTCGTCAGGCCACCGGACGATGGCCAGGCTGACGCCCAGCTCGTTGAAGCTGAGGATCGCCAGCAAGGTGACCATGGCGATCGCGAAGACGCCGAACTCGCTGGGGCCAAGCACGCGGGCCAAGGCGATGCCGATCGCCAGGGTTCCCAGGCGGGAGACCACGGTGTTCGCGAAACTCCAGCCGAGGGCGCGGGACGCGCGACCGGCCAGGGGAGGCGCCCCGTCAGCCATCGATCACCGCGGTGCGGAGCGCCGCAACCACCAACTCCTGCTGAACCTCGGTCAGGTGCGGGAACATGGGCAGCGACAGGATCTCCGCCGCCGCCTTCTCAGCCACCGGGCATGTGCCTCGCGCGTAGCCGAGGTGGGCGTACGCGGGTGTGAGATGCCATGGGTCCGGGTAGTGCAGTCCGGCGCCGATCCCGGCCGCGGTCAGCTCGGCCAGGACGCGGTCGCGCTCCACCGCGACACGGATCACGTACAGGTGCCAGATGTCCGTGTTGCCGGGCATGGACCGGGGAACCCTCACGCCTGGTAGATCGGCCAGCAGCTCGGCGTAGCGGGCCGCCGCCTGCCGCCGACGCTCGTTCCACTCCGGCAGGCGCCGCAGCTTCGCGCTCAGGGTGATCGCATGGATGGCGTCAAGGCGCGAGTTCACGCCGACGATCTCGTGCCGGTACTTCACGATCGACCCGTGGGCCCCCATGAGCCGTACGAAGTGCGCGATGTCGGCGTCGTCGGTGACCACGGCGCCACCGTCGCCGGAGGCACCGAGGTTCTTTCCGGGGTAGAAGCTCGTCGCCGCGACGCGGCCGAGCGTCCCCGCCTTCCGGCCCAGACGCTCCGCCCCCTGGGACTGCGCCGCGTCCTCGACGATCGGCAGCCCGTGGGCGGCGGCGATGGCTTCGAGCCGCTCCACGGGAGCCACCTGGCCGAACAGGTGCACCGGGACGATGGCTTGTGTACGGGGCGTGATGGCAGCCACCACGGCGTCCGGGTCGATCAGCAGGTACTCGGGATCGACGTCGACCGGTACGGGGATGGCGCCGATGCGGGACGCGGCCTCCGCCGTGGCGATGAACGTGTTCGCCGGCATGATCACCTCGCCACCGGGCTGAACGCCAACGGCACGAAGCGCGAGCTCAACGGCGTCGGTGCCGTTCGCCACCCCCACGCAGTGGGCTACGCCCAGGAAGGCTGCAAACTCCTCCTCGAAGGCGGTGACCCTCGGCCCGCCGACGAAGGCGGCCCGGCGAAGAATGTCCAGCACAGCTGGTTCCACCTCGGCGGCGATCTCCGCCTGCTGCGCCTGAAGGTCGATGAATGGGACGCCCATGGCTCACTCCTTGCCGATCGGTCGCGCCGGGACCCCGGCGTAGACGGTTCCGGGCGGTTGGTCCGAGACCAGGACCGCCCCCATGCCCAGGACGCAGCCAGCGCCCACGGTGCGCTGTTCCCGGACCGAGGCGTTCATTCCGATGTACGCGGCCTCACCGACGTTGACCCCACCGCCCAGGCTCACCCCGGTGGTCAACGTGACGTAGTCCGCCAGATCGTCGTCGTGGGTGAGCGTGACGTGAGGCATGCACACCACGTGCCGTCCGACACGTACGTCGGCCGTCAGCACCACTCCGCCCAGCAGGATCGTGCCTACCCCCACCGAGCAGGAACTGGGCACGCGTACGGAGGGGTCCACCACCGTCGCGTACCGGTCGTCGCCGACCCCGAGGGCCGCGAGACGTACGGCCAGGTCGCGGCGTACGGAGCCCTTCCCCGCGCACAGCAGCAGCTCCGCGTCCGGGTGATGCCGGACCTGATCCAGCGGGCCCAGCACGGAGGTGGCCCCGAGCGCCGTACCCGCTTTGACCGGGTCGTCGTCCAGGACACCGAGGACGGTGCGGCCCGTCGCATCGCAGACGGCAAGGACCTCGCGGGCAAGTCCGCTTCCGGCTACCAGCAGCAGCGGCGCGCTCATGAGGCACTCAGCAGCACGTCGATCACACGGTCCTGGTCGGGCTCCTCCAGCTGGTGGAAGACGGGCAGGATCAGGGTCCCGTCGGTGAGTCGCTCGGTCACCGGCAGGTCGGCCGGCAGATGCCGGTACGGCGTTTGCCGGTGGGCGGCCATGATCCCTCGCCGGGCGGACACGCCGGCGTCCGCGAGCGCGGCCAGCAACCCCTCGCGATCAAGGGGGTAGTCAGCGCACACCTCGACCCAGAACGACTGGTAGTTACCGGTGCCGTAGTCGGGATCGGCGACAGCGCGCAGCCCTGGGATCGCTGCGATCGCCTCTTGGTAGCGTCCGGCAATCAGCCTGCGGCGAGCGATGATCGCATCGAGCTTGCCCAGCTGTACGAGGCCGACCGCGGCCTGCAGGTCCGTCATCCGGAAGTTGAACCCGACCTCGTCGTACGTCTCCATCGGCGCCAGCGTGCTCGCGTGCCGGTCGGCCGCCGACACGCTCATCGCGTGCTCTCGCAACCGTCGGGCACGCGCCGCCCAGTCCTCCCGGAGGCTGGTGAGCATGCCCCCCTCACCGGTCGTGAGGAGCTTTCGAGGATGGAACGACCAGGCGGTCATCTCGGCGCCGGCGCCAACGGGGCGTCCACGGTAGGTCGAACCCGCGCCGCACGCCGCATCTTCGAGCACGAGGATTCTGCGCGGGTCGCACAGCTCACGAATCGGGTCCAGGTCGACCGGTACGCCGCCCTGGTCGACCGCGATGACAGCACGGGTACGAGAGGTGAGGTGAGGGGCGACCGTGTCGGCAGTGATGTTCCCGCTGAGGGCTTCCACGTCGGCGAACACCGGCTCGGCACCCACGTAGCGCACCGCATTCGTGGTGGCGATGAACGAGAACGACGGCACCACCACCTCGTCGCCGGGCCCGATCCCTGCGACGTGCAGAGCAAGGTGGAGCGCGGTCGTACAGGACGACACTGCGACGGCGTACGGAGACCGCTGCCGGGTGGCGAACGTCTCCTCGAACTGCTTGACCCGCGGGCCTTGGGCCACCCAGCCGGAGCGCAGAACCTCAGTGACCGCGGCCACTTCCTCCTCGCCGAGCCACGGCTGCATGACGTTGATGCGCTCCACGTCACACCACCCCGCTGAGCTCGGCGTCGGTCTCCCGCTCGACGAGCCACCAGTCGACGAGGCGGTGCAACCCCTCGTCCAGGCCGATCGTGGCGGTCCAGCCCAGGTCGTGGCGGGCAGCCGCGGTCGACGCCAGACGCCGGGTAACGCCGTTCACCTGGCGGGCCGGTCCGAACTCGATGGCCAGGTCCGAACCCATCGTCCGCAGCAGCGCCTCGGCCAGGCCGCGCAGGGAGGTCTCCTGCTCGCTGGCGATGTTGTACACGCCTTCGGTCACGTCCGAGGCGGCCGCCAGCAGGTTGGCGTGTGCGATGTCGGTGGTGAAGACGAAGTCCATGGTCTGCGCCCCGTCGCCGAAGATCAGGGGAGGCTGCCCGGCCGCGATCCGCTGCATCCACCGGATCAGCACCTCGGTGTAGAGGCCGTGGATGTCCATGCGCGGGCCGTACACGTTGAAGTAGCGCAGCGCGACGTAGTCGAGCCCCTGCATGGCGCGGAAGCTCTTGAGCATCCCCTCGTTCATCACCTTCGCCCAGCCGTAGAACGTGTCGTTGTTCCACGGGTGGTGCCGCTCGGTGGTGGGGAACTCCTCGGCGAGCCCGTACAGCGACGCCGACGAGGACGCGATGACCTTGCCCACCCGATGGTCGGCCGCCGCCTCGACGACGTTGAACGTACCGTCGATGAGTACCTCGTTGGCCAGTCGCGGCTCTTCGGCGCACTGGGTGATCCGGATCGCCGCCAGGTGGAACACCAGGTCGCTGCCCTGCGTGAGGTCGTGGACGAGGTCGCGGTCCCGGATGTCGCCCTCGACCAGTCGCGTACGAGGGTCGTCCAGGGCATCCCGCAGGTTCGCCCGGCGGCCGCGGACCAGGTTGTCCAGTACGCGCACCTCGGCCACTCCCGCATCCAACAGCTGGTCGACCACGCTCGACCCGATCGTTCCGGCGCCGCCGGTCACCAGAGCGGTAGCGCCACGCAACGACGTCATACTGCGACCTCGGTCTGCGGCGCCACCGGATGACCCGTGGCCAGGCTCTCGTCGATGGCCTGGAGCACGGACAGGACGCGCATGCCCGAGTGGCCGTCCGTGAGCGGTGGACGACCCTCGCGGATCGCTGCGGCGAACTCCGCGACCATGAGCCCGAGCGCCTCCGCCTCCCGCAGCGCGGGTACGTGGATATCGCCCATGCGGTACGAGACCGCGACCTGCTTGCGCTCGGCGAGGTCGTCTGGACGCCTGGTCACATCGACCCCGCGGTCGTACAGCGCCACGCGCTGCATGGGGTTCAGGTCGTCCCAGACCAGGGTGCTCTTCCGTCCGCCGATCACGAACGATCGGATCTTCGTAGGAGAGAGCCAGTTGACGCTGATGTTGGCGATCGCCCCGCCCGGAAGCGGCAGGCTGGCATGACCGATGCAGGCCCGGCCCGTGTCGAGAGGATCGGCTCCCGTCGCCGTCACCGGACCCACGTCGAGGCCCGACGGCAGAATGAAGTCGAGGATGGACAGGTCGTGCGGGGCCAGATCCCAGAAGACGTTGACGTCCGGCTGCACCAACCCCAGGTTGATGCGCACCGAGTCGACGTACAGCACATCGCCGATGACACCGTCGGCGATCATCTGGCGGATGTGTCTCACAGCCGGCGTGTAGCAGAACGTGTGATCGAGCATCAGCGCCCGGCCCTGGGCGGCAGCCACCTCGACCATGCGTCGCGCGTCGTCCAGGTTGGCCGCCAGCGGCTTCTCCACGAGGACGTGCTTGCCGGCCTCCAATGCAGCGATCGCGAGCTCGGCGTGGGTACGCGCTGGGGTCGCGATGGCCACCGCGTCCACATCGTCCCGCTGGAGGAGCCGGGACACGTCGGTCTCGACCTCGACCGTCGAACGGTCGCCAACAACGCGCGCGGCACGTTGAGGGTCGAGATCGCAGACGGCGACCAGATCCCAATCGGGGCTGCTCCTGAAGTTGCGTACGAGGTTCGGACCCCAGTACCCCGCGCCGATGACGGCGATCCTTAGCTTGTCCATGCCTCTCCTACGTGAGTCGAGCTTGAGTCGAGTCAGGCACGGACACCTGCCGGAACGCTACTGGCCCAGCCATGCCCATCCCCCCCAGTTGGTCATGCTAGTTGCTCCTGTCGTCGCGGTATAGGGCCGAAGACGGCGTCTGCTCCAGCCCTAAGCCCACGTTGTGCATTCGTCAATACGCACCCCGAGAGTTAAGGACTGCTCCGACGGTGCGTGTCAGGATCATGAGGTCCTGGAGCAACGACCAGTTGTCGACGTAGTAGAGGTCCAGCCGCACCGTGTCGTCCCACGAGAGGTCCGATCGGCCTGACACCTGCCAGAGGCCGGTCAGGCCCGGGCGCACGTCGAGCCGCCTGTGTACGTCCTGGTGGTACAGGGCCACCTCCCGCGGCAAAGCGGGACGGGGCCCGACGAGGCTCATCTGACCCTGCAGGACGTTCAGCAGCTGTGGCAGCTCATCGAGCGAGAGCCGCCTGATGAGCCGGCCGACACGGGTGACCCGGGGGTCGCTCTTGATCTTGAACAGGACGCTGTTCTGCTCGTTCTGCAGTTGGGCGAGTCGCTGCTCTGCATCCACCCCCATCGAACGGAACTTGTAGAAGCCGAAGGGTTGGCCCTTCAGCCCGACGCGGATCTGCCTGAACACGACAGGCCCACGGTCCTCGACCTTGATGGCCAGGGCGATCAGGGCCATCACGGGGGCCGCGAGGACGAGAGCCAGGACCGAACCGACCACGTCGAAGAGTCGCTTGCCCCAGCGCATGGCCAGTGCCGCACGGGGACGTTCCACGTAGACCAGGGGGAGGCCGGCCACGGGCCGCAGGTTCATCCGGGCCGCCGACACGTCGGTGAGCCCTGGGACGACCACCAGTTGCGCTTCCTGGTCCTCGAGCTGGCGGGCCAGCCGGTTGAAAGCACTCGCCGACGGCAGTGCCCCGTCCGTGAAGATGACTGCTTGGGCGGCTGTGGCCCGCAGCGCGGGAAGGATGTCGTCCAGCGAACCAAGCACAGGCAGACCGGACGGCGTCAGCTCGTCCTCTGGACTCGGGCTCAGGACACCGACCACCCGGTAGCCGAGGAACGTGGTCCTCCGGAGGACTGCCGCGATCTCGTCCACGTGCTCGTGATCGCCGACCAGGATGACCGGAGTGTACAGCTTCCCCTTGGTGCGGAAGATCCGGACCAGGCGACGGGTGAAGAACCGCTCGACGAGGAGCAGGGGCAGTCCCACCAGGAAGAGCAGCACGTAGAAGCCCCGAGAGAGGTCGTAGGCCGTGAGGTACGCCGTGACCCCCAGCGCCCCGGCGGCGAAGAACGTCCCCAGCAGGACGGCATTGAACTCCGCGCTGCCCACCCCCACCTTCTCGATCTGGTACGCGCCGACCCCTGCCAGCATGGTGAGCCACAGGCCGACGAACAGTGCCGCGATGGGGACAATGGTCCCCAAGAGGTGCGGCGCCGGGTCGAAGATCAGAAGCTTGTCCCTGCCGAGCAGGGCGATCGCGGCAGCCGACAGGATTGCAAGCGTGTCGCTGACCACAAGAGTCAGCGTGTGAATGGACTTGGTCCGGTAGCGCGAAAGCGTCCACGGGATCGTGAGCGCGCTCCGCCGCTGCCCCAGCTCCACCGCAGTCATGGTTGCCCCCCGTCAGGGGGCAAAGGACTGGTATGCGTGACGTGTGGCCGCCCCCCAAAGCTACCAACCACGTCCGTACGAGGCACAGTATTGCCCAGCGCGGCCCAGAAGGGAACACCCAATTCTAAACCAGTTTGGCTTAAGCCTTGTTCGCCCCTTAAGCCGCGGGGGAGACGCTGCCGGCGCAGGCGCGCGGGGCCCAGCTCGCGGGTCTCGCGGAGGTCGATAAATATTTGACTATCGCCAAATCGCGCGTGACCGACTACCGTACGGCTCATCTCATCGACTTCTCATGGGGTCAGCACAGGGCTTGGGTGACCAGCTGACCAACTTGGGCGGGAAGTCGGAACTGGGGGGGTTTGAGATGCGTATACGTGCGAACATCCGGTGGCTGGCTACAGCGCTGTGCTTGGTGCTGCTCACGCTCGGGTTGCCTGCGCCGGCCGCACGTGCGGTGGCGTCCTGCGGGAACGCCATCGCGTGCGAGAACCAGTTGCCTGGTACTCCGCAGAGCGTGTGGGATGACGGGACCGACGACCAGACGATCCTGGGGTACGCCACCCAGATGAGCGTGAACGTCGGGAGCTCGATCGCCTTCAAGGTCAACACCGACGCCCACGCGTACACGATCGACATCTACCGGCTCGGCTACTACC
>Ga0209584_10000802_pt1 | contig 10009 bp, 8 predicted proteins | sample NGEPerD_FD_184507 | JGI IMG/M metagenome (GOLD analysis project Ga0209584, IMG submission 184507) | Arctic peat soil microbial communities from the Barrow Environmental Observatory site, Barrow, Alaska, USA - NGEE PermafrostAB12-D... | ecosystem: Environmental > Terrestrial > Soil > Wetlands >...
CACTGACTCGTCCCACACTCAGGCCTTAACGTCTCAGGCTACTCTCTCGGCCCGCTCCGCGCTCGCTTGCCGATGACGTTGAAGGCGATCAGCGAACGAGACGAAGGTCAGGCCACACAAATGCTGTGCAACACGAAATTGAGGCCAGTGCTGTCGTTCGAAGTAACGCAAGTTCAGGACTAATCACCCGCAGCGAGATCGCATGACGCCAAGCGCTTACGGACGTTACCGCCGATTTTCTGGGCGCGCTCGGCGAGCGCAGCTCGCGTATCTTGACCCGTAGCCGGAGCAGTCAACAGGGCCACTCCAACCCCAACTCCCACGCCGGCAGCGAAGCGAAGGGTTTTTTGAATAGCGTGGTTCTGGTTGTTTTTGCGCAAAGCCTTGGTGGCGCGCGCCACCCGATCCGCTGCGGCTTCATATTTCTGTTGAGCCAAGTCGCGTAGATCGTCGAGCTGGTCGCCCAGCCGTCCTCGCGCTTGCTTCTTAGCGCGATCGGATTGGTCGATAAGGAAAAGACTGGTACCCAGTAACAACTTCATAAATTTCTTCACTGGTTAACCTCCAATTGGTTGATTTGAGACTCTGGGTCTTACTGCGATGTTCACACTACGGTCCGACGGCCGCTCACCAGGTTGAAAATCAGCGTGATAAGCGCCAGAAGCAGCAGGATGTGAATAAAACCTCCCAAGGTATAGGAGGTAACCACTCCCAATAACCACAGAACCAGGAGAATCACAAAAACGGTCCAAGGCATCGCCGGCTCCTTTCGTTTTGCTCCAATGCCTGATCGCATCGAAGCCGGTGCAGCGTCGCTGCACGATGAAAGACAGCTTAGCGTTCCCGCTTTCTTCCTACTATCGGGTCAAACCTGTAGATGCAAACGATTGTGTACTTACCTGTACTTACCTATGGCCATGAAGTGCGCCATGCGAGCTCTATGCGGGCCGCCTCCATCATTTCGTATTCTGCAGCACAATAGAAAACGCCAGAGCAGTTTCGCTCCGGCGTTTTTGCGTTACCTCGGTCTAGATTTTATTGGAGCTTGCGGCGAAGAACTCCCGCTAGTCCGAGGAGGCCGGTGCCAAGCATCCCAAGTGTGCCGGGCTCGGGTACTGTCTCGAACGTAATCGCGCCACCCGAAAGGCTGGCAGTGTCTGTCTTGCCCAGGTTCTTGAACTTGTTGGCGCTGGTGTTCAAGGAGTCGGAGCCCGCAGGCAGCCAGCTATTGGGCTCACCGAACAGCGAAGTGATGTACGGGCTCACGTAGGTCACGGTGAACAGGCCCTGAAACGAACCCGTGCCATTCTTTGTACCCACGTATTCACCGTTGCTGTTCTGAATGCCCTCCAGGCAGACTCCCGGCAGAGTGCCTCCAACGCAGGACGCGGAATTCACTTTGACCTCGATGCCTGGCCCCGGCAGGTACTGGGCGCTCACGAAGTTGCTCGTGGCGGAGTAACTGGAGGCGGGTCCCGTCGATATCGAAGCATTCCCGAGGAGGCTATAGTCGGTTGGTATTTTTGTATCACTGACCAGCAGGACCCTCGCAGGCCCAGCCGTTAGCCCCGTGGCATCAGCGTGCACCGCGGTAGCCGAAGACACGAAAGAAAAGGTGATTGCATCCGCCCGCGCAATGCCGGTAAACGACGCGAGAAGCACAAGGCCTCCCAGTGTGAGGGTCAATTTCTTGATCATTCGTTGAACTCTCCTAGGTATGGGCGACTGATCTGACTAACTCGACGTCGCAGCCAGAGTTCAACGGTATGCTGACGCAGAAATCGTAACAAGAGATACAACAGCCCACCGCATGCCTTCTCTCTCGCGGCGGAGTGAAGCGGTACATACTGCTAGAGAAGATGGTACGTGGGGGTGAAAGAGACGCACGGCCATGAGAAGTGAGAAGGGAGAAGAGATTGGTATCAGTTACGTAGGGTGAAGTTTTAGTAAGTCCATCCCGCATGCATCAGGATGCCATTCACCATCAGCAGATTCATCGCCAGTCCAATGATGTTCCCGGCATAGATGGCGGCCTTGCGATTGAGTAATCCGTAGATCACCCACAACAAACTTGCCAGGGCAAAGATCGACCACGTAGTCAGCGACTGACCGGAAGCATGCTGGCTGTGAGTAAAATATAACTTGGAAATCGACGGCAGGGTGGCGAGCGGCTGAACGATTCCGGTAATCACCATCAGTGGTTCGAACACCCGCAGCCAGCGCAGATGCGCCGGTGAGCCTATTTTCAGAAAATACATGGCAATAACCTACTTGCTGGACCGAGTCCCGGATCGATCTGCGTATCACCAACGGGATGCCGGCGGATCGTCTTACTTACCTCCTGGAGTCGCCCGTCACAAAGGCGCCTGCCTTACCTGCGTTCAGAAGCTGCTGCGCATCTATACGACCGAACAACTCGATCAGTTTGGCAACGATACCCGTCCATCCCGTCTGATGACTGGCACCAAGACCCGCACCGTTATCACCGTGGAAGTATTCGTAGAAGAGGATGTTGTCCTTCCACAGCGGATCGGTTTGGAATTTCTCTGAACCGCCGAAGACCGGCCGCCGGCCCGACTTGTCACGCAGGAAGATTCGCTCCAGCCGATTGGCAATCTCCTGAGACACCTCGTAGAGGTTCATCAATTTCCCCGAGCCGGTGGGACATTCGATCTTGAAGTTGTCGCCGTAATATAGATAGAACTGCAGCAAGGCACGGATCAGCACTGCATTCACCGGCATCCAAATGGGACCGCGCCAGTTCGAGTTGCCACCAAACATGCCTGTGTCCGATTCTGCGGGCAGATAGCTCACCCGGTATTCCTGGCCCTCCACATTGACGATATAGGGGTGGTCTTGGTGGTAACGGGAGAGGGCCCGGATCCCGTAAGGGCTGAGGAATTCGTTCTCGTCCAGCATGCGGGTCAGGATTCGCCGCAGCCGGTCTTCACTTACCAGCGCAGCCATGCCGCGCTCCGCATACCCTAAATGACCGATTCCGGTTGCATGGATGCTGTTGCGTATCTCGGGCATACGTTGCAGGCGATCCCGCAGCGATTTCATCACTCGCGGCAACCGTTCGCGCTGCCATGGCTCGATCACGGTGGTAGCAGCCAAGGGCAGCAGTCCCACCATGGAGCGGACCTTGAGCCGTCTGGCGCTACCGTCGGGAAGGCGCAGGACGTCGTAGTAGAATCCATCCTCCTCGTCCCACATTCCGTCAGGTCCCATCTGGTTCATGGCGACCGCGATCCACAGGAAATGCTCCGCAAACTTCATAGCCATGTCTTCGTAGAAAGCGTCGTGGGCCGCCAACTCCACTGCTATCTCCAACATGTTTTGCGCGAACATGGAAACCCATGCGGTGCCGTCTGCCTGCTCGAGGCTGCCACCGGTGGGCAGTGGGGCGCTGCGGTCGAAGACGCCGATGTTGTCCAGTCCCAGGAAGCCGCCCTCAAACAGGTTCTTGCCAAATCGGTCTTTGCGGTTCACCCACCAGCTAAAGTTCAGCATCAGCTTGGCGAACGACCGCTTCAGAAACTCGATGTCACCTTTACCGTGCAAAGCTTGTTCTGTCCGGTACAAAAAGATCGAGGCCCAGGCGTGCACCGGCGGATTGACGTCACTGAAGTTCCATTCGTAGGCAGGGATTTGACCGGTCGGATGCAGGAAGAATTCCTGCAGCATCAGGTCGAGCTGTTCTTTGGCGAAGTCCGTGTCAACCGCGGACAGAGCGATGGTGTGGAAAGCCAAATCCCACGCCGCATACCAGGGGTACTCCCACTTGTCGGGCATCGAGATGACGTGCTGATTGATCATGTGGAACCATTCGCGATTCCTCATGAAGCGTCCACCGGGCTTTATCGGATCGACACCGTGCTCCACCAGCCATTTGTCCACGTCGAAGAAGAAAAACTGCTTGGACCAGAGCATCCCGGCCAACGCCTGCCGCATAACCAGTGCCTCATCTTCGCCGACCCGTTCCGGAGTGATGGATTTGTAGAACTCGTCCGCCTCAGCATGACGGGTCTGCATGGTCGCCGCAAACGTTTTGAACGGACTCCCCAGGGCGTCAGGAGCCAGATCGCTTAGCCGCAGCCGGATGGTGGCCGTCTGTCCAGCGCCCACGTTTAACTGATAGTGGGCCGCAGATTTGGTTCCCGTCTTCGCAGGGTTGATTACGTTGTGATTTCCGTCAATCACGCAATTATTGATTCCGTCTTTGACGTAAGGAGAAGAGTTGGGGGTACCGAAGATGCGCTCGTTGTTGGTCTCGTTCTCGGTGAATAACAGCGGGACGTTTCCCTCGCAGTACAGATACCGCTCGCCCAATTCGGCGTGTGCTGCCGCAACCACTTGATCGCCATTCTGCGCTGAGACCTGCTTCAATGAAGGTTTGGGCGTACCCGCCCACCACGTCCAGGTGTTGCGGAACCACAGCGTCGGAAGCACATGTAACGTGGCTGCCTCAGGCCCGCGATTACTGACGCTGATCTGGATGAGGAGATCTTCTGGAGATTCTTTGGCATATTCGACGAAAACGTCGAAGTAGCGGTCCTCGTTGAAGACACCGGTATCCAGCAGCTCATATTCCATGTCGTTGCGCGTGCGCCGCCGGTTCGTCTCGATAAGATTTTCGTAGGGATATGCCGCCTGCGGGTATTTGTACAGATACTTCATGTACGAGTGCGTGGGCGTGCTGTCGAGGTAGAAGTAGTATTCCTTAACGTCTTCGCCGTGGTTGGCCTCGCTGTTCGTCAGGCCAAACATGCGTTCTTTCAGGATGGGATCTTTGCCATTCCACAGGGCCACGCTGCAACACAACAACTGCTGGTCGTCGCTGATGCCGGCAATACCGTCCTCGCCCCAGTGATACGCGCGGGACCGCGCCTGGTCATGCGTGAAGTAGTCCCAGGCATTGCCGTCCTGGCTGTAGTCCTCGCGAACTGTTCCCCACTGCCGCTCGCTCAGGTAGGGCCCCCACTTTCTCCAAGGGGTTTTGACTGTACGGGCTTCCTCGAGCCTGGCGCTTTCCGGATTCTGCGGCATCTTTCTCTCCTTGGTCGCGTCCTCGAACAACGCAAGCCCAAATTTTACTTCAACTGCATGGCGATCGTGGATTGGGAGCTGCCGTCACATCGGACGGGTGCGCTGTGACGAACGCGCCCCTCAGAGATGCTCGTTTTGACCTTCACCGGGTAAACTATTGACCATGCATACTCTCATCATCGCTGCTGCTGTCGTTATCGGCGTAGTCGCATCTCCTGCTCTAGCGTCCGGTGCTGAGTTTGGTCCCAGCAACCCTTTCTTTGCGCCCAGCTCCCTGCCATTTCAGGCGCCGCCTTTCGACAAGATCAAAGACGAGGACTACCAGCCGGCGATTGAAGCCGGGATGGCGGAGGACCTCAAGGAAATTAACGCGATTGCGAATAATCCTGCGCCGCCCACATTCGAAAACACCATCGTGGCGATGGAGAAGAGTGGCCAGTTGTTGCAGCGGGTGCTTGCGGCTTTCTTTTCGGTCAGCGCCGCCAACACCAATCCTGAACTGCAGAAAGTCAGGTCGATCGAGGCGCCTAAACTTGCGGCGCATGCGGACGCGATCCACCTGGATTCGAAGTTGTTTCAGCGCGTGGCGGCGGTCTACAAGGAGCGCGCCTCGCTCAAGCTCGATCCGGAATCGTTGCGGCTGGTTGAATATACCTACGATCAATTCGTGCACGCGGGAGCCAACCTCAGCGACGCCGATAAGACCGAACTCAAGAAGCTCAACGAGGAATTAGCCACTCTCTCCAACACCTTCACCACGAAGTTGCTCGCGGCCACCAAAGACGGCGCCTATGTGACGACCGACAAGGCCGCGCTGGCCGGTCTGAGCGATGGGAAAATCAGCGGCGCGGCCGAGGCAGCTAAGGGTCGCAAGGTGGACGGCTTCGTACTGCCTTTGCAGAACACCACCCAGCAGCCCGATCTCTTCTCTCTGAGCAACCGCACCACCCGCGAGGCGGTTTTCACAAACTCCTGGAACCGCGCGGAACGCGGCGATGCCAACGATACGCGTGACACCATCGCGCGCATCGCGCAGCTTCGCGCCCAGAAAGGCAAGCTGCTCGGGCATCCCAACTTCGCCGCCTGGAAAATTGAAGACCAGATGGCCAAAACGCCTGAAGCCGCGCTGAAATTCATGAACGCACTGGTGCCGGCTTCCACAGCAAAGGCCGCCACCGAAGCCCAGGACATCCAGACCGTGATTGACGAGCAAAAGGGCGGCTTCAAGGTCCAACCATGGGACTGGGATTTCTACGCCGAGCAGGTTCGCAAGGCCAAGTACGATCTCGACGAGGAGCAGGTCAAGCCCTATTTCGAACTCGACAATGTGCTCCAGAATGGAATGTTCTACGCGGCGAACCAACTGTATGGACTGCCCTTCAAAGAGCGCAAAGACCTCCCCGTGTACGCGCCGACCGTGAGAGTGTTCGAGGTGTTTAACGCCGACGGCAGTTCCCTGGCGCTCTTTTATTGCGACTACTTCAAGCGCGACAACAAGCAGGGCGGCGCCTGGATGAACAGCCTTGTAGGGCAATCAAAACTGCTCGGCACCAAACCCGTCGTGGCCAACGTGGCCAATTTCTCACAGCCCGCTCCGGGCGAACCCGCGCTCCTCACCGCGGACGATGTCCGCACCATGTTCCACGAATTTGGACACGCCCTGCACGGCATGTTCGCGAACACCGAATATCCAAGCCTGTCCGGGACCGCCACGGCGCGCGACTTCGTCGAGTTTCCCTCGCAGTTCAATGAACATTGGGCCACCTACCCGACGGTATTCCAGCACTACGCAAAGCATTACAAGACCGGAGCGCCCATGCCGGAGGAACTGTTGGCGAAGATCAAGAAGTCGGCCACCTTCAACAAGGGCTACGACACCACCGAGTTGCTGGCTGCGGCAGAGCTGGACATGATGTGGCACACGCTTCCGGCCAGCGCACCCGTACAGAAGCCGGATGCCTTCGAAACTGAAGCGTTGGAAAAAACTCGCCTCTCGCTCAGCTATGTACCGCCGCGCTACCGTTCCAGCTACTTCAGCCACATCTGGGGCAGCGGATATGCGGCCGGCTACTATGCCTACCTTTGGACGAAGATGCTCGACGACGATGCATACCAATGGTTGGAAGATAACGGCGGCCTGACTCGCGCAAACGGCGACCGCTTCCGCACCATGGTGTTATCGCGTGGCAATACCGAGGACCTCGAGAAGATGTACGTTACCTGGCGCGGGGCACAGCCCAGCATTGGACCGATGTTGAAGGACCTTGGACTAGTGTCGGTCGGCGCTTCCAAATAAATCCGCCGGCAAAAGGGGGCGGCGCGGTGGATAAACTCCACCGCGCGCTTGGAGTTTAGACGGCGTCGCATATACTGATCCATCATTGACCAGTGTTGTTCGTAGTCACGATAGGTATGATGGCGTCTGGTGGGTAGCTCGTAGAATTTTCCGTAGTCTGTGGAAAGGAGCGGTTCAAAAATGGCACCAGGAGAACTTGCAACTCTGGGCTCAGGAAAGTCAGTCGTATGGGCAATTGTGCTCATCATCTTTGGGTTCCTGGCAATCGCGCTTCCCTTCGCAACGTCCTATGGCGTTGTCGTGATCATCGCGTGGCTCGTCATTTTCAGCGGTGGTTTTCAGTTTATCCACGCCTTCCAATCGCAGGGGATTGGAAGCACCATCTGGAAGCTGCTGGTGGCGATTCTCTACTTGATCATGGGAATCTACTTCCTGCTGAATCCGTTGATTGGCGTCGCCAGCTTCACCCTGGCGCTGGCGTTCTTCTTCGTGGCAGAAGGCGTGATCGACTTGGTTGCGTATTTCCAAAGTCGTAGCGCTGGCGGCTCGGTTTGGATCCTTGTGGACGGAATCGTCACTCTGATCCTGGGCATCCTGGTCTGGAGACAGTGGCCCTCGAGCTCACTGTGGCTCATCGGCACACTCGTCGGCATCAGCATGATCATGACCGGCACCACGCGCCTGATGATCGGCTTGGCCGCGCGACGCGCTCTCGCCTGAGTAAGGAAGTTCTCCGCCCGCAACCTCAAATGAGCGGGCGGAGAATTTTTTGCCGCCCTCAATCCGCAGGCAGTTTTTCGTCCCAATGACAGGTGTCGCATTTGCTGCAAAATTGGTGCGCTAGCTACGGTTGGGTATAGACGGGATTGTTTGGCGAGGCTGGTTCGTAGTCCTGGCCGTATTTGTTCTTGTGCTGGGATTTGGCGTCCGCCGCCTCGCGGACGCTCAGCGTTCCCACCGAGTGCATGGTCCCGTTGAGTTCGACCTCACGCGTTAACGCCTCAAGGCTGTCGGGCAACGAGTTCTCGTTCCACACGTGGAGCCCGTAACGCCCCGGCGGCACACCAGCAATGGAAAATTCGCCATTCCTCGCCACCACCGCGTAGTACGGACTCGAAACCACCACCACCACCGCGCTCATTTCGGGATGGATGTTGCAGAAGATATAGGAAACGCCCTCACGATCGAAATGGACGGTCCGCGAAGTACCCGCCTCGTAGAGTCCCAAGTCGAATTTCTTGCCGTTGAACAGCGAGAAAACATTGTGAAACCAGGGATCGAGGTTGGGAAACTGCACGGATGAGCCTTTTGTGACGACCAGCAAATGAGGTTCGAAGGCCTTGTTTTTCTGACGCAGGACGGCATCCATCGGCTTGAGTGCAGGCTGATCGCTGGCCTGCGGCGCGGCAGGCACAAGCCACACCACGGCCGAGACACCAGTTCGCGGATTTGCGTCGCCGTAGTAAGCGACGCGGCCAGTAACGTTCACGCCCTGCGCGGCCGAGGGCACCGCCAGTGCTCCGAGCACGACAATCAAGGCTGGCGCCAATGCGAACTTTCGGAATTGAGGCAAAGCTCTCCCTAGAACAAGATTCCCATCCCCAGGTTGACCTGCCCGGCGGTGGAATCGTAGTCGTAAATCGAAAACGTCTTCAGGCGACGATACTCCAGCGAGAAGAGTAAGTCAGACCGCGGGCGGTAAATCACGTTGGCGAACACGCCCTGGTTGCGAGTGAGCGTGGGATCCCCGTAGCTTTCGGCGTCAGCAAAGGCACGCACATCCGAGGCGAACGGGTTGTCTTGCCCAAAGGCGGCGTTGAACTCAAGGGTGGACGTGGCGCGGTATTTCAGTTGCGCCCATCCGCCTACGCTATTGAGCGGAAGCACGCTGCTGGTGGGATCGATCAGCGGCCCACTGTACAGCACGCTGCGTCCGATGCCGCCGCCAAGCCCACCAATCGCCTGGCCCCGGTAGAACGATCCGTTCAGCGAGAACCAGCGGTCGAGAGGAAGGCTCCAATCGGCCATGGCGGCGTAGCCGTTCACGTTGCGTCCGTATCCGTAGTCTTCGCGGCTATAGTAGCCGGCAGTCCCGACGGTGAAGGTGTGGCCGAACAGCGGATGCGAATAGGCGATGCGTCCAGCATATGCCGGTTGCCGGGCGCGCTCGCCGGCCTGCGGAATGCGATACCAGGTGTAGGAATAATAAGGTGGCTCGCCGGTCAGCGGGTCGAGAATGCCGCCCTGCAGCGTGAAGGAGGACTTCTCCGATAGGGCGATGCGATGTTCGACGCGCATCTGCGGGGTCCATGCCCACAAGTTGCCGGCATACGACAGAGCGGGCACGATCAACGAGGCGTAAGAAGTCGGGGAGTTGGGCGAAAAGAAGAGCTGGTCCTGTCCGACGACGAGGTCGGTGTCCTTCCAACCGAAGCGCATGGTGGCGGTGCGCAGGCGGACCAAGCCGGCGTTCACTCCGTCGGAAGTGTTGGGAAAGCCTCCGCCGATGTCGAAGTTCACGTTGCCGCTGGTCTTGGCTCCCCATAGCTGAGGCCCGAACACCTCGAAGCCGAAGATCGACTGCCGCAGCGTGCCGCCGAAAGAACCTGACGATTGCAGGCCGCCGCTGCGATAGGCAAGGGTGGGAACATCCATGTTGTCAAC
>Ga0209584_10000806_pt1 | contig 9993 bp, 7 predicted proteins | sample NGEPerD_FD_184507 | JGI IMG/M metagenome (GOLD analysis project Ga0209584, IMG submission 184507) | Arctic peat soil microbial communities from the Barrow Environmental Observatory site, Barrow, Alaska, USA - NGEE PermafrostAB12-D... | ecosystem: Environmental > Terrestrial > Soil > Wetlands >...
CGCCTGAGCATGGCACGGTGACGCGCGCGGCGACCCTCAAGGTCGGCTATTTCGCCCAGCACCAACTCGACGAACTGGACGAGGATCGAAGCCCCTATGATCACGTCCGCGATCTGATGCCAGATCAACCTGAAGCCAAAGTGCGCGGTAAGGTGGGTGCGATTGGATTTTCAGGACTTGCCGCCAACAATGCCGTGAAGACTTTATCGGGCGGCGAGAAAGCGCGCTTGCTGATGGGCTTAGCGACCTTCGCGGCGCCGCAACTCATCATCCTCGACGAGCCGACCAACCATCTCGACATCGACAGCCGCGGCGCGCTGATCGAGGCGATCAACGATTATCCCGGCGCGGTGATTTTGGTGTCGCACGACCGTTATCTGCTGGAAGCCTGCGCCGACCGGCTCTGGCTGGTGCAGGGCGGCAAGGTCGCCCCGTTCGACGGCGATCTCGACGACTACCGGCGCACGGTGCTGGCCGGAGAGGGCCAGGGAATTACGGTCGGGTCGAAATCATCGGCGCGTGTCGATCCGGTGCAAGCCCGCCGCGCGGCGGCCGACAAGCGCGTCGAGACCGCGCCGTTGCGCAAGCGGATTTCGCAAGCCGAGCTCGCGATCGCGCAACTCACCCGCCAGCTTGCCAAGCTCGACGTGACGCTCGCCGACGGCGCGCTGTTTGCAAGCGACCCGGCGCGTGCCGCCGAGCTTGCAAAGACCCGCGCGCGGGTGGTAGCGGCGATTGCGAAAGCGGAAGAGGAATGGCTCGCCGCCAGCACGGCGCTGGAGACGGCTTGAAGCGGCCAACTACTGCACGAAGGCGCGGTCGATCTCGCGGGTGGCGGCGGTTTTCGGCTTTACCGGTTTCTTGGCTTTTTTCGTTTTCGCCGGCGGCTTGACCGGGGTCTCCGGCACGGGCGCGCGGTCGACGACCTTCAGCCGGCCGGCGCCGAAGGTATAGATGCCGGGCCAAGTGCTGCTCAGGTAAGTGAGCACGACCTTGCGTTCGCCCCTGTCGCCGGTGCTGATGTTGACGTTGCTGGCGAGACCGGCGCGCCGCACCACATCGCATTCGCTCATGCCGAGCGCGACGCCGCCCATGAGCTGGGGAGCGCCGGGCGACTGGCCCGGTAGGGCAGCGTTGGGATTGGCCGAGGCGGGGGTGGCCGCCGGCATCGGCGCGCTGGTGAGATCGCCGGCCATGGAGCCGACCGGCCGGTCGGCCAGCCGTTCGGGCGGCGCGGCGGCCGGCGCCGGTGGCGCTGCTTCGGCGGCAGGCACGCTGCAGCGGCCGTCGGCGCCGACCATTTCGTCCGGCGCGACCGGCCCGCGACTGAGTTGGACATTGTTGTCGTCGATGGCGGCCGTTGCCCAGCTGGGCTTGGCGAATACGTCCATGGGTTTGGAGAACCAGCCGCCCTCGTTCTGGTCCTGGAATACCGCCGTGGCATTCTTGCAAGCCGCCACGGCCAGCGCGGCGGCGCAAACAAGCGCAATCCTGGAAACGACGCGACAGCGCAAAACGATCTCCCCCGGACGGTCTATCCGCTTGTCCCTTAATACATATTTTGCGTCATCACGATGGCACCGACAAGCCAAGGCTGGCCAAGGGGTTAACCGGGTCATTGGCCGATAGGGCAGTGGCCGATGGGCCATTGGCCTAGTTGTTCCGTCGTCTCACGCCTTTTTGGCCCAGCGCCCCTGCTCGTCCGGCTGCCAGTAGGTCGCCTCGAAGCCTTTCGCCTTGGCCTCGCTCCAATGCGCGCGGGCAGCGGCGACCGCGTCATCGTCCTCGCCGTTAAACAGCAGCACGATGCGCTGGTAGGCCTGCGCGTCGGCCGGCACCGGCGCGCCGTCGATCAGGAAGCGCACGCTCGCCGCGTTCGGATTACCGTCATTGACCGTGAGCAGCACCGGCTGCGCGGCGGCATCCGGTTCGCGCAAGGTGCCGTGCGGCAGGAAGCCGTCGTCGCGGTAGGTCCACAAATGCGCGTCGAGCGCCTCGATGCGCTCTTGCGAACCGCCCTGCACGATCACCGTCCAGCCGCGTTCGAGCGATTTCTCCAACAGCGGCGTGAGCACGCCTTCCAGCTTCTGGCCTTGCAGGTGGTAGAACAGCATTTCGGTCATGGCTCGTGTCTGCCCTCACCGCTCGTAGTAATCCGCCACCAGCCGGTCGAGCAGCCGCACGCCCCAGCCGGAGCCCCAGCTCTTGTTGATGTCGTTCTGGCGCGAATCGAAACCGGTGCCGGCGATGTCGAGATGCGCCCACGGCGTCTTGTCGGCGACGAAGCGCTGGATGAATTGCGCCGCAGTGATGGCGCCGCCCCAGCGGCTGCCGCCGGTATTCTTCATGTCGGCGAATTTGGAATCGATCATCTTGTCGTAAGCAGCGTTGAGCGGCATGCGCCACACCAGTTCGCCGGTGGCCTCGCCCGCTTTGGTGAGGTGCTCGCACAGCTTGTCGTCGTTCGAGAACATGCCGGCGTATTCCTGACCGAGCGCGACGATGATGGCGCCGGTCAGCGTCGCCAGATCCACCATGAACTTCGGCTTGAAACGCTTGGCCGCGTACCAAATCACGTCGGCCAGCACGAGGCGGCCTTCGGCGTCGGTGTTGATGATCTCGATGGTCTGGCCGGACATCGAGGTCACGATGTCGCCCGGCCGCTGCGCGTTGCCGTCAGGCATGTTCTCCACCAGGCCGATGACGCCGACGGCGTTGACGCGCGCCTTGCGCGCGGCCAGCGCGTGCATGAGACCAACCACGCAGGCTGCGCCCGCCATGTCGCCCTTCATGTCCTCCATGGAGGCTGCCGGTTTGATCGAAATGCCGCCGGTGTCGAAGCAGACGCCCTTGCCGATGAAGGCTAACGGCGCCTCACCGGCCTTGCCGCCGTTCCAGCGCATCACCACGACGCGGCTCTCGCGCGCCGAGCCAAGGCCTACGCCGAGCAGCGCGTTCATGCCGAGCTTCTTCATCGCCCTGCGGTCGAGCACCTCGACTGCGACGCCGGTTTTTTTCAGCGCCAGCGTACGGCGGGCGAATTCTTCCGGATAGAGCACGTTGGCCGGCTCGTTGACGAGGTCGCGCGCCAGCAGCACGCCCTCGCTGATCGCCTCGCGCCGCGTAAAGGCTGCACGCAACGCAGCGACGTCGCCAACCGCGATTGTCACGTTGCGTTTGGCGGGAGGCTTCTCGTCGTCTTTGCGTTTGGTCTTGTAGCGGTCGAAGGCATAAGCGCGCAGCCGCACGCCCTGCGCCAGATCGGCGGCCTGCTCGGCTTTCAGCGCACCGCCCGGCAATTCGGCGAACACGGTGGCCTCGCTGGCGGCGAGCGGCAGCTTGCCCATGGCGAGCCCGCCGAGCTTGAGCAGATCCTTCTGCTCGAGGCCCGCGGTCTTGCTGCTGGAAACTTTGCCGGCGCCGATCACCACCAGGCGGGCGACTTTCAGCCCCTCCGGCACGCTCAGTTCGAGCGCGGAGCCGCTCTTGCCGGTGAAGCGCTCGGCCTTGGCCGCGCGCGCCACCAGGCCGGCGGCGGTCCCCAGCGCCTTGGCCGTGGCGGGGCCGAATTTGAGCCCGTCGTCGCAGAACACGATGAGAACGCCCGATGGACCCATTTTGGCCGGAGCGGCGAAGGGTGCAAACCCGAGCTTCAGGGCATCGGACATCGGCTCAATCCTTAATCCTGGGGTGGTGGGCAGGTAGGGTCGTTTCATAGCCATATGGCCCGCCGTACCCCCCTCTGCAAAGCCCCAAATCGCTTGATTTCCAGGCTTTTCACCACGGCCAGCGGTCCGCCCCGCGCAATGGCGGCATTTGCGGCCCGATTCACTTGCAATAATCGGGTCGAGGGCGCACGGATCGCGGCGGCGGTTTTTACTTTTTGTTGTGCATGTTCAACGGCTTTGCCTTTGCACGGCCACTTTGTGGATGGATCAAGGTAAACTTGGCGGGGGTTGGGATTAGGCTGGTTACGCTATGCGTCCGGAGCGGGTGCCGGGCGGACGGCGGGGCATGCCGGTACTTGGGGGACGACGCGCCGGATGGGGTCGATTAGCCGATATATCTTCCGCACGACGTTCGGTGCGTTCCTGGTCATCTTGGTCAGCCTGACCGCGGTGATCTGGGTCACGCAGGCGCTGCGCGACATCGACCTGATGACCAACCAGGGTCAGTCCATACTGGTTTTCGTCGGCATCACCGGCCTGATCGTTCCGCTGCTCATCCTGGTGATCGCGCCGATCGCGCTGTTGATCGCGGTCGCGCACACGCTCAACAAGCTATCCACCGACAGCGAAATCATCGTGATGAACGCGGCCGGCATGTCGCCGTGGCTCCTGTTCCGCGCTTTCCTGTCGGTGGCGTTCGCGGTGTCGATCCTGGTGATGGCGATCAGTGCCTATTTCGCGCCCAAGGGCCTGCGCATGCTGGGCGAACGGCTCACCGAGGTGCGCGCCGACGTGGTGACCAATCTGGTGCAGCCGGGCCGCTTCGCCATCATCGAAAACGGCGTCACCATGCGCATCCGTGAGCGGCGCAGCAATGGCCAGTTGGCCGGCATCTTCCTCGACGACCAACGCGATCCGGCGCAGCGCGTCACCATGATCGCGGATGACGGCGAATTACTCGACAACGCCAAAGGCACCTATCTGATCCTGCAGAACGGCATGGTGCAGCGCTTCGAGGCCAAGCAGCGCGATCCGACGATGGTGGTGTTCGACCGCTATGCTTTCGATCTCTCGCAATTCACCGGGCAGCATGCGGTGAAATATTCGATCCGCGAGCGTTATCTGTGGCAGCTGCTGTTTCCCGATCCGAAGGATCCGCTTTACACCGAGCAGCCCAACCAGGTCCGCGCCGAATTGCACGACCGGCTGATCGCGCCGGTCTATCCGCTCGCCTTCACGGTGATCGCCTTCGCCTATCTGGGCGCGCCGCGCACCAACCGGCAAAGCCGCACGATTTCGATGCTCGGCGCCATTGGCGGCGTGGCGCTGCTGCGCCTGGCCGGATTCGTCTCCACCGTTTTCGGCGCCGCCATGCCGTGGATGCTGTCGCTGCAATACGTGGCGCTCGCGCTCGCGTTCGGCGGCGGCCTGTTCGTGATCCGTCGCGGCCTGATCCTGGAACCGCCCGCTTTCATCGCCAATTGGCTGGCCGCGCTCACCGAGCGCGTGACCCGGCGCGTCGCCACGCAATGAGTTGGTCATGCCGATGATCGTTGGAACACTCGGTCGTTATTTCGGCATGCGTTTCCTGAACGCGGTGCTGCTGGTGTTCTGCGGCATCTTCGCGCTGGTCGCGCTGGTCGACTATATCGAGATGATGCGCCGCGCCAACGATATTCTGCAGGTCTCGGCGATCATAGTGGCGAAGGCTTCGTTCTACCGCGTACCGCAGATTGCCGAACGGATCATGCCGTTCTGCGTGCTGATCGGCACGATGGTCTGTTATCTCAACTTGTCGCGGCGGCTGGAATTGGTGGTCGCCCGGTCGGCCGGCGTGTCGGCTTGGCAATTTATTTTGCCGGCGGTGATCGTGGCCTTCCTGCTCGGCGTCGTTGCCACCGCTGTCTACAATCCGATCTCGGCAGTCATGCAGGAGCAATCGAAGCGCTATGAGGCCATGCTGTTCGGAGAAAAATCGAACGCGCTGCGCGGCGGCCCGTTCTGGACCAGCCAGCGCAGCAACGAAGGTCAAGCCGTCATCAACGCCAAGTCCAGCCGCGACCAGGGCGTCAACCTCAACGGCGTGACGGTCTTCGCCTTCGACAATGACGGCCATTTCAAGCGGCGCATCGAAGCCCGTGCAGCGACGCTGGAGCCCGGGGTCTGGGTGCTTGTGGATGCCCGCGTCAACGAGCTGGGAACCTTGCCGGCCGACCATGCGGTCTACCGGCTCAAGACCAACCTGACGCCGGAACAAGCTCGCGAAAGCTTTGCCACCCCTGAATCTGTGCCTTTTTGGGAACTTCCAACGTATATCACGATCGCGGACCACGCCGGCCTAGTTGCCTCAGGCTATAGATTTCAATTCCAGAAGCTTCTGGCGCAGCCATTTTTGCTGGCAGCCATGGTTTTCCTTGCCGCCGCCGTCAGTCTACGTTTCTTCCGCTTCGGCGGGGTGCAAAAGATGATTTTAAGTGGCGTGGCATCGGGCTTTCTGCTTTATGTTTTATCGAAAGTGACTGAGGATTTGACTAAGGCCGAGCTGATGCACCCTGCGGCAGCGGCTTGGCTGCCTGTGCTTGCCGGGGGCCTAACGGGGTTCATTGCGTTGTTGTACCAGGAGGACGGGTGATGACGGGGCCAGTTTGCGCTCGTCCACCAGCGCCGCGGCCCCGTCGCCATGGCGTCGCAGCGGTAATTACCGTCCTCGCCGTGCTGGCTTGCGGCGACATGATGACGTGCGCGCCGGCTATCGCCCAACAGATATTCAGTTTCCCGCAGAGCCCGCCGCCGCGGCCAAAATCCAAGATTGTCATCGAGCGGGATAAGGCCGGCAAGCAGCAGCAGATGCTCGTGAAGGCGAATGAGATCGACTACGACTATGCCAATCACCGCGTCTCCGCCGTCGGCAACGTGCAGATCTATTATAGCAACTCGACGCTCGAAGCCGACCGGGTGATCTACGACCAGACCGCTAAGCGCCTGCACGCCGAAGGCAATGTCCGGCTCACCGAGGAGGACGGCAAGGTCACCTATGGCAGCATCATGGATCTGTCGGACGACTATCGCGACGGGTTCGTCGACTCGCTGCGTCTGGACTCCCCCGATCAGACCCGCATGGCGGCCGCCCGCGCTGAACGCACCAGCGGAAACACCACCATCCTCCATAGCGGCGTCTACACCGCCTGCCTGCCTTGCAAGGACGATCCGAAGAAGCCGCCGCTGTGGCAGGTGAAAGCCGCCCGCATCATCCACGACCAGGGCGAGAAGATGATCTATTTCGAGGACGCGCGCCTCGAATTCTTCGGCCAGCCACTCGCCTGGCTGCCGTACTTTTCGGCGCCCGACCCAACCGTCAAGCGCAAGACCGGCGTGCTGGTGCCGTCGATTGGGTCGAGCACTATTTACGGACAGGCGCTTGAAGTTCCCTATTATTGGGCGCTGGCGCCAGACTATGACGCCACTTTCTCGCCCATGATCACCACCAAGCAGGGGCTGCTGCTGCAAGGCGAGTTTCGCCAGCGCCTGATCAACGGCGCCTACTCGATCCGCGCCGCCGGCATCTACCAGCTCGACCGCGCCTACTTTGCCACCCCCGGCATGACTGCGCCCGGCGACCGCGATTTTCGCGGCAGCGTGGAAAGCTCAGGCCAGTTCGCCATCACCGACAAATGGGTCTGGGGCTGGGACGGGGTGGCACTGACCGACAAGACATTTCTGTCCGACTACAATCCGCGTCTGTCGGCCTATCACTATACCGATTCACTGGGGGCCGCCGCCAATTCGGGCCTCTCGCAGATTTATCTCTCCGGCAAGGGCAACCGCAGCTATTTCGACATCCGCTCGATCTACTACTACGGCTTCTCGACGGCCGACGTGCAGAAACAGATTCCGGTCATCCATCCGGTGCTCGATTACGACTATACGTTCGATCATCCGATTATGGGCGGCGAGCTCGGTTACAATATCAATTTCACTAGCCTGACGCGCGACCAAGCTGAGTTCAACGCGATCAACCAGACCGCGGCCAACGCCGGCACCTGCTCGAACACCGCCGACCCTATGTTCGCGACGTCCAGCAACTGCTTGCTGCGCGGCATTCCCGGCACCTACAGCCGCTTCTCGGCGCAAGCCCACTGGCGCCGCAGTTTCACCGACTCGTTCGGCCAGGTATTCACGCCATTCATACAGGTGCGCGCCGATGCCGCCTCCATGCAGATCAACGGCGATCCGGGCGTGTCCAACTACATCGCCACCGGCGACAGCAATCTGGTGCGCGCCATGCCGACCGTCGGCCTGGAGTATCGCTATCCGTTCATCAGCGTCCAATCCTGGGGCACCCAGACCATCGAGCCGATCGCCCAGGTGATCGCGCGGCCGAACGAGCCGCAGGTCGGCAAGTGGCCGAACGAGGACGCGCAGAGCCTGATCTTCGACGACACCAATCTGTTCAAGGTCGACAAGTTCTCCGGCTGGGACCGGGTCGAGGGCGGCGGACGCGCCAATTACGGGATAACCTACACCGCGCAATTCAACCACGGCGGCGCCTTCAACGCACTGTTCGGCCAGTCCTACAGCCTGTTCGGGCAGAATTCATTCGCGCAAATGGCCGCCGCCAATACCGGCCTCGACAGCGGGCTCGATACCACCCGCTCCGACTATGTGGCGCGGGCGACCTATCAGCCCAACAGCACCTATAAATTCAGCTCGCGTTTCCGCTTCGATAGCGACACCTTCGCCGTCAAGCGGACGGAGCTCGAAACAAGCGCCAATTTCGATCGCTGGAGCGTCAGTCTGCTTTACGGCGACTATGCCGCCCAGCCCGATATCGGTTTCCTCGACGAACGCCGGGGCCTGCTCGGCTCTGGATCGGTCAAGCTCAACGCCAACTGGGTGCTGCGCGGCTCAATTCTCTACGACCTCAAATTAAATAAATTAGCCTCGGATTCGATCGGCGTTGCCTATGTCAACGACTGCCTAATTTTGGGCCTAAATTACATTACCAGTTACAGCTACGGGACCGGATCGCCGGTGCTCAATAATACGGTCATGCTGCAATTGAGCCTGCGTACGCTCGGCGATTCATCGGTGAGCCAGGCGGTGGGGCCAAACGCGAACTCTCATTGATACCAACCGCGGATGATGCGTCCGACCGTCAGCTAAGCCTGCTAGAATGGATATCGCGATGCCGAGGACTAGCGTGAGATTTCGGTCACTCCGCCGCTGGGTGGCAAGCGCGGCGCTCGCCGTGGCGGTCGCCGTGCCGGCCGGGGCTTTCGCGCAGGTGGTGGTGATCGCCAACGGCTCGCCGATCACGGCTTACGACATCGAGCAGCGCACCAAACTGATCACGACATCGACCCACAAGGCTCCCACACGCCAGGAAGTCATCCAGGACCTGATCGACGACCGCATCAAGATCACGAAGGCCAAGAGCTACGGCTTCGAGGTGCCCGATGCAGAGGTCGATCAAGCGTTCGCCAATATGGCCAAGAACCAGCAGTTGTCGCCGCAACAGTTCACCCAGGTCATCGAGCGCGCCGGCATTTCTCCGACCACGATCAAGGCGCGCGTCCGCGCCGAGCTGACCTGGAGCCAATTGGTGCGCGGCAGGTACAGCGCGTCGCTGGAAATCGGCGAATCCGAAATCACCAAGGCGCTGAGCGAGCGCAACGACAGCCAAGGCGACGTGGCCGGCTACATCTACACGCTCTATCCGGTCATGATCCTGGTCCCGCCAGGGTCGAGCGCGGCCGTCATGGAGGCCAAGCGCCACGAGGCGGAAAACCTGCGCGGCCGCTTCGTCTCCTGCAACGAGGGTCTGGCTTTTTCACGCGCGCTGCGCGACGTCGCGGTGCGCGAGCCGATCTCCCGCAGCTCGGCCGATCTCACGCCGCAACTGCGCGAGGTGCTTGGCAGCATCCAGGTCGGCCACCTGACCACGCCGGAGCCGACGGCGCAGGGTCTGCAGATGTTCGCGTTGTGCGACAAGAAGGAGAGCAAGACCGACTCTCCGCTCAAGCGCGAAGTGCGCCAGGAGCTGTACTCCAAACGGTTCGAAATCGAGTCCAAAAGGTTTCTCAACGAAATCCGCAAATCGGCGATGATCGAATACAAATGAGCGCAGCCGCCGGCCTTCCTCTGGCATTGACGATCGGCGAGCCGGCCGGCATCGGCCCCGACTTGACGCTCGCCGTTTGGCGGCGCCGGGTCGAACTCGACGTGCCGGCCTTCTATCTCATCGGCGATGCGGATTTTCTCGGCAGCCGCGCGCGCGCCCTTGGCCTCGATGTGCCGTTCGCCATCGTTGCGCCCGAGCAGGCCG
>Ga0209584_10000808_pt1 | contig 9989 bp, 10 predicted proteins | sample NGEPerD_FD_184507 | JGI IMG/M metagenome (GOLD analysis project Ga0209584, IMG submission 184507) | Arctic peat soil microbial communities from the Barrow Environmental Observatory site, Barrow, Alaska, USA - NGEE PermafrostAB12-D... | ecosystem: Environmental > Terrestrial > Soil > Wetlands >...
CCCTGATCGGAGAGACAGCCAGTTAAAAGGTGACCAGCGCCATAGGGTGCTTGTTGACAAACCCGCAATGGGCCAGTTGGTCGAACGTTGCTTGCTACGCCGTTGGTTCGATTGTGAACCACGTCGCCTGGAGCGTGATCTTCCCCTCAGAGAATACGAACGTGTCCACGCCGTCATTGATCGCCCCGGCCGGGGCTTTTCCTGTCCACCGCAACAGTAGGGCGTCCCCACCGAATACGCTCGATGTAACCGTGAAGTCAATGTCAGGGAGACCCCCAAGAGCCGCGGTGTAGAACGCTTCGACGCCGGCCAAGCCCTCCAAGGCCCCTTGCGAGCTGATCACGATCGCATCGTCAGCGAAGTCCTGAAGGATGAGCGACACATCCCGCTTCGCCAAGGCCGCGAGGTGGGCGGAGAACACTTCCTGAGGTGTGCGGGTCATTGTTTGCTCCTGTGACTCGGGAGGCCCGATACTCCTCCAACGTGTTGCCGCCGTCAATCGAACAACGCCGTCCCGGCCGAAGGCAGAATTGTCAATTTCTGTTCAGGTTCCGTTCCGTCGAAGGAACCCTCTGGAAGTGCCTCCCGCACAAGTCTCCTCAAGAAGTTCGGCAGAAGTTTCCATAGGCTTCTTCACCGCGAACACGCCGGCAGGTGTCACCGATGCGGCCTGGACTCCCTCTGCCCGGCGTGCTTTCAAAGCTGGTCGGCAGCGGAGCCGTCTACTCCCCACGGCGGGCGTCAGACCCACAATTGATCCTCCCCAAGTGCGAGCCCTCCCTGGCACTTCGGGCTGTCCCTTGGAGGGTGATGACGCCGAACGGACCCGGCGCCCAGAAGCAACACGGCCAAACCGACATGATGGCAGCCCTCTCATCGGCCTACTCGTCTCGCAATAGTGAAGTCAGGACCACGGAAGCCCTCGCGCAACCAAGTAGCACCTGCGATAGGCAATCGGTCCGAGGCCGGAAGAAGCCTCAGCGCCGCCCGTCGGCAGCGGCCGCGGCGCAGGGCCAGTCGTCGGGACTATGCCGCGGTGAGGTGGCTGCTGCGCGGGACTGGCCGTAGCGGTCTGCGAGGACGTTCCAGGTCCAGGTGCGGACCGCCCGGGCCCGACCGGCGCGCGCGAGCGGCATGTAGGGCTGGTCGAATTCGACGACGATCTCCCACCAGCGGCCGCCGGGGGCGCGGCCGCGGGGGTCGGCGACATCGCGTGCCTGGACGGCGATGACGACGCCTCGGCCGGCGTGGGTGTTGCGGATCCGTTGCCCGACCCGGAACGGCGCGGTTTGCGGCACCCCGTGGTCCGACGTGGCCCCGCGGGGGGCTGTTCATCGCCTGAACGGTCCTTTCCAGGTGGTGGTGCGTCTCGTGGTCGGTGGTGACGGCGGCGTCCCGGCCGGCCGCGACGAGCCGGCGGGTGGAGCACCGCGGCCGGGTGCGGACACTGCCGGCGGTGCAGCCGAGCAGGACCAGCGGCCACCCGGCGGCGACCAGCGTGATGCGGCCCGCCAGGGCGACACCGCTCAATGGTTTGCCGTCGCGGCGGTGGGCGTTGAGGCTTCCCGCGAGCAGCAGCCACAGCCCGGCGACCAGCAGCACCGCCGCCACGCCGCACCAAACGGTCGCGGCAATCGCCAGGGGTCGGGTCGGCACATCGGGCAAGTGTGCGGCGAGCCGGGCCGCACACATAGCGGGCATGACGCAGACGACAGGCGACGACCGTTAGGCCGCCAACGGCTTCGACGCGGAGACTGGCGGTCGGTGGCTGGCCCGCGGCTTCGACGCGGCGGACGCCGCGGCCTGGGCGCACCACCGGATCGACCCCGACGCGGCACGGGCCTGGGAACGTGCCGGTTTCGCCGGCGGCGACCTTCCGTCGCGGGCGGCGCTGTTGGGTCGCGTCGCTGCCACTCGCGCACGTCGACGAGCAGGCGTGCACGCTCAAGGTGACGCTACCGATCCCGCGCGGTGCGCGGACGGTTCGCGTCCGTAGGCGCTGCAGATGCAGATCTCGCTTGCCGACTTCGCGCAGCGTCGCAAGCCGATCACCTCGAAGCTGCCGGCGCTTCTTCAGCGCTCGGCGAGCGGTCGAGCCGATCCGGACGGCGCCTTACCAGAGTGCTTGGACAGCCGTGCCGTTGTGCAGTGTCGCCACCGTGCCCTTGGCGCTCCATGCCATCGCGGCGGACATATCGGGCCAGTTGTCCATCCCGTCCTGCCAGTGCCAGGCGATGCCCGCCGGTGACTCGTAGTACTCATCGATCACGAAGACCGTCTTGCCGGTCGGCTCCGAGTTCGGGCCCATCGGGTTCGAGAGTTCCGGGCCCTTGGAGATCGTGTAGTCCAGCAGCGCCACATCGCCCTCGCGGGGATGCCCCTTCATCCACTCGCCATGGCTCGCGAAGATGCGATCTCCTTCGGCCACGTCATCAGGCCCCACCGTGAACATGATGACGACGTGCGACTTTCCCCTGTGCGACATGCTTACGTCCTTTCACTAGCCGGAAACGCTGCCAACGAGACCTGCTCTCCTCTGTCCATCCAGTAGAAGAACCTACCTGCCTCCTGAGTCAAACGACGATCCGCGCCAGCTCGCGCCTCCGACATTGGCGGCGCACCCATTGAGGTCGGTCGGCGGCATGGGTTGGCGAGCGGCGAGTGGAACCTCGTCGGCGCAAGGCGGACCTTGTGATCCGACGCGTCGATTGCCAAGCCCAGAGCGAACGAGATGCCGACCGAGATCAGCACCGGAAGCTCCGTCGCAGGGTTCCAGGTCGAATCGCTGCTCGGCGAGGGTGCGATGATGGGCGGGTTGTAGTCGATCGACGAATGCCGGTCGATCAGTGTTGAACTGAAACGGATATCAGCGCGTCGCCGGGTGAACAGCGCCTGCTCCACCGCCGAGACGCCCAGCGCGGTCGTCTCGGACATCGACACCCGCCACCGTGGGTGGGACTGTTGTGCATTATCGGGGCACAAGTGAATGCACGATTCTCAGAGAATGTAGTGTGCCAGTTCTGTAATTACGGAAATGTTGTTCTCGTGCGCGAAAGCGGATTTCGCTTGTGGGTGCGATCCCGCATCCACAAGCGGGCCAATTCGTCACCCGGTCGCACCTTTCGAGAAGTGCGATGGGGCGACCCACGAGCCGTGGTGGAGCACGCCGGTCACGGCCAGCTCGGCATCCAGGACGACCAGGTCTGCGGCCGCACCGACGGCCAGCCCGGCCTCCGGCAGCCCCAACGCTCTCGCCGGGTTGACCGACGACTGCCGAACGGCGGCCAGCAGCGCATCGTCGCGGGGGAGTCCGCTGTTCGCGACCGCGTACCGGAAGACGTGGTCCATCGTCGCGGTGCTGCCCGCGATGGTGTCCGTCCCGGCCACCCTGGCGACCTCGTCGACGACATCCACGGCCAACGACCCGAGCCGGTAGGCGCCGTCGGCCATCCCGGCCGCGGCCATCGCGTCGGTCACCAACGCCACCCGGTCCGGTCCGACGCTGCGGGTCACGTCCCGGTACAGGGCCGGGTGCAGATGCACCCCGTCGGTGATCAGCTCCACGGTCACCCGCGGGTCCTCCATCAGCGCGAGCACCGGACCGGGCTCACGGTGATGCACCGGCCGCATCGCGTTGAACAGGTGGGTGGCCACGGTCGCCCCGGCGTCGACCGCCGCCCGGGCCTGCAGGTAGGTGGCCTCGGTGTGCCCGACTGCGGCCACCGCACCGGCATCCACGATCCGCCGGATCGCCGCCAGCCCACCGGTCCGTTCCGGAGCCAGGGTGACCATCCGGATGGTCCCGTCGCCCGCCGCGAGGACCCGGTCCAGCTCGGCCGGATCCGGATCGCGGAGTGCCGACAGTTCGTGGGCCCCACAGCGTTCCGCTGCCAGCCAGGGACCTTCGAGATGGATACCAGCGACGACGCCGGACCGCACCTGCTCGGCCATCGCGGATACCTGGGCCAGCAGGTCAGCGGGATGCGCGGTGACCAGCGAGGCGATCATCGTGGTGGTCCCGTGCCGGCGGTGCAGCTCCACGGCCGTCGCCGTGGCAGCCTGCATCTCTGACGGGTCCGCCGGGAACGCCCCGCCGCCACCGCCGTGCACGTGGATGTCCACGAACCCCGGCCTGACCGTGACCGGACCCAGCGCGAGATCGGCCGGCCGCGGCGGGGAACCCGCACCCGCCGCGCGCACCAGAGCGCCCTCGACGTCGATCCATCCCGGCCGCAACAGCTCGCGGCCGGTGACGACGGTGTCGGCGGTGATCAACATGCTGGCGTCCTTATGGTCGGCAGTCTCGTGGTCGGCAACGGTGAGCGGTGGGGACTGCGAGGGTCAGATGCCCTGCCAGGCCGGCTTGGCCAGGTACGTCTCGCGGTAGTAGTCGGCCAGCTGCAGCCGGCTCGTGGCCGCGGCGTCCAGCAGCACCGTCGCGTGCGGGTGATGCTGCAGGACGCTGGCCGGCCACAGCGCGCTGACCGCGCCCTCGGCCAGGTGGTGCACCGCCTCCGCTTTCCCCGACCCGGTCGCCACCAGCACCACGTGCCGGGCGGACATGATGGTGGCCAGCCCCTGGGTCAGGCAGTGCGTGGGAACCGCATCCAGGTCGCCGCCGAAGAACCGGGCGTTGTCGATCCGCGTCTGCCGGGTCAACGTCTTGATCCGGGTCCGCGACGCCAGCGACGAGCCGGGCTCGTTGAACCCGATATGACCGTCGGTGCCGATCCCGAGAATCTGCAGGTCCACCCCACCCGCCCGGGCGATGGCGGACTCGTAGGACGCGCAGGCCGCAGGAATGTCCTGCGCCAACCCGTCCGGCCCCTGGACTGCGCCCGGCGCGAAGTCGACCCGCGATACGAACTCCTTGGTGATCACGTTCCGGTACGACTCGGGGTGGTCGGCGGGCAGCCCGACGTACTCGTCGAGGGTGAAACCCTTTGCCCTGGCGAACGTCACGGCGCCGTCGGCGCAGCGGGCGGTCAGCTCGTCGTAGATCGCCAGCGGCGAGGATCCCGTCGCCAAACCCAGCACCGCATCCGGTTTGCGAGCCAGCAACGACCCGATCGCGTCCGCGGCCAGGGTTCCGATCGCCGCGGTATCGGGGAGAATCACGATTTCCATTGGCCTTTCCTTCATCGTGGTCGGACAAGGCTTGTGCTGAAGCGTGTGTCGCGACGCCGCCGGATCGCTTGGGGATCCGGCGGCGTCAGGACGGGACCGCTCAGGTGTTGACGGTGAACAGCTTGTGCTCGGCCGCCAGCTGACCGCCGGCCGTGATCATGTCGTCCAGCGTGATGTCCTCCGGCTTCTTGTCCATGACGACGACCGGAACGATCGGATTGCGGCCGGTCGCGACGATCGCCGGCACGTCGTAGGTGATGACGGGCTGGCCGGCCTCGACGTGGTCACCCTTCTCCACGTGCGCGGTGAAGCCCTCGCCCTTCAGCTCGACGGTGTCCAGGCCCAGGTGCACCAGGACGCCCACGTTGTCGGCGCTGACGATGATGTACGCGTGCGGCAGCATCTGTAGCACGGTGCCGGCGATCGGCGCGACCGCGTCGACGACCTCGCGGGGCGGGTCGATCGCCGCGCCGTAGCCGACGATGCCCTGAGCGAAGGTCGGGTCCGGCACATTGGCGAGCGGCACGGCGCGGCCGCGGACCGGGGCGAGAACCGTTGTGGTGGTGCCGGTCCGGCTGACCTCGACGGGTGCGCTCGGGACCGGCGCGGCGGGTTCGGGCGCCACCGGCGCGGCCTCCGCCGGCACCGGTGCGGGCCTGTCGAGGGCGTCGTTGATGTCGCTCTTCAGCGCCTCGGCCTGAGTACCGAAGATGGCTTGGACGTTGTTGCCGACCTCGATCACGCCGGCCGCGCCCAGCGCCTTCAACCGCGCCTTGTCGACCATGCCCTTGTCGGCGACCTCCATCCGGAGCCGGGTGATGCAGGCGTCGACGTTGACCAGGTTCTCCCGGCCACCGAACGCGGCGATCAGTTGCTCGGCCTTGGTGTCGGCGAGCGGCCTGGTGGCCAGTGCGACCCCGCCACCAGTCGTCCGGGCGACTCCGCCGGACGTGCCGGTCGAACCGGAGCCATCGGTGAGGTTGGCAGCCTGCTCCGCGTCGAACTCGTCCTCCGGCTCACGTCCCGGGGTCCGCATGTTCCAGCGCTTGATCACGAAGCGGAACAGGAAGTAGTACACCAGGAAGAACGCGATACCCATGATGATCAGCAGCGGGATGTTCTTGGCGGCGGGTGCGGTGCCGTAGAGCAGCAGGTCGATCAGGCCGGCGGAGAACGAGAACCCGAGGTGAATGTCGAGCAGATAGGCGATCGCCAGGGACAGGCCGGTGAGCACGGCGTGCACCACGTAGAGCGGGAACGCCACGAACATGAACGCGAACTCCAGTGGCTCGGTGACGCCGGTGAGGAAGGCGGTCAGGCCGGCCGCGCCCAGGATGCCGAGGGCCAGCTTCTTCTGCCGCGGCTTCGCGAGCTGGATCATGGCCAGCGCCGCCGCCGGGAGGCCGAACATCAGGATCGGGTAGAAGCCGGAGGTCAGCAGTCCGGCGCTCGGGTCGCCGGCCGCGAACCGGGCGAGTTCCCCGGTGGCCAGGGTGCCGGCGGGCGTCGTGTAGTCGCCGTAGATGAACCAGATGTAGGTGTTCAGGATGTGGTGCAGGCCGACCGGAATCAGCATCCGGTTGGCGAAGCCGTAGGTGAACGCGCCGAAAGCCCCTGAGCCACCGATGAACTGGCCCACCGACGTCAGGCCGGCGTTGAAGATCGGGTAGAAGTAACTCAGTCCGAACGCAACGATCAGGCTGGCGAGAGACACCACGATCGGCACGAACCGGCGCCCACCGAAGAAGCCGAGGAACGACGGCAACTGAATGGTGTGATAGCGATCGAACAGCACAGCGGTGATCAGGCCGACCAGGATACCGCCGAAGACGCTGTAGTTGATCTGGGCCTGCGCGCCGAGCTGATCCAGCACGCCCTCGAGCACCACCGGCGACATGGTCTTGAAGACCGCTTCCATCACCAGGTAGCCGGCGGCCGCGGCCAGCGCGGTGGAACCGTCGGCCTTCTTGGCGAAACCGATGGCCACGCCGATCGCGAACAGCAGCGGCAGGTGGGCGAAGATCGCGCCGCCCGCCGCGCTCATCGCCTCGAAGAACGGGCCGATCACCGGCGCCTTGATACCGCCCAACAGGTCGGGCTGGCCCAGCCGCAGCAGGATGCCGGCGGCGGGTAGGAGGGCGATGGGCAGCATGAGGCTCTTGCCCAACCGCTGCAGCTGCGCGAAGCCGGGGATACGCAACCCCGACTTCTTCTTCTCGGTCACCTTCTCGTCAGACAGTGTCGCCTTGCTCATCAGCAGCTACCTCCGCTTTCGATGGCCCCGGACGTGCGCAGCTGCGACGTCGGGAAGCCCGGGTGGTGCCCCTGGCCGCCGGTGTGGCCGGCGGGACCGGAACGGCTGGGGACAAGCCGGCCGGTTGGCCGCCCGTCGTCCGGAATGACAATGTCCATGAACGTCTCCTTCACGTCTGGTCGACGCCTGCCTGTGGTGAGCGACGGCCGCGACCCGCCTGGGCGGTGCTCCGTCAAGTCTGTGTATTGGTATAGACCAACCACGAGAAGATTGGCATAGACCAATCGAAGGGTCAAGAGCCTGTTCACTATGGCGTGGATCACATCTGCTTGCAGGCACCCGGCCTGCGCGAACCCCTTGATTGGTCTAAGCCAATGGAGCTAGGTTGATTGGCGTAGACCATTTGTTCCGCCGGACCGAAGGGGCCATCCCCGTGCTGAGGGTTCCCAAGTACTACCAAGTGAAGAACGAGATCCTCGAGCTGATAGCGGATCTCGCCCCGGGTTCGGCGGTGGCCACGGAACGGGAACTGGCCGAGCGGTTCGAGACGTCCCGCACCACGGTGCGGCAGGCCATCGCCGAGCTGGTGGTCGACGGCCGCCTGGAACGCACCCAGGGACGCGGCACGTTCGTCGCGCAACCCAAGCTCATGCAGGTCCGCCAGCTCACCTCGTTCTCGGGGGATCTGCAGGCCCAGGGTCAGCGGCCGGGCAGCGTGATGCTGCGGATCGACGAGCAACCCGCGGACGATGAGGTCAGCGCCCACCTCGAGGTCGCATTAGGGACGCCCATTCATCGGGTGGAAAGGCTGCGGACCGCGGCGCACGAGCCGATCGCCCACGAGATCGCCCACCTACCAGGGCCGCTGCCGGATCTGGCGAACCAGCTGGCGCTCCGCGGATCCCTGTACCGAACCCTCGACGAGGTCTTCGGGATCCAAATCGCCTCCGTCGAGGACATCGTCGAGACGGCCCTGGCCGACCCGGTGGAGGCATCGCTGCTCGGGGTGGACACCGGATTGCCGATCCTGCTGGTGCACCGGACGGCTCGGGACGCCGATGGGCGGGTCGTCGAGTGGACGCGGTCGGTGTTCCGCGGCGACCGGTTCCGATTCGTCGCCCGCCACGGGGTGGAGGTCCCGGCGCCGGCAGGCGCGTAGCCCGGTCCTGTGGGCGGCACGGCGACACGGCGACACGGACCGGCCCCGGGATCGGACCGGCCCCCCTGGTTGCGGTGTTCTCGCTGAGATCGGTGAGGACAACGCGATGACGCGGTGGAACAGGTGCGCCGCGCGCGGGACGGCGAGCAGTGTGGCACCGCCCCGCCACCCGCGGACTGACCCGCGATCGTGACCCGGGGCGGTCCCCCGCCGACGGCGGAGATGTTGTCCCGAACCCATTCCAGCGCCAGCAGCCAGTCGAGCATCCCCGGTTCTATGGCGCGTCCTGGATCCAGCCGAAACCGTCGAATCCCAGCCGGTAGGACACGCTACCGTCACGACGCCGTTCGCCGGTTCCGACGCTGCGCCGCTCATGAGATCCAGCGTCGCACATGGGCGCCCGGACCTGTCTTCAACGTCCGGTGGCCGATCACGGCGATCGTCATGACGAGCGCGGCGGCCAGCGCCATCGGAACACCGATGTGCACCCGCATGAGCGCGACGCCGACCAGGGCACCCAGGAAAAGGACGAGCACGACAACGATGCGCCGGTTCCAGATCCCGGTCCCGGGCCGGACCAGGGACTCACCGACCCAGGCGACCAACGACAACGTGATCACTATGGTGTTCATCTCGGCAACGGCCATCCGCCGAGCGATCACGGCTTGCGCACCCATCACCAGCGCGGTGACCGACGACACCGTCACCTGCACGGTCGAGACGAACCGTTCCTGGGTGATCGCCAGCAACCCGGCAAGGCCCGCCAGGACCACAGCATTGACGACCAGGATCGCGGTGATCGTGCCGACCCAGTCCCGGCCGGGGTGCCCTCGCAGCAGCATGCCGGCCACCATTGCGCCCAGGCTGAAGGTGACCAGCGCCGCGAGTGGCCCGACGATCGGCAGGTCGGCGCCGCCACCCAGCGCCATGCCGAGGATGAGGATGTTGCCGGTCGCCGTTCCGCCGAAAACGTGGTCCAAGCCAACGAATCCCACGCCATCGACCATCCCGGTGACGAAGGTCAGTGTCGTCAGCAGGTACATCCGCCGGCGTTCGTCCCCGGCAATCGGAACCGTGATCGACATGCGATCACTGTCCTCTGCGGGCCGATGGCCTGCTCGTTGTTGGAGAACTGTTCGGCGAGCCGGTCGATCGCCTTCTGACCGCGGTGGGATGAGCCGTTGTCCACAACCCAGAACGAGGTATCCCGTCCCCCACCGCCAGGCTGTTCTCGGTGAAGTACTCGGGACTGCCGGGACCCGGCCGCCGGCAGCACGTCGGCGGTGATGCCGGCGTAGTCGGTGGCCGGTCCGTCGTGGTCATGAATGCGGCGGATCGGTGTGTGCAGGAATCCCCGGGTGATCTTGTAGGGCGACACCGACGGGGAGCCTGGAGGCCGTGTCGTCGCGGTAGACGCCCCGACTCATCACCGTTGTCCCCAGGTATGGC
>Ga0209584_10000816_pt1 | contig 9943 bp, 10 predicted proteins | sample NGEPerD_FD_184507 | JGI IMG/M metagenome (GOLD analysis project Ga0209584, IMG submission 184507) | Arctic peat soil microbial communities from the Barrow Environmental Observatory site, Barrow, Alaska, USA - NGEE PermafrostAB12-D... | ecosystem: Environmental > Terrestrial > Soil > Wetlands >...
AGCAGCCGACCTTGCCGCACTCGCAGGGCGGGCCGTCCGGGTCGAGGATCAGGTGGCTGACCTCCGTCGCGTACCCGTGCCGGCCGCGGAAGATCCGGCCGTCGACGACCATCCCGCAGCCCAGGCCGGTGCCGAGCGTCACCAGGATGAGATCGTCGACCCCGACCCCGGCGCCGTGGCGGTGCTCGGCCCAGGCGGCGACATTGGCGTCGTTGTCGGTCACCACCGGCAGCCCGGCCGCGTCCTGGAGCATCGCCCGTAGCGGAGCCGACTCGAACCCGAGACCGGGAGCGTAGGTGAGGGCGCCCGTCCCGGCGTCGACCATGCCCGGCAGCCCCATGCCGATCGAGGCGACCTTCTCGGTGCGCAACTGGGCCACCGCGCCCGCGAGCACGGCGACGAGCTCGTCCGCGGGCGACCGGGGCGTGTCCAGCCGCACGCTCTGCAGGACCTCGCCGGTGCCAGCGGCACGCACGGCCAGGATCTTCGTCGCGCCCAGGTCGATCCCGACCGCGTGGGGCGCGGTCATGATCCGCCGGCCAACTCGGGATCACTGCACAGCAGTACCTTCATGGCCCGATAGCTTCTCGATGTCGAACCGGCGGTGTCCATGCAGAGGAGGTCGAACGCGGCGGCGTAGCGATGTAGCGGTACGACGTGGGTGACCAGCGCGTCGAGGTTCAGGGTGCCCGCCAGCCGCAGGGCCTCCGCGAAGTCGGCGGGAGCATACGGTCCCGCCCCACGGATCGAGACGCCGCGAGTCGCAATGGATCTCAACCCCAAGGATGCGCGCGCACCCTGCCGCTCGCCCATCACCACGACGGTCCCGCCGTCCTCGACCCGGTCCAGGGCCTGCTCCGCCAGCACGCCGGTCGTATCGATCACCACGTCGGCACCGTCGACGCCGTCCAGATCCCGGGTCACCACGAAATCCTCGGTCCCCGCTGCAAGCACGATGATCTCCCGGGCCAGCCGGGCGCGCGCCCGGTCCCGTTCGACGAGCACCACCCGGGCGCCCCCGGCGATCAGCACCCGCGCGCACAGCGTCCCGATCGGGCCCGCGCCGAGCACCACGACGCGGTCACCGAGTCGGACACCGGCGCAGCGCACGTTGTTCAGCACGCAAGCCAACGGTTCCACCAGTGCCGCGGCCCGGAACCCGAGATCGTCCGGCATTCGATGCACGTAGCGCTGGTGCACGACGAGGTACTCCGTCATCGTGCCGTCGCAGTCCACCCCGAGTTCCCGGCCGCCCTTCTCGCTGCAATGCGCGGGACGGCCGCGCCGGCACGCCACGCACTCCAGGCAGTAGGACGTCGGGTTGACCACGACCCGGTCCCCAACGGCGTGACCGGTGACCGCCGCGCCGAGGACGGCGACCTGCCCGACGGCCTCGTGTCCGAGGATGATGCCGGGCAGCCCCGGGAACTCGCCGAGGATGATCGCCCGGTCGGTCCCGCAGATCCCGGTGACCGCGATCCGGACCAGGATCTCATCCTCGCCCGGGACCGGGACCGGCCGCTGCGTGAGGTTCGCCGTCCCGGGCCGCTCGAAGACGACGCCGGTCATCGTTAGGTTCATTGGATGGACCTCAGCTCAACGGTTCCGGGCGGGCGCCGGCGGATCCTGCTTCTGGGCGCCTCGGGTTTCGTCGGGGGCGGGCTCTGGGCGTCGCTGGCCGGCCGGCACGACGTGGTCGGCACGTGCTCCCAGCGGGAGGTCCCCGGGCTGCTCCGGCTCGACCTGCGGGACGAACCGGTACTGGAAACGCTGGTGCGGCAGGACTTCGACGTGGTGATCCACTGCGTCGGCCTGGTGGACCTGCCGTCGGCGGAGGCGGCGCCCGAACTCGCCCACCGGGTGAACGTCGAGTCGGTGCGGGTGGTCAGGGACGCGCTGGCCGGCACCCCGACCAAGCTGGTGCTGCTCTCCAGCGACAACGTGTTCGACGGCACCAGGGACCACTACACCGAGCTGGACCCGCCGGCGCCGGTGAACGTCTACGGGCGCACCAAGGTCGCGGCCGAGCGGGTGCTCGCAGAGGATCCGCAGGCGCTGGTGGTGCGGATCCCGATGGTCTTCGGCCGCAGCCCGTGGCGGGACGCCTTCCTGCGCCGCTTCGCACGCCCGCAGACGCCGGCCCAGACCGACCTCTGGTGCGCCCCTGTCTATCTGCCGAGCCTCGGCCCGGCACTCGAAACGCTGTGGAATCACACAGGCCTGGTGCACTACGGCGGCCGGGAAGTGGTCACCCGCTTCGAGCTGATGTCCCGAACACAGCGGGCCCTGGACCTGCCGACCGAGATCGTCCCCGTGCGCAACAACGACGCATTCACCGGCGTACGCCGCCCGGTCCGGCTGGTGCTGCGCAGCGTCCGGCACGACCTGCGCGGCCCCGTCCTCGACCCGGCCCTGGCGGACATGAGCGATCACGCCGGCACCGGGGCATCGAACGTCACGGACAGGTGAGCCGCGGCGTCCGGCTCGCCGCCGTCCAGCCGCGCAGCCAGATCGTTGATCAGTAATGTGCCCCATAGGTAGTGCCCGAGCGCTAGCTCCTCCGGCGTCGACTCCTGTCCGGACAGGTCAGGCTTGGGCTTGCGATCCGACAGCCGGCACGGCGCCTCGGCCAGCACGTGCAGGTCGTGGGTCAGCAGCAGCCGTTCCCGCCAGTGCGGGTCGTCGGCGAAGAGCTCGGCCGTCACCGGCAGGGTGTCCAGGAAGGCAAGGTAGTCCAGCGCCGCCGTTCGGTAGCCGCGGAAGGTCGGGTGCCGGTAGCCGATCTCGTACCGCGGCGCACCGACGCCACGTTGCACCCGGATTCGCGGCCCCAGACGCAGCAACGGATCCCACACGCTCAGGCTGAAGACCGTCTTCGCTAGGTCGTAGATCGGATCCCAGTGCTCGGTGGAGCCGCGCGGGTCGATGATCCGGATGTCGGTCGGATCGTCCGCGCCCACCAGGGTGTTGCGGATATTGGCGTCACCGTGGGCGGGGAACCACAGCCGCGCGGGCGCCACCCGGGTCAGCCGCTCGTCGTCGTTCAGCTGCCGCAGAACGGTTTTCGGCGATTCGCACGGCACTCCGTTGATCACCAGTCGGGCTGCGCCGACGTCGTCAGGCAGCGCCTGCTCGAGGACCGGCAGCCGGCGCAGGAACCGTCCGGCGTGCATGTCGGCAACCAGCCCGGGCGGCGCGGCGACGGAGTCGGTGGCGTAGCCGTCCGCCAGCAACGCTGCGAGGATCGCGGTCTGCTGTGTGAAGAACGCCGGCACACCGTCGTCCACCCGCCGGGTCCGCAGGCACGCCGCCGCGTCCACGGAGGGGAAGAACGGCGTCACGGACGCGGCCCAGCCCTCCCCCTCCAGCGCGGTCAGGACCGGCAGGTACCGCTGCCCCAGCCGGGGCGCCCCGGCGCGGATCTCGTCGATCTGCACACGCTTGGCCCGGAACGACCCGAGGTCGTGCCCGTCGACCGCCCCGTGGTGCGCGAGGAGCACCTTGATGACGACCTCGGACCCGTCGGCGGCGCGGGCTCGGTGCACCCGGGCGGGCGAGCCGCCGTCGAGCAGCTCCTCACCCAGCTCGAGGCCCAGCTTGCCGGCCACCCGGGCCACCGTCGAGGACTCGGTCGCCTCACCGGGAGCGATCGTCGTCATCGGTCCTCCTGCCTCACCAGCGGATGCCCGAGAGCAGCGCGGCGTGCAACTGTGGGGTGGCCGCGGCGACGCATGAGCGCTGGTTCATCGGGCCGATGTCGAGCAGCAGCGTGTCGCGCAGGGACCCGCCGTAGGCGTCGGTGATGGTGACGCCGGCGCGCTCGGCCAGGAAGACGCTCGCCGCGATGTCGTACGGGAACAGGTGCAGGACGGACCCATGACCGACCCGGCGGAAGTCCGCCTCGGTGTTGGGATGGTCGCGCAGCAGACGATTCCCGATGTCGACGTAGGCGTCCATCTGGCCGGTGATGATCCGGGAGATGGAGAACGACGCACTGCAGAACACGTATACCGCACCGCGGTTCGCCGAGGCGTCGATCAGATGACCGTAGGCGTCGATCATCAGCTGCGCGGGATGCCCGTTGAACTCCAGCGACCAGAACATCCGCTCCGGATCGGTCACCGAACTCAGTCGCGGCAGATCGCCCGAGTAGCCGGAGCTCTCGATCCCGGGGGTGTCGGCGTCCGCGTACATCCAGTGCCCGGACTTGATCTCCTTCAAGATCGCGTACTCGACATCGCCGATCGTCGCGTCGTTCGTGTAGCGGGCGGCCGCGATCGAGGCGGTCGCCATCTCCAGATCGGCTGCCGCGCCACGGGTTCCGTCGATGGGATCGATCACCAGCAGGTGGCTGGGTCGGTGGCCCAGCACCCGCAGGCCGTCGCTCTCGGTGTAGACGGCGACCGACTGCCCGCTGTCGACGAGGAAGTCCCAGGCGGCCCGCTCGGCGAGCACGTCGACCGGGAACTCGGCGTCCCCGCCCAGTGCCGTGCCGCCGACATACCGCGCGGAGACGCTGTTGCGCTGCTTGGCGACGACCTCCCAGATCCGCTCGGCGAGGCCTTGGACCAGGGCCTTCACGCGAGCGCCGCGCGGAACAGCTGCTCCAGCAGATCGCACATCTCATCGGCCTGCTCCATGGTCATGATCAGCGCCGGCCGAACCTTGAGCACGTTGCCATGCCCGTACAGCGACGTCCGCAGCAGCAGCCCGTACTCCAGGCCCAGTTCGGCCAGCCGGTTGGTCAGCGCGGCGTTCGGGACGTTCCCCTCCGCCACGATCTCCATGCCGATCATCAGTCCGGCACCGCGAATGTCGCCGAGGAACGGGACGCTCCGAGACATCTCGCGCAGCCGGTCCATGATGTGGTCTCCGACGGCCCGCACGTTCTCCAGGAAGCCCGGCCGGCTGATGATCTCGATCGTCTTGACCGCCGCAGCCGCGGCCAGGACGTTGCCGCCGAAGGTCGAGTTGATGTGATGGCCGGCGAGTCCGGTGAGCCGCTCCTCCATCAGGATCCCGGCGACCGGCATGCCGGATCCACCGAGCCCCTTGCCGAACGTCATCATGTGCGGGATCACGCCGAAGTGATCGGCCGCGAACATCTGCCCGGTCCGGCCGAAGCCGGTCTGGATCTCGTCGAAGACCAGCAGGATGTCGCGCTCCTCGCAGAGGTCTTTGAGCGCCTGCAGGTATCCGTCCGGGGGCACCAGGTTCCCTCCGTTGCCGGTGATCGGTTCCAGGACCAGCGCGGCGACCCGACCGGAGCTCGCGAAGTCGATGAAGTCGTGGATCCGCTCGACGCACAGCAGACCGCAGGTCTCCCGCTGCTGCTTGTAGAAGCAGCGGTGGCAGTCCGCGTCCGGCACGTGCACCACCCCGGGGAGCTGCAGCGGGAACGGCTCCCGACGAAAGGCCGCGCCCGACGCGTTGATCATGCCGAGGGTCTGCCCGAGATGGCCGCGGAACATCGTGATCACGTCGGTCTTCCCGGTGTGGTGCTGGGCGATCTTCACCGCGCCCTCGTTCGCGTCCGACCCGCTGGCCGATTTCAGATGCACCCTGGTCAGGCTCGGCGGGGCGATAGCATTCAAGGCCGCCACCAAGGCGTGCACCGGCCCGCTCTGGAACGCGGACGTCACGTGAATCAGATCATCCGCCTGCTCGCGAACGACTTGTACGATCTCCGGGTGTGAATAACCCAGGGACAGGTTAAACGTGCCGGCCGAGCAGTCCAGATACCGCCGGCCGTCCTCGTCATAGAGATATATTCCGTCGCCGCGCGTAGCCCGAAGGTTGCCCGGCGGATAGAAATAGTGGTCGAGCACGGGATCCGTGGCAACGGTAGCGGCGGTCGTGGCTCGCGGTGCAGGCATCATAGATCCTTACCTTGATCACGAAGGGAGCAGGGCACCTGGGGCGAGGCGCTGCCATTCGATTTCCTCGAATGAATCGACCCGGAGATCTGCCGCGCGAAGATCCAGAGCGGCCGTCATCACGTTGGGAACGGCGATGCAATAGATGCCCGCCGCGGTCGCGGCACGGACACCGGTCGGCGAGTCCTCGAACGCGATCGCGTCACCCGCGTCGATCCCTAGGTCGGCGATCGCGCGCCGGTAGAGGATCGGCGCCGGCTTCGCCAGCGACCGGTCGCCGTCGGCGCAATGGACGATCGCCCATCCGCCATCGATCCCACATTGCCTGCTGTAGTGTCTGATCCAGGATTGGTCGCTGTTGCTGACGATCCCCCGTGGCAAGCTGGCCGCGTCGACCGCGTCGAGAATCCGGCGGACGCCGGGACGGAGCGTCACGCCGGCCAGCAGCGGTGCGATCCGTTGCTGCACACCGTCCTCGACCTGACTGCGGTGGACCGTGCCGCCGGACAGCGCCTCGAAGTGCGCCCACAGGTCGACACCGACCGTCCCGATCAATTCTGACCAGTCTTCGAGCAGCAGCGTGCTACCGTTCTCGGCGAACGCTTCGGCGTAGCTGGAGAAAATATGCGGCTCGGGGTCCCAGAGCGTGCCGTCGAAGTCAAACAGGACGGCCTTTATGTCGCCATGACCTATTGCTTGATCCATCGTCACCTCAATTCTCGGACAGCACACCGCGACCGGTGGGCGCAATCTGCGCAGGACACTGGGACGCACGTCTGAGGTAAAGCAATCACGAAGGCCCCTGAGGCCCGACTGCTACTGCGAAGCTAGATGCATTTCACCACTCCGGCAACCCCCAATTTCTCTGAGTGAAGACCCTTGACGAAAGGCAGGGGGGGTGCTCTTCTCTATCGTGGAATAGAGCGGGTGCTGCCGTCAGGGGAGGGAAGGCGTCATGACCGGATATGCGAGCGACGCGTGAGCATGCCCCGGGTGGCGGTCGTCGGCCACGTCGAATGGACCACGATCGCGCGCTTCACCCGGGTCCCGGTGGCGGGCGAGGTGATCCACGCCGACGTCACGTGGGAGGGGCCGGCCGGGGGCGGCGGCGTCGCCGCGGTGGCGTTGGCGCGGCTGGCCGGCGGGTGCAGCTTCTTCACCTCGCTCGGGGACGACGACGCCGGCCGGTGCGCGCAGGAGCAGCTGCAGTCGCAGGGCGTCCAGGTGCTCGCCGGACCGCGGCGGGGCCGCACCCGGCTCGCGACCAGCCTGATCGACTCCTCCGGCGAGCGGACCACGACGACCTACGGCCCCCGACCGCAACCGGTGGCCGCGGATCCGCTGCCCTGGGCCGACCTTCCGGCCTACGACGCGGTTTTCTTCGTGTCCGGAGACGTCGAGGCCATGCGGGCCGCGCGCGCGGCGAGGACCCTGGTGGTGACCAGTCGCGAATTCGCCACCGTCGTGCGCGCCGGAATCACCCTTGATGCGCTGGTCGGGAGTCTGCACGACCCGGCCGAGCGGTACGACCTCACGCTGATCCCGTCGCCGGCGCTCGCGGTGGGCACCGACGGGGCCAACGGCGGCGAATTCACCGTGCGCGGGCGGCCCGCCGGCCGGTACCGCGCCACTGAACCGCCCGGGCCCACCGCCGACCTCTACGGCGTCGGCGACACCTTCGCCGCTGCCCTCACCTACGCGCTCGGCGCCGGCATGGACACCGCGGCTGCGCTGTCGTTCGCGGCCGGTAGCGGCTCCGACTGCACCACCTGCGTCGGCCCGTTCCCGATCGCCGTCCCGGTCGCATGACGGCGCTGGTGGCGTGGGACATCGACGGCACCGTCGTCTCCTGTGGGGTTCGATGCTGAGCGCCACCGTGATCGTGCCGGTCCGGAACGGAGCGGCGACGATCGACGCACAGTTGGCGGCTCTGGCCGGGCAGACGTATCCAGGCCCCTGGGAGGTGGTGGTCGCCGACAACGGCTCCACCGACGCCACCGCGCGGATCGTGCGGCGGTGGGCTGACCGGATCCCGCGGCTGCGGCTGGTCGACGCGAGTGACCGGGTCGGCGCCGGCCACGCCCGCAACGTCGCGTGCGCAGTGGCGAGCGGTGGTTTGCTGCTGTTCTGCGACGCCGATGATGTCGTCGCCAACGAGTGGGTGGCCGCGATGGTGGCCGGTCTGGGGGAGCACGCGGCGGTCGGCGGTCGGGTGGAGCGCCGCCTGCTCAACGACCCACATGCGGTCACCGCGCGGCCGGGCCGGCCGGACGGGCTGCTCGACTCGTTCGGCTTCCTGCCCTACCCGCTCACCGCGAACTCCGGCATCCGGCGCGAGATCTGGACCTGCGTAGGAGGTTTCGACGAGAACTATCCCTACGGATCCGAGGACGTGGTGTTCTTCTGGCGGGCGCAGCTCGCCGGCTACGCCGTCGACTACCTGCCGCACGCAGTGGTGCACTACCGGTTGCGCTCCGGGCTGCGCGGAATGGTGCGGCAGTACTACCGCTACGGGCGCACGCATCCGCGGCTCTTCAAGGATTTCGCCCGGCTCGGGATGCCGCGCACCAACGTCGCTGCCGTGGGCCGGGAATGGGGCTGGCTGCTGCGGAACCTGTCGTCGCTGGCGCACTCCCGGGCGGGCCGGACCGTCTGGCTGACCCGGCTCGCGATGCGCACCGGACGACTGGTCGGCAGTGCCCGGCATCGTGTGGTCTACCTTTGAGGGTCATCGCGTGAACCTCGCCCTGGCCGTCGACGTCGGCGCCAGCAAGATCGCGCTGGCGATGGTGGACGGCTGCGGCCGCGTGCTGCGGCGGGCCCAGCTGGCCACCCCGAGCGACCGCACGGGGGAACAGATCTGGTCCGCGACGGCCGAGGTGGCGGCCACGCTCCTGGCCACCGTCGGACCGGCCCCGCTGGTCGGCATCGGGATCGCTTCGGCCGGACCGCTCGACCCCGTTGCCGGCACCGTCAGCCCGAACATGATCCCGGCCTGGCGGGACTTCCCGATCGTCGAGCGGGCGCGCCGGCTGGCCGGTGGAACACCGGTCCGGCTGATCGGTGACGGTGTCTGCGCCGCGATCGGCGAGCACTGGGCGGGCGCGGGCAAGGGCCAGCGCGACATGCTCGGGATGGTGGTGTCCTCGGGCATCGGCGGCGGCCTAGTGCTGGATGGCGTGGTGCGGGTCGGCCCGACCGGGAACGCCGGTCACGTGGGGCACGTCGTCCTCGATCCCGACGGGCCGCCCTGCTCCTGCGGCGGCCGGGGATGTGCCGAACTGGTCGGCAGCGGTCCATCGATGGTGTCCTGGGCGCTGCGGTCCGGTTGGCAGCCGGACACCGGAGTGCAGCCCACAGCGGTTGATCTGGCGGCGTCCGCCCGCGCAGGCGATCCGCTCGCGAGAGCGGCTTTCGACCGCGGCGCTCGGGCGGTCGCCGCGACCATCGCGTCCGTGGCGGCCGTCTGTGACCTCGACCTGGTGGTGGTCGGAGGTGGCGTGGCCGCCGCCGGTGATGTGCTCTTCGACACGCTCCGGAAGTCACTGGCCGAGTTCACAGGTCTGGGTTTCGTGAGCCGCGTCCGGGTGGAGCCGGCGGCTCTCGGCAACGACGCCGGGCTGGTCGGCGCCGCAGCCCTCATCCACCGATCCACGGACTACCGCCTACAGCTCGACCACGCGAATCGTGGCCGGGTCAGTTGAGCAATGTCCTGTTGTCTGGGAGAGCGGACACGGTGCCCATCGCGTCCTCGATCCCGGTCCGGTCGTCGCGGGCGCTGGCGGTCAGCACGTGGATGTAGGCCAGCAGCGTGGCGATCCGCCGATCGCCGACCAGGTCGGCCAGTTGGGTGGCCCATGCCTGGTCGGCGTAGCGGGCCAGCGCGGCCACCCGCCGGGCCGGCAGGGCGGAGAGATCCAGCCCGCCGGCGCCGATCGCGCGCACCTCGGCCAGAGCGGGACAAACCGTGGGAGGCTACGCGGCTTGGTCCTGCCGGTCGGGGGTGTGGGTGAAGTCGGGGTACCAGCGTCGGTAGTCGTCGGCGAGGGTGTCGTTGAGTACCCGGG
>Ga0209584_10000817_pt1 | contig 9937 bp, 7 predicted proteins | sample NGEPerD_FD_184507 | JGI IMG/M metagenome (GOLD analysis project Ga0209584, IMG submission 184507) | Arctic peat soil microbial communities from the Barrow Environmental Observatory site, Barrow, Alaska, USA - NGEE PermafrostAB12-D... | ecosystem: Environmental > Terrestrial > Soil > Wetlands >...
TAGCGCGTGCGCGCCGAGGATGCCGGCAAGCTCGAGCGCGGCGAGCGCGTCACCCGCACGCGCTACGGCGTCGACGACGAGATCTGCACCGGCGACCATTCCTGCATTCGGCTTTCAGGCTGCCCGTCATTGACGGTGAAGCCCTCGACCGATCCGTTGCGCAGCGATCCGGTGGCTACCGTGATCGAAACGTGCGTCGGGTGCGGGCTATGCGGCGAGGTGGCGCACGCTGCGGTCTTATGCCCGTCGTTCTATCGCGCCGAGATCGTGCGCAACGCCAATTGGCGCGACCGCGCGCTGTTCGCCTTGCGGCAAAAAGTCATCGGCTGGCTTGGCGGCTATGGCGGCGAGGCGGCAGCATGAGCGCGACGCGCCCCATCACCTTGCTGATCGCCGCGCTCGGCGGCGAAGGCGGCGGCGTGCTGACCGATTGGATCGTGTCGGCGGCGGCCGAGGCTGGCTATCCGGTACAGAGCACCTCGATCCCCGGCGTCGCCCAGCGCACCGGCGCCACCACCTATTACATCGAGATTTTTCCGGTCCCCGCGCGCGAACTCGGCGGCAAGCGGCCGGTGCTGGCGCTCACGCCCGGCGTCGGCGATATCGACATCGCTGTGGCCAGCGAATTGCTAGAGGCCGGCCGCGTGGTGGCAAGCGGTTTCGTCACGCCCGAGCGTACCCATCTCATCGGCTCGCTCAGCCGCTTCTATGCCATGGACGAGAAGATCGCCATGGGCGACGGCCGCTTCGACCAGGACAAACTGATCAAGATCGTCACGGACCATGCGCGCGAAACCCTGCTCATCGACATGGACGCGCTGGCGAAAGAAAGCGGCTCGATCATCAACGCGGTGATGCTGGGCGCCATCGCCGGGTCGCAGCGGCTGCCGGTGACGGCCGAGCAACTGGAAGCGGCGATCCGCGCCGATGGCAAGTCGATCGACAGCAACCTGCGCGGCTTCCGCGCTGGCTTGCAAGCCACGCGCGCGAAAATGCCGCCGGCGAAGCAACTTGAGAAAAAACGCAACGCCCCGACCACCCCCGAATTGCTCGAGCACGAGGTGTCCTACTCGCTGCCCGCGCTGACGCAGCCGACCGCGATCGAGGGCGTGCGGCGGCTGATCGCCTACCAGGACGTCGCCTATGCACGGCTCTATCTCGACCGGCTGCGCGCTTTGGTCGATGCCGACGCCGCCGGCGGCACACCAGGCCGGCTGCTCAAGGAAGTCGCGCGCCAGCTCGCAGTGCGTATGTCGTATGAAGACGTGGTGCGGGTGGCGCAGGCCAAGATCGCGCCCTCGCGCATGCGGCGCATCGCGCGCGAGGAGCTGCGCGTCAAGGACGAGCCATTCTCGGTGCACGATTTCCTCAAGCCCGGCATCGAGGAGTTCAGCCAGCTACTGCCGCCGTTCCTGGCGCGCCCGATCCTGCGCTATTCGGAACGCAAGGGTTGGCTCGGCCGCGTCTATTTCGGCATGGAGATCAATTCCACCTCGATCGGCGGCTATCTGCGCTTCCTGATGCTGGCCAAGCTGCGCTGGCTTCGCCCGCACGGCCACCGCTTCAAACAAGAACAGGCCCAGATCGAATCCTGGCTTGCCTTAATCGCCGAAGCGGCGCGGCACTCGGCAGAACTCGCCCTCGAGGTCGCCGAATGCGCCCGCCTGATCAAGGGCTATGGCGACACTTATGCGCGCGGGCTTGCCAACTACCGCAGCATCGAGGCGCGCGTGATCCGCCCGGCGCTGGCGGACCAAATCCCCCTCGGGCGCGCCGCCGATGCGGTCGCCAGCGCGCGCACCGCCGCCCTGGTCGATCCGGAGGGCGAAAGCCTGGCCAAATGCCTCTCCGAGATCGAGGGCCAAGCGAGTTTCCGTATCGCGGCGGAATAGCAGCCATTCGCCATCGGGAACTTTGCGTCGGCTCCGTTGTCAGCGTTTCGCCCGTCGAGTAGAACACTTGCCAAATGAAGGCGCCTGGGGGGCGCCTCAAAGGGCGGGGCGCATGGCCGTCACACCGACTGGACAACGGCCCACGATCGCCGCCGAGGCGTTCCTGCGCGCGCTCGCCGACCACGGCGTCGATTATTTCTTCTGCAATACCGGCACCGATTTTCCGCCGATCGTGGAAGCGTTCAGCCGCGCCAAGAAGACCAATGCCAAGGTGCCGAAGCCGATCCTCATTCCGCACGAGAACCTGGCGGTCGGCATGGCGCATGGCGCCTATCTGATGACCGGCCGCCCGCAGGCGGTGATGGTTCACACAACGGTCGGCACCGCCAATACCATCAACAACCTCATCAACCTGTCGCGCGACCGCGTACCTCTCGTCCTCTCGGCCGGACGCACGCCGATCACCGAAAAGGGATCGTTCGGCTCGCGCAACCGCCCGATCCAATGGGGCCAGGAGATGTTCGACCAGGCCGGCATGGTGCGCGAACTGGTGAAGTGGGACTACGAATTGCGCGTGCCCGCCCAGGTCGGCGACATGGTTGCGCGCGGTGTGGAAGTCGCGATGGCGCATCCGCGCGGACCGGTCTATCTCATGCTGCCGCGCGAGCCGCTGTCGGCGCCGCTGTCGGAGCCGATCGCCCCGATGAAGCCGCGCGCGCAGGCGGCGCCCGTGTATCCCGATCCGAAGGCGATCGCGACGCTGGCGGAGTGGATCGTCGCCGCCGAACGGCCTTTGATCATCGCCTCCGCGCTGCCCGCCGCCGCGGTGCCGGCGCTCGCCCATCTGGCGGAGCGCTGCGCAATCCCGGTGGTGAGCCACAATTCGCGCACGGTCTGCCTGCCCTCAAGTCACACGATGCATTTCGGCTTCGAGCCGGGCGCGCTGCTCGCCGATGCCGATCTGGTGATTTCGCTTGAATCCGACGTGCCGTGGCTTCCAAGCCTGCAGAATCCGCCGGCCGGCTGCCGCGTTGCCCATATGGGCGAGGAACCCTTCTACGTGCGCTACCCGATGCGCTCATTCCCGAGCGATCTTGCCGTGCAGGCCGGACCGATCAACGCGCTGGACGCGTTGATCGGGGCGGTGGAGGCGCGCCTGCAAATGGCGGAAGCGCGCATCGCCGCGCGCCGCGCGCGGCTGACCGAGCGCATGCGCACGCGGCGCGCGCAGCTGGCCAAGGATTCGGCGCCCGCCGCGCATATCACCCCGGAATATCTGTCGCGCGTGATCGGCGAAACGATCGGGCCGGACGCGATCATCGTCAACGAATATCCGCTGCGGCCGGACCATTGCGCACGCGAGAAGCCGGGCACCTTCTACGCGCTCGGCCCGGCCGGCGGGCTCGGCTGGGGCTTCGGCGCGGCGCTCGGCATCAAGCTCGCCGCGCCCGACGCGTTCGTGGTCGCGACGCTCGGCGACGGCGCCTACATGTTCTCCAACCCGATGGTCGGACACTGGATCGCCGCCGCCCATGCACTGCCGATCCTCACCATTGTGTTCAACAACAGCCGCTACGGCGCGGTGCGCCGCGCCACGCTGTCGATGTTCAAGGACGGTGTCGCCGGCGAGAACGACGGCCGCACGCTGGCCGATCTCGACCCGTCGCCGGCCTATGAGGTGATGGCGCAAGCGCAAGGCGCCTATGCCGAGCGCGTGGAGAAGCCGGCCGACCTGCCCGACGCACTGACGCGCGCCCGCGAGGCGGTCGTCAGCGGGCGCCGGCAGGCGCTGCTCAACGTCATTACGCCCTATTGAACCGAGGAAATTTCATGCGCATCGACGCTTACACTCATTTTATCCCGGAGAGATTTTTCAACAAGATCGTGGAAAGCGGCCATGCCGATATCGGCAAGCGCGTGCGCGAAATTCCCAGCATCCACGATCTCGAAGTGCGCCGGAAGGTCGTCGATCAATTCGACGACTATGCGCAGATCCTGTCCTATCCGATGCCGCCGCTCGAACTCCTGGCCAAGCCCGAGCAGGTGGAAGAATACGCCAAGCTGGTGAATGACGGCTTCGCCGATATTTGCGAGAAATATCCTGATTATTTCCCCGGCTGGGTGGCGCAGGCGCCAATGACCGCGCCCGATGCCGGCGTGCGCGAAGTGACGCGCGCGATAAAAAACGGCGCGCTCGGCGTGCAGATCAACACCAATGTTGCGGGCATGCCGCTCGACCATGCGGCGTTCGAGCCGTTGTTCGCCGCCATGAACAAGCTCGGAAAGCCGATCTGGATGCATCCGGCGCGCGCCGCCAATTTCCCGGATTATCTTTCCGAGAAAAAATCGAAATACGAAATCTGGTGGACCTTGGGCTGGTCCTACGAGACCACGGCGGCGATGGCGCGGCTGGTGTTCTCCGGCATGCTCGACAAATATTCCAACCTGAAGATCATCACCCATCATTTCGGCGGCATCGCGCCGATGCTAGAAGGCCGCATCGGCCCGGGCTGGGACCAGCTCGGCGCGCGCACCTCGGACGAAGACTTAGGCGCGATCCTCAAGAAGCTGAAAAAGCGCCCGCTCGATTATTTCAAGCACTCATTCTACGCGGACACCGCGGTGTTCGGCGGCGTGCCGGCGACCCACGCCGGGCTTGCCTTCTACGACCTCGACAAGATCGTGTTCGCCTCCGACTGCCCGTTCGATCCCGAGAAGGGCACTATGTACGCGCGTGAGACGCTGCGCATTCTCGAAGGCATCGACATGCCGAAGGTCGACAAGGAGAAGATCTGGCACGGCAATCTGGAGGCGATCACGGGGGTGAAGTTTCCAAGCTAATTGAGTACACCGCGCGCTCCAGCCATCCGCTCGTTCCCGCGAAAGCGGGGACCCAGTAACCCTGCATTTCAGCCGCTTTCGATACCCGTGAATACTGGATCATCCGCTTTCGCGGATGATGACCGTTGGTGTACCTTCCCGCCCATGGCGCAAACCCACCCCATCGGCCTGTCCGAGCCTGAGCCGCCGCCGCCTGGCGACGGCAACGGGCGCCCGAGCCCGATGCTGGAGCAATATATCGAGATCAAGGCCGCCAATCCGGACTGCCTGCTGTTCTACCGGATGGGCGATTTCTACGAGATGTTCTTCGACGACGCCGAAACCGCCTCGCGCGCGCTGGGCATCGTCCTCACCAAGCGCGGCAAGCATCAGGGCCGCGACATCCCGATGTGCGGCGTGCCCGTCGTGCGCGCCGACGAATATCTGCACCGGCTGATCGCGCTCGGCCACCGCGTCGCGGTCTGCGAGCAGCTCGAGGACCCGGCCGAAGCGCGCAAGCGCGGCTCCAAGAGCGTGGTGCGGCGCGACGTCGTGCGCCTGGTGACGCCCGGCACGCTCACCGAAGACACGTTGCTCGACGCTAAGCGTAACAATTATCTGCTCGCCGTCGCGCGCGCGCGGCTGTCGTCGGCCGACGAGGATGCCCGCTTCGCGCTGGCCTGGATCGACATCTCGACCGGCGAATTCCGCATCGCCGAATGCGACCGGCTGTCGCTGCCGGCCGAGATCGCGCGGCTGGAGCCGAGCGAGATCATCGTGTCCGACGCGCTGTTTGCCGACGCCGACCTCGTGCCTTATTGGCGCACGCTGCCGGCGGTGACGCCGCTCCCCCGCGACGTGTTCGACAGCGCCAGCGCCGAGCGGCGGCTGACCTCGTTCTTCGCGGTGGCGACCAGCGAGGCCTTCGGCGCGCTGACGCGGCTCGAACTGACCGCCGCCGCGGCCTGCGTCACCTATGTCGAGCGCACGCAGATCGGCAAGCGCCCGCCGCTGTCGCCGCCGTTGCGCGAAAGTGCCGGCGCGACGATGGCGATCGACCAGGCCACGCGCGGCAATCTCGAACTGATGCGCACGCTATCCGGCGAGCGGCGCGGCTCGCTGCTCGAATCAATCGACCGCACGGTCACCTCGGCCGGCTCGCGGCTCCTCGCACAACGGCTGTCGGCGCCGCTCACCGATCCGGCGCAAATCGCGCGGCGGCTCGACGCGGTGGCGAGCTTCGTCGACGACGTGGCGGCGCGCGCCGATACGCGTTCGCGGCTGCAGGCGGCGCCCGATCTCGCCCGCGCGCTCGCTCGATTGGCCGTCGGGCGCGGCGGCCCGCGCGACCTCGCCGCCATCCGCGACGGCGTGCTGGCGGCCGCCGATCTCGCCCGCGCTCTGGCGGCGCTGAAGGATACGCCGGCCGAGATTGCCGACGTGCTGCAATCCTGCCGCCGCCCGGACGGCATGCTGGCGGCCGAGTTGTCCGCGGCGCTCGCCGCCGATTTGCCAGCGTTCAAACGCGACGGCGGCTTCGTGCGCGAAGGCTACGACGCGAGCCTCGACGAGACGCGCGGCTTGCGCGATGAATCCCGCCGCGTGGTCGCCGCCTTGCAGGCGCGCTATGCGGAAGAGACCGGCATCCGCGCGCTCAAGATCCGCCACAACAACGTGCTCGGCTATTTCGTCGAGGTCACCGCCCAGCACGGCGACCGGCTGCTGGCCGCGCCGCTCAATGCCACCTTCATCCACCGCCAGACGCTGGCCGGCCAGGTGCGCTTCACCACCACCGAGCTGGGCGCGCTGGAGGCCAAGATCGCCAGCGCCGCCGACCGCGCGCTCGGGCTCGAGCTGGACATCTTCGAGCGGCTGACGGAGAGCGTGATCGCCGAGAGCGTGCCGATCAAGGAATGCGCCGAGGCGCTCGGCAGCCTCGACGTGGCGAGCGCCCTCGCCCATCTCGCCGCCGAGCGCGATTATGCGCGCCCGCAAGTGGACGACAGCCATGACTTTGTCATCGCCGGCGGCCGCCATCCGGTGGTGGAACAGGCGCTGGCGCGCGACGGCACGCCGTTTGTCGCCAATGATTGCGATCTCTCGCCCCCGCCCAAGGCCGAGTCCGAGATATTGGCCGGCCGCATCTGGCTGATCACCGGCCCCAACATGGCGGGCAAGTCCACCTTCCTGCGGCAGAACGCACTGATCGCGATCCTGGCGCAGATGGGTAGCTTCGTGCCGGCCAAGAGCGCCCATATCGGCGTGGTGGACCGGCTGTTCTCGCGCGTCGGCGCCGCCGACGATCTGGCGCGCGGGCGCTCGACCTTCATGGTCGAGATGGTGGAGACAGCGGCCATCCTCAATCAGGCGGGCGCGCGCTCGCTGGTGATCCTGGATGAGATCGGCCGTGGCACCGCCACTTTCGACGGGCTGTCGATCGCCTGGGCCACAGTCGAGCACCTGCACGACGTCAACAAATGCCGCGCGCTGTTCGCCACGCATTTCCACGAGCTGACCGCGCTCGCGGCGCGGCTTGATCGGCTGCACAACGCCACCGTGCGCGTGAAGGAATGGCAGGGCGATGTGGTGTTCCTGCATGAGGTCATTCCAGGTTCGGCCGACCATTCCTACGGCATCCAGGTGGCGAAATTGGCCGGCCTGCCGGCGAGCGTGATCGAGCGCGCCAAATTGGTGCTGGCCAAGCTCGAACAGGAAGACCGCGCCGCGCCGAAAGGCTTCGAGGACCTGCCGCTGTTCGCGGCGCCCTACAAACCCTCGCAGCAGCTGCAGGACGACCCGCTCGAGCTGGTGCTCGCCGCCGTCGCCGCACTCAATCCGGACGAGATGTCGCCGCGCGAGGCGATGGAAGCGCTCTATATGTTGAAGGCGAAGCTCACCGAAACAGAGAAGAAGTAACGCCTCACGCCACCCGCCGGCGCCACTGCCGCATGCCCCACAGCAGCGCGTTCCAACCGATGCCGGTGCTCAAGCCGAGCGTGTAGGACCACCAAACTCCGATTGGCTCGGCGAGCCAATGCACGACCAAAAGGCTTAAGCCGAGCCCAATCAGCGGGGTGAGCACATGCGCCGCCACGCTGGCCGCGGCCGGGCCGCCGAGCCGCGAATGCAAAATGACGAAGAACGATCCCATTGCCACCGGAAAGAAGGCGAACAGCCCGGACGCGAAAGAGCCGATCGCGGTGCTCGCGGCGGTGACGATAATGACGCAGAGCGTGACGACGCCCGCGCGCCAGGCGAGATCGGCGGCGGTGAATTCAACGCGTTTGATCGCGCCGTCGGAAAGAAAGCGCCGGCCGGCCAGGATCGCCAAGGGAAACACCACCGCATTCAACAGCGCGGCGGTGCCTGCGTTCCAATCCACCAGGCGCGAGGCCGCGGCGCAGCAAAACCACACCAGGAAGGCGCCGCCCAGGCTCACCGGCAACGAACGCCGCTGTGCCAGCACGGCATAACTGAGGGCAAACACCGCACACACGGCATTCGACACCATGCTGCCGACCGCGCTCTGCGCAATGAACGCCGGCGGATGCTCCCAGGCCAGGATGATCATGGCCGCGCCGCCCGCCGTCGGCAGCGCGGCGATCAGCGCGCCGATGAACGGCCCTGAGCGCTCGACCACCACGGAGGCTGCCACCACGATGGTCGCGGTCATCGCGATCTTCAGCAGCAGACCGATCAAAAGCATTCCCGTCATACAGGTATGCCGTGGCGGCGCGCGGTGAGCACGGCGAGGCTCCAGCCGATCGACGTCGCCAGCGCCAGGGCCAGCGCGACCGCCGCGCCGAGCGGCGCGGCGGCGAAATGCAGCACCGCGCAAGCAAAGGCGAAACCGACGAGGCCGAGCGGCGCGTTGGCGAGCACGGCGGCCGTGGCCTTACCGCCGACGCGGTTGTGCAGAATGAGCATGATGCTGATCAGCACGACCGGAAACACCGCGAGAATGCCGCTGCCGGCCGCCCCGATGCGGAAGCTCAGGCCGACCGTGATCCCGACCAGCAGCGCGACCAGCACCGCGCGCATCGGCAGGTCGAACCAGCGCCGGTGCACAGGCGGCATGGTCACGTGCCGCAGCGGGCGTACCAGCCACAGGCATACGCCCAGCACCACGACGTTCATGGCCAGCGCCGTGAACACTGTCCAGTGCACCCAATGAATGACCAGCGCCAGCGCGGTCCACACCGCCATGCCGGCCGACAGGCTGAGGAGAAGCGAGCGCTTCTGCGCCAGCAGCACATAGGCCGTCGCGAACACCACGTTCACCGCATTGATGGCGAGGCTCGCCACCGCGCTTTGCGCGATGAATTGTACGTCATGATCGAGCGACAGGAACACATAGACCGGCCCGGCGCCGATCGGGAGCGTCGCCACCAGGCCGCCGACCAGCGGGCCGGCGCGCTCGGCGGTCACCGTCGCCGCCAGCACGAAGCCGGCAGTGATGGCCATTTTGACGATGAGCGTAAGCGCGAAAGTGAGGTCGGGGGACATTTTCTGCTTCTCCCTCTCCCCACCTGCGGGGAGAGGTAAAAATTTAATTGGCCGGCGTGAGCACGGTGCGGCCGATCACCTTGCCGGCCTTGAGGTCGGCGATCACCCGCTGCGCGGCATCGAGCGCGGTGGTCTTGGTCGGCACCAGCGGCAGCGGCCGGTTGCGCACCAGCTTGATCAGCTCGTTCAGCTCTTTGAGACTGCCGGTGTACGAGCCCTGGATCGTCATGGCGCGGATCGGAATCAGCGGCAGCGACAGCGTGATGTCGCCGCCGAACAGGCCGACTACGATCAGCTTGCCGCCCTTGACCAGGCTGTCGACGGCGAGTTGCGCGGTTTGCGAGTTGCCGACGAAGTCGATCGCCGCCCACACCGGTCCCTTGGCGGCGGCCTGCAATTGCGCGACCGCGTCCGGCGCATTGGGATCCACCGTGGCGAACGCGCCCGCGCGCTTGGCGGCCTCGCGTTTGACCGGATCGATATCGACCGCAATCGCGCCCTTGCCTTTCATCGCCTTGATGATCGCAATGCAGATGAGGCCGAGACCGCCAGCGCCGATCACCACCACCGGATCGCTCTTCACCAGCGACCCGAGTTTTTTCAGCGCGCCATAGGCGGTGACGCCCGAGCAGGCCAAGGGCGCGGCCTGCTCCGGCTTCATCCGGCTGCCGTAGTTCAGCAGATAGCGCGGATGCGGCACCAGCAGATGCGTGGCATAG
>Ga0209584_10000819_pt1 | contig 9929 bp, 8 predicted proteins | sample NGEPerD_FD_184507 | JGI IMG/M metagenome (GOLD analysis project Ga0209584, IMG submission 184507) | Arctic peat soil microbial communities from the Barrow Environmental Observatory site, Barrow, Alaska, USA - NGEE PermafrostAB12-D... | ecosystem: Environmental > Terrestrial > Soil > Wetlands >...
CTGGCGCTGCGGCACGCCGCTGCTCTACTACGCCCGCGAGTCGTGGTTCGTGAGCACGACCTCGTTCAAGCATCGGATGCTGGCGCGCAACGCGCGCGTGAACTGGAATCCGCCGGAAGTTGGCGCGGGCAGATTCGGCGAGTGGCTCGAGAACAACGTCGACTGGGCGCTGTCGCGCGATCGTTACTGGGGAACGCCGCTGCCGATCTGGGTGTGCGACCACGAGCGCGCGCACGCGCTGGCGATCGGGAGCTACGCCGAGCTCGCGCAGCGCACGGGGAGGCCGTTGCCGGAGGGCTTCGATCCACACAAGCCGTTCATCGACGCGTACACCTTCGCGTGCACCGAGGCCGGGTGCGGCGGCACGATGCGTCGCGTCCCCGAAGTGATCGACACCTGGTACGACTCCGGGTCGATGCCGTTCGCGCAGTGGCACTATCCGTTCGAGAACAAGGCGATGCTCGAGAAGCGCTACCCCGCCGGTTTCATCGCGGAGGGCGTGGATCAGACGCGCGGATGGTTCTACTCGCTGCTCGCGATCGCGACGGGGCTCGGTGACGCGCTCCCGAACAACGGCGACGATCAAGCCGCGCCGTATCGCGCGGTGGTCGTGAACGACATGGTGCTCGACGACAAGGGCGCCAAGATGTCGAAGCACATTGGCAACGTCGTGAATCCGTGGGACGTGCTACCGCGCCATGGCGCCGATGCGGTGCGTCTCTTTCTCATCGCGTCGAGTCAGGTGTGGGTGCCGCGGCGCTTCGACGAGAGCATGATCCGCGAGCTTGCGGGGCGATTCTTTCTCACGCTCAAGAACATCTACAGCGGGATCTTCGCGCAGTACGCGAACTTCGGGTGGTCGCCGAGCGAGGCGGATCCGGCGCCGAAGGATCGTCCGGTGGTGGATCGCTGGATGCTCTCGCGCCTGGCGACGGTGGAGCGCGAGGTCGACGAGCGGCTGCAGGGCTTCGATGCGACGGCGGCGGCGCGCACGCTGATGGACTTCGTGGTCGACGACGTGTCGAACTGGTACGTGCGCCTGAATCGCGGCCGATTCTACGATGTCGACAGTGCCGACAGCCGCGCGGCGTTCGCGACGCTGCACGAGGTGCTCGTCGTGGTCACGCGGTTGCTCGCGCCGTTCTCCCCGTTCGTGAGCGACTGGATCCACAGGGAGCTCACGGGCACTTCCGTGCACCTCGCACCGTTTCGTAGAGCGCTGGGTATCAACCAGGGTGAAGACGAGACGCTGGAGCGCGCGATGAGCCGGGTTCGGACGCTGGCCAAGCTCGGGCGCGCGGCCCGCGAGGAGAAGGAGATTAAGGTGCGTCAGCCGCTTTCCCGGCTGGTGTGTGTCGTGCCAGATTTCAGGGCTGGGGAGCTCCGGGAACTGCTGCCGCTGCTGGCAAGCGAGCTCAACGTAAAAACGGTAGAATTCGCCGACAGCGGAAGCGCGTTGGCGACGCTCGTTGGCAAGGCGAATTTTAGGGCGCTCGGCAAGCGATTCGGCAAGCGAACACCGGAGGCGGCGAAGGCCGTCGAGGCGCTCGCGAGTGAAGAGCTGTTGAAGTTCGAGCGGGGCGAGACGGTGAACGTGACGGTTGATGGCGAGGCGTTTCCGCTGCTGAGCGACGACGTCACGATCGTTCGACACGCATCGGGGAGTTTGCTCGTACGGGAAGAGAACGGGCTGTTCGCCGCGCTCGATCCGACGATCACACCGGAGCTGCGGCGCGAGGGTGCGGCGCGAGAGCTGGTGAGCAAGATCCAGCAGATGAGAAAGGCCGCGCGCTTTGCGGTGAGCGACAGGGTGCGAGTCGACCTCGACGGCGGTCCGGAGCTCGCAGCGGTCGTGAAAGAGTACGAGACGTACATCGCGGGCGAAGTCCTCGCGAACGAGATCACCCTGGCAGGTGGCCTCGGAGAGACACATGACGCAACGCAGACCATCGTGCTCGATGCCGAGACGGTCCGCATTGCCTTGACGAGAGTGAATTAGCGATGCCGTCCTCGACAGGCGCTAAAAAAGAGAAGCCGATGACCAAGAAGACACTGGCGCATTTCGAAAAGCGCCTGCTCGATGAGCGCAAGCGTGTGGTGAAGGAGCTGGGCAGCTACGGCGAGGCGTTCGGCGCCACGCTGCAGAGTGCCGACGGAAATCTCAGCTCGTACTCCTTCCACATGGCCGACCAGGGCACCGACGCGATGGAGCGCGAGAAGGCGTTTCTCTTCGCGAGCTCGGAGGGTCGTTTCCTCTGGCACATCGACGAGGCGCTTCGTCGCCTTTACCGGTCGCCGCAGACGTTTGGCCGCTGCCTCACTTGCGGCGAGGAGATCGATTTCGATCGCCTCGATGCACTTCCTCACGCGCGCCTGTGCTTCACGTGCAAGCAGCGCGAAGAAGATGCAAAGAAGTAGCTCGGAGTCGACCACCTTCTGGTCGATCATCGTCCTGGTCGTCGTCGCGGACTTCGCGACGAAGGCCATGGCCGCGTCCATGCTCGTGCCGCAGCACGTGCCGCGCGAGGTATTTGGCGAGTGGGCGCGGCTGACGCTCGTCCATAATCCCGGCGCCGCCTTCGGCGTGAGCGCGGGCCCATACTCGCGCCAGATATTTCTGCTGCTCACGGTCGTCGCGCTCTTCGTGCTGTCGAAGCTCTATCGCACGACTGCGCCCGGCGACCGCCTGCGTGTGATCGCGCTCGGCCTCGTGTGCGGAGGCGCAATCGGCAATCTCATCGACCGCGTGCGCTCGCCGATTGGCGTCGTGGATTTTCTCGACGTCGGCTTTCGCGATTGGCGCTGGCCCACGTTCAATGTCGCCGACATGGCGGTGAGCATTGGCGCCTTCCTGTTGGCGTGGGCGCTGTGGGGCGAGGAAGATGTGGTCGAACCGGTCCCGAAGTCGGTGACCGAGACTACGGGCGCGTGATGCCCCAACGCCGGTCGCCGTACGCATGACAGCACCGGCCACGCACGAAATCACCCTGGACGCCGACAGCGAGCTGCGCCTCGACCTGCTCTTGGCGCGCGAGCTCGGCATGTCGCGCACGCAGGCGGCAACGCTGATCGCCAACGGCAACGTGACCGTGAGCGACAAGCGCGAGAAGGCAAGCTATCGTCCCGAGGCCGGCGACCGCATCGTCGTGGTGCTCCCGACGCCGCAGTCGCGCGAGGTGATCGCGGAGGAGATTCCGCTGTCGGTGGTGTTCGAGGACGAGTACGTGATGGTCGTCGACAAGCCGGCGGGGATGGTCGTACACCCCGCACCAGGTCACTGGAGCGGGACGCTCGTGAACGCGCTCAAGGGGCGGGGCGGGGCGCTCGCGAACGAGAATGGCGAAGATCGCGCGGGAATCGTCCACCGCCTCGACAAGGAGACCTCGGGGCTCCTGCTCGTCGCCAAAACGGACGTCGCGCTCCGCAAGCTCGGAGCCGACCTCGCGGCGCGGCGCGTCGTGCGCCGCTATGCCGCGCTGTCGTGGGGGCACATCAACGGTGACCGCCTCACGGTGGACAAGCCGGTTGCGCGCGATCCGCGAGACCGAAAGCGCATGGCAATCGTCACTAGCGGACGAGCGGCGAAGACGGATTTCGTGCGACTGGCCCGGTTCGAGTCTGTCGACTTGCTGCGCGCGCACCTCCACACGGGGCGCACGCATCAGATCCGCATTCATCTCGCATCGGTGGGACACCCTGTGGTGGGGGATGACATGTACGGTGGGGGCGGTGGACGGCGGCTCGTCGAGCTTCCGGCGCACCGGCATTTCCTCCATGCGGCGTGGCTGATCTTCCCGCACCCGGTCACCGGCGAATCCGTCGAGCTTCGCTCGCCTCTTCCGGCCGAGCTGCAGCGATCCCTCGCTGCGGTCGCGGAGTCGGAGGCGCTGCTCACGCACCCGGATCCGCTGGACGATCTTGGCTTCTACCGCCTCACTACCTGACAGCTCTGACATAGCGCCCCGCCAGCTGCTCCTCTTCAAGCTGGCGGATCGCATCGGTGCGATCGAGCTGGAGATCGTGCGGGAGATCCTTCCGCCCTCTCCCGCCACGCGTCTCCCCGGGGCGCCGCCGTACGTCCGCGGGCTCATAAACGTCCGGGGCACGGTCATTACCGTGGTCGACCTCGTCGCCCGCCTCTTCGACCGCCCGGGTCGCCCTGACGGCCCCGTAATGCTGATCGAGCACCAGGGAAAGGTCGTTGGCGTGGCCGTGGACGAGGTGATCGAGGTCCAGCCCCTCCCGCCACCGGGATGGGAGACCCCAATTGGCGACTTTCTCCCCGGCGGGATCGTCTATGCCATGGGGGAGATCGACTCCCAAACTGTGCTCCTGCTCGACATCCGCGGATTGCTCACGCACGTGCTCGCTTAACGGAGGCTCAGGGTGAGTCACACTGTACTGATCTGCGACGACGCCGTCTTCATGCGCACGATGATCTCCGACATTCTCGAGGAGTCTGGCTACGAGATCGTCGGGCAGGCCGAGACGGGCGTGCAGGCGATCGAGCGCTACAAGACGCTGCGCCCGGACCTCGTGACGATGGACATCGTGATGCCCGACATGGGTGGGATTGACGCCGTGCGAGAAATCACGAGCTTCGACGCGAATGCAAAAATCCTGATGTGCAGCGCGATGGGGCAGCAGGCGCTCGTCGTCGAGGCGATCCAGGCCGGCGCGAAGGACTTCGTCGTGAAGCCGTTCCAGCCGAGCCGCGTGCTGGAAGCCGTGCAGCGCGTGCTGGGCTGAGCGGTCCGCGCCCCTCTAGCGGACCGACCATGGACTTGGCCAAATACGCCGCGCTCTTTCAATCGGAGAGCCGCGAGCAGCTCTCGACGATGAACGAGGAGTTGCTCGCGCTCGAGCGCGCGCCTGCCGCGGCCGAGCCGGTGAGCGCCGTCTTTCGCGCGGTGCACACGATGAAGGGGATGAGCGCGACGATGGGCTACGCGACGGTGACCGCGCTCGCGCACGAGCTCGAGTCGCTGCTCGATCGCGTGCGCCACTCGGAGATCACGGTCGATCGCTCGGTGACGGACACGCTCTTCGCGGCCGTCGATGCGCTGGAGCGCGCCGTGGAGATCGAGGTCGCGGGCGGGTCGGCCGAAGCGGCATCGGCGCCGGCGCTCGCGCGCCTGCAGGCACTCGCGGGCGCGCGTGTGGGCGCGGGCGCGAGCGCGGCTGTGAGCGCGGCTGTGGGCGCGGCGGCTGATGCGCTGCCGATGACGACGCAGGAGTTCGCGATCGCGGCCGGCGCTGCGAACGGCGCGGGTCGCGCGCAGCGAACGATTCGCGTCGAGCTTCGGCGGCTCGATGGGCTCACGAATCTCAGTGGTGAGCTCCTCGTCGCGCGCGGGCGACTCACCGATGTCGCGCACGAGATCGCGCACCCCGCGCTCGACGAGGCGCTCGCGCAGGTGTCGCGGCTCATCTCCGATCTCCACGAGGAGATCATGGCGAGCCGCATGGTGCCGGTCGGCCAGGTGTTCGATCGTTTTCCGCGTCTCGTGCGCGACGCGGCGAGCTCACTCGGCAAGGAGATCGAGCTGACACTCAACGGCCGCGAGATCGAGCTCGATCGCTCGATGCTCGACGAGATCGGCGAGCCGATCGTGCACTTGCTGCGCAACGCGGCCGATCACGGCATCGAGAAGCCGGACGTGCGCGAGCGCGCGGGGAAGCCGCGCGCGGGACAGCTCGCGCTCACCGTCACGCGCGAGCGGCAGATGGTGACGATGCGCGTCGAGGACGACGGCCGCGGCATCGATCGCGACCAGGTGCTCGCCCGCGCGCGATCGCAGGGGCTCGTCGATGCAACGGTAGAAGCGCTCAACGACGAGGAGCTGATCCGCATCATCGCGCGCCCAGGCTTCAGCACGGCGGAGAAGATCACCGATATTTCGGGGCGCGGTGTGGGCATTGATGTCGTCCTCACGCGCGTCCGCGAGTTGGGCGGTGCGGTCGAGATTCGCTCGGTGCCCGGTGACGGGACGACGGTGACGCTCCGCCTGCCGGTGACGCTCGCGATCGTGCGCGCGCTGCTCCTTCGGGTTGATGGCGAGATGTACGCGGTGCCGATGACGCACGTGCGGGAGACGGTCGAGCTGCGCCAGGAGGCCCGGCGCCGCGTGCAGGGGCGGGAAGTGATGTTGCTGCGCGACGAGGTCGTGCCGCTCATGCACTTTCGCGAAGTCGTAGGACTGCCGGAAGCGCGCTTCGTGAGCGCGGACGGCACGACGCAGGTTATCGTGATCGAGAGCGAGGGGCGCCGCACCGGGCTCGTCGTCGACGAGTTTGCAGGACAGCAGGACATTGTCGTGAAGGGCTTCGACGGTGTGCGGGATGGGCTCGCGTTGTTCAGCGGCGCCACGATTCTAGCCGATGGCGCGCCCGCGCTGATCGTCGACGTAAGCAGTCTTCATTAGGGAGCGCGCGATGGCGGACCTGCTGCAACTCAACAGCCTGGAGCTCGACGCGCTCCGCGAGACCGCGAACATCGGCGCGGGACACGCCGCGACGGCGCTCTCGCAGATGACCGGCGACACGATCATGATCACCGTGCCGACGATCACGATCGCCGCGCTCGAGGACGTGCCGTCGCGCATCCTCCCCGAGGAGGAGCCGATCGTCGCGGTGCTCATGCAGATGATGGGCGATCTCACCGGGCGCACGCTGCTCGTCTTCCCGCATCCTACCGCGGTGCGCCTCGCGCAGCTCATGCTTCGCCGCCCCACCGTCGCCAACGGCGCCTTCGGTGAGCTCGAGCAGTCCGCGATCAAGGAAGCCGGCAACATCCTGAGCGGCGCCTACATGAACGCGCTCAGCGAATTCATGGGACTCATGCTGCTGCCGTCGCCGCCGAGCCTCGCGATCGACATGTCGACTGCGGTGCTCAACACGGCGTATCTGCAATTCGGAACGGATCGCGACATGGTCGTCGCCGTGGAAACACAGTTCTATTTGCAGGGCGAGGGCCAGGAGCTGCGCGGCTTCTTTCTGCTGCTCCCCGATGCCGCATCGCTGCAGGTCATTCTTCGTGCGGTGAAAGTCCTGTGACGCAAAATGGCGCATCTGCGACCCCGATCTCCGAGCGCGACCGCGACATCCTGCGGTCGTTCGCGCGGCGCATCGATGGCTCCGATGCAGGTGCGCACAACAACCTCGGCGTCCTCTACTACAACAAGGGGATGTACGAGGACGCGGTGTCCGCGTTCGCGCGCGCGCTCGAGATCGATCCGAAGATGCAGGTGGCGCAGCGGAATCTCGAGGTCGCGTACTTTCATACGGGCTACTACGATCGCCGCGTGACGGAGCTCCGCGACCGGCTTCGCACGCACCCGGATGATCGGGACGCGCGCTGGGAGCTCGGCCGCGCGTACGCAGCGATCGGCGACGGAAAGGAAGCGGTCGCGGAATTCAACGCGATCCTGCAGTACGCGCCGAACGACATTGGCGCGATCGTGCAGCTCGGCCTGGCCGAGAAGGCGAATGGCGATCTCGAGAAGGCGCAGTGCTGGCTCGATCGCGCGCTCGCGCTCGACGAGAAGAGCCCGCTCGTGCACCAGTACATCGGCGAGGTGCGCTACAACCGCGGGCTCAACGATCAGGCGCTCACCGCGCTGCATCGCTCGATCGAGCTCTCCCCCGAGAACGCCGACGCGCACTATCTCCTCGGCTTCGTGCTCGGCGATCTCGGCCGCCACGAAGAGGCGCGCATGTCGACGAAGCGCGCGATTCAGCTCAACCCGTCGCTCTCGCGCGCGCAGGCGAATCTTTCGATCGACCGCTACAACACCGCGCGCTACAACGAGCTCGTTCCCGAGCGGCAGGAGCGCCGCTCCTCTGCGCTCGAGCTGTCGACGGACGGCCACCTCGCGCACTACAACCTCGGTCTCGCTTTCCGGCAGAAGGGCTACTACGCCGAGGCGTTGAAAGAGTACAAGCTCGCGCTCGAGCGCAACGAGGATGAGAATCTCGTGCGTCAGGCGATGGCCGAAGTGCATCTGCTCAAGAAGGATGCGTCGGCCGCGATCGAGCTCTACGACCAGATCCTGCTCGCGCAGACGGACTCGCCCAAGCTCTGGTGCGAGCGCGGTGTGGCGTTGCACCAGCAGGGGCAGCACGCCGCAGCGGCGGCGAGCTACCGTCGCGCGCTCGCGATCGATCCGGCGTACGCGATCGCGCACAACAATCTCGGCGTCGCGCAGTATCACGCGGGCGAGACCGAAGGCGCGGTGGACTCCTTCCGTGCCGCGCTGTCGTCGCAGCCGAACTTCGTAAAGGCGTGGCTCAACCTCGCGCTCCTGCTCTTCCGCGGAAAGCGGCTGCAGCTCGGGCTCGAGTCGTATCGCCAGGTGCTCACCCTCGAGCCCGAGCAGCCTGTTGCGTGGAACGGCGTTGGCCTCGTGCTCGCGGAGCTCAAGAAGTTCGAGGACGCGCGCAACGCGTTCGGCCGCTCGATCCACTCGCGTCCGGCGTTCGCCGAGGCGCACTACAACCTCGGCTTCACGCTCTCGAACCTCGGCGACTTCGAGGGTGCGCTTCGCGCGACGAAGCGCGCGCTCGAGCTCGACCCGTACTACACGCCGCAGAAGTTCGAGCTCGCGATCGATGTCGAATACGAGGATCCCGATCTCTCGATCGCGCCGGAGCTCGGCGGCGGCGAGCACACGGCCACGGGCGTCGACAACTTCGCGTTCGATGCGGAGATTCTCGACTCGCTCTTTACGCAGCTCTCGCCGGAAGGTCTGCCCGAGCCCGAGATGGCGAAGCCGGCCACGGTCGAGACGATCGCCGAGCAGCACTTCGTGCTCGCGAACGACTATCTCGCGAAGGGGATGCTCGATCGCGCGGCGGTCGAGGCGAATCGCTCGCTCGTGCGCGGCGCGCCCACGGCCGAGGGCTTTGCGATCCTCGGCGAGATCTTCATGCGTCAGGGGCTCTTCGGCGAGGCGCTCGAGCGCTATCGGAGCGCTCGTCTGGGCGCGCCAGTGAATGCCAAGTTGCTCGCGGGCGAGACGCGCGCGCTGCTCGCGCTCGATCGAGTGGTCGAGGCGCGCTCGACGGCGGAGACGTTGCTGAGCGTCGATGGCGGATCGGTGGAGGCGCTGCTGCTCACCGCTGCCGCGCGCGCGCGCGCGGGCGATCCCGCCGCGGCGCGCGAGCTGCTGCGCAGTGCGCGGCGACTCGCCCCTGCGCGCGCAGACGTGCTCAAGGAGTTCGGCGACGTCGCGCGGCTCGCGGGCGATGTCGACGGCGCGATCGCGGCGTATCGCAATGCGCTCGATCTCGATCACGACTTTGCGGTGGTGCACTACGAGCTCGCGCGACTGCTCGCCGAGCGCGGTGAGCCGGCCAAGGCGGAAGAGTCGCTGCTCGCGGCGCTCGAGGCCGTGCCCACGTACGTGGAGGCGATGCTCGCGCTCGCGAACGTGCGCCGTCGCTTCGGGCGCGTCGAGGCAGCGCTGCCGCCGCTGGTCGAGTTGCTGCGGCGCGATCCGTACAACATCGACGCGCTGCTCTCGCTCAGCGAGGTGCTGCTCGAGCTCGACCGCTACGACGATGCGGCAATCTCGATCGATCGCGTGCTGCGCTTCGACCCGCGTCACGTGCTCGCGCTCTTTCTCAAGGGACAGCTGCTCGCCGACCGCCACCGCTACCGCGACGCCATCGGCACGTGGCAGCGCGTCATCGAGCTCGAGCCCGATGGCGATCACGCGCGCCGCGCGCGTCGCGAATCGCGGACCGCCGCCGATCTGCTCCGGATCTTCCAGAGCCGGCAGGAGGTCGCGTAGATGGCCATCGAGGGACCACTTCGCGAGCTGGGCATCCACGACGTCTTCCAGCTGCTCGACCTCAGCCGGAAGACCGGCGCGCTCACGGTGACATCGGTGCTGCGCGACAATCAAGGGACGGTCTACTTCGATCAC
>Ga0209584_10000821_pt1 | contig 9910 bp, 7 predicted proteins | sample NGEPerD_FD_184507 | JGI IMG/M metagenome (GOLD analysis project Ga0209584, IMG submission 184507) | Arctic peat soil microbial communities from the Barrow Environmental Observatory site, Barrow, Alaska, USA - NGEE PermafrostAB12-D... | ecosystem: Environmental > Terrestrial > Soil > Wetlands >...
AGGCGAGGCTGTAGACCACGACCACCCACAGGACGCTGACGATCGCGATGCAGACGAAGTTCTGCATGAGCATGCCGAGGGCGTCCTTGCTGCGCACCATGCCGCCGTAGAAGAACGCCAGCCCGGGCGTCATGAGCAACACCAGCGCGGCGCTGGCAAGCACCCAGGCGGTGTTGCCAGTGTCGATCTCTGGAGCGGCTGCGTACGTTAGGGCGTACGTCACGTTAGGCGTCATGACAGGCAGCGTGACCGGACGCCGTTTCACGCTCAGGTCAGAAATGTTTCCGGCTTGTGACGTTCCAGGTCCCACCGGTGAGCCGCGACAGACGGTGACAATGAAGTGTACCGAGAGCGGTGTCAGCTTCCCGGTAGCGGCCGGTCCCGCATCAGTCGATCAATGCCTCGACGAAGGCGGCGGGCTCGAACGGCGCCAGGTCGTCGGCGCCCTCGCCCAGGCCGATCAACTTGACCGGCACACCGAGTTCGCGCTGCACAGCGACGACGATGCCGCCCTTCGCGGTGCCGTCGAGTTTGGTCAGCACGATGCCGGTGACGTCGACGACCTCGGCGAACACCCGGGCCTGCACCACCCCGTTCTGCCCCGTGGTGGCGTCGAGCACGAGCAGCACCTCATCGACCGGTCCCTGCTTCTCGACGACGCGCTTGAGCTTGCCCAGTTCGTCCATCAGTCCAGACTTGGTATGCAGCCGGCCGGCGGTGTCAATGAGCACGGTGTCCACCCGCTGCTCGGTTCCGGTGCGGACCGCGTCGAACGCGACGCTGGCCGGGTCTGCCCCCTCGGGGCCGCGCACGGTCGGCGCCCCGACGCGGCTCCCCCAGGTCTGCAGTTGGTCGGCCGCCGCGGCCCGGAAGGTGTCGGCCGCGCCGAGCAGCACCGAATGACCGTCCGCGATGAGCACCCGCGCGAGCTTGCCGCAGGTCGTCGTCTTGCCCGTGCCGTTCACGCCGACCACGAGCAGCACCGCCGGTCGGTCCGGATGCGGCAGCGTATGCAGCGACCGGTCCGCGGTGCCCACGGCCGTGATCAGCTCCTCGCGGAGCAGGGCGCGCACGTCGTCCAGGGAGCGGGTGCCGGCGACCTTCGTACGGGTCCGGAGCCGGTCCACGATCTCCTGGGTGGCACCGACCCCGATATCGGCGGTCAGCAGAGTGTCCTCGATTTCCTCCCAGGCATCCTCGTCGAGCACATCCCGGGACAACAGCGTGAGCAGGCTCCGCCCCAGTAGGCCCTGGGAACGCGCGAGCCGCGCTCGTAGCCGGACAAGGCGGCCGGCGGTCGGCTCGGGCACTTCGAGGGCTGGCGCAGGAGGAGCCGCCGACTCAGGAGGAGCCGCCGACTCAGCCGGCGGGGCATGCGCCTGTTCCGGGGTCGGCGGCGCTTTCGGCAACTCCACCGTGTCGAGCGGGCGGACCGGCGCGGCTGGACCCTCGGTCGGGGCGAGCGGCGGCCGGCGACGGGTCCCGGCCACCAGCCCCACGCCGACGATGAGCGCGACCACGAGAATCGCGCCGATAAGGATGACAGTCTCCACGGGACGCCATCCTGGCAGAGCAGGGTCAATCAGGCCGAGGCAGTCACCGGTTCCCGCAACCGCTGGGAGATCACCGTGGTGACCCCCTCGCCGCTCATCGTGACGCCGTAGAGGGCGTCCGCGACCTCCATGGTGCGCTTCTGGTGCGTGATCACCAGCAGCTGGGACGCGCCGCGGAGATCGGCCAGCAGGGCCAGCAGTCGGCCCAGGTTGCGGTCGTCGAGGGCGGCTTCGACCTCGTCGAGCACGTAGAACGGCGACGGCCGGGCGCGGAAGATGGCCACCAACATGGCGATGGCGGTCAGCGAGCGCTCCCCACCGGAGAGCAGCGAGAGCCGGGACACCTTCTTGCCGGCCGGGCGGGCCTCGACCTCGATGCCGGTGGTCAGCACGTCCGATGGGTCGGTGAGCGAGAGCCGACCCGATCCTCCGGGGAAGAGCGCGGCGAAGACGGCCTCGAACTCGCGGGCGGTGTCGGCGAATGCTGCCGCGAACACCTCCTCGACCCGTTCGTCGACCTCGCGTACCACCGTGAGCAGGTCGCGCCGGGTGGCTTGCAGATCGCCCAGTTGAGCGACGAGGAAGGCGTGTCGCTCCTCCAGCGCGGCGTACTCCTCCAACGCCAGCGGATTGACCCGACCCAGCCGGGCCAGAGCACGCTCCGCGCCGGCTGCCCGCTTCTCCTGTTCGGCCCGGTCATACGGTCGCGGCTGGCCACCGTCCGCCGGCGCCACCGCCACCTGCGGCCCGAACTCGGCGACGAGGACAGCCGGTGAGACGGCGTACTCCTCGCTCGCCCGCCGCTCCACGGCCTCGATCCGGAGTCGAAGCTCCGCCCGTGCCACCTCGTCGCGATGCACCGCGTCGGTGAGCGCCTCGACCTCGCCGGTGAGCGTACGGACCGAGGAGCGTACGGCGCTCAGTTCGCGGTCGCGCTCGGTCCGGGCGCTCTCGGCCGTCTGCCGCTCCGCGCCGGCGGCCCGCTGCGCTGCTTCAACGGTGGCCAGCAAGGTACCCGCGGCGGTAGCCACCGCCCCGGCCCGGGCGGCCCGGCGGATGCGCAGCTCGCGGGCGCGCGCCGCCTGCTCCCGGGCGCGCCGCTCGGCTGCGGCAGCCGCCTGCAGCGACTGCGCCCGGCCGGCGACCCCGCGCAGCCGCTCCTCACCGGTCCGAACCGCGAGGCGGACCTCCACCTCACCCTGCCGGGCCTCGCCCACCGCGCCGGCCCGCTCGTCCCGCTCGCGCCTGTCGGGTTCGCCACCTTGCGGGGCCGCCTGTGCGGCGGTGAGCCGCGAGCCGCGGTCCGCCAGAATGGCGTCGGCCACATCCCGAGCGGCCGTCGCCGCGGCCCCGGCTTCGGTCAGTCGGTCCGCCTCGGCAGCCGCCGCCCGAGCCGCGGCCCCCAGGTGGCCAAGTCGCTCGGCGAGGGCGGCCAGTCGGGCATCGGAGTCGTGCAGTCGGGCGAGTGCCTGGGTCACCGCGTCCGCCGCCGAGGAGCGTTGGCCGGCGGCCGCGGCGACCGCGAAACGCTGCCGCTCGGCTCGGTGATGCAGCGCGTCGAGGGCGGCTGCCACCTCGGTCAGCGCCTCCCGAGTCTCCAGCTGGGTACGGGCAGCAGCCGAGCCACCGGTGGCCGAGGCGCTGGTCAGCACCTCCCCGGCGCGGGTCACGACCGTCAGCTCCGGCCGGCCGGGCAGCAGGGTCATCGCGGCCGACACGTCCTCGACCACCGCGACACCGTCGAGGAGTCGTTGCAGCGGGGCCATGATGACCTCGTTCGGCGAGGACACCAGCTCCTCCGCCCACCGCGCCGGCTCCGGGAGCGGAGCGTGTCCGCCCACCGGCTGGGGGGCATCGGCCAGCACAAGCGTCACCCGGCCCGCATCCTCGGCACGCACCCGCCGCAGCGCCTCCAGCGCCGCCGCGCGGTTCGCGACGGCCACCCCGTCGGCGGCCGCGCCCAGGGCCGCGGCGACCGCCGTACCGTACCCGGGCTCGACCTCGATCAGCGCGGACACCGGGCCCAGGACGCCGGCGGGGTCAGCGGTCTCGTCGGCGGCGGCCAACAGAGTCGCCGCGCCGTCCTCGCAGTCCAGCACCAGGGACAAGGCCTCCTGACGTGCGGTCAGCCCGGCCCGGTCCCGCTCGATGACCCGCTCCTGCTCTGCCAGTGCGGCCACCCGTTCCTCAGCCGCCGCCAGCGTCGCAGACGCCCCCGCGTGCTCGGCGTCCAGACCGACCTCACCGCTGTCGAGTCCGGCCACCTCCAGCTCCAGCGCTGCGAAGTCGACCTCGGCCTGGCGACGCCGCGCGCTGGCCGCCGCCGCGGCGGCGGCGAGCCGACCAGCTTCCTCCTCGGCCGCGACCCGGCGGGTCTGTGCGGCCGACACGTCACCGGCGAGGCGGGCCAGGCCCTCACGCCGGTCCGCGACCGCCCGAACGGCGGAGACCAGCGCCTGTTCAGCGGCGGTCAGCCGCGCTTCGGCCTCCTCCCGAACGGTCACCGCGGCGGCCAACCGTTGCCGGTCCTGCCCCAGTTGGACGACGATGCGCTGTTCCTCCTCCCGAGCGGCGCGGGCCTGCGATTCCAGCTCGTCGGGGTCGGCGTGGAAGCGCAGCTGTTCGGGCTCGCCGCCAAGGTGGCTGGCGCGCTCTGCGGCCAGCCGTCCGGTACCGCGGATCTGCTCGGCCAGCCCGGCGAGCAGGTACCAGGTTTGGGCGGCCGCGGCCAGTCGTGGTGCCTCTTCCTCGGCGGCGTTCTCCAGCCGGGTCTCCGCCGCCACCGCGGCGCTCAGCCTGGCCTCCGCTTCACTGCGCCGCTCGCGCGCGGCGGTCTCCGCAGCGACATCCTCCGCCAGCGATCCACGCAGCCGGGCCAGGTCCTCGGCGAGCATCCGGAGCCGGGCGTCCCGGAGATCGGCCTGGATACTCGCCGCCCTGCGGGCCACCTCGGCCTGGCGGCCCAGCGGACCCAACTGCCGCCGCAGCTCCCCGGTGAGATCGTTGAGCCGGGTCAGGTTGGCCGCCATCGCGTCCAGCTTGCGCAGCGCCTTCTCCTTGCGACGCCGGTGCTTGAGCACACCGGCCGCCTCCTCCAGGAAGGCCCTCCGGTCCTCGGGGCGGGCGGACAGCACGGCATCGAGCTGACCCTGCCCGACGATCACGTGCAGTTCCCGACCTATACCGGAGTCGGAGAGCAACTCCTGCACGTCGAGCAGCCGGCAGGACGAGCCGTTGATGGCGTACTCACTGGTACCCGACCGATACATCAGCCGGCTGATGGTCACTTCGGAGTAGTCGATCGGCAGGGCGGCATCGGCGTTGTCGATGGTGAGCACAACCTCGGCCCGGCCCAGCGGTGGGCGGCTGGGGGTGCCGGCGAAGATGACGTCCTCCATCTTGCCCCCACGCAGGGATTTCGCCCCCTGCTCACCCAGCACCCAGGCGATGGCGTCCACGACGTTGGACTTGCCCGATCCATTGGGTCCCACGACAGCCGTCACGCCGGGCTCGAAGCGCAACGTGGTGGTCGACGCGAAGGACTTGAAACCCCTGAGCGTCAGGCTCTTGAGGTGCACTGATCGACTCTATGGTGCTGCCGGCCGGCGGTGCGTCCGCAACGCGCCGATGGAGCCGATCCGCGCCCGATGGGGGCAGCCAACAAGCGACGAGGGACGCCACAGCGTCCCTCGGGTCCAGCGTCGCGACGATGCGCTCGTGGCACATCGGCAGGAGGTCAGGTCAGCGCGGGCTCCCGGCTGGTCAGTGCCAGGAGGTCATGCTCGACGGAGACCGCAGCCATCAGTTCGGCATTGGCGGACCGGAGGCCGGCTACCTCGACCTCCAACTCACGTACTCGATCATGCAGGCGACGTACCTCGGCGAGCGTACAGACGTCGGCGCCAATGCCGACATAGCCGAAAAGCGCCTTGGCCATGATGGGTTTCCTCCGCTACTGTCAGGTCCCGCTTCTCTCAGGTGCACGCTTCACGGCGCCGCGTCCTGACGCGGTCAGGGGGGCTCCGGTGCCTCCAGGGTCCCATGAGGCCACCGGAGGGTCAAGGGGTGGGTCACAGTCAGGTTACAGCCTGGTGACACAGCGCTGTTGACATGAGCCCGCACGTGACTGTGACAGGGCCCGTCAGAGGTGCGGTCGGCGGGGACGGGGCTGGCAGCGCGGACAGCTGTACGCCGAGCGGTTCATGAAGGCCTCGCGCCGGATCGGTGTGCCGCACCGTGGGCAGGGCTGCCCGCGGCGGCCGTAGACAGCGAGCGCGCGCTCGAATCGACCACTGACGCCCTCGGTGTCGACGTAGAGGGCGTCGAAGGAGGTCCCGCCCGCCTGCAACGCCTCGCCGAGAACCGCCCGAACCGCGACGAGCAGACGTAGCGCTTCCCCCCGCCGTACGGTCTCGGTCGCCCGGGCGTAGTGCAGCCCGGCCCGCCACAGCGCCTCGTCAGCGTAGATGTTGCCGATACCACTAATCAGTCGCTGGTCCAGTAGCGCACGCTTGAGCCCGGTGCGCCGGCGCCGCAGGGCGTGGACGAAGGCGTCCTCGTCGAAGGCCGGGTCCAGGGGATCCGGGGCGATGTGCGCGATGCTGGCCGGCGGGGCACCGCCCGCCACGACGGCGATGCCGCCGAAGGTGCGCTGATCGACGAATCTGAGCTCGGCGCCGCCATCGGTGAAGGCGAGCCGGACCCGCAGGTGCGCCTCGACCGGCGTCGCGGCGGGGACCACGAGCAGCTGACCGCTCATGCCGAGGTGCGCCTGGAGGGCGTCGCCGGAGTCCAGCGGCAACCACAGGTACTTCCCGCGCCGGCAGGCGTCCTCCACGCGGCGCCCCAGCAGCAGTCCCGCCAGATCCTCCGCGCCCGCAACGTGCCGCCGCACCGCCCGGGGGTGGCGAACCTCCACGGCCGAAACGGTTCGCCCCACCACGCCTCGCTGCAGACCGCGCCGGACGACCTCGACCTCAGGCAGTTCCGGCATCGGGATCAGCCACGCGGTGGCGCAACGCCAGCCACGCCTGCGCCGCGGCCTCCTGTTCAGCCTGCTTCTTGCTGGAACCGGCGCCGCTGCCGAGTCGTTCCCCGGCGATCATGGCGTTGGCGAGGAACTGCTTGGCGTGGTCGGGGCCGCTCTCGGTGACCTCGTACGTCGGTGCGCCGAGATCCTTCGCGGCCGCTTCCTCCTGCAGCGAGGTCTTCCAGTCCAACCCGGCCCCGAGGGCGGCGGCATCGGAGAGCAGCGGGTCGAAGAACCGGTGCACGACGGCGGCCGCGCCGCCCAGGCCGGCGTTCAGGTAGACCGCACCGAGAATCGCCTCCAACCCGTCGGCGAGGATGGATTCCTTGTCGCGTCCGCCGCTCGTCTCCTCCCCGCGGCCGAGGCGCAGATGCTCGCCGAGGTTGAGCGAGCGGGCCACGCCGGCGAGCGCTGTCCGGTTCACCACCGCTGCGCGCAACTTTGCGAGATGACCCTCGGAGACCTCGGGGTTGCGGAGGTAGAGCGCCTCGGTGACGACGAGTCCGAGCACGCTGTCGCCGAGGAACTCCAGGCGCTCGTTGGTGGGCAGGCCACCGTTCTCATAAGCGAAGGAGCGGTGGGTCAGGGCGCGATCCAGGACGGCAGGCGCCAACGTGAGGCCGAGCATGTCGATCAGGGCCTGCTGGTCCGGAGGCATACCGCCGCCAGCGCCGCCTCGCGCCCTCATCGCCGTCTCAGACCGACAGCACCTGACGGTCGTTGTAGGTACCGCAGTTCCCGCACGCCACATGCGGCAGCTTCGGCTGCCGACAACGTCCGCAGGTCGCGAAAGCCGGGGCACTCGCCTTCCACTGCGATCGGCGCGAGTGGGTATTGCTTCGCGACGTCCGGCGCTTGGGTACGGCCACGGTTCAGCTCTCCTGGTCCTCGGTGCGTGCTGGGTCGGCTCGCCCAATCTTCTCTGAGCGAGTCAGACCCGTGCCATTGTGACGGAGCGCGGCCAGTGCCGCCCAACGATTATCCGATGCGTCATGTGCGTGATCCGCTGGCAGGTCCGCGCGCAGCTCCCCACAGATGGGGCAGAGCCCAGGGCAGTCCTCCCGGCAGTGCGGCGAGAGAGGTAGCGCGAGCACGACCGCATCCCGTACGGCCGGCTCGAGGTCCAGCCGATCGTCGTCGAGTTCGCCGATGTCGTCGCTCTCGGTTAGTGAAGCATCACTATGCAGCTCGGGGTAGACGAACAACTGTTGGAGCTCCACGTCCACCGTCGCACGCAGCGCTCCGAGACACCGGCTGCATTCCCCGGTCAACGGCGCACGCGCCGTACCGCTGACCAGAATGCCCTCCATCACCGACTCGAGCCGCAGGTCGAGCTCCACCGGAGCACCCACCGGGACGCCGAGGAACTCCGTGCCGAGCGCCGGTGGCGCCGGTACCGAGAGTCTGGCATGGCGCAGCGAGCCGGCTCGGCGGCTCAGCTCGCGGGTGTCGATCACGAGTGGGGCTCGCGGGTCCAGGCGTCGCTTTCGGCTCTCAGGCATGACGAAACTCGGGGTGAGGAGGGACGGTGATCTCAGAATAGCTCCTGTCCGCGTTGCCCCGGGGCGCCGACGGGTCCCGGGTCCGCCGCGACGGTCAGCCCGCTCCCGCTGTGCCCGTCGGAACGCGTCCGGCCAGGTGCCGCTGCACCGACTCCGGGACCAGTGCCGAGACGTCGCCACCGTAGAGCGCGACCTGCTTGACCAGGGAGGACGACAGGAAGCTGTAGAGCGGATTCGTCGGCATGAACAGCGTCTCGACACCGGCCAGCGACTGGTTCATCTGCGCCATCTGCAGTTCGTAGTCGAAGTCGGAGACCGCGCGGAGACCCTTGACCACCACGCCGATACCGCGCTGCTGGCAGAAGTCGACCAGCAGGCCGGTGAAGGAATCGATGCTGACGTTGCCGTAGCGGGCGGTCGCCTCGGTGAGCATGTCGATTCGCTCGTGCAACGCGAAGAGGCCCTGCTTGGCCGGGTTGATCATCACCGCCACGACGACCTCGTCGTAGATCCGGCTGGCCCGCTCCACGATGTCGAGGTGGCCGCAGGTCACCGGATCGAACGATCCCGGGCAGATGGCACGTCGGGGCACCGGACAAACCTCCGTCGATCAGGCTGCGCGACCGTACCAAAGCATCGCTTCCCCGTAGCGTCGGCCCCGCACCGGGATCCATCCCGGTGGCCAGCGGAACACCGGGTCCCGGCGCGCGTTCGACCACGGCCAGCGCGTCGGCAGCCGCCAACCCCCGCGCCGTCAGCGCGACGAGCACCTCGGCCACCCGGTCGGCCGCCATCGGATACGGCGGGTCGGCCAGCACCAGGTCGTACTGACACGGGACGCCGACGGGGACGACGTCGGTCCCGTCGGCGACCGTGGCAAACCCGTGAACCCAGCGCTCCACAGACCCCGCTCTCACGGTCGCACCCGGTAGGCCGAGCGCGGCGATGTTGCGCCGGAGGACGTGCAGCGCCGGGGCGGCGCACTCGACGAAGGTCGCCTCGGCAGCACCGCGGGACAGGGCCTCCAGACCCAGCGCGCCCGAGCCGGCGTAGAGGTCGAGCACGCGCGCGCCGGCCAGTGGGCCGAGGAGCGCGGAAACAGTGGAGAACACGCCCTCGCGCGCCCGGTCCGAGGTCGGCCGGGTGTCCGTGCCGGCCGGCACGGCGAGCCGACGCCCGCCGGCGACGCCAGCAATGATCCGGGTCATGCCGAGATCGGCATCAGGTCTTCTCCAGGTACGCGGCCTGCTCCTCCGCGCCGAGTCGGGCCACCGCAGCAGCCAACCCAGGATGCCGGGCAAGCTCGGGATCGGCGCTGACCAGCGCGGTGGCATCCTCCCGGGCGGTGCGGATGACCTCCTCGTCGCGGAGCAGGCTGAGCATTTTCAGCCCGCTCCGTCGGCCGGACTGCTCAGCGCCCAGGACGTTGCCCTCCCGGCGCTGCTCGAGATCCAGGCGAGCCAGTCGGAAGCCGTCGGTCGTCGCCGCGACCGCAGCCAGCCGCTCGGCGGAGGGGCTGCCGGGGGTCGCCTGCGACTCCAGCAGGCACCACCCGGGCGCACTGCCTCGACCGACCCGACCACGCAGCTGGTGGAGTTGGGAGACGCCGAACCGGTCGGCGTCGAGCACGACCATCACGGTGGCGTTCGCCACGTCGACGCCGACCTCGATCACCGTGGTGGCCACGAGAACGTCGATCCGGCCCGCGGCGAAGGCACTCATCACGGCATCCTTGTCCTCCGCCGGCAACCGGCCGTGGAGGACCTCGACGTGCAGCCCGGCCAGCTCATCGGCAGCCAGCGCGGGCGCGACGGTGAGCACTGCCA
>Ga0209584_10000822_pt1 | contig 9905 bp, 9 predicted proteins | sample NGEPerD_FD_184507 | JGI IMG/M metagenome (GOLD analysis project Ga0209584, IMG submission 184507) | Arctic peat soil microbial communities from the Barrow Environmental Observatory site, Barrow, Alaska, USA - NGEE PermafrostAB12-D... | ecosystem: Environmental > Terrestrial > Soil > Wetlands >...
GGCCAGTTGAATGCCTCCGACGATAACTGGATCAGCTTTCGGGGGAAACGTCAATCGCCACCCGCTTTCTTGAATCCCTTCTTCACGTGACGAATGAATTCATCTGTTGCCTGTTGGTGCAAGTCCTTTTTAGACATAGGCCCCCCGGCCAGAGTGGCAAGCGATAACCGATGATCGATGCGTCTTGGCCTCGATGCAAGTCGCCCCTGCCCACGCATCGTTTCAGCGCGAACAGAGGCGTTCTTCTCGGTGGCGAAGGACTAAAGAGCGAAGCTCTTACTTTGCCGTTGTCTCTTCCCGTCTGACAAGTTCAACAACATTTATCGCTGGTAGAAGCACCGTACCGTAGCGCGAACGTGTGGTGACATTGGCGACCAGCTCGCGTATAAACGGCATCAGCATTGCGGGACCGTTGACCTTTAAGAATTCTTCAAGCTGCATGTTAGGCGCAGTCGCATCCGCCTCGAACCTTCCCGAGAGCGAAACCTCAAGCACGAAGGTTTGAGGAGTCTCGCCTTCCTCAGGGCGTAGCGCGAATTGGACGGTCACCTCGCCTGAAGGGTCGCTCTCGCTTAAGCGGCGCTCGATGTGTACCGCGAACTGCACAGCAGGTTTAGGCGCACCAGCAGCAACATCATCGAACCGAAGATGCTCCACGATGATGTTGGTAAGTCGAATTCCTGGCTCCCGTGTAGGATCCACTTAGGCTGCTAAGCTCAGGTTGGAGTTAGCAGCGGTGTCGACAAGAGGCGGTTCAATTGGCACCAACTGCTCGGCGACATCCTCGTTCTCCCTCGCCTCAAATCGTTCGGCCACGACTCGTGCAGACTTCGGTCGTACGTCCCGCGCAGCATACGTGACCCCCGTGCGAAAAAGGCGAGCCCAATACTGCGCGGCGTGCCATTTCTCAAGAAGCACTCTCATCTGCGACACGCGAGGATCGCCAATTTCGACTATGGGACGGCCGCGCCATTCTTTGTACGCGGTTTCGGACTCCGGCGCGATGCCATACATCTCCGCCGAACGAATAGCGCTAAGTGCATCATCACTTACTTCGCCGACTCTTTGAAGCAATTCGGAGCGAGAGACGGTTCGCGCCATCCACGCGTGCGCGATCGCGACTCCGCTTCCACCCCAGTGCTTTGCCGGAATGAGGACGTCGCGATCCGTCGCAAAGGCAACTTGATCAGATGAAGTAGAGAAGGGCACAAGCCGAAGATCTTCTTCGGACTCGTCGGCCCATACGCACACGACTACGCCACGGAATTTTCCGTAGGTTAGAGTCCAGATCTCACCAACCTGTGTTTGTGTCATATCTCTCATATCAGACGCGCGCGATGTAGCTCCAGATACTTGTTCATCACCGTTTGGAATTCGGCGGCACTCAGAGTCCCCAAAGGTCCTCGAGTTACGTGGCGTTCATCAACCGTGTTGACATCGCTAAATAGCGCAAATGTCGGTCGTTCGGTGAAGGGCGCGCAGTCAAGCGTCACAGCCACGGCCTTGTGACGACCCTCGGGAGGGGCGCTGGTGCAAAACACGACTCGCACCATAAACGGAAGCTTCTCCAAGACGATCCCGGGATGGTAACCGCCTGCGACTCGCCGTACGTTCCAGTGGCTGTCGGGGATCCAGAGAACGTTTCCAGGCGAATAGACAGGGCTCGGCAGGAATTGCTCGGGGGCGGCAAGAGTCGCGGAAAGCTACCACTGAGCGCTGACTCCGGAAATCGACCACAGCCTCTTCCTCTTCTCTGTCGAAGCCTAGCGGCCTGCAATACGGCGCGACAGGTAGCATATTTTAGTCCTTGAGGACTTGTTCGGGAAGCTTGTAGGTTGGCCACCCTCTAACGGTGTTGTGGGAAATGGTGTGGATTTCTGATCGCGACGGAGGCTAAGCGCTCGCGATCGGACGGTTCCTGACGACGGCCGGAGGTCGGTGCTGGGGAATCGTATCCGACTCTGAAGCAGAAGAGTCCTGGTTCGATCCCAGGAGGGCAACTCGAACACCCGCATTGGCTTAGACTGGTGCGGGTGTCTTGCATCCGGAGGCAGGGCCGGGAAGTTTCTCGGGAAGGCTATGTGAGAAATGGCCCGTGAGCGCAGAAAGAAGGAGAGATTGGCCCCTTGTCTAACTAGCGCGATCACCTGACAGTAGCCTTCGGGCTGGTCGACATCGTGCGCGATCTCCTGCTAATCCTCGAATCGCACGAGGCCCGAGAGGGTGAGCCCCCGGTGACCGAGGAACATGGTCCGGACGCGTTGTGGAACGAGGTCGACGACGACAGCGATGACACTACTGGGGAGGAGTGGAAGCGCACCATGTAGCTTTCGTGTTGAGCCAGCGACCGCGGTACGGTACGCGCTCAGTCTTTCTTCCATGCTTGCCGGCAGATCTCGACGATCAGTGGCGTGAAACCGAGCCCGAATGCGCTCCAGATTGGCACGAACGCCCGCTGATCTACCACCCACCAATTTAGGACACCGCCGAAGGCGGTGACTCCGGCCGCCACTGTGAATAAGAGCCACATCCCAACGGCGATGTGTTTCAAGGTCATCATCACTTTATCGTCGCGCGTGGCCATTCCCATCGTCGATGCGAGGGCGCGCTCGATGTGCTCCCGAAGCGGGGGTGCGATCTCCTGCGGCTTGTATCCAGCAACTAAGTCCTGAATATCTCGCAGATTCATGCTCAGATCACCCTAGCCCCGACGCCGCGCGGCGAACCGCATCAACATTGGGCTGAAACGAGATGTCGATATTCTCAGGCATGACGATTATTTCATCCCTGAATTCGGTTTCCAGGCGCGCGGGTATGTCGGCGACGGAAGGGAATCTCTCGACTTCAACGCCGTCGTGATCGACGACGCGTACGACTGACTGACCGAGTCCCGCCTCGTGCAAAATGTCGAGATAGCCAATTGTCTCGAGCCGATCGAGAAGGGACAGCTTAGCCACTAGTAGAGGGTCGATGAGACCGCCGTCCGGCACGTCTCGCAGCACGTCCACGATACGCGCAAGCGGTTCCCGCCACTCTGGGTGATCGGCGAGCACGCGACTAAACGATTTCACGGACCGTCCGCAGCACAAAAGCCGCCTCGCTCGACAGCGTGTGTCGAGCGAACCTGACCATGGCCGGCGATGCCTGAACATCTGTATTGATCTCTCGCATCAGCGAGTCGCCGGCACTCACCCGATCGAGGTTTACGCGCCCACCAGTCTTCAACCATGTAACCCGAGCCTGTTTCCGAAGCTTGATCTTGTTCTGCGTATCCGCGTACTCATCGTAGTCGCGGAGATCGGCGCGGCCTTTGTTGCTCAGGCGCAATCCCATTCCCCCTTTTCCATCACCGAAGATGACGGCTGGCCGCACGACTTTGCGGTACTTCTCTTTGTCCATCGCATGAAGAGCGGCGTGGAGCTCGATAGGAGTTAAGGTGCACCCCAGGATCGTCGGGGCGACGTCCCGAAGGTAGTGATCGAAGTAACTCAGAGCCGTCGAGCCATGCGGATGCTCGTCACCTGGCGTGTCGAGCGCGACGTAGACGAACCCGGACTGTGTATCAGCGTCAACAACGCAAACGCAGGTGCTTGGCGTCTCGAGATAGCCACGTACCGCTCGATTGGCCCGAACCCGCAGATGAGTTTCCGAATAGGAGACGCGCACGTGCCCGTCGCCGAAGTACGCGTAGTTCATGGTCGGAGCCTGCGGCAGCACGGCAACGCGCGCCACGCCTAGCGACGCCACCAAACGTGACCCAAAGGTTGAGGCCTCCACGCGCCGTAAAGCGCGACCATCGCCGTGATAGAGATAGATGCGCTTGTCCCCGAATTCCGAGATCTCGCGCACCAAGTCCCATCCAACGCTTGGCGCGAGCGATCCCGACTCGAGATGGCCGATGATCCGGTCGACAAGCTCGGGAATGCTATCGCCCGCGCCTCGGGTCACTCCCCGCATCTCTAGATACCGCTTCGCCATCGTCCCGTTGCCGTCCTGCAGGGCGATCGTGATGGCACTTCTCAGTCGATTGATCTCGGCGTTCGGCATTGACTCCAGCAACGGGGGGGGACGAAGATGATGTATGCCCGAGCGCGATGTAGCGCAATTGGTAGCGCGACCGACGAAATTCAGCCGAATTAGCCGGGTCTCAGCAGCCCTCCGCCATGGGGGAGCGCCTATTCTCAGAGGGGCGTCAAATCTCCCAATTGCTCCAGAGGCAGAGTCGATGCCGGAGTCGTAGTAGCGGTCGTACTCACGCGCCGATTTCGTACTTATTGCTGCCGCTCGGTGCCACTCCTGAGAGGGAGCGCTTTGCGCTGCCGGGCCTGTAACCGGACTTAGGATCCAGTGGGGAAACCCGTCCGGGTTCGAGTCCCGGCTTTCGCATAATGTTCACACGCAACGAGCTGGGCCGCCTCAGCAGTTGCAAGTCAATCAGCAGTTGCAAGTCAAGAAGACGCTGTCCGCTCAGGTCGTAATAGCAGTCGCAGTGCGGCGCGTGTTGCTCACGAACGCACCTCCGCCTGGCGCTCGTCCATCGTCGGCTGAAAGCGACCATAGATCTGCGCGACCTGGAGCACGGTAGGCGGGTCCGAGTTGCGCGGCGATCACCTCGAGTGGCAGGCCTTGCCTCCGCCAGCGCACCCCAAGTGAGTGCCGGGCATCGTGGACCGTCAAATCGTCGATCTTGAGCCGCGCACACGCCTGCTTGTGAAACCAGTACACCTTGTAGCGGGAAGCGCCCACGAAGAGTCGCGCTGTCGCATCGATTGGCTCGCCGCCCGACGGGGCACTCACGTCGTGGAGAGCGAGGTGTCGCTCGAGGTACGGTTTCGCCCACTGTTCGATCACGACGTCATAGCGGTTTCGCGTGATTGCCTTGAAGCCGGGGATGCGCGCGCATCCGGTCGAGACCGATGTCACAGGCTCGAGCGGGTTCCGGTCCAGCGCGCCGATCGTGCGCTGGTAGCGTACGAAGCTCGAAAGCGCGCAGAGATTCTTCCGAGCGGTGCCGGGCGTAACGTGGAGCGTTGCAAGCCATGCCGTAATCGCCGCGGGCGTGAGCTCTGAAATGAGCATGCGCTCGCCCGTGAAGCGGTCGACCTGCCAGCGATACGTTTCCGCCGTTCCAGTCGCATGTCGAAGCGCGGCTCGCCATCTTCCGCTACATCGAAGGCTGGTACAACCCTCACCGTCGTCACTGCGCACTCGGACAACGGTCACCCATCACTTTTGAACGACAGCACGCACCGACACCAACCGCCGCTTGAAATCCCAACTACCACGGCTCCACCGAAGCGGGGCAATTCCAACTCCAGGCCGAGTGCGTCGACGCAGTCGCGATGAGGCGAATCACCCTGACGCCATTGATTATAAATGATGATCGTAATGTGACTTCTGTCGTGTCCGGGGTTAATAAAGCCGATCGAATCGCAGAAGTGCTAGAAGGTCCGCACGCGCCGTACCGCTTGCCGGCGCAGGCGATTCTCCCCGTGCGGGGACGCCTCACCTGGCTGCTCGATGAGCCTGCGGCCTCGCGCATTCGCGCCTGCCGGCCCGGCCGGCCCGGCCAAGTCGAAGTGGAGTTACGAGAATGAACGTGGTGAGGTTAGCAGAGTTACTGCTCGACGGGTCCGAACTCACGCCAGGACAACTCGCAGAACTGCGCGCGATCGGCACAATGGCCTACTCGGAATTCGCGCGAGGGGAAGCTCCCGCGGATACCTTCGAGAGGGTTTGCGCACGACTGCGCCTGATGCTGACGACGCGTCAAACCGGCCGATTTGACGAGAATTTTCGGGCGTGGCGCGCAAGGCACGGTCGAGACGGCATGCCGGATAGTCGTGAGAGTTGATCCAGCATGATTTTCCTCCGCCTCTCGCCCGGTCGCGGCATCAGCGCTTCGTGGCGCACGTGACCACCCTGCGACGTATTCTCAGTGGCGATCGCGAGCCAATGCGCAAGGCGCGAGATACCGCGCGCAGCTTGCGTGAATGCGAAGCCGCCGAGGGGTGGTGCTCGGTCTCGTCTCCCATGCCAGAACTGTTCGGCGCGGACCAACTGGGCCAGTCCGCACGTGAACTTGCCCGACGGCAACGGAGCGAGCCCGAGGGGGCACCTCAGGTGCGCCGCCTGCGGGGGCTCGGGGTATTGTTGGCCAAGCTCACCGATATTGAGCGCGTGTTGCGCGACGTTCGCCGCACGCTACTCGGTGCGACTGGTCGAGGGCTAGATATCAGCCCCGCAGGTGCCTGGTTGCTGGACAACTTCTTCATTGTCGTTGAGCACGCTCGCGAGATTCGGGCAAGCATGCCACGCCGGTACTATGACACACTGCCCAAGCTCTCCACGGGCACACTGTCAGGCTATCCTCGCGTCTACGAAATCGCCCTCGAGCTCATCGCCCACACGGACGGCCAACTCGATCAGCAAAACATCGAGATCATGACGCGTGAGTATCAAAGCGTCGAGCCGCTCACGCTGGGCGAGCTGTGGGCGTGGCCTGTCATGCTCCGAATGGGATTGCTCGAGAACGTTCGTCGCATGGCGCTGCGGACAGCGCTCGACCTGACGGATGTCGTGTGCGCGGACGAATGGGTTGGTCGTTTCCGCGAGGCCGCCGGCGACGAGATACCAGCGGCAGATCATGGCGAAATCCCCGGACTTGCGCGTAAGGCGACGGAAGGGTTAAGCGGCGCCGCGGCCGCGCGCGCCGGATTGTCGAATGTGCGTCGCCCCACTTCGAAGGCTGCAGTTGCCAATGCGCGACTCGCCCGTGAGCTGGCCACGTTCGTGGCCTATCCGCCGGAGCTCACCCCAGCTTTTCTCACGCGGTTCTTCCAGCAGATTCGCGCGGCGCGCGCGGATTTCACGCCGCTCCTCTGGCTCGAGCAGTGGATCGCCGAAGACGCGATGAGCGTCGAGGAGGCCGTGCAGCGCTCCATGCAGCGTCTAGCGTTGACACAACTCGTGATGGCGAACAGCATCACCAGCCTTCGCACGGTAGCCAGCTTCCCCTGGCCCGAATTCGTCGAGTCGATGAGCGCCACCGAAGCCGTACTGCGCTCGGACCCGGCGGCTGTGTATCAGTCGATGACGTTCGACACGCGCGATCGCTATCGTCACACCGTCGAACGGATGGCCAGGCGCGCGGCGATGCCGGAGCCTACAGTCGCGGCGGCCGCCATCGGATTGGCGAGTCGTCCGGTCCCCACGGGGCGTAGCGCCGACGATCCGAGTGCGATAGACGATCAGGGACTGACGGGACACGTCGGCTACTATCTGCTCGGTAGCGGTTGTCGGGAGCTCGAACGCGCTATTGGCTTCCGGCCCACGCTTGCGGAGCGCATCCAACGATTCGTTGGGCATCGCCCCGGCTTCTTTTATTTCGGATCACTCGCTCTGATGACGATCGGCCTCCTCGCGATCGTGCTCACCCCATTGCCCGACACGACAGCGTTTGGCGCGCGCGCGCTCGTGGCAATGTTGGCGCTTCTGCCAGTGAGCGAGGTCGCGATCGCGCTCGTCAACCAGCTGGCGATGATGCTCGTGCTTCCGGCACGCCTGTCGCGCCTCGACCACGCGAAGAATGGCGTGCCGGTTGAGCATCGCACGATGGTGGTCGTTCCGATGCTGCTTGATCACCCGGGTGCCAGCCGGGATGCCCTCGATCACCTCGAGACGCAATTCCTCTCCAATCACGACCCCGAGATCCGCTTCGCGCTGCTGGGCGATTTCACCGACGCCGACTCGGAGACACGTGACACCGATGCGGCCATCGTCCAGGCAGCAGTGGAGGGTGTCCGCCGCCTCAACCGGGAATACGGGGAAGATGCGTCGCCTTTCTACTACTTGCATCGACCGCGCCGATGGAACCCGAACGAAGGCGTGTGGATGGGGTGGGAGCGGAAGCGCGGCAAGCTTGCCGAGTTCAACGCCTTTGTGCTCGCCCGTACACGCGGCGCCTTCTCCACCGTTGAGGGCGACATCAGTTGGCTAGCCGGAGTGCGGTTCGCGATCACGCTCGACGCCGACACAGTGTTGCCGCGTGATGCAGCGGCGGCGCTCGTAGGCACGATCGCGCATCCGCTGAATCGCGCCGTCGTCGACACCGCACGCGGACGCGTGGTCCGAGGATACGGCATTCTCCAGCCGCGCGTCACCGTTACGCTCGAGAGCGCCAACCGATCGCGATTCGCCTCCATCTTCGCGGGCCATCCAGGCGTCGATCCCTACACCTCTGCGGTGTCTGATGTGTATCAGGATCTCTTTGGCGAAGGCACATACACCGGGAAAGGAATCTACGACATCGCCGTTGTCGAACGGTTGACCGGGTCACGCTTTCCTGAGAACACCGTGCTCAGTCACGATCTCATTGAAGGTGCGTACGCCCGCGCCGGGCTCGTGACCGACGTCGAAATATTCGACGAGTATCCGTCGCGTTATCTCACAGCCACGAGTCGACAACATCGATGGATTCGCGGCGATTGGCAGCTCCTGCCGTTGCTGCTCGCGCGCGGGCGCCTCAGAACGGCGCTCACCAACCTCTCCCGATGGAAGATCGTAGACAATTTGCGGCGGAGTCTCCTGCCCATCGCGATGCTCGCGTGGCTGGTCGCGGGCTGGACTGTTCTTCCGGGTCGGCCAGCGATCTGGACAGCGGTCGCGCTCGTGATCTTTGCGACGCAGTGGCTGGCGGCACCCGCTCTGGCGACGATGCGTCCACCGCCTGGCCAGTCGTGGAGACCGTACTACGCGGCGTTGGAGCGCGATGTCGCGGCCGCGCTCGCACAGGTCGGGCTCGCCGTCGTGTTCCTGCCCCATCAAGCCATCATCGCAACCGACGCGATCGTCCGCGCACTGGTCCGCACGTACGGCACGCACCGGCACATGCTCGAATGGCAAACGGCGTCGCAAGCCGAGCAGGCCTCCGCGATCGTGAACGTTCGGGACGAAATGGCATTCGCCGTGCTCCTCGGAGTGGTCCTGGCGTCGTGGGGCACCGTCGTCTCTCACATGGCGCTCGCACTTCCCTTCGCGGCGTGCTGGCTCGCCGCACCGTGGATTGCGCGCCGAATCAGCGCTCCGCTCCTTCGCGGCAATCTCGCGCTGTCGATGTCCGAACGCGCCACGTTGCTCCGGTACGCGAAGCTCCACTGGCGCTACTTCGACTGCTTCGTGCGTGCGGAGACGCATTGGCTGGTGCCGGACAACTATCAGGAGACGCCAAACCCCGTTGTCGCCGACCGGACCTCGCCGACAAATATCGGCCTGCAACTGCTCGCGACGGTTTCGGCATTCGACCTCGGGTTTATCGAACGCGCCGAACTGATCACGCGCTTGACACGGGCGCTCGACACCATGGAGTCAATGCGCCGGCTGCGCGGCCACTTCTACAATTGGTACCGTCTTTCCGACTTGGCGGTCCTGGAGCCACCGTACGTATCGACCGTGGATTCTGGCAATCTTGCCGGCCACCTGATTGCGGTCGCGTCGGCCTGCCGCGAGCTCGCCGACAACGTGCGGGGCGCGCCTGGCGAGGCCGAGGCCATTGAGTTCGGGCGCCTCGGGAGCCTCGCGGAACGTGCGCGGGCGATCGCGTTGGGCATGGACTTCACAATGCTCCTGGACGAGCGTCGAGCCTTGTTCGCGATCGGATTTAGCGAACGTGCAAATCGACTCGACCCGTCGTCGTACGATCTGCTCGCGTCCGAGGCACGTCTTGCGAGCTTCATCGCGATCGCAAAAGGCGATGCGCGAACGGAGCATTGGTTTCGGCTCGGCCGCGCGCTTACCTCGCACGCCGGTCGTACGGCACTCGTCTCGTGGAGCGGGAGCATGTTCGAGTATCTCATGCCGGTGCTCGTCTTGCCCTCGCAGCCCTATTCACTGTTGGATCAGACGCA
>Ga0209584_10000823_pt1 | contig 9902 bp, 7 predicted proteins | sample NGEPerD_FD_184507 | JGI IMG/M metagenome (GOLD analysis project Ga0209584, IMG submission 184507) | Arctic peat soil microbial communities from the Barrow Environmental Observatory site, Barrow, Alaska, USA - NGEE PermafrostAB12-D... | ecosystem: Environmental > Terrestrial > Soil > Wetlands >...
GCACGGGTAGCCCGAGGAACCGATGGGTGACGATCCGGTCGATTCGGTCGCCGACCGGCCGCCGGGACGACCCGGCAGTGGCCACCAGGGCGGCGACGTCATGGGCTCGCTCGAAGCGGCGTTCGGCGAGCAGCAGGGACAGGTCCAGGTCCTTTCCGTTCTTCAGGTGACGCTCCAGCTCGTCGCGCTCGGCCAGGATCGTCGCTCCCCCGGGCCGGGCCGCGACTGCCGACCGCACTCGTGGGTCACCCTCCAGCAGGCTGATCGCGGTCCAGCGGGTCGCGGCGCTGGCGGATGCCGAGTTCTGATCGGGCGATCCCGACCGCGACTCCGGTGACGCCAGCGCCGCCAGCCGGACCTGGGTCGCGGTGATGGCCGATTCGATCTCCCGCCCGTAGTCGACGGGCGGTCGCGGGCTCATCCGGTCTTCGCCACTGCGACCGACAGGACGGCGTCGAGGAGTTCGTCGACGCCGCGGCGGTCGCGGGCCACCACGGGCACCACCGGCACGCCCAGCTCCGCGGCGAGGTGGGCCCAGCCGATACGCCGGCCCTGCCGTTCTGCCATGTCCGCCATGTTCGCCGCAACCACCAGCGGCAGACCGAGCTCGGCCAACTCCAGCACGAGAAACAGGTTCCGTTCCAGGTTCGAGCTGTCGATCACCGCCACCACCACGGTGGGACCACCCGAGGTGAGGAACTCACACGCCGCTTCCTCCTCCGGCGATGCGGCTCGGAGGCTGTACGTCCCGGGAAGATCGACGACGCGGACGGTGACAGCACCGACCTCCACCGAGCCCTCGGCACAGGCCACCGTCTTCCCCGGCCAGTTCCCGATGTGCTGGCGGCCGCCGGTGAGGGCGTTGAACAGCGTGGACTTCCCGGTGTTCGGGTTGCCGGCGAGCACGACCACCACGGTCCCGGCGGCCGGGTTGCCCGACTCCACGGGTCGCGGCGTCGAATGGCAGCCGCCATCGGACTGCGCGTGACGGGTGGCTGAAGGGGTGGCGGTACGGGCGCGCCGACGCCCTCGCCGCAACCGTCGTTCGGACCGGGGCAAGGCCGCTTGCCGCTCGTCCGGAACCGGCGGCACGACGTGATGGTCGAGCTCGGAGTCGAGCGCCGTGGCCAAGGGGATGGTGTTCACGGCTCCGGACATCACCGTCACGCAGGCCGCCTCCGTCCGCCGGATGGCCAACCGGTACCCCCGCAGCATCACCTCGACGGGATCGCCCAACGGCGCCGTGCCCACCACCTCGACCGAGACCCCCGGGACGAAGCCCATTTCGACCAGCCGCCGCTGAACGACCTGCGGACCCACCACCCGCACCACCGAGCCGACCTCGGACGGATGGAGACTGCTCAACGGTTGGTGACTCATATGGGTTCCTCGAAACGTGCGTCACGCCAAACTGGGGAGCTTAGGATTGCCTCTCCAACCTTCCAGCCAGCGAAACCTCCGCGAAAGGGCCAAAAGACCTACCGCCGATTCCGGGTGCAGCGTTCGCCGTGACGATCGGCGGGTCGGGCGCGTCCGCGGAGTGCTCGACGTTCATTCCGCTGTCCGCCAAGGGCGGACTGAGCAAGGTCGTCGGTCATGTCGGCGCCTGCCAACGGGCTGATTGCGTGCACAACGAGTCACTGGAATGTTCGGCCACGTCGGTGCGGATCGGCGCGGGCTCGGACACCGCTGACTGCCTGACTTTTCAGCCTCGCTGATCAGCCAGCGCCAATCCGGCCGTCCTCCGCTGCGCGCGTCGCGGCCGGCCGGCCGGCCGAAACCTCCAGTCCGTCCAGCAATCTGGCGAGGCCGAACTCGAACAACGATTCCAGCGTGAGGTCGAGGTCCTCGTCCTGCGCGAGTTCGGCGAACATCGGGAACTCTCCGGACGCCACGATGCCCGTCATCACCGCGTCCTGCGAGGCCATCCATTCGTGACTGGTGATGCCGGTGTCCTGCTCCGCCTGGGCCTCGGGTTCGAGGTTGATGGCGGTCCCGCGGACGTAGTTGGCCAGGGTGACCGCCATGTGCAGCCGCTCGTTCACGTCCAGACCCAGGTCGGCGAGAATGGCCATCGCCCACTCGGTGTGGGCCATCGCACTGGGGATGAGCTGCGGGCGGGTCATCGAGACCCACTGCGCCAGCCAGGGGTGGCGTTGATAGGTGGACCATTGCAGCCGGCACAACGCCTCCAACCCGGCCCGCCCATCGGCCGGCCTGGCAGGCAGTGGATAGCGCGCGAAGGTGGCCTCCACCATCAGCATCAGCAGGTCGTCCTTGTCGCGGACGTGTCGGTACAGCGACATGGTCGCGGTGCCCAGTTCGGCGGCGACCCGGCGCATGGACAACGCGGCCAGTCCCTCGGCATCGGCGACCTCGATCGCGGTGGCGACCACCCGCGACCGGCTGAGCGCGTGCTCTGACACCGCCGGCGGGCCGGAGTGCGGTGACGGTGATGGCGACAGCGACGGTTCGATCGGTACCGGCGACGGTTCGATCGGTGCCGGGTCGCCGCCCGGGCGTCCGGATCCCACCACGGTCCCGATGCCCGGTACGGCGTGCACCAGGCCCTGGCGCCGCAGTGCGGTCAGCACTCTGGTGGCGGTTGCCATGGCAACCCCCCATTCCCGGACGATCTGCCGCGTCGACGGCACCCGATCACCGCGGGCAAGCTCGCCGGTCCCGATCCGCCTGGCAATCTCCGCGGCTATCTGCCCGGACACCGACTCGGTGGCTGCGTCAACGTCCGTCAACGGTCCCCCTCTCGACACCCCGGCGCACTAGTGCACCACAAGCCCTAGCGTAGCAGCCTGCCCGACCGATCGTGCACAGCCAGTCGGGCGCACTCCCCGGTGCGGTGCACTACTGCCGCACTATCCCCTGCAGTGCAAGTCTTTCGGCCCGCGACGGATTGTCCCTTGCGCTTGCCCGGAGACAGCGTTTACGGTGTACGCACATACGCAATACACTGTACGCACGGCGCCGAATCTGACTGTTGTGAATCTGACTGTTGTGAATCTGACTGTTGTGAATCCCACGGAGAGTGCTCCCATGACCCATCGAGACCACGAGCAGCAACCCGCGATCGAGGCACACGGCCTGGCCAAGACGTACGGCGCGCTGCGCGTCCTGGACGGCGTCGACCTGACGGTGCCACGGGGCACCGTGTTCGCCCTGCTCGGGCCGAACGGCGCCGGCAAGACAACCACCGTGCGCATCCTGGCCACCCTGCTCCGCCCCGATGCCGGCCGGGCCAGGGTCGCCGGTTTCGACATCGCGCGGGAGCGGCGTCATGTTCGGCGGAGCATCAGCCTGACCGGACAGAACGTCGCCATCGACGAGTTGCAGACCGGCGAGGAGAACCTCCGGATGATGGCCCGATTGACGGGGCTGACCGGCAGGCAGTCCCGCCGCCGGGCCGGTGAAATGCTGGAGCGGTTCGATCTGCACGGCGCGGGCCGACGTCGGGTGGCGACCTATTCCGGTGGCATGCGCCGGCGCCTCGACCTGGCAGCCGGCCTCATCGGGTCCCCATCGGTGATCTTCCTCGACGAACCGACCACGGGCCTCGACCTGCACAGCCGGCAGACCATGTGGGAGGTGATCGCCGAACAGGTCAGGAATGGGGTGAGTGTCCTGCTGACCACCCAGTACCTGGAAGAGGCCGACCAACTCGCCGACACCATCGCCGTTGTCGACGGCGGACGGGTGGTCGCGACCGGCACGCCGGCCGCGCTCAAGCAGCAGATCGCCGACCAGCGGCTGGATCTCACCCTCGCCGACGACGGCGCCTTCCGGCAGGTGGTCGACCGGCTGGGCCGCCTTGTGATCACCGCGGACCCGGTCCAACGGGTGGTCAGCGTGCCGACCGACGGCGCCGCGGCTGGCATCCGCCGTTTGTTGGACGAGGTCGACCCCGGGGGTGGCGGAGTCGCCAGGTTCACGGTGCACATGGCGACCTTGGACGACGTCTTCCTGGCGCTCACCGGCAGCCGGCCGCAGCGACCGGGCACCGACCGGGGCTTCCCCGATCAAACCCCCACCGATGCAACCCCTACCGATGCAACCCCGACCGACCAGAATGTCTCGGAGCCGACCCATGTCTGACGTCGCGACGCTGGAATCGCCTGCCGGCCAACGAGGTTCGCTGGCGATCATGGTCAACGACTCGCTGGCCATGATCGGTCGTTGCGTGCGGCTCAGCCGGCGCAATGTGGAGGTGCTGCTGACCTCGCTGATGCTGCCGGTCATCCTGATGCTGTTGTTCGTCTACCTGTTCGGCGGGGCGATGAACACCGGCGGCCCCTATGTTTCCTATGTGGTGCCAGGGGTTCTGGTGCTGTGCGCGGGATTCGGCTCGGCGAGCACCGCGGTGGCGGTCAGCCAGGACATGCACGGCGGGATCATGGACCGGTTCCGGTCGCTGGATGTGAGCGGCGCCGCCGTGCTGGCCGGCCACGTGACGGCCAGCCTGGTGCGCAATGTCGCGTCGACGGTGCTGGTCTTCGGGGTCGCCTTCCTCATCGGCTTTCGCTCGGACGCCGGGCCACTCGGCTGGCTGGCCGCCGGCGGGATCCTGCTGCTGTTCATCCTGACCATCTCCTGGCTGGCCGCGCTGGTCGGGTTGTTGGCCCGAACGCCGGAGGCGGCCAACGGTTTCACCTTCATCCTGATGTTCCTGCCCTATGCCAGCAGCGCTTTCGTCCCGATCGCCACCATGCCGACGTGGTTGCAAGGCTTTTCGGGCCACCAGCCGATCACCCCGATCATCGAGAGCGTCCGCGGCCTGCTGAACGGCACCCCGGTCGGGAATGCCCCCTGGCTGGCCATCGCCTGGTGCGCAGCCATTCTCGCGGTGTCGGTGGCGCTGTCCGGGATGGCATTCTCGCGCCGTACCCGCTGACGCTCAGCGTGCGCTGCCGCTGCGAACGGCCATGCTGGCGAGTGCCGTTGGGCGGATGACCGTCAGGCGAACAGGGCCTTCCCGAACCAATCGCCCGGCCCACTCACACCGGGCGGACAGGCCCATAGCCCGCCGCCGATGTGCGCGATGTACTCGTTGAGCAGGTCGGACTTCCCGAGCCGGCTCTGGATGACCTTGAACTGGGCGTGCGGGTCCCGCTGGAACGCGATGAAGAACAGCCCGGCGGCGAGTTTGCCGGTGTCCGGGTCCTGGCCGTCGGTGTAGTTGTAGCCGCGGCGGAGGAGCCGGATACCGCCGTTCTGGTCCGGCGACGCCAACCTGACATGGGCATTGACGTCGACCACGAGTTCACCGGTCTCGGTGGTCTTGGTGTAGTCGATCGGGGTGAATTCCTCGCCGCCGGTGACCGGGGCGCCGGACACCTTGTGCCTGGCGAAGATCAGTTCCTGATCGGTCAGCGGATCGGTGTCCCAGGATTCGATCTCCATCCGGATCCTGCGGGCGACCAGGTAGGACCCGTCGACCATCCAGGCCGTGGCCGCCGCGCGGGTGGTGGTGGCATCGGTCGGGGTGGTCGCAGCGGCTTGAACCCAGAGGTGCTGGTCGAGCGCTGCGGTGTCGTCGGCGTGGATGTTGTTGGTGCCGTCCTTGAAGCCCATCAGGTTCCGCGGCGTGGTCTGCCCGGCGCCGGTGGCCGAAGCCCGGCCGAAGCCCAACTGCGACCACTTGAGCACAGCGGTCCCGCGGGCGGCCCTGACCAGGTTGCGGACCGCGTGGAACACCACCTGCGGATCATTCGCGCACGCCTGGATGCACAGGTCGCCGTCGGAGATCGCCGGTTTCATCACGGCGTCGCCAGGGATGGTGCCGAACGGGGTCAGTTCGGCCGGCATCCGGTCGGCAAGGCCGAATCGCTCGTCGAACAGGCTGGGTCCGAACCCGACGGTGATGGTCAGTGAGTTCGGCCCCAGGTCCAAGGCCTCGCCGGTTTCGAACGGTGGCTGCTCGGTCCTGACCGGTGAGTCGCTGACCGTCTTCCCGGCCGTGAGTCGGGCCGCGATGGCCGCCCACCGGCCGAGCATCCGTTGCAGTTCCTGGACGTCGGTGGTGGTCACGTCCAGCGCGGCGAACATCAGCCGCTCCTGCTGGGCGGTGGTGATCCCCGCCTGCCGGGTGCCGTAGAACGGCACCACCGCCAACGCACCGTCGATCGCCCCGCTGGCGGTCGACGCCTCCTGCGAACCGTTCGCGGCGTCGTTGGCGGAGGTGATCCCGTAACCGGTGACCACCGCCGCACCTGCCGCCAACCCGACACCGGCGGCGGCGGCTCCGCCGAGGAACCGCCGCCGTGACGTACCTGGGGACGTGCCCTGCTCAGTCATATCCGTCCTCGAAGGTGATGCACGGTGCTAGTTGGTGATCTTCGCCGAGATCGCCGACAACGGTTCCTGGACCACCAGCAACGCGTCGGTCAGCGCCTTCTTGTCCTCGGCCGTCAACTTGTCGTACGGGGTCCACTCGCCCAGACCGCTCGGATCCCGGTACTGGTCCAGCACGGCGGTGAGCGCGTCGAAGGCGGCGGCGATCTGCGGGACGAGGGTGGGGTCGATCTGGTCGAGCGCCGGTTTCAGGGTGGCGAAGGCCTGCAAGGACCCCTCCACGTTAGCCTGGAAATCGAGCAGGTCGATCCGCGAGTACGCCTCCTCCTCGCCGGTGATCTTCGACGCCAGCACCTCGTCGAGCAGGGTGGCCGACCCGTTCGCGATCTCGAACGCCTGATAGCCGCCCGCGCTCCCGGCAGCGGTGGCCGCGGACAGCTTGGCCGCCTCGGCCTGCAGGCTGGTGATGTCGGTGATCAGCTGGTCGGCCAGTTCGCTGAGCCCCTCGGTGCTCTTTTTCTCGAACAAGCCCTGCTCGATGGGGTGGAACCCGGTCCAGGTGGTGCCTGCCTCGACGTCGCCGATCCGCAGGTCGATGGCCGGGTCCAGGTCGGGGAACGACTCGGCGACCGGCTCGATCCGCTCATAGAACGGGCGGGCCTTGACGTAAGCGGCCTGCGCCGCCGCCAGGTCCCCCGCCTTGATCGCCGCGGCCAACTCCTGCACCGGAACCAGCAGGAAGGTGATCTGGTCATCGACGTAGGTGGCGTAGTCGACCGTCGCCTGTTTCAACAACGCGGTCAGATCGGCGGATTGGGCGGCTGCCTCGCCGGTGACGGTGAACGGCGTCCGCTCGGTGGCCGCGCCCGGGCAGAACACCTCGTACGTCCCGCCATCCAGGCGCGCCGAGAACGTGCTGTCGAACCCGGGGGCCAGGTTTTCCCGTTCCCCGACGATCCGCTGGTCGGAGACCAGTTCCACCTCTGTCACGCTCAGCGCATCCACGTTGGTGATGACGAAGGTGACCTGACCGGCCGGGACGGTGTCCGGTGTCGCGACGCAACCGCCTGCCTCGGTGACGGTGACCGTGACCTCGCCTGGCGCTGCCGAGTCCGCCCCTGTGGAGTCAGCCCCTGTGGAGTCAGCCCCTGTGGAGTCAGCCCCAGCAGGTGCCGCCGATGATGCTGCCGCACTGGACGTCTCGGATGAGCCTGAGGAGGTCTGTGCACTGGAACCGCAGCCGGCCAACGCCAACGCGCCGGTAGTGAGCAGGACCGCCGGCCACAGACGTGGCTGCCGTAACGACATGTCGTGTTCTCCCAGGGTGATTCGACGGGCCGGAGAGCGCCGGCGCCCGGTCGGCACGCGGTCGGATCGAACCGCGCTGGTTACTGCGGTGTGGTCAGCCGCCTGGTGGCCGGCCAACCGCTCGGCGAGACCAGGCTCCGCCTCGCGCTCGCCGGGGCGTCTTTGGTTAGCCTGACCTACCCCCGAACCATACAGCCGAACTCACGCTCGGCAGAACCGGGCTGACCTGACCCGGACCTGGGAGGTTGCCTGTCGCGCCGCGACGGCCGGAATCCCCTGCCAACCCGAGGTAACCCGTCACCGCTGGACGCCGCGGGAACGCCCCGCTCCGGCGGAGAACTAGAAGCGTTGGGCCCACCCTGCCCCGGGGCGGCCCGGCGAGCGTTCACGCAGTGGTTGTCCCTGCCGTCGGTCGCCCCTGGCCCCGGCAAGCGGCCCGCACGGTCAGCGGACCCGCGACTGCCGCAGCACCCCGAGCAACTCCTCGTACGGGCCGACCAGGTAGGCCAGGTCGCCGGCCTCGAACCGGGTGACGCGGTGCAGGGGGTGCTCCATCAGCCCGCTGGAGTGGCGGACCAACGCGACCACCCTGGTGTTCGCGGACAGCCGGTCCATGGTCAGTCCGGCCAGCCCGCTGTCCGGCTCGATCGCCAGCCGGCTGACCATGAAGGTCCGCTGGGCGATCGAGAACGAGCCGAGGACATCCAACCCGAGCGCGGCGCCGACGAACCACGGCGCGGTCAGCTCCTCGGTCGACTGCACGTGTTGGAAGCCGAACCGCCTGGCCGCGGTCCGGCCGAGGCCGCGGTCGAAGACCCTGGTCACGACGGGTATCCGCTCGGGTTGGAACGGCGAGCCGAACGAGTCGTGCACGGCGATGGCCGTTTCGATGTTGACCATGTCGTTGCCGGTCATCACCGCGACCGCCGACGCGGTGCCCAGCCTGGCCGCGTCCAGCGTCGACCGCTGGGTCGCGTCGCCGAAGATCACCGGCACCCGCAGGTCCTGCGCCTCGGACAGGAACCTGTTCTCGCGGTCGCGTTCGACGATCACCACCCGCTGGCCGGCCTGCACCAGCGCGCTCGCCACCCGGATCCCGAACACGCCTAGCCCGACGACAACGACGTGCCGCGACATCCCGCGGGCCCGACGGCGGCCGGTGGAGTCGTTCAACCGCCGGCTGATCAGCATGTCCGACAGGAACGCCATCATCATCGCGATGGTGGTCACGCCGGCAATCATCAGGAAGATCGCCCACATTCGCAGCCAGGGCTCCTGGTCGATGAAGTTGAAGTCCCCATAGCCGACCGTGGCGACGGTTTCCACGGAGAAGTACAAGGCGTCCAGCGCGCTCATGCCCGGTCGGTTGTAGCTCGTCCAGAGCAGCAGCGTGGACACCGTCAGCAGGCCGAGAACGGCCGCGAGCGCCTTGTAGAAGGACGGGTCGAAGTCGTTGGCGATGCCGGACAGCACCGCCATCGCTCTGGCCGGCGCCCTGGCGGTCCGTGGGGGGGCGGGATCGTCCGCGTGGTCGCGCAGGTCCACCTTGTGCTGCTTGAACTCGGCCGGTGTCCCGAGCATCGCAGCCACGTCCCCAGGCTCGACGATGAAGTCGCGGTCGGGGCAGATCAGCATGGTGTCATCGGCGTCCGCGCCAACCCGCCGGACCACCGAGATCGGCGCCAGGTCGCCGTACAGGCCGCGCAGCGAGTCCGATCGGTCGACCGGCAGCATCGCCACCAGGAACGCCTCGTCGCCGATCATCACCTCGTGGATCCGCCGGCTCAGGCACGCCTCGACAATGGCGGGAGTGGCCAGTGTGGCAACGTCCAGCACAGCGCCCGGCCCGTTCCGCTCGGCCATGGCGTGCCCGATGGCCTGGTTGCCCAACTGCGTGACGACCCGCACGCCGGGGCTCATTTCCCTTGCCACCAGGGAGATCTCGAGGTTCTTCAGCTCGTCGTCGAGCACGCAGACAACGGCCCGCGCGGTGCGGATGCCCGCAGCGGCGAGGGTCGCGCCCGAGGTGCCGAACGGCGGGGCCGTACTCACTCCCCAGCCGATGACCACCTCCAGCTGCGTGCGGTCGGCGTACTCCTCGAGCACCGTGACCGCCTGCTGCGCCCGGCGCAGCTGCTCGGTGATCCGCATGCCGATGCCGCCGAGGCCGCAGACGATGACGTGCCCGGCCGACTTACCCACGGGCGAGGTGATGGGCACCGAGGGGGTCGATTCAGGAATCACCTCGGCGGACACTGCGGTACCTCCCGTTCGACGGCGCGGGTCGATGC
>Ga0209584_10000827_pt1 | contig 9884 bp, 9 predicted proteins | sample NGEPerD_FD_184507 | JGI IMG/M metagenome (GOLD analysis project Ga0209584, IMG submission 184507) | Arctic peat soil microbial communities from the Barrow Environmental Observatory site, Barrow, Alaska, USA - NGEE PermafrostAB12-D... | ecosystem: Environmental > Terrestrial > Soil > Wetlands >...
GTCTGGATTGGCCCGCCATCGCTGGCCATCTGCCGCAACTGGGTCGACGGATCGCAGTTCGTTCCCGGCCGGCACGTCTGGATTGGCCCGCCGTCGCTGGCCATCTGCCGCAACTGGGTCGACGGATCGCAGTTCGTTCCCGGCCGGCACGTCTGGATTGGCCCGCCATCGCTGGTTTGCAAGGGTTGATTCGATTGAATACGGCCAACATGCGTTTCCGCAGCGCCAGCCACCAGGGTTAATCCAACGACAACTAAGACAGCTCCGCACAAATATCGTTTCATGATCTCTTCTCCTGAGTCGCACTTGACCCGAATGTTGGTTACTTGCTGAGCGATGTGGTATCGCCTGGTTCGATTGCTGGTTCTGCCGCCAGTGGTATGGGGGCGGAACCTTCGCCAACGATGGCTATGATTCCAGTTGTGGTATTGGTGGGTACGCCGCTGACCGCGGAAATCGCACCAGCCAGCATCAAGCTTGCAAGGGCTCCAATAAACGCTTTTTTCACGGTTCAAACTCTCCTTCAACAAATCTCGCTGATCGAGCACAATGCTCGAACAGGCCTTTGGCCGAATTTCTTGTCTTCTTGACTCAAAGCTGGAGTGCGTTGTTAACTAAATAGTTAACACAATTGGTCAACAAGCGGATATCTAAAGCAATCGCACTTCAGACGAAGCGAAACAAACTGGCGGCAATATATATCTTTAACAGGGGCCCGAAACCCTATCCCGCTTCTTGCATTATAGAGAACACGTCCGAAAGCCCTCATGTGATTTTTCCGAAGTTTGCGGTCACCTAAGTACATGCCCTTCCGAGCAGCCTGATGGTTACTACCCAGCTGAGGCTTTAGGATGCATGCTACTTCTGTGCCGCTTCAAGATTTCGACTACTGAGAGACGAATAATGGTTGAACCCGAGCCCACCTCGGAACAGGACGCTTCCACCCCCCTCAATTCCAGTCACGAGCAAATCCGTCAGACGGTGAATGCCGCACAAGTCTGTCCGAATTGCTCAACGCTGCTGCGGAACAACCACTGCAAACTTGTGTGTCCGGGTTGCGGCTACTACCTGAGTTGTTCGGACTTCTACTGAACCAGCGGAGATTCACAAACGGTTCCACAGACGTAAGGCGTCCGGCAGAAACTTCTCAAGTCAGCGATGATTCTGCACCCCGGTCCGCGCAAGAATCCCTCCCTTCGTGTAACTTGAGTCCAGCAGTTTTTTATTCCAAAGGAGGACGAAATGCAACGCACAGGCAGCGCCCATTGGGCGGGCGGATTGAAAGACGGAAAAGGCACCGTTTCAACGCCCAGCGGAGTCCTTAAGAACACCCAGTACTCTTTCAGCACGCGCTTTGAAAACGGCATCGGCACCAACCCTGAGGAACTCATCGCCGCCGCTCATGCCGGTTGTTTCAGCATGGCACTGTCCGCACAACTCGGAAATGCGGGAATGACGGCAGAAAGCATCGACACCACCGCGACCATCACATTAGACAAGACTGATGCCGGATTCTCTATCACTTCCTCGCATCTTGAGGTTACCGTAAAGATTCCCGGCGCCGACAAGGCGAAGTTTGAGGAAGCCGCCAAAGCCGCGGAAACCGGTTGCCCGGTGTCGCGAGTTTTGAATGCAAAAGTCACGATGGATGCAAAGCTGATTTCCTGACCACGCTGGGCAGCATGCTCTGGGGCCCGTAACTCCATCCTCAGTGCGAAACTACTTCGGCTGTCCGGTTCGATGCCGGGCAGCCATTTCTCGATCCCAGACGGCGACAGTTCTGGTTTCTGCTCGCCCCGCGAATCGTCGTCTTCGAACGAACGCAATCATCGCCAGACTGCGGCGCCTGCCCTGCTGTCGAAGCTGTCAGCATAATCGGCGAAGCAAGCGGAGGAAACTCTAGCCGATCGGGGGGTTTGATGGAAATAGCAATTCCGGCGCGCTCTTCACCGCCGGTTCAAGCCAACGTCAGGCGCGTCGAAACAAATTCAGGCAGATGGGGAGGAAGGTGTTGTTGAGCCTTGCGACCGCAAAATCTCGCGGATTTCCCGGTTAATCCGGGCCGCTTCCTGAGCGGCATCGTCGATCATCTTCAACCACTTCTGGTTGTTGTCGTCGAGTTCCGACTGCGCCAGTAAATACGAAGCCTGCATGACATTTTCGACGGCATTGCTCAAGTCATGCGCCAGGATTCGCAGCCTCCCTACGGTTTCGCTTGCCATCTTGCTGGGATCAGTTTCCATCGTCAACGCACTACTTACAGTCTACAGGCTTGCCATCGCTCCGCCATTCGCAAATCATCCAGACCTGGGTCGGTGCCGCACTTATGGCCAGACCCGGCGAAGTGTCCCTGGGAACTTATCACAAACCACCGCACGATTCCGCAGTTGCGGTCACCCTTCGCCGTTGCCGGAATTACCACCAATTCAAGGCCATCGAGCGATCTCCGACCCCGCACTCACTGGCGATGGCGACACCCGCGTGGCTCTGTCTTGCTGTTGCCTCGTGCCCAATGCTGATATGATGCCCCCATCGCCACGCTCGTCGCGAGCGTTTTCATGGTTAGAGTCCGCCTAAAAACCAAGCTGGTAGTCGCCATCAGTGGCATGGTATTCGTGCTGGTGGCCTTGTTCTGCTACGTCTACATATCGCACCGCGTCCGGCAGAGTACGACTGAGGCCAATGACAGGGCCGACTTCGTGGCCAAGGAAATTCAGGAAAGCGCCCGCCAAGCGACTCAGGTGGACCTCCGCGAGCTCGATGTAAATGTGGAAGACCCTGAACTGGTCCAGAGGGCGTTAGAAAAGCGTCTGCAGAACGATAAGGGACTCGACACGCTCCTGCAAACCATTCTGGCCTATTCGAAAACGACGTATGACGCCGGCATCGCCGACGTGAATGGCCGTGCCATCGTGCACACCGATCCCGCTGCGGTCGGAACGCAATTGGAACGGCGCGAAAATTACAATGCCCTGGTCAACGCCAGCTTCGTTCGCCAACTTGAGATTATCTATGGCGCACCACGAGTTTACGACGTTTTCCTGCCCATTCAACATGGTGAGGGACAGCGTTTCGGGAACATCCGGGTAGGCATCTCCACCGTGTTCCTGCGAAACGAGGTGCACCAGCCGTTGACGCGTGCGCTGACTTACTCCGCGCTTGCCATCCTGCTTTTCCTGGCGCTGGCTGCTGGTGTGTCGAATATTGCGCTTCGCCCGTTGGAGGCGATTGGGCGAAGGCTGGACCAGATGACGGCGGAGGTGCCCGACACTCACCCCGTACCCGATCCCGGCCGTGTCGATGAATACAGCCTGGTGAACACCAAAATCGACCGGCTCGGGCGGCAGATTCGCGATGTCAAAGAAGTGTTCAGCGCCCTTAAGGGGAACCTCGACCAGATCATGGGTACGCTGCAAGACGGCCTCGTCTTGTTCACCAGCGATACCCACGTGGTGATGGTCAGCGCCTCGGCAGAACGATTTATCGGCCGTCCCCGGGAAGAGATTCTGGGCAAGGTCTTGGAAGAAATCTTTACCGACGCGACCATGCTCGGGCGGATTGTGCTCGATGCGTTTGCGCTGCATCGAGCCATCCCGCAGCGGGAAATCGAATTGGAAAATGGACGCCGCATACAGATTGCGCTCGACTTCATCGGCGAGCGGGGAGAGCGCATTGGCGCGCTTCTGACTATGCGCGATGCCGAGTCGGTGCGCCGCATTGAGAACGAGATCGAACTCTCTCGCCGACTCGCCGCTATTGGCCGCCTGACTTCCGGCGTCGCGCACGAGGTGAAAAACCCTATCAATGCGATCGTCGTCCATCTGGAGCTATTGCGCGAGAAAATGCGAGAGATCGATCCCGACACCCGCCGTCACATGGACATCATCGGCAGCGAAATTCATCGCCTCGATCGCGTGGTCGAGACGCTGGTGGACTTTAATCGGCCCTTCGACCTTCGCTTGTCGTCGTTTGACTTGCGACGCCTGGTGGACGAAGTCGCCATGCTGGCTTCGCCCGAAGCTGCATTGCTGGGAGTCAAAGTCGAGACTCAACTGGGACCGGATGCCTTACCGGTGAAGGCTGATAACGACCTGGTCAAGCAAGCCCTCCTGAACGTCGTGCTCAACGGGGTACAGGCGATGGCTCAGGGAGGGACACTGACCATGTTGGCGCGCCGCGACGAGGCCGCTGCCTCCATTGAGGTACGAGATCAAGGCGTGGGGATTGCTCCCGAAATTCGCGATAAGATATTCAACCTGTACTTTACGACCAAGAAATCGGGCAGCGGCATAGGGCTGGCCATGAGCTACCGCGTTCTGCAGATGCATAGCGGGTCGCTCGACTTCACGACAGAGATGGGGTTGGGTACGACATTTCGGCTCTTTTTGCCGCTAGCGGGCGCACAAGCGAAAGAAAACAAGGAGGTTATGACGATTACCTAGGGCGCAGTGGAGCGCCGGAACAGATACATCGGGGATGAATTCCGAGTCCCAATTTTGACATACGTGAATATGATGAAAGAATTGGCTTAGCTCACTGGCCATTCGGCAACGACCGAAATTACGAGCACAATTCCTGCATGAGTATCGCGCGCAAATTCGTCTCTTCATTTCTACTTCTGGCTTTGTTATGGACCGAGGCCTGTAACAAGAAGAAACCTGTATTGCCCCCGATCACCCCGGCGCCCACCATTGCAGCGCAACTGCCGGACGAGATCCCAGAAAATCCAGAGACTCCGGCTCCAGAGGTAGCGCAGGCTCCGGTGGTGCCGCCTCCGGCCAAGACCAAACCAAAGAAGCCGACCCATACCGTCGCGAAGAAGACCACGCCTCCGGCTACCGCGCCATCTGCCCCGGTCGTCGCTCCTCCGCTACCCGCCAACACCACCCAGACGGTTGCCAGCTTACGGCCTCCTCGCAATCCCGGATCGGAAGCACCACCCGACACCGCTATTACTGCAGCCATTCCCAGCGAAGCTGTCACCAGGCAGAAAGAAAATACCGCCCAGATCGTCGATGCCACTGAGAACAGCCTGAAGAACCTGTCCCGTCAGCTCAGCGACGAAGAGAAAGCCATGAAGTCGCAGATCCAGTCGTACATACAACAGTCACGAAAGGCCACGAACGACGGCGACTTCGAGAGGGCTTTCAATCTTGCCAAGAAGGCGCAACTGCTCGCCGACGCACTGAGCAAGAAATAACTCGCCGCGAGACGGCTGTCGGGACGGCGCTATTTTCACGTCCGTGAATTTCGACAAAACAAATCCCGGATCGCGTTCGACCCGGGATTCGTGAAGACGCTGACCGTACTTCGTTGGAGGCGTTATTTCTTTGTCGCCGGTCCAGCCGCGCTCACTTTGGCCAGCATGTCTTTCGCGGGCCCCTGGTAGGGACCGCTGATGGCTGCGGCTTTCTGCAGGGCGGCTATCGCATCGGCCTTGTGGTTTTGCTTGGCATACGCATAGCCGAGGAAGTAGAGGGCCGGTTGCTGGTCCTGCGGGTCGTCCTGCAACAAGTTCGCTGCCGCTTTAAGGTCAGTCACAGCCGGCACCAATTTCTCCTGGTTGAGCTCGGCGCGGCCCAGCGTTGTGTGGGCCAGTCCGGCATAGGATCGCTTGGTCTTGTCCGCGCTGGGCGTGTCCGGACCGACAAGGGTGAGAACCTTGTTGGCGTAAGTCGCGGCCTTGGCTGAGTCCTTCGGATCGCCAGCGTAGGCGTCCGCCATCATCAAGAGCGTGGGAATGCTGTCGGGATTTGTCGCCAGGGTCTTCTCGCCATAGGCGATCACGCGCTGTGGCTGGTTCAATTGCCGAAGGCTGTACAACGCGAGTTGGGTGATCTGGTCCCCGAACTTCGACTTGGGAAACGCGGGTGTGAACTTCTCGATTTCGCTCATCCGCCTGTTGGGCTCCTGTTCGGACGCGATGGCGTTATAAGCGGAGGTTTCCAGGAAATCATACGCATTGCGCGCAGAACTCTCTTCGGTGGTGATCCGCGTGGTCCAGTCCGCATCGGCGACGTCTGCGGGTTTGGACTGCTTAGCGATCGAGTTGAATACGCCAGCGCCCTGGACCGCGTAGTCCACTACCTTGCTGTTGTCTTTCATCGCCTGCGCCACGCTGGCCTGCGACATGATGATGTCGAGGTTGTTGGGATAGGCTTCCACCGCCTTGTTGCCATACTCCATCGCCTTGGCGGTGTCTCCGGCGGCAAGATACTGCTGCGAAAGCTGCCATTCTGCGTACGCCATAGCCGGCTTGTTGTCCGAGTATTTCGTCAGGAAGTCCTGGTACGCCGCAATCCGTTTCTGGGCGTCGGACTCGGCCGCGATGGTGGCCAGATCCTTGTCTTCTGGAGTTCCCGCGGGAATCGCAATGCTGGTGTTCTGTGACCAGGAAGAAATGGAAAACAGAGCTGCGCAACCAAGGATCAGGAGTCGGCGATGTAAGACATGCATTTTGCACCTCGAGGGAACATGCGGGGCCGCGCGACTGGAACAAACAACAGAGGCAATGCTGCGCGAAGCTACCCGCGATTTCTATTCGCAGGAAATCCTACTGCTTTTGCCGGTTTGAAGCTATGAGGTATCGCACAAAGCAGAGTGAGATCAACGACCGAGATTCTGTCGCGCCAGCCTGCCGGTATCATGACTGCTTTAACGCCGATCGTTGCCCTTCTCGACCGCAATTCAGCGGCGATGTTTGCACGCTCGACTCATGGGACCGTTGCTGCGGCTGGGAACCGGGTTACAGTGAGACATGCGCGAGATGCTGCAGCATCGTGGGATGAGGCTCCTGGTAGTAGCCAATCTCATCTCCATGATCGGCAGCGGCCTGAACGCGGCGGCAGTAATCTGGTACATCCTGCAGGCCACGCATTCTGAAGTTTCACTCGGCCTGCTGGTCGCGCTGCAGACCCTGCCATCGCTGGTCCTGCTGCCATTCACCGGAGTGCTGATCGACCGCGAAGACCGCCGTCATCTCATGATGTGGCTCGACGTCTGCCGTGGGTTGGTGATTCTGTTGGTAGCGGTGTTGACGCTGACTCATCACGTGCGCATCTGGCACGTGTATGCCATGACCGTCCTCGTCTCCATCGGGTTCTGGATGTTCTGGCCGACTATCAACGCGCTGGTGCAGGAACTGACTCCCGAGGACAAGTTGCTCGATTCCAACTCCCTCATGCTGGCCGCGGTGCAAGGCGGCTGGGTGCTGGCGGGAGCCATGGTCGGCTTTGTGTACAACAAGATCGGACTGGGCGGCATTTTGCTGATTGACTGCGGCACCTATGCCGTTTCGATCGCATGCGTGTACCACGTCCGCCAAGGACGTGTGACCGTCTCGCATCTCGCGCCACAATCCGTTGCGGCCCCGGTCACTGCCATGGCGCGCTACTTCCACGAGTTGGGAGAGGGCCTTCGGTATGTGCGGTTGAATCGCCGTGTCCTTCTGCTGGGCCTGGCCTGGGCACTCTTCATTGCCGCCATGATGACGCAGGGTGTCATCTCTGCTCCATTGAGCGAGCGCATCCTGCATAGCGGCGCAGTCGGCTACGGTTGGATCAACGCGGGATGGGCGTCAGGAGCGTTCACCAGCATGCTCTATGCCTCATGGCTGATCCGGCGCAATGGCGCGAACCGGTCCGTCACCGTGACCATGTGCGTCATCGCGATCGCGTTGTTCCTGTTGCCCGAGATTCGCTGGATTGCCATCGCCGTGCCGATCTATTTCGTGATGGGATCGGGCCGCGGAGTGGGCGGCATTGCCATCTCGTCCGAGATGATGGAGATGGTGCCGAAGTATTTCATGGGACGGGTTCAAAATAGCTTTTTCTTCCTGGCCAGCGCCCTGCAAATCTGCACAGCGCTGCTAGCGGGCGAAGCCGCGCATCGCGACGGTCTCAAGTTCGGCTTCTGGATCGTCGGCGCAATGTATCTCGGAGCTGCAGTGGCAGCGTGGTGGCCGGTACGCGAACCCGAAGTGGCTCTGGAGTCTGGCGATCCGGCTGCGGACTAGGCGGAGTTGTGTCTCTCGCCCTTAGCGAGCAGCCGATCCTCGATACCGCCACCATAAATACGCGACGGCGAGTGCTGCCACGGCAAAGACCGCCGCGTTCGCTTGGCCCACAATTTTCAGCAGTCGCTCCCAATGCTGTCCGAAGAAGTAGCCCACGCACGAGATCACTGTGACCCAGACGGCAGCGCCCAGAAAGTTGAACATCACGAAGCGTCGCCATGGCATGCGCAGCACTCCCGCAAGTGGACCTGCAATCACCCGCATCCCAAAGACGAAGCGCGCGAAGAACACGGTGACCGCGCCGAACCTTCCGAACAACTTCTCGCCGCGTGCGATCCTTTCATCGGATACCCGGAATACCCACTGATAGCGATGAAGTAAGGGGCGTCCGCCGTGGTGTCCAATCCAGTAGCCGAGATTGTCTCCCAGCGTGCATGCCAACGTACCGACCACAACGATGAGTCCGAGGTTCAGCTCGTGATGCTGGAAAGCGAGGAAGCTGGCGAACAGCAACATGGTCTCGCCCGGCAGCGGGATGCCGGCGTTCTCCAGCAACAACGTGATCGCGAGGGTCCAATAACCATGGTTGGTGAAGTGATTGCGCAGCACTTCAAAGAGGTCGGGCAGAAGGATCACGCGCGATCGGGTTCCATAGCAACGTTGGCAAGACTTGGAGCTCCGAACATCCCTTCAGCTGTGGTTGACTCGTCCATGTCCGCTTTACATTTTCCACCTTTTCGCGGGCGCTGTCGAAACTCGCGATACAAATCACCAACCGGCACAACGGTATCGTAAGATCACTCTCGAACATTTTGTTACTGGAGCTGGTATGCCCGATTCGTCGGAGGTTTACATCGGAGTGGATATCGGCGGCACCAAGGTCGCTGCCGGACTGGTCAACACGCGGGGCGAAATCCTGTACAAAACGCGCACTCCCATGCATGCGAACGGCACTTCCCAGGAGGCCCTGGCCTGCGTTCGCACCGCCATCGACGAGATCCGCAAAGCGCATCCCGATGTTAAGGTTGGAGGCGTAGGCCTCATCTCGCCCGGCCCCGTCGATCCCCAGACCGGAACCGTGCTCAATCCCTCCAACCTTCCCTGCTGGCATCACTACCCGCTGGCGGCCGAAATTCAGAAGGCGTACCAGTTGCCCACGCATGTTCACAATGACGCCAATGCCGCAGGACTCGCTGAAGCTCTCTGGGGAGCGGGTGCCGGCTACAAGTGCATGTTCTACGCAACGTTGGGAACCGGTGTCGGCACCGCTATCACCTACAACGCACAGTTGTATCTCGGACGCACGGGAGCGGCAGGCGAAGGCGGCCACATGAGCATTGACTACCGCGGTGTGCGTTGCCGCTGCGGCAAGTCGGGATGCATTGAGACCTTCGCGGCCGGATGGGCTATCGCCGCACGAGCCCAGGAAAAGCTGGCTCGCGAAGCTACACGTGGCAAACGCATTCTCGAACTGGCTGGCGGCAAAGTCGAAAAGGTGACCAGCGAAACCCTGGCGCAAGCCTGGGACGAGGGCGATCCGCTGGCCACCGAGATGCTGCGCGAAACCGCCGACATCCTCGCCGTTTGGTTCGGCAATGTGGTCGATCTGCTGGAGCCCGACATCATCGTGGTCGGCGGCGGGCTGAGTTCGCTGATGGCGCGATGGTTCGACCGCATCGCCTCGCAGTTGCCCTTCTGGTCGGTCAATGCGCGTTGCGGCGAGATTCCGTTTGCCGAAGCCAAGTATCGCGCCGACTCGGGCATCGCGGGCGCGGCGGCGCTGTGTGTGGCGAGGGCGTTGCTGTGAAGAGAAGGTCATCCATGGACTGCGCGGATGGGCACCGATCGGATTGAGACGATCAAGGAGTAT
>Ga0209584_10000828_pt1 | contig 9878 bp, 8 predicted proteins | sample NGEPerD_FD_184507 | JGI IMG/M metagenome (GOLD analysis project Ga0209584, IMG submission 184507) | Arctic peat soil microbial communities from the Barrow Environmental Observatory site, Barrow, Alaska, USA - NGEE PermafrostAB12-D... | ecosystem: Environmental > Terrestrial > Soil > Wetlands >...
CGCGATGGCTGCGGCCGCGCTGATCGCGGTGAGCGCCGGCACGACGTACCTCGTCGTGACGCGTCCCAATCCTGCATCGACACCGGTGGTCAACGTCGCCCAGCAGCCCGCCGTGCCGCCCGCAACCGCTTCGCTCGTCTCGCGCTCCAAGCGAGAGATCAGCGCCGCCCGCGTCTACGACAACGAGATCATGATGCTCGATAGCGTGGTGCACACACGTCGCAGCTCGCTCGACCCGAAAACGGTCGCGATCATCGAGCAGAATCTCAAGATCATCAACAAGGCAATCATCGAGAGTCGCGCGGCACTCGCCAAGGATCCCAGGAGTCCCCTGCTCTCGAACCAGCTGGATAACGTGCTCGGCAGCAAGGTCGAGCTCCTCCGTACTATCGCCTTTCTTCCCACTCAAAGCTGATGGAGCCGATCATGCACGCCCCTTGGCGCCTCACGGCACTCGCCTGTCTCGTCATCGCGCTGCCGGTCGAGGCGCAGCACGGGATGCCCAGGCCTCCAACGCCTCCCAGGCACTACGATCGCCACAACGATCGCGACAACGACGTTGAGTCGCGCATCGACACTACCGTCAACATCGGCCGCTCCGGAACCGTCGATCTGCAGAGCTTCTCCGGTGACATCAAGGTGACCGGCTGGGACGGCGACCAGGTGAAGATCCACGCGACATCGCACAGTCGCCTCAACTTCGAGTCCTCGTCGTCGCGCGTGTCGCTCGTCGAATCGCCGGAGCACAACAGCGACAGCGAGGACGACGACGACGACTCGAACAGCAGGATCGAGGTGAGCATGCCGAAGTCCGCGCTCCTGCTCGTGCGCTCGCTCTCGGGTGACATCACGCTGCGCGACGTTGCCGACGTCGAGGCGCATTCGGTGAGCGGCGATCTCGACGTGACCAACATTGCGAGCCATGCCGTCATCGAGACCATTTCCGGCAACGCGACCGTCATTCACGTGAGCGCAGGCGTGCACGTCAACACCGTGAGCGGCGACATTCACGCCAAGCAGATCACGGGCGAGGTCGCGGCCCAGAGCGTGAGCGGCGATGTCGTGCTCGATGACATCACCTCCTCCTTCGTGCGCTCCGAGACGGTGTCCGGAGAGGTGCACTTCTCGGGGCCCGTCGATCCCAAGGGACGCTACGAGTTTCACTCGCACTCGGGCGACGTCGACGTCAACATCGCCAACGGCGGCGCCGACGCGACGCTCGACGTGGAGACGTACAGCGGCGATCTCGATACCTCGTGCGCCATCACGATGCAGCCGGGCGACAACGGCAGTCGCAGGGGCAAGCGCGGAACGTTCACGATCGGACATGGCGGTGGTGCCCACTTCATTCTCAAGACCTTCAGTGGCGACGTGCGCATCACGGGCTGCCGCTCACACGGAGACAAATAACATGCGTCGCTCCCTGCGTTCCGCCTCGCTCGTCTCGATGGTGCTCGTCACGATCGCCGCTCCCGCTCGCGCCCAGCGCGACCGCGACTACGATCGCGACTCCAAGTACGACAGCTCCTTCACCTCGAAGAACTCGATCGCCGCCGGCGGCACGATCAGCGTGGAGAACCTGAACGGCAGCATCGACGTGATCGCGTCGGACAATGGCTCCACGACGGTGTCCGCCGTGAAGAAGTGGCGCCGCGGAGATCCGTCGATGGTTCGCATTCTCGTCGAGCCCGGGAAGAACGGCGTCACGGTCTGCGCGCTATGGGACGAGGAGACGAGTTGCAACGACCACGACAGGCACTCGCACCACTCCGACAGCGATCGCCACAACGATGTCTCGGTGCGATTCACCGTCCAGGTCGCGAAGGGCGTGAAGGTCGACCTCACCACCGTGAACGGCTCGGTCGACGTGGAAGGCGCAACCGCATCCGTCGACGTGCAGACGGTCAACGGCGGCGTCGCAGTCGCGACGCTCGGCGGACCCGTCACCGCGAGATCGGTGAACGGCAACGTGCGCGCGAGCATCGAGCATCTCGTGAAGTCGGACGAGCCGCTTGAGCTCGAGACCACGAACGGTTCGGTGCAGCTGGAGGCACCGGGCGATCTCAGCGCGGATGTCGACGCCGAGACGACGAACGGCGGGATCGAGACGGACTTCCCGCTGACGATCAGCAAGGGGCTCATCGGCAGGCACGTACATGGTACGGTCGGCCAGGGCGGAAGGCGGGTCGAGCTCCATACCACCAATGGCTCGGTGAAGCTGCGGAAACTTGGGTGACCCCTTTCGCGTAGGGACGGGAAAGGTCATCCAGACTTGCCCGTCCCGGAGCTCATCATGCGCAAAATATTCTGCGTTCTCGCGGTCGTCGTCGTTGCCTCGGCTTGCGCGCACCACGACAACTATCCGAGCCGCAACTTCACCTGGACCGGAGACGTCACGCCTGGCGCCACGGTGAGAGTGAGCAACGTCGACGGCCCGATCGCGGTGCTCGCGTCGACGACGAACAAGCTGACGGTCGACGCGGTGATCGTGAACGCGTCGCCGGCAGCGGTTCAGGTGAAGCAGGCCATGAGCGGCAACGATGTGCTCTTCTGCACGCTCCTCGGCTCGCAGTCAACGAACACGTGCGGCGAGGGCAAGCACGGACACAGCACGTCGTTCTCTCCGTTCTCTCTCTTCAGCCGGCACCATCCGATCACGGTGCGCTACACGGTGCACGTCCCCGCGGGCGTCAACGTCACTCTCGAAACGGTGAACGGAAAAGTCGCCGCGCAAAACATTGGCGGCAACGTGAAGGCGGAGACCGTAAACGGCGACGTCGTGGTGTCGACGACCAACGGCACGATCAACGCCGAGACCGTGAACGGATCGATCATCGCCAGCATGGCACAGCTCCCCGATTCAGGGGACGTGCATCTCGAAACGGTCAACGGCTCGATCACTTCCTTGCTGCCGGAAGGCGTGGGCGGCGCGATCGACCTCGAGAACGCCAACGGCGCGATCACCGCCAACTATCCGCACACGGGCTCCGACAGCGCGAACGACAAGCATCACCTGCGCATCAAGCTCGACGAGGGCGCGCGGCGCGTGCATCTGGAGACGGTGAATGGTTCGGTGAACCTCACGAAGTACGTGAAAACCGCCTTGGTGTCGCTGCAGAACTGAGGCTAGCCGTCGCGCTGGTCTATCGTTCGCACGCCCGCAACGACGACGCCGAAGGCGCTGCTCACGCGCTTGAAATCGCGCCTCGGCTCGAACCGCTCCTCGCCAAGCTCCACCTGTTGCAGCCGCGACAGGTCGAAGTTCTTCCAGCCGTGCTCGACGCCGCCCTCGGTGAAGCCCTGCACCTGAAAGGCCTCGAGCTGCTCGGTGCCGTCGGGCTTTCTGAGGATCGCGTGAGGCTGGATCATGCGCATGCCGCCGGTCGCGTAGAGAATCCGCAGGACTCGGCGTTCTTCCAGGGCCTGCAGAACGAGTGCTCGCGACATTCGCTCCCTCGGTGAGTGCGCTCACATAAACAATGCGCTGAAAGGCGCGTGCGCAACTGGTCGATCGGGTTACGTGCGCGAGCGCGGCCGATTATCTCTCGCCGATGCACATTCGAACGAAATTGCGTGGCGCAATCGGGATGGCGGTGAGCGCGATCGTCGCGTTTGCCGCCCCGCGCGCGCGGGCGCAGGCGAGCGCGGCCGACACCACGCATCCGTCGCCAGCGCCGGTTCCGCAGCCGCACTACAAGCTGCGCTTTGCCGCCGGCTTCGTCACGAGCATCCTCGCGCACGAAAGCGCGCACATCATCGCGTCGTACGCGGTGGGCGGACACCCCTCGTTCGGGTTCAATCACTGGCGCCCGACGATCTACTCGGGGATCGACTCGCGCATCGATCCCCACAAGCAGTTCATCTTCTCGAGTGCGGGACTCACCGTGCAGACGCTGCTCGATGAGACGCTGCTCGACGTTCCGCACGCGCGCGGCAGCAGTGCCGGCCCCTTCGAGCGCGGGCTCATCGCGGGTGGCATCAGCACCGTCCTCTTCTATATCACGCTCGGACGCAGCGGCACCGTGAGCGACGTGACCTTCATGGCGAACACGTCATCGCTCAGCAAGACCCAGATCTCGCTCATCTACGGCGGCATGGCGGCGCTGCACGTCGTGCGCATTCACTTCAAGGATCGCTTCGCGCACTTCTTCACAGTGCCCGATGGAAGCGGCCATCTGCGCGTGGGGATGAGCCTCGCACCCGACTGACAGCTAGCGCTCCGCCAGCCGCAGCCACATTGAGAGCTCGTCGCGATACTCGTCGCCCTGCCGCACGGCCTCGGGCTCCGTTGCGTATGCCACGAAGCCATGGCGCTCGTAAAACGCTCGCGCCCGCGCATTGTCCGCCATCACCGTGAGCTGAAGCTGGCGCACGTGCAGTCGCGCGTGCGCGATCAGCGCTTCAAGAATTGCGTCGGACGCGCCCGACCCACGCGACGCCGCACGCACGTACATCCCCCAGATCAATCCTTTGTGCGAGAGCTTGTCGTCCGGGAGGCGACTGAAGCCGCCGACGCCGAGTATCTCGTCGCTCCCCTCGCGCAGCGCAGCGACCACGAAGTCGAGATCAAGGCGCGCAGCCCACACGCCGGTGCCAACGGCGGCATCCTCGGCCTCGCCATAGCGGAAGCCGATTGGATCGCTGCGCAGCCCCTCGAGCCGCACTTGACGAAAGCGCTCGACGTCCGCGGACGTGAGCCGCACTACTCGAATTGCCATCGCGACAAACACCCTGCTTACGGCTTCGCCTGCCCTGCCGGCAGCTGTCCGGGCGCGGGAGGCGCGCGGTCGATCATCAGCTTGGTGACGAAGCGCTGCCCCTCGCTCACGCGCTCCATCTCGATCGCGATCGACTCCACCGCCTGCTCTACGCGCGCGAGGCGCGCATCGAGGATCGCGGTCCCCGACTTCGGGCCGCCGAGGCCAGCCATCTTCTCCTTGTGACTGAACCACATCTTCACGATGATCACGGCGCCCGGAATGCCGAACACGATGGGGACGATGACGGCTTCGACGGGAACGAACATGCGTGGCGTACCTGCGCAGAGGCGTGGATGAGCTGAGAGGCTGCTCGAGTCTAAGCTCTCATACGTGAGCTCGCGCCGGAAGGTGTCTCAGGCGCACGTTCCGCTACTTCGGTGCCGCGGTTGCCAGCCGCTCGCCCTCGGGAGCGCTCTCGAGCACCCGCCCAGTCGGCATCGTCGCTACGACGCGCAACGGCAATCGCGTCAGCACCGAATCGGAATTGTTCACCGCGCCGCAGCTCTCATCGAAGTCGACGAGAAGCGCGCCACGCCGCGCGACCGTGTCGGTGAAGGCGCGCACGGTGAGCGCGTCGGTCTCGTCGGGGAACTCGTGCGAGAGGCGCGCCGAGTGGAAGTACAGCGCCTCGGGCGCGTTGCTGTAGATCGCTCGGCCCACGCCATTCGTGCGCACCCACGCGGCGAGCGGCGAGTCGCGCCAGCAGTCCTCCGCGAAGTCGTTGCCCGTTTGCACCGCGTAGCGCGCGCTGTTGCCGCTCACGCGCAGCGCGGCCACCCACCAGAGCACCACCAGCACGGCCACGAACGCCTTGGCCCCGGCCGGCCATTGCCGCCACGCTGGCGCGACGAAGAGCACGATCGTCACCTCGATCAGCACGAGCAGCGGCGCCATGAGGCGGTCATCCAGCGGAATCCCGGGATCCGCGAAGAGCCGCGACGCGAGCACGAGGCCGAGGTAGCACGCCGCGAGCAGCGCCGCCGCGAGCGCCGGCATCTGCCGCGCGCGCAGCGGGCGCGATTCCCAGATCGCGACCACGAGCAGCACCGCGACGCCCGCGGCAACGAAGATCCCCCACAGCTCTCCCATTCCCGGCACCAGCCACGCCGATGTCGTGCGCCATCCCTCGCGCAGCGTCGACGTGATCTCTCCGTACAGACTGATCTTCCGGATGGAGCTCGTCCCTCCGCTGTGCACCGTGCGCAGCACCCACGCGCCCTGCAGGATGATCGCGGGTATCGCGGCCACGATCGCGCGCGACAGGCGCTGGCGCAGCGTCCCCGCGCGCGCGAGCTGCCAGAGCACGACGCCACCGACCACCGAGATCCCTGCGTAACGCACGATGCTCGCGACTCCCGCAAGCGTACCAGAGATGATCGGGCGATTCGGCGCGCGCATCATCGTCGCGAGCGCGAGCACGAGCAGCGCGATGAACAACGGTTCGCTCAACACGCTCTCGTGCACCTGCACGATCGCCGGCGTCACCATCACGAGCAGCCCAGCGACGATACCCGCTCCGATACCGGCGATGCTCCCCACGAGCCACACGATCACGGCGATCGACACGAGCGCCGCAACCGCGCCAATCGCGCGCGCCCCCGGTATCGCACCAAAGCCCGCGCGCTCGGCCGCCGCGATCGCGACGGGATAGCCGGGAGGCCAGTGCGCGAGCGGCATCGTGCTGTCCGCGCTCGCCCAGTCGCGCTGCACATCGCGCAGCCTGCCGTCGTGCGCGAGCGTCGTTGCCGCGTGCAGGTACGACATGCTGTCCGGATCGAGCCCAGGCCCAGCTCCCGATGTGATCCGCAGCGCACCCGCGAAGGCGACGGCGCCGAGCGCGAGTGCAGGTAACGTCCGGATCATCCGCATTCGCTAATGATACGTGGGGCGGATGCCGCCGTCACAGGCGCATTGCGAAGGCTAGATTGTGCCGGAAACGCTTGCCGCCTCCCCTCGTGGCGCCTAAGATAGCGAGTCAGGCTACCCATCTCTCGCAAGGCCGGCTCACATGTCCGACGACGCGGAGCCGGCGGACCCTCTCTCCTCATCTCGCGAGCAGGGAGCGGTCATCGCCGGACGCTACCAGATCGACAGAGAGATCGGCCGTGGCGGGATGGCCACCGTTTACCTCGCGCACGACATCCGGCACGATCGCCAGGTCGCGCTCAAGTTCATCCATGCCGAAGTAGCCGACGGCCAGGCGACCGAGCGCTTTCGCCGCGAGATCGCGCTGCTCGCGCGCCTCCAGCATCCGCACATCCTCCCGCTCTACGATTCGGGCGAGTGGGAGGGCGCGCTCTTCTACGTGATGCCGTACATCGCCGGCGAGTCGCTGCGCGGTCGCATCAAGCGCGAGAGCCAGCTGCCGGTCGACGAGGCGATCCGCCTCGCGCGCGAGGTCGCGGATGCGCTCGCGTACGCGCACGCGCACGACGTCATCCATCGCGACATCAAGCCGGAGAACATCCTCCTCTCCGAAGGGCACGCACTCGTCGGCGACTTCGGAATCGCGCACGCCGTGAGCCGCGCGGGCGGCCGCCGTCTCACCGACGCCGGCTTTGCGATCGGGACGCTCTCCTACATGAGCCCCGAGCAGGGCTCCGCCGATCCCATCGACGGCCGCAGCGATTTGTACAGCCTCGGCTGCGTCGTCTACGAGATGCTCACCGGCAAGGTGCCCTTCAGCGGCCCCACGGCGATCGCAATTCTCGCGCAGCGCTTCGGCGCGCCCGCCGCGCCGATGCGGCAGAAGCGCGCCGAGATTCCGCAGGCGGTCGACGCGGCGGTGCAGAAGGCGATCGCGCCGATTCCCGCGAATCGCTTTCAGAACATGACCGAATTCTCCTCCGCGCTCGCGAGCGCCGAGGATTCGAGTGCATCGCGCGCGAACGCAAAGCTCGTGATTCCCCCGATCTGGCGCTGGAGCGCGGCGGTGCTCGGGCTCGGCGCACTCGCCGCGCTGTTCTTCGCCTTCAAGCCTGCCCCGCTCGATCCGGACCTGTACGTGGTGCTCCCCTTCGTGCACCGCGCGAATGCGGCGCCGCAGCTGCTCGATGGCGACAACTGCCAGCAGCTGCTGTACGAGGCGTTCGGCCGCTGGAACGGCATCACGCTGGTAGACGACATGCGCGCGCACGATGCGCGCGCGCGCGTGAACGCCGCGCCGCTCTCGCTCAAGGATGCGCTGCGCACGGCGCGATCGCTGCGCGCGGGGCGCATGGCCTGGGGCGAGGTTTGGCAGGCGGGCGGGAACATCGATGTGCGCGGGCTGATCTACGACGTGCGCACGGAGAAGCCGGTGAAGCAATACACGGTGACTCTGCGCTCCGACCTGGGCGATGCCGAGCGGCGCTTCGACGAGCTGGCCGACACGCTGCTCGTTCCAGTCGCGGCGTCCGGTCGCGCGACGCTCCCCTTCAGCTCCGACGGCGTACGCGGGTCGCGCTCGATCCCCGCGCTCACCACGTACTTTCGCGCGCACGAGGCGCTGGCCGCGTGGCAGCTCGACAGCGCCGAGGCGCTCTTCCGCGAGGCGATCGATCTCGACCCCGACTACCCGCACGCGAACTACTGGCTCGCGCAGGTGATGGCGTGGCGCGGCGATACGGATCCCGCGCAGTGGCAGCCGAGCGCGCAGCGGGCGGTGGCGAAGTCGTCGCGGCTCTCGGCGCGCGACAGCACGCTCGCCGCGGCGCTGCTCGACATGTCGGAAGGGCGCTTCGCGGACGCGTGCGCGCGCTACGAGCACATGCGCGCGGGAAAGGACTCGCTCGACTTCTCAGTGTGGTACGGGCTCGGCGACTGCCGCGCACGCGACACGGTGATCGTGAAGTCGGCGGCGAGTCCGTCCGGATACAACTTCCGCAGCGGCTACGAGAGCGCGCTTCGGGCGTACATGAAGGCGCTCACGCTGGTACCCACTGCGCATTTGTCGTTCGCGGGCATCGGCTTCGATCGGTTGGCAGGGCTGCTCTACACGCAGAGCTCCGAGCTGCGACGCGGTGCGATCGCGTCGGACAGCGCGATCTGGGCCGCGTATCCAGCGGTCGTAAACGATACGCTCGCCTTCGTGCCCTATCCGTACGCAGACATCGCGACGGGGAAGGTGAACCGCCCGCCCTCCGCGCCCGCCGCCGTCGCGCGAAACCGCGTGACGCTCGAGCGGCTCGCCTCGGGATGGACGGTCGCGCTTCCGCGCAGCGCCTCGGCGTTCGAGGCACTCGCGCGCGCGCTCGAGCTCGAAGGCCGGCTCGGCGTCGCCGGAGCGCAGGACAGCTCCGCTCTTTTCGCGCTCGGCCACGCACGCGCACTCGCGACGGAAGCCGTCGATCAGCGCCGACTGGGGATCATGGCCACGCGACTGCTCGTCGTCTCTGGGAATTTCGAAGGAGCACGCGCGCTGGGCGATTCGATTCTGGGCGGAGCGCCCGCGACAACTCCGGCGGAGGCAGATGCGCTCAAGGCGGTGGCCGCACTTACCGGTCGCGTGCAGCGGACCATCGAGCTCCTGCGCATCGAGGCGCCAACCGTGCGCTTCATCTCGATGACGAACCATCTCGTCCAGCCGCCGACTCCGGTGGCGGAGCTCGCGCGCGCGCTGCTGGGCTATGCGTCGCTCGGCGCGCCGCTCGACAGCATCGTTGCCGGAAAGCAGCACGTCGATCGCGCCGTCGACAGCTACGTGCAGAGCGACTCGCGCGCGACGATGCGCGAGGCCGTGCTCAACGTGCCGCTCACGCTCGCATACCCAGTGGCGCCGGCGCTCTCGCTGCAGCGCGCGGGAGGCGGCGGCGACTATCTCCTCGACATTCAACGCGCGGCGAGCAAACACGACACGGCATCGGTGCACGCGCAGCTGCGCGCCGTCGCGAAGCTGCGGGCGCTCGGCCGCCCCGGCGAGCTGTCCATCTACCTGACCTACCAGGAGGCGTGGCTCCTCCTGCAAGTGGGCGACACCGCAGGGGCGGCACGACAGCTCGACGCGTCGCTCACAGCGCTGCCGACGTTGAATTCGTATCTCCTGGATCACGTGCAGGACGCGGCCTTCCTGGTTCGCGCGATGGTGCTCCGCAGCGACATCGCGGCGAACGGCGGCGATCAGCGCACGGCGCAGAAGTG
>Ga0209584_10000830_pt1 | contig 9876 bp, 14 predicted proteins | sample NGEPerD_FD_184507 | JGI IMG/M metagenome (GOLD analysis project Ga0209584, IMG submission 184507) | Arctic peat soil microbial communities from the Barrow Environmental Observatory site, Barrow, Alaska, USA - NGEE PermafrostAB12-D... | ecosystem: Environmental > Terrestrial > Soil > Wetlands >...
CCAATAAGCGTTCCAGTTGGTTCGCGGTTGTTTATGAGTACGGATTGGTGCGGTAGCAACTTCGTTCAATGGTTCATCCTTTGACCCAAATCCTGAATGCTGCGCGAATGAATTATATCGATATTAAAGGGGTGTTTCGTTTGAATCGTTCTCGAAGAAGAAGCGGGTGCGATTCGTGACTCCTCGCTTACCTGAAGTCGTTGCACATCCAACAATCTACTTGGTCCGGATCCCCATGGGCGCTTTCCTTGTGCGAGGCGCGGCGAGGTGGGACTGGACGAAGCATATGCTCTGGCTGCTCGGGTCCGGGAAGTTATCGAGGAAGGCACGAACGCAGTAAAGCGTCCGATCATCGCGATCGTTGACGTGAAGAGTCAGGCTTATGGCCGACGAGAAGAAACGGCTGGCATCTATCTGGCGGGTGCGGCCGCTGCGGATGCTTACGGATCAGCCCGTATGGCAGGCCACCCTGTGATCGCGTTAGTGGTGGGCCACGCACTTTCCGGCGGTTTTCTCACGCATGGTTACCAAGCGAACCGGATTCTGGCTTTCGACGATGACGGAGTCATGATCCATGCCATGCACAAGCAAGCCGCCGCGCTGATTACCCGCCGCTCGGTTAAGAGCCTTGAAGAGTTCGCAAAGACGGTTGCTCCTTTGTCATACGACATTCATGATTACGCGAAACTTGGCCTTCTACATAAGTTGATCCATGTCGATCATCCCGAGAAGCCTTGCGAGACGGAGATACAGGCGGTACAGCATGAACTGGTAGCCGCTGTCGAAGATGCCAGAAGGAGCCCGGTTGATCTGGGCTGCCGCCTTCATTCGAGGGGTGCCCTGGAGATGCGCAAGGGTTCGATTCTGGCGCGCGCCAAACTCGAAGCCCAATGGAACGAAAAGTAAGCGGTTGAAGATGATAGGTGTTCTGGCTAACGCACTCGTGCCGGTTTTCGTAGGCCTGTTGGTAGGCTATGCGGCAGGTCTACGCGGCGTGGTCGATAACAGGAATGTGAAAAGTCTGGTCACCTTCGTAATGAGCTTTGCGATTCCTTGTTACTTGTATGTGACCGTGGCAGCAACTCCGCGCCGCCTTTTATGGAATCAGACTAAGGTAGCCTTGGTACTCCCAATCGTTTATGCGGGTCTTTTTGTGGCGACGTATGTTTTTGCGCGCGATACTGCGTCCAACCGCGCCGTTCTGGCCCTTACGTTGGGGTTCCCCAATGCTGCGGCGATTGGTCCTCCGCTGCTGCAGTCCCTTTATGGCGAACGGGCTGGGGTCACTGTGGCAGTAGCTATCGCGATTGGCTCCGTCACCGTCTCGCCGGTGACTCTAGCGATTCTCGAGAGTGAGACTGGAGCAGGGAAGAAGATTTCCGTCCTTGCTCGAATTCGCCTGTCGTTATGGAGGGCATTGAAAAGGCCTATCGTGTGGGCACCACTGTTGGCCCTGGTTGCAGTCGCGACCAACTTCAGTCTGCCTGGCTATTTCGAGCGCAGTCTAACCATTTTCGGCGACGCAACCGCCGGAACGGCCCTGTTTATGACGGGGTTGGTCGTATCCGCGCAGCACTTCAGCTTCAACTGGTCGGTGGGGTGGGCGGTCTGCGGCAAGAACCTGCTTCAGCCGGCACTTTGCCTCCTGATGGCGGATTTGGTGCGAATGCCACGGGAAGAGACTCGTTATGTGGTCCTTATCAGTGCAATCCCATGTGGCTTCTTTGGAATCTTTTTCGGAGAAGACTTCGATGCCACCCCGGAGATGGCAAGTTCAAGCCTCGTAGCGAGCTACTTGCTCGGTATCTTTACTCTGGCCGGTTGGATCGTTTTCCTGAGCCATCTTCATTAGGGCTAGCCATGTTCAGTGATCAAGTTTGCTCCGTTCGACTCCATGATCTGCTGGAGGTGGACCCGGAACGGTTCATAGCAACTGAAGGACGAGGCAAGTCGATTCCAGGGTGGGTAGAAGAGCGATTATTAGCGTTTCCATTTGTGGTTGTTCGTCGCGGTATGGCGACGGAGAGAAAGATTCCCGTGGGTGTGCGAGGCGAAACGAGAAATCAGCGCTGGGCCGCCTCCTGTCATCGAGCTTGTGTGAAGAAGATCATAACTCCGCCGCAACTGCTGCAGTGCGCAGTTTCAGAGTCGCGAGCGCAGGCCATACCTGCTCTACGTTCGCTGTTTCTTCTGAAAGTTCGCTGGAGAGATTTCGATCTCCCGTGGGGGCCTGGTGGCAGCATTGCTTTCGAACTCGCCACCGGCAGGCAGGTTGCCAACCCCAAGAGCGATCTCGATATCGTGGTCTATGCCGACAATCGCCTGACGAAAAACGAAGCAAAGCGTCTTTGTGCTGTAACAGCGGATCTTCCCTCAGAGATCGATATTCGGGTGGAAACACCACGATGCGGATTCTCTCTGCGAGAGTATTCGAGCGCGAATTCAAACATTCTTTTGCGCACGCCCACCGGCGGAATGCTCGGGCGCGACCCGTGGCAGCACGACCTTCGAATCGCAAATGCGAATCAGGTGGTGAAAAGCGAACGAGGCCAGCGATGAGCGTAGCTTTTCTGTTTCCAGGGCAGGGCTCGCAGGTTCCTGGGATGCTGCATAGGCTACCGGACCATCCAGCCATTAGGCGGACCTGCGACGAAGTGAGCCAATGTTTGAGTCAGAATGTGTTCGACCTTGACTCCGACACGGCATTGCAGTCAACCCTCTCCGTCCAGTTGGCACTATTCACTTGTGCTGTGGCGATGTCCCGCGTCCTGGTGGAAGAGGGCGTCCGTCCCGTGGCAGTCGCCGGACTGTCCGTGGGAGCCTTTGCCGCTGCGGTGGAGAGTGGGACGATCTGCCTGAGCGATGGGGTCCACCTTGTGCGACAGCGGGCAGAAATGATGATGAAGCTCTATCCGAAAGGGTACGGACTAGCAGCCATTGTTGGATTGACCGAAAGATAGGTGACCGCCTTGGTTGACGAAGTCCACGCCCGGCAAATGCCGATATACATAGCCAACGTCAATGCCCCATGTCAGATTGTCATAGCCGGTTCGAACGAAGGTATCAATCAGGTGCTGCGTGCGGCCCAGAACAGTGGCGCGCGGAAGGCGGAGCGCCTTCAGGTGTCCGTGCCTTCGCACTGCCCGCTGCTGGAGTCAGTGGCTGAAGCCTTGACAGAGAGTTTACGGACAACCGCGTTGCAACCTCCTAACCTAATCTACGTGAGCAACGTGAACGCTAGACCATTGCGATCTGCAGAGGGCATAGCGGCCGACTTGGCCAGCAACATCGCGCACAGCGTACGTTGGCACGATGCGACTACCGTGCTCGAAGAATTAGGCTGTCGGCTGTTCCTCGAATTGCCGCCGGGGCACGTTTTGACTGAACTGGCTCATGAAGCCTTTCCAGATGTGAGAGCCGTCGCGGTCGGTGAAACCTCAACGAAGTATGTACTGCGGATCGTCGATCAAGTCGGAGTTATTTGACTCAGCGCAGAGGTTGCCAGAGGGAAGTCTGAAATGGTCGCTCGAAAGAAGGAAGACCTAGGAGTCGTGCAAGTTCTCACGCACAAAATCGAAACTGACGTGGCGGCCGATGAGGCGCAACAAATGGTTTTTAGGAACCTGATCTTCGATGCGCAAGTAGTAGAACAGCGACTCCGAGCGGGTGCGTTGCCCCATCATGGGCCATGAGCCTCCGAGAATGGCGATCAAGCACAGCATCAGAAACTCTCGTCTGCTTATGACGTTCCTGCACTGCACTCACAAGCACCAACTCAGCGACTTTTTCAACACCTACCTCCCGATATCATGAATCAGTGCCGCCATTCGCAATGCCTGCAGCCAGCCCAACTCCCTGCCGTTGGCGAAGGCGATTTCTGCAACCCGGCTTTGGTGTCCCGCTGTATAAGGGTCGCGCATTTCCATTGCTGTCGCAATGGCCCTTACAGTTGCCGATAAAGCTTCTTTGTGTTTTCTCGCGCCGGAATTCTTCTGCATGGAGGTTTGCTTGCCGGCGGAAGTGTTTGAAGACCGACGCCAATCTCCGAGGCGAGGTGGGTGAGTCCCTCGACCGCGACAGACTCAAAGGTGTAGGGCGGTGAAGCGTAGACACAAGTACAACTCGACGCCCATCCTCGGCGCGCAAAGGAAATACCGTGGCAGAACGTATGCCCCAGCGCCGCGCTCGTTCCTCCACGGGTGGAAGCTTTTGACTGTCTCCGTAATTTTCAGTTGCGATTTGACTTCACTGCTTACGCCGGCAACTCTTCTGCTAAGGGGAAACCGTGCTGCTCGCGGCCGACATCGCCGTCGTATTTCTTGGTCACCTTAAACAGTTCATAACGACCGTCCGAAGCGAACCGGCTGCACCGTTTGCGCAGCGCCTCCATCTCTCCTGGAGGCATGGCGCGGAATTCACGGGCCACCTCGAGATTCTGATCCAGCACTTGAATCGAGTCCACGCCGCTGATGGTCGATGATACCGGGAGACTCATAGCGTAACGCAAGGCTTGCTCGGGGGTAGCTGCTCCATGGGTTACGATCTCGCCGCTGCCGCCCATGCTCTTCATTCCAAGCACGCCGAGACCGCGCTGCTCGGCCACCGGAAGCACGTTGACTTCAAAGCTGCGGAACGTCGCGTCCAGACAATTCAAGGGCATTTGCACGGTGTCGAAAGGAAAGTCAAAATTCAGCATTCTGAGATGAATCTTCGGATCCTTATGGCCGGTAAAACCAACAGCTCTCACTTTGCCCTGCTGCTTGGCTTTGACCAAGGCCTCGGCAACGCCGTCGGACCGGAAGATAAGATCAGGATCATTCTCGTAGATGACTTCGTGAATCTGCCACAGATCGAGATAGTCGGTTTGCAAGCGCCGCAGCGACTCCTCCAACTGTTGCAAGGCCAAGTCCTTGCCGCGCCCGTGGGTGCAGACCTTGCTCATGACAATGACCTGCTGACGCTTGCCCTTGAGCGCGGTTCCCAAGACGCTTTCGCTGTGGCCACTGTGGTAGTCCCAGGCGTTGTCAAAGAAGTTGACGCCCGCCTCCATTGCTCTGGCGACAATGTCATTTACTTCCTGCTGGTTTTTCGCCGAACCCAGGTGGTAGCCACCCAACGCCAAGGCAGACACTTGCATACCTGTGCGACCGAGCGCCCGACGCGGCACGAGACCCACGGTGTTCCCCCGCTGGTTGCTCTTCTCTTCTTCCACTTCCTACTCTCCAAGTTCCCGTGAGGAGCTTCCTCTTACTTCTGCTCTGCGCTCATCACCCTATCGGGGATACGGATGGCCGGTGTTCTTGGCCGCCTGCATCATCTCTTTTGTTTCCGCCTGCCGCATATCGATGGGAAAATCGTGAGCCAGCCGCGATTCCGGGTTGTCGAACTTCAGAGACACCTTATAAAGCTCGAAGCGCCCATCTCCGGCCTCGGGCTTCACCCGATCCCGCAGCGCCTGCATCTCCTGCTGCGACATGGGTGCAAAACCTTGTGCAATGGCCAGGTTCTGGTGCAGGACTTCGAGACTGTCGATGCCTGTGATGGTAGTAGCTACCGGCAGGCTCATGGCGTAGCGCAACGCTTCTTGTGCGGTAATCACCCCGCGGCTCACGGGCTCGCCATGCCCGCTGATCGGCTTCATTCCCAGCGCAGCAATGCCGCGCCGTGCCAGTTCCGGTAGCACGTGGTTCTCGAAGCTCTGAAATTGAGAGTCGAAGACATTTAGCGGCATCTGCACCGAGTCGAATGGAAACCCCGTGTTCAACATCTTTAGGTGAATGTCCGGGTGCTTATGCCCGGAGAACCCGACAAAGCGCACCTTACCCTGTTCCTTGGCCTTCATCAGGGCCTCAGCTCCGCCATCTGGGCGGATAAACAGGTCCGGATCGTTGTCGAATGCCACTCCGTGTATTTGCCACAGGTCGAGATGGTCCGTCTGCAATCGATTCAGCGACTGCTCCAGCATCTGCATGGCAAGACTTGCATCCCGGCCATGGGTACAGACCTTGGTCATTAGGAACACCTTGTCCCGGCGCCCCTTCAAGCCCTTGCCCAGCCAGTTTTCCGACTTGCCGAGGTTGTACTCCCAGCAATTGTCAAAGAACGTTATGCCACCGTCGACGGCCTCTTGCACAATGCGCATTGCCGTCACCTCATCGGCTGCATCGCCGAGATGATGACCTCCCAAACCTAGCGCGGAGATCCGGACGTCTTTGTTGCCGAATTGGCGCAGAGGAATATCGGAATGAACTTGCATCGCAGATCACTCCCAGATTGATGACTTCGACAGTCGATTGTTGCGAATTGCAGCTATCTCCCGATCAGTGATTGGTTTGCAGCTGGAACTTTCTTGATTTCATTTTCATCCAGATTCAAATGGGACGTGACCATTTCCGGCGGTAGTCGCCTGATCCAATTATTGAGAGAGAAGTCCAAGAACTCACTCGCTCGAAACATTTCCAGAAACACCAGGTCGGTATCGCCTGTATTTTCGACGTAATGTCCCGCCACCGCAGGAATATAGCCCACATCATTGGCATGAAAATCCATAGTACGCGCGCTTCCTACTGGAACGAACACGGTCATGCGGGCACTTCCTGCGATGTAGAACTGCCACTCAGAAGCGTTCGGATGCCAGTGCATCTCCCGCATTCCTCCTGGCTTGACGTTTACCAGACCGGCAGCGATGTTCCGCGACGCAGGGAAGTTATGGGAATCGACGACCCGAACTTCGCCGCCGGCTGTTTTCTTGGTGGGAGGCATAGATTGCATTTTGAAGGTGTACTGAATAGGCGACTGTACTTGCGGCCCGCCAACTGCGATTCGATCCTGCGCCAAGGATCTAGGAAGAGATGCAGGAAAGATGTAACGTTCGCCAGTGGGGAGCTTGGCGAGGGAGCTTTCATCCAACCCAAAATTCTTCGACAATATGGAAGGCGGAGTATGCGCAATCCAATCCGAAATTAGAAAGGTATTGTCTTCCGAAAACATGCCTTGATCGAAGACCAGCAAGAACTCGCAGCCATCCGGCCCGAGCCCCTGGATAGAGTGTGGAAATCCTGCAGGGAAATACCAGAGATCGCCCTGGCGCACATCATCGATAAAAATGGTCCCATCAGGATTCAAGACCGTGACCCGGGCATTCCCGTAAAGCATGCAGGACCACTCATCGGCAGTATGCCAATGCAGTTCACGAAAGCTGCCAGCGGTAAGCCGCATATTGACGCCAGTAAGCTCGGTCGAAGACGGCAATTCACGCTGCGTTACCTGATGTGTCCATCCACCCGGCTGCACTCTCTTATGCGCGAGATCAAACGAGTACCAGATCGGGCCTATTTCTCCATGGTCGGTGGGAGGAGGCGTATTTGAGTTAGGATTCTCTCGCTGCAGGGGCACGTTTCCTGGCCTTGGACTGCTCGCCATGCCACTACTCGATGCCGCAGGCGCTGCCTTCGCAACTGCGGCATGTCCCACACCTGAAGATCTTCCCCCGGACAATCTGCCTTCAACAGTTCGGTTGGTCATACTCTCCTCCACTATTCCAGTTTTGGTCAGGCCTGCAACTTAATGTTGTGCCTGCCGCCGAGACCGCGCCGAAAACGCAAGCTCACGTCTCAATTTCCATGACAGGGCCACGTAACAATTTAGGGAACCAAACAAATATACGCCTTCGTCATAGCGAGACTGCCACTGTCTTGGCTCAGCGTGAAATGGAGAACGGGCGTTCTCCGTTAGTGTAGATTCCACCCCTGCGGGGCGGGGATTTTCCAGGCATTGGGGGTCTATCGTCCGATGTCTGCTGCAGCACGGGGAAAAACCAGCGCGAGAGCAGTGAACTCCCGCGCCGCGTAACATCGGCTCGATGAGCCCCACCAGAGTATCCCTCAGCATGGTTGCCTCCCAGCAGAGCCCGCCTCTGTTTCCTCTGGCGAAGTCATTGTAATCGGTGAATCGAGAAAGGTTGCAACCTGTTGCCGGCGGAGTTGCCGCAAGCGGCGAGCCTGTTCCAGTTTGCGATCGCGTTCAGCATGGATCTCGGCGTGGCGCCCCAGCAGCATGTCCTGCGGGGTCACATAGCCGATCACGCTATGCAGACGCACCGTGTTGTAACGATCCACATAGGCTTGAACCAAGCGCCGCGCATCGTCCAGAGTCAGCGGCGTGAGTGGCCGGATACATTCCTGCTTGAGCGACTTGTGCCAACGTTCGATCTTGCCATCCGACCCTGCGGATAATAAGGCGAGGTACGCACGTGCGTCATCCCCGAGATGCGAATGAACTCAGTCAGATAGAACATGGTGTTAATTGGAGAACGAAAGAAAAGCGTCGTCATGTCCGCCATTCTCGCAAGAAGAAACACACGGACAAAACCGATCACTGAGGCGAACAGCAGTAGGCTCGCGATGAAAGCGTACCTTAGCGTTGCCGCGGGTAAGGGAACTTAAAGCTGGATGTGTTGTTTAGCGGCGTTTAGTTTTGATTAGCCACAGGATGGTTTGTCAGTGATGGGATGTCGCAGAGGGACGTGACAACTGAGGATATGAAATGCAGTATCTCGACGACCATGACCCTCTGGTCAGCAATAACGACTTTCTGTTCTGGCAAAAAAGGACAGCGCCTTGGAGTCACTACTCACCCGACAGTGACTTTATTCCTCCCGCTCGATTTGCTGGTATACATCAACTGGTCGGCCCTCTTGATTGCGACCTCGATGGAGTCCCCTTGGGTAACGAGCGTAGCCCCAACTGAGACTGTCACGTATATCCACGATTCGCCTCTTATTGAGGTTTGCATAATATAGTTACAGTGGAAAGAGTTCCGCTTGTTCCCAGAAGGCGCAGACCAAGGTCGGTCGACGGCGCATGCGACGCAGCGCTCGCCGTGCGGAATCGCTTAATTGTCCAAAGGTGGTGGGGCAGAAGTTAGGTAATTCGTGCTGTTTCCAGTGGGACCACAGATACTCCACTGGGTTCAGTTCGGGAGCATAGGCGGGAAGGTATTCCAGCCACAAACGCCCTTTCTGTTGCTGTACGAACTGCCATACTGCACGGCTGCGGTGACCGGGCAGTCCATCCCAAACGATCAGCAGTTTCCCGGGAATGTGGCGCAGCAGATGGGAGAGGAACTCGATGATCTGCGGGCTGCGGATCGCTCCCGGAAACAGGCGGAAGTAGAAGTTCCACCAAGTCACGCCCGCGATCGCCGACAAGCTCTTCCAGTTGAAGTGGTATTGCAGCACAGGCGTCTGTCCGCGTGGTGCCCAGGTGCGGCAGCGGTGGGGACGTTCGCTCAGTCCGCTCTCGTCGATGAAGACGATCGTGCGGCCTTCGTTTTTGGCCTTTTTTTTAATTCCGGCCAGCGCTTCTGTTTCCACCGCCGGATCTTTTCTTCGTCCCGCTCCAAGGCGCGGCCCGTGGGACGCTGACAACTCCATCCCAACTGCCGCAGGATGCGCCAAGCCTGCGAGGGATGGTAGGAAACTCCACATTCCTGCTCGATCAAATGGGCCACACGGTTGGTGGTCCACAAACTGGTCTCGTAGCCCAGAGTTTCTGGACCGCGTTTGAGTGCCTGCTCGATCTTGCCGAGATCCTCGGCGCTCAAGCGAGGCTTGCGGCCAGCCCGTCCAGCCTTCTTCAATCCGGCGCGGCCCTTGATGGCCAACTCCGCGGCCCACTGACTCACCGACTGGCGGTGTGCTCCCACGCGCCGGGCCACTTCTGACTGACTGTAGCCCTTCTCCAGCAGCCGCGCGGCGTGCATGCGCCGCTTCTCTAATGCCGCGAAATCTCTGCGAACTCCCGCCGGGTTTCCCATGCCCACAACATAGCATGGAATTATAGAAATGTCACTATATTATTCAATATTCAATAGATG
>Ga0209584_10000833_pt1 | contig 9851 bp, 8 predicted proteins | sample NGEPerD_FD_184507 | JGI IMG/M metagenome (GOLD analysis project Ga0209584, IMG submission 184507) | Arctic peat soil microbial communities from the Barrow Environmental Observatory site, Barrow, Alaska, USA - NGEE PermafrostAB12-D... | ecosystem: Environmental > Terrestrial > Soil > Wetlands >...
GCCCTCCCCCGCGGCGCCTCCGCTGAGCTCATCGGGGCGAGTTCCGTCACGTGACGACCCACCCCCGTCTCTCGGACCTCGTCGAGAGCGTCCGGCGGTCGGGTCGTCGGGCGAGGTGAGGGCGACCGCGCGGTGACGGGGGGCGCGACCATCTATGCGGACGTTCCGCCCGCATGTGCCAGCCAGTGAGGTGCGCACGTGGCAGGTGACCGCGGCGGTCTTCCGACATTCCAGGACAGCGCCGGCGCGGGTACGCGTTGCTCGGCGACGTTCAGGACGAGCTCCCGCTCTCTCTGGGCGCCCGGCGCCGGAATCACCGCCGCTCGGGCCGACGCGGGTTGCTGATGCGCGCCGCGCCATCGCAGGAGCGAGGGAAGCAACTCGACCGCGCAGGGCGCTGGCGCCGACCGGCCGTCGTCGAGGTCGTGCGCGTCTGGAAGGGGGTCAGGTGGTGATCTGACCGGCCGGTGCGTGACAGGGCTCAGTGCAAGTGGAGGTGTATGGCGGGCGGCACCCGAGGAATCGGTGTTCCGTTGCCACCGGGGGGATTTCGCCCCGGAGGGCGGCCGGAACTAGGCAGGCCGGGGTGCGTTCGCGGACGTTGTTCCGGTCAAGGCTTTGGCCATCGCCCGGACGCCGGCGGGTATGGGTTCCCCCCACTTGTCGGCTGTCTCAACCAGCAGACGGGCGGCCTCGGCCTGTGCGCGACTGATCGTGATGGTCTTCGGTGTGGCCATGATTAGTCCTGCGCCTCCGTCCCTGGGTCGATCTGGAACTCATCGCCTTCATTGTATGACGTCAGGCCAGGGTTGAGCCGGTCGATCCAGAAGGCGACGATCTTGCGGTGTACATCTGCGTCACGCCGGCCCGGGTTGTCGACGGCGCTGCGGAGCATGTTCTCGCCCAGTCTTCGGGTCTCCGGGTCCGCGCTGAGCACCATGGAGATCATCATGTGGAACTCCCTGAGCTCGGTGTCTCGCCTGTTGTTGCGCTGAGCGACCGTGTTGCTCCAGGTCACGCCGATCGTCGTCACTGCCCCGGTGATGACGCTGGGCACCACGATGACCCACCAGTTCACATCCACTGCGGCACCCTACCCAGGGGGTGGGCATGGTGTGGCGGCAACCAGTATGCCGCGCCTTCGGCGTGGCCAGCTGCCCACCCGACAGCCGGGCTGTACCCGGTTCGTGCCGCCAGCCGCCAGTTCCCGGACCGACGTCGGATCGCAGCCGTGGCCGCAGCATCACATTGGCCGGCACGCGGTGCCGGCCGTCGGTGTTCAGCATGCCCGAGCGCGGATGTACGCCCTACGCGTGGCGCAGGTTGCCCAGCGCGGCGACCGTGACCGGTCAATTGGGCCCTGATCGGCGGCGCACCACCCATCCCCGATCCCCCGCCCGTGCACACCACCGAGCTGGACTGGGCGGAACTGGGCCCTCCGAGCGCACCCTGCAGGATGACGCCGAAGCCGGGGTACACCGCCTGTTCATTCCACCGATCAGGATCGAACCTTTCCTGGCCTGGTGCGCCGAACAGTCAAGGGCCCCGGCCAACGCCCGAGCCGGCTATTCCGCCAGCCTCGCTCGCCGCCAGGACCCGGCGCTTATCGCCGCGTGGCCGCCATCCTCACCGGGATCCAACCCCCTTGCCCAGCATGTCGCCTGCGCTCAATCCGCCGATGAGCACTGCGTGGCCCGGAGAACCAGCGACGGACGCCGGACGTGTCGTGGCTGCCCGCCAGGTGGTTGAGCACCTCAGCGAGGAAATGAAGCCGTTCCGCGACGGCCTGCGGCGTCGGCCGAGGCCCGGCGCGCGGGTATCTGCGGGGCGGATAACGGCGAACCCCGACCATCGGAGCCAGCAGGGTCCACGCCAAGCGTGCCGATTGCTACTGGCCCACTCCCCCGCCGGCTTCCGCGTCTCGTCCATCGCAGAGATGATCCACACCCCATGCCCTGGCGCTGCGGACCGGGATGCCTGGCGGGGTTTCCGGGCCGATCGGGCCGGTACCAGCGAAAACGGTGAGCCGCTACGTCTACCGGCATGCGATGCGCTACGTCCGTGGGTACGTGCGGAGCACGACGCACCGCCACCCGGAATCCATTGTCCGCCGCTACGTCGTCCGCGATGCGGGCGCTACGTCAGTGGCTACGTGCGGGGCATTATCCGCCGCTACGCGGCACACATTATCCGCCGCTACGTCAGCGACATGGTGTGTCGCTATGCGGTCGGATACGTGTGCCGCAACCATGCGCAACAGCGTGTGCACCACGCGAGGTGGCCCGTGAATGGCGGCCTGCTGGGCCGCGTGAGGCACTACGCGCGTGCACAGGTAGTCGGCTACGTGTGGCGTCACCTTTGGCAACCTCGTGGCGGCTAGGTGGGCGACCGGTGGTGGCCCACCTTGTGTGCACCCTGGCGACACACCGTGCACACCGCCGTTCAGCTCACCTGGGCCGCCTTGGGGTTCGCACGGTGATGTCTCGTCGTGTGCAGCACCTAGATGACCAGGTGACCCTCTAGCGAAGGGCTCTGGTTACCCACACGACGTGGTCGCACCTGCGGCATCACCGGTCGGTACAGCGACGGTCCCACGTACTAGCTCAGCTGATGCACACGCGACTGCAACAGCTGGTTCGGCACCGTGCCGCCCACCTGTGAACACAGGTGCTCTACCGGTGCCGCGAACGCTGTTGGGTCACCACGAGCAACAGTGAGCGCCTCACGTGGCCCGCAAGGTGACGTCTCAGCTGCCGACGTCGCGGTTGCGCTCGGTGTGCCGCAGCCGTGGGGACACGGTTTGCGGTCAGCGTGTGCGCCATGGTGGGCGTCGCCGTGTCCACTCGCACCGGCAACAGGTGACGAAACAGGTCTCATGCTCGACGTGTCACCACTGTGTCCGACAGCTGAGGCAGCAGGTGGCGGGTCGCCGTTTGCGTACGCTGTCCGGTCGCCGGTGGCGTCGCCGTGTTCATCAGGAGGGGGAACCGGTGACGAAACAGGTGTTGCGTTCGACGTGGCTGCACCGTGATGGACAGCGGGTGCCGACGGTGGTGCTGCGCCTGTCGTGCTCGCTGCGTCGGCGCCGGTCCGGTTCGGCGTGGCACCACCTGTAAGCCCCGATGTCGGGTCAGGATGAGCGCACCTATGGATGTGAAGGGTGTGACAGGTGAGACGAGTCGTAGCGATCGCGAACGGCAAGGGTGGTGTCGGCAAGACCAGCCTGACAGCCGGCATCGCTGGCCTCGCGGCCGCGGCCGGCTACCGGGTGCTGGCCGTCGACACCGACCCGCAGGGCAGCCTCCGCCGGGATCTCGGGTACTCACCGGAGGACCCGAGCAGCCTGTCGATGGCCATCCAGCACGGAACGGCGCTGGTCGTTCAGCGGGGGATCCGCGACCGGCTCGACGTGGTGTCTGGTGGGCCCGCTTTGCATGACGTCGCGCCGATGTCGTTCTCCCGGGAGCGCCGCGGTGAAGCGTTGCCCGGTTTGCGTCCCGTCTTGGACCAGCTGCGGCCGGAGAACGCGGACGGCGCCGACTACGACCTCATCGTGATCGACACCCCGCCGGGGGAGCCCGTCATTCAGGACATCGTGTTCGCCGCTACCGAATACCTGATCATTCCCACCCGGTCGGACGAGTCGAGCCTGGACGGGCTGGTGGTCGTCGCGGAGCGGTTCATCAAGGCGCGGGCCACCAACCCGGACCTTCAACTTCTGGGTGTTGTTCTGTTCGGGGTGCGAGCCGGCAGTAAACGGCTCCGTGACACGGTTCGCGAAACACTGGAGGACACCCTCGAGGGTGCTGCCCCGGTGTTCGAGACCAGCATCCGCTCCCTGGAAAGCGCAGCGGTGGACATGCGCCGGCACGGGCTGCTCGTGCATGAGCTCGAGCAGGACCAGCAGACCCAGCAAAAGCGCCGGCTGAGCCGGCTGAAGGACAGGGCCCGGGCGAGGGGCGCCGAGTCCAGGGGCGCCGCGGGGGAGCAGTTGCTGAACCGGGACGCCTCCGGCTTGGCGGCTGACTACGCGGATCTGGCCCGCGAAGTCTTTACTGCGATCGCCGCACTCGAAGAGCAGAGGGCGGCGGTGGCCCGATGACCTCCAGCGGCGGCGGCCGGCCGAAGCTCGGGGGAGCGTTCACCCAGGCGACCCCGTTCGATGGGCTGCGGCTTCTCGCTCCAGGTGAGCCGAACGCGCCGGCGCCCACACCACCGTTGCGTTCCGTTCCGGTCAACACCGGGCCCGGCCAGGACACCGACCTGGACACCGACCTGGACATCGACCAAGTCGACGACACGGCTGAACCGGCACCTGGCGAACATGCGGCCGTTGCCGTCCCGGACGAAGAACCGGGCACGGTCGATGACCGGGGGAGCGGGGCCGCCACACAACCCGATGCTGACCGTCCTGTTGCTGACGATGCCGATACCCCTACACCGTCCGGCCGAGTGAAGGCTTCAACCGGGAAACGAGCACCGCGGGCACGAGCGGTCAGCACCGACTCCGCGGCGACCCCGGCTGCATCCAACGGCGCCGCCACCCAATCGGCGACCAAGCTGGTGCCGGTGAACATCGACACCTCCGTGCACAACCAGCTCCGCCAATTCGCGGCTCGCGTCGAACTGCCCTTCTCCGTCATTGTCCTTCGGGCCATCGAAGCCGACGCCGCCGAGCTCGCCGTGGCCTGGCTGTCCAGCCCGACTCCCAGGCCCGGGGGCATGTTCCAGATGGTCGACCCCCGGACCCGGAACCGCCGCACCGAGCCCTTCGCCCAAATCCAGCTGCGCCTGACCGCCGCCGACGCCGAAGTACTCGAAGGGTTGATCCGCGACTGGGGTGCACCGTCGAGGTCGGCATTGGTCAACGAGGCGCTGCGCCGGTACCTAATGGCGGGGGACAGCTGATCCGGGTTCAACCCCCGCCACATGAGACTGATACGCCAGGAGTTGGCTCCCGGGGTTGAGGAACAACGGAACAGCCATTAGCGGTGAGATCGATCTTGAGCGCGACCGCTCCGTCGAGTACTGCCCCGTTGCCGCGGCCGCGGCCTAAACTGGTCTTGCCTGCGGCATTAGAGCCGAGGCGATGACCCGCCGACGGCGGGCCTGCTCGTGCTTCATGTGGATCCGCCGCTGACCTGGCAGCACGAGAGCACGCACGATCGTACGGATGGCATCGGTGTCGCTGACGGTCACGGCGGCGATGACGTAGCCCGCCCGCTTGGTCTCGTCGACGAAGATGTGGCTGCTCACGCGCGCCGAGTTCGCACCGGCTTGGGCTCGCCAGCCCGCTGCACAGCGCGGTACACGGTGGAGCGGGCGACGGAGAACAGCTCGGCGAGCTCGGCGCTGGTGTGCGTCCCCGCGCGCCAGAGCTCGACAAGATGCGCCTCCTGCGCGGGCTTGAGTTTGGGCTGCTTGCCGCGCAGCCGTCCCTTGGCCTTGGCGACCTTCATGCCCTCCCTCGTCCGCATCCTGATCAAGTCCGATTCGAATTCAGCGATCATCCCGAGGACGTTGTACAGCAGCCGCCCGACCGGGTCGGTCGGGTCGTGCACCGAGCCGCCGATGTTTAGCTTGACCCCGGCGGCGGTCAACTCCTCGACGATGGTGCGGGCATCGGTGAGCGAGCGCGCCAGTCGGTCGAGTTTCGTGACGACCAGGGTGTCGCCGGACCGGCAAGCTGCGAGGGCCTCGCGCAGCCCGGGCCGAGCGCGGTTGGCGCCGGTCAAACCGTGGTCGACGTAGATCCGATTCGGCTTCACGCCGAGCGCGATCAGCGCGTTGCGCTGCGCGGTGAGGTCTTGAGAATCGGTACTGCACCTGCAATATCCGACGAGCATTCTGGCCACCGGATCACTGTAGCGGTTAGGCTACCTTCACCGGGCATTATTGCGGGCGGGTCTTCTGGGAATCGTCGGCGCCGGTCGAGGCGGGGTGTTTCGATCCTTTGGTCCTGCCGCCGGTGTCCCGTTAGACGTTCCTCAACCGGGACCGTAGAACTACTGGACAGGCTTGAATCGAAGACATCACGTTGAAGTCCATATTCATGCGAATGCAATCCAGCGGGGTGAGTGTTCCAGGAGCGTGTGACGAACCCCGTGAATCCGGCACCGAAGACGATGGCGCGTCGGCACCGAATTATATGGCGTTCAGCTGAGCGACCAGGTCGGGGACCTTCTCGAAGGCGCCTTCCTCGTGAACCCCGGCCAGGAGAACGATGATGTGTTCGGTGCCGATGGCGCCCAGTTGACCGAACCGCTCGACGACCTGATCGACGGTCTCCTGTGCGAGGTTCACCCTGCTGAGGACCGTCTTCTCGATGTCCGCGTAGTCCCGGCTCACCGTCTCGCAGTGCCCGCGGATCACGTCGTACTTCGCCTTCACCCCGTCCGGGCCCATGTCGAAGATGTTGCAGGCGTCGGCGTACTGCGCCACCATCCGCAGCGTTTTCTTTTCCCCGCCGCCACCGATGAGGATCGGTGGGTGTGGCCTGGAAAGGGCAGCGGGAGAGTTGAGCGGCCGCTCCAGGCGGTAGTGCTCACCCTCGAAGGGGCTATCGTCGCCGGACCACATCTGGTGGGCGAGCTGCAGTGTCTCCTCGAGACGCTCGAAGCGTTCGGACGTCCCCGGGTAGGGCACGCCGAGCCCGCGGTGCTCCTGCTCGTTCCACGCGGCGCCGAGCCCGAGCCAAGCGCGGCCGCTCGACAGGACGTCCAGGGTCGTCACAGTCTTGATCAGCAGCCCGGGATGGCGATAGGTCACGCCGGTCACCATGGTGCCGAGCGTGATGGTTTTCGTGACACCCGCCGCGTACGCGAGCGCCGAATAGCCCTCGAGCATCTCATGTTCCGGCGGGCCGATCATCGAGATCTGGAAGAAGTGGTCCATGACCCACAGACTCGCCATGCCGGCCTCGTCGGCGTCGCGGGCGATCCGGGCGAAGGTGGGGCCGATGCTGGCGGGGGCACCGGGCCAGGTGAAGTCGGCGACCTGCAGTCCAATTTTCATGTGCAAAGCGTATGCCGGTGGGTCGACTGCGCAGGCGTCAGATTGCTGCACCCCAGTTCGCTTGCATACTTGGCCAGGTCGTCCTTGTCCCTTCAACTGGGAGACCTGCTCGGTAAAGGAGTAACAGCCCCGGGGCAATCGACGATCCGGCATGTTATGTGGGTAATCTTCCGGCGGGGGAACCTCATTCGGGCTTCACGTGCTCGATCCCTGCCCGTCGCTGCTGTGATCGTCATCGTCCCGCGGGGGATCCCCCTACGGGCGGCGTCAGAACTCTCCGTCGTCCTCGCCGTCGCGTGCCTTCGGGTCGCGCAGCGGCCGTAGCTCTGCGGGCGGCTGGGTGGTGAAGGCGTAGCGGCCCAGGCAGTTGAGGTGTGCGTGTCCGAGCGGGGACAGCCGGGCGACGTCCTCGTCGCGCAGGGGTTGGCCGCTGCCGCGCAGGTGCTCGACGATGGCGTCGAGGTAGCGGGTGTTCCACAGCACGACGGCGTTGAGGACCAGGCCGAGGGCGGCGAGCTGATCTTCTTGGCCTTCGCGGTAGGCCTGCCGGATCTGGCCACGGTTGCCGTGGCAGATCTTTCGGCCCAAGCGGTGGCGAGATTCCTGCACGGTCAGTTGCCGGTTCATGCGCCGTTGATAGGTGCCGTCGACCGGGTCGACCAGCGCCAGCAGGTGCAGCGTCTTGGCGATCCGGCCGTACTCGACGAACGCCTGCCCGAGCGGGGTGGGGTGCCCGTCGCGGCCGAACATGCGCAACAGGTCGTAGGCCCGGACCTGGTTGGTGACCAGCGAGCCGGCGACTCGCAGCATGTCCGGCCACTGGGTCGCGATCCTGGCGACGTTGACGGTGTGGCGGGCGATCGGCTCCAGTGGCCCGTAGTCACGAATCGCCTGCTGCTCGGATGACAGCTCGACTCCTTCCGGTAGCGGGTCGGGCAACGGCGCTCGCCAGTACCGCTGATCGGGCAGGTCCGCGAAGCGTGGCGCGAAGCGGTAGTTCAAGAGCGCGAACACGCCGAAGACCATGTCGTTGTAGGACGCGTTGTCGGTGGTCACCACCTCCGGGCGCGGGCCGGCGTCGAGGTTGAGCAGGGTGTCCAGGATGAACAGCGAATCGCGCGGGGTGCCGGGCACCACCATCTGCCCGATGCCGGCGACTTGGTCGTTGACCGCGTTGAGCCAGGTGATGCCGCGCTTGTAGCCGAAGTACTTCGGCGACGGCCCGGCGTTGATGGTGCGCACCGGGACGACGAACCGCAGCCCGTCCACCGAGGCGAGCAACCCACCACCCCATGCCTGCGCAATCGGGATCTGCGCCTGCGCGCCGACGAGCACCGCGTTCGCGGCGGCGTCGTTCTCCGCGCGCACGTAGTACTGGTCCACATGCGCCAGCCGAGCCCGGCTCAACGCCGCCTCGCCGAGATTGATCACCGGGGTCAGCCCGACATTGCATGCCTCGGCCACCAGTAGCGCCGACACGCTCACCGCAAGGTCTTTGGTGCGCGTCGAGACATCCGCGAGGTGGGTGTAGGCGTCCAGGAAGCCGGTCCAGGCGTGCACCTCCAGCAGCAGCTCGGGCAGGTCGACGCGCGGCAGCATCGCCTGCGTCGCCGCCCGCAGCCGGACCAGGCTGTCAGGGTCATCCAGCGCGTCGAGGTGGTCGACGACCAGCCGGGGCCGCCCGTTCGGGCCGGCCACGACCCTGGCGCGGGCGTCGTCGCCGGCCTCGCCGAGCCGGGCCGCGGTCTGCTTCCACGCCGCGTCCAGCGTGATCAGCTGCCGGGCCAGGTGCGTCGGTGCCGGGTCGGTGAGGCTGAGCCCGGCCAACACGTCCTCGCGGACCGCTTCCCACCGGTCACCGTCGAGCAGCAGCGCCCGCGGATCGGCCCAGCGGTGGGACGGGCGGGCATACACGTCGCGCCGGCCCAGCGCCCGGTGCAAGCCTTCCAGCACGCACATCACGTACGCGTCGCGGTCCACCCCGCCGGCCGGCAGGTCGGCATTCGCGAACACCGCCCGCCTCCAGGCCCGCGTCACCAGCTCGGCGTCAATCTCCGCATCAATGAGCGGTTTCTGTGCCACCCGGCGGCGAGCCAGCTCAGGCAGCGCGCGTACCGCGGCCAGCACCCGCTCCCCACCCGGTGCCGCGTGCAGAGCAGTCGACTCGCCCAGCAGCGCCAGGAACGGACGCACCGTGTTGTACCGGCCGGCCAGGGCGGCGCGCATCGCAGAGTCCGCCGAACTGTCATCGTCGGGCACGAGCTCTTCGACCAGGTCGATCGCGTCGGCCAAGATGGCCCGCGGCGCGACCCGTTCCACCGCCGTCCACAGTGCGGCAACGTCAAGCCGGGCGCCGGGGCCCTCGGCCCCCGCGAGCTGGTCAAGCAACACCCGGCCAGCGCGGGCGACCATTTTGGAGGCCTTCTCCAGCCGCGGCAGCATCGCCAGCCGCTGCTCGTCCGACGCGCGGCGAGCCGGGCTGAACAGTCGGGTCGTCATCAACAGCGCGAACAGGTCCAGCGTGTCATCGACCGCGACCGCCTCCAGGTGCCGCACCACCGCGACCAGCGTGGCGGTCCGCTTCGGCTCGCCCAACCGAGCCAGCGCCGAGGCCTTGCTGCCCAGACCGGTTCGGGCCAGCACCTGCAGCCGATTGGCCGGGATATCGCCCACCTCGACGCGGCCGGCGCCCAATGCGGCGAGCTGCTCCGCGCGCTGCAGCGCCTTGACCATCTCCGGTCCCGAACTGCGCCGTGGCGAGCGGCGCAGCCGCTCCAATTCCGACACCCGCGACCCGTCCGGCACCTGCAGCAGGTTCGCGAGCCGCTCCGACAGCC